>Ga0070711_100002510_pt1 | contig 10485 bp, 2 predicted proteins | sample LARL53metaG_FD_65452 | JGI IMG/M metagenome (GOLD analysis project Ga0070711, IMG submission 65452) | Corn, switchgrass and miscanthus rhizosphere microbial communities from Kellogg Biological Station, Michigan, USA - LAR L5-3 metaG | ecosystem: Host-associated > Plants > Roots > Rhizosphere ... | reverse complement strand
AGAAGTCGTCGGCGGCGTAGACACGGATCGAACTGTAGTTGCACGTGGTCCACGCCGGGACACTGGTGCCCATCACCGTCTGGTCGACCTGATAGTTGAGCACGGTGGCCCCGCTCTGCGACGCTGAAATCTGGAACTCGAACCAGTCGCTGTATCCCTGCCCCGCCGGAATCGTCACCTGCGCGGGAAAGGTGAGGATCCCGGGCGACTCTGCTCCGACCGTCTGGTTGGGCCGCACGCCGTCGGCGCACTGCGCCGGCGCCTCGGTCTGGATGATGTTGGCGTACTCGACCGGATAGATCACGGTGTCGCTCGTGGTCGGCCCCCCGCGCTGGAAGACCTTGAGGCGCACGGTCTGGTTGGTGGCACCCGGCGGGAGGTAGAGCGCGCGGTCGTCGGTGACCACGCGGACCACCGTTTCCTGCACCAGGAGCACGCCGGCGTTCAGCGGGCTCGCCAGCGTTCCACGAACGACCAGCGTGCCGGTGGCAATCATCGGAGCGAGCGAGGGATCGTAGGGCACGTCGACGATGCCGCCGAAATCCTCGTACTGGCTGTAGTTGCCGAAGCCGTAGTTGATCGGTCCGATCGTCTGCGGCGGGCCACCGGTCACGGCGATCACGGCGAGCTCGACGTTGCCGACGTTGGCCATCGCCTTCGGCGCCGCGAAACCCCGCGCGGTCGGAGTTTGGGGACCGTCGGGATTGCGGTAACCGTACTTGGGAAAGCTCGAGACCAGGTCGAGCGAGATCACCGACACCGACGGCTGCACGAGCGCCACGACATTGCCGATCAGCGCCGGCGGGCCCTGCCACGGCGTGGGACAACCCGGAATCGGCGTGATCGTGCCGCCCGCTGGCGCCTGCCACGACATCGCGGGGCGGCCGTTGGGCGTGTAGGTCGCCTGGAGCTTGCGTCCCGCCGGTTCGGTTTCTGGTTCGCCCTGGTCCCAGACGCCGATCGTGCCGACCAGGTAGCCAAGCGCCGGGTTGGCGATCGACTGGCCCTGCTGGAACGTCGCGTAGAGGTTCTCGTCGGTGATCTGCGGCTCGACCTCGTAGCAGCGGAAGCGAATCACCAGCCCTGCCGCGCCGCGTGCCGCGCTGAACAGCGATTGCATTCCGGCCGACGCATCGCTGATGCTGGCCGGGAGCGCCGATGCCGGGATGGTGAACTGCATCATGCACCCGATGCCGACGAAGTTCTGCTCGCCGCCGTAGCTGCCGAGCGTGCTGTTGAAGTTGAGCCAGTTCTGGTAGGCGCGCGTATCGTAGTCGAGCACGGTCGACCCCACCTGCAGGCCGCCGATCCACAGCTGCGTCGTGACGAGGCCCGTCGAATCGAGGTCGCAGAGGATCGGGTCGCCGCGCCGGGCCGGATCGCCCGTCACGCTGCCGAGGATGTTCACCGGCAGCCCCACCAGCGGATCCTGCGCGGCGGTGGTCGCCTGATCCGCCGCATTCGGGCCGCTCACCACGGACGTCACCACGGTGTTGTCGAACGCGGTGAAATGATCGCCGTAGAGATTCCAGCCCGATCGCATGAACGCCATGCAGTTGGTACCACTCGGGTACGACATCATCACCTGCTCGCGCAGGTAGGCGTGAATCTGGTCGTCCGTCATCCCGGCGAGATCCGCGCCGAACGAATCGATGTCGCGCTCCACCACCGCCGGCATCACGTCGTCGTTGTTGGCGGTGCACGGGTTGGTGCGGAAGACGCCCCTGAAGTTGATCCGCGGATACGAAAGGATGCTCATCGGGCCGCCTTGCGCGGATGCGCCTCAGCCAGGAGGAAGGAAAAATCCGATGAGAGCCTTCCCGACGCCGTGCGCGCAGTGTAGTGGCAGTTCAGGCAGCTGCTTTCGACCACGTACGTTTCCATCGTCGTGTTGGCGAGCAGGCCGGGCGTGGGGTTGCCCGCCGGTCGCTGCCCGGGACTCTGCGGCCATTGAATATCGACCAGCTCGTAATACTGAAATGGTGAGGTGAGCATCGCGCCGCGCAGGGCCGCCTGCCAGATCGGGTTGGCCTGCTGCGCCGCCGCGCCGATGTTGACGACCCGCGTCACCTGCGTGGGAATCCCGGTTGGCTTGCCGTTCTTCTGGGTGCTCTTGTTCGGCACGCACTGCGACGGCGGACACAACGGATTGTTGAACGAGTACGGCACTGGCCCGGCCGCCCGGCCCCTCGCCGCCGCCGAGGGCGGCGTGAAGGGCGGAACATTGTCGATCTGCTCGAACGTGGCCCAGGTCCACTGCGGCCGGCTGGGTGTCTTGTCGGTCACGTGCAGCCCGACCAGGCCGACCTCGCTCTTGATGCAGGTGGCCGGGTCCGACCCGGACTTTGGCGTGAAGATCCACGCGATCCGGCGAAAGAAGCGCGCCCGGATCGCCGGCGTGTCGGAGTCGGTCATCTCGCGCCACGCCGCTTTCGCTTCCATGACGCCAGCGGGAAAGGCGATCACCTTGGCGCTGTCCTGGCCCTGGGTGTTGTAGTAGACGTTGGTCACGATGTTATCGAAGTCCACCTTGTTGAGCCGGACGTCGAACCGCACCAGGTTGCCGTGCTGGTCGGTGAGGGTCCCGCCGACGACTTCCTTTGCCTGCCGCATCGCCTCGTTGTTGCTGTTGCCGGGAACCTTGGTGACGCGCTGCAGCCAGTAGTCACCCGGCGCCGCGCCTGCAGCCAGGCACTGGGGCGGAAGGTTGCCGCCGGGCTGATTCCATCCAGGCGGTTTCTGGCCGTTGGCCGTGAAAACTTCCGCCGGCGTCTTCCAGGTGTTCCAGACCACGTCGCCTGGCTGTCCGATCTTCTTGTTCGGGTCCGGGACGCCGCGCTGGCCAGCCAGCGCCGGCCAGTTCACCGCGACGAACGATTGCCACGCGAAGTTGACTGCGTCGGCCTGCGTCGGATTGGCCGGGAGGTCGACCGGCACGTTCGGGGAGAGCACCGGGGCGAGGGCAATCGCAGGTTCTGGCGCGGGGGCGTTTGCCCGGCGTACGCACGCCAGAATGCCGGCGATGACCGCGAAACCGAGGGCCAGGCGAACGGATGTCCGATACATGAAGTCTCCGAGCTGGTGGCCGACTGCCCGCACATAGCCGATCCGCCGCCGGGGCGGGGACCGGTGTCTCGCAGGCCATTGGAGAAACGGGGATCGACCAATCGTACGATTGCTGATTCACTTTGTGAAGAGGCCGGTTGCGCGCCGCGTGACGAGGCGGCATACTCTGATGTTGCCATCTCACGTCCTTTCCGCAGCCGGTCGCCCCGGTCACCGCATCCCCGAGTTCATCGCAATGCCCGAGCGACAAGACGCGGCGAGGTGGTTGTGAACGCCTGGCGCATTGCGCTGGCAGTCGCCGCCGCGATGCGTGCCGCACCGCTTCCGGCGCAGGCCGATACGACCCATGTGCATACCCTGGATCCTCTCGTCGTCACGGCCGAGCGCGCGGGCACTCCTCTCAGTCGGTCGACGTCGGCGGTAACCCGGGTTGACGCCAACGACGTGGCACGTACTCCGGGTCCGACACTGGCCAGCGCGCTGCAACGCGTGCCTGGATTTTCGGTGCTGGACTTCGACGGTTCCGGGTGGGACCCCCAACTGGTGGTGCGGGGCTTCTATGGAGGCGGGCAGGCAGAATACGTGGTGGTGCTCATCGACGGCCGCCCGATCAACCAGCTCCAGACCGGGCTGGTCCCCTGGGGTGCGCTGCCGCCGGCCTCGGCGATCCAGGATATCGAGGTGGTGCGCGGCAGCGAATCGGCGGTGTATGGTGACGCTGCGCTCGGCGCGGTGATCAACGTGATCACGTGGCAGGCATCCGGCAGAACGCCAGTCCGGTGGGAAAGCAGCGCCGGCAGCTTCGGTTCGTGGTCGGCCGATGCCGGGGCCACGGCCTCAATAGGATCCCGTGACGTCACCGGTTCGGCCGGAATCGACCACACCGGCGGGTTCCGGGCGCACTCCGCGCGCGATGGCTTTCGGGCCGAAGTCGATGCACCCCTCGTCGCCGGCGGCGGCACAACCATCAGCCTTGGCTTGCGCTCCTACCTCCGGGCGTTCGACGAACCGGGTCCACTGCTCGCGTCATTGCTGGCCGAGGATCGTACCGGGTCCGACGTTCGCTTCCGGTTTGACCACACGCACGACGTGAGCAACGCCGTGTCGCTCACGGGCGAACGCCGCGTCGGCGCCCGCACGCGCCTCACCGGCTCGCTCACTGGAGAATTGCGCAACACCGACGCCGTACAGACGCTGGCGCTCTCACCGGACTTTGGCGACACGCAGCAGCGGCGAGCGCGAGACGACCGTGCCGCTGCCGCGGTGCAGCTCGAACTCGATGACAGTCCCCTGCCGGGTGCCGGCCGATTGATCGTCGGCAGCGAGCTCGGCCGTGGCGGGCTCGATTCCAGGTACTACGCCGTGCAATCAGGTGATCGGGCCGGCTATCTCGCGTCAAGCGGCACACCGGGCGCGCTCGATGCCAGTGGCACGAGCGCCAGGTCCAGTGCCGCCCTTTTCGCTGAATACGTGGTGCGCCTGGGCGAGCCGGTCCGGTTGTCGCTCGGCTCGCGATACGACTGGTTGCGCGACACCTTCGATCCGCGCGCGCCGGACAGCGGCAGCACCGTGGTCGCCTCGCACGGGGCATTCTCGCCCAAGGCAGGCCTGAACGTGCGCTACCACCGGAGCGCCACGGGCGCGGGCAACGTGTACCTCACGGCGGGGCGTTCGTTCAAGGCACCGACGCTCGACCAGCTGTTCGACCAGCGACCGATCCCGGTCCCCTTCCCGCCGTTCTCGCTGACGACATCCAATCCGCTCCTGCGTCCGCAGAGCGGCACCAGCCTGGAAGCCGGAGTGTACCACGACCGCACCTGGTCGTCGTGGCGCGCCTCGGCATCGGTCAGCGTCTACCAGATGGACATGAAGGACGAGCTGGATTTCGACCTGCAGGCGCTGCGCTACGTCAACATCGGCTCGAGCCGGCATCGCGGCGTCGAAGCCGGGGTGGTACTGTCCGGAACGGCCGGCGTATCGCTCTTCGCCAACTACACGCTGCAGGCAGCGCGATCGCGGAGCGGCGACAACACCGGCAACTATCTCAAGGCCATTCCCCGGCACACGCTGAGCAGTGGAGTGAGCGTCACGCTCTTTTCCCGGCTCGAGGCAAGCACGATGGTGACCACGATCGGTGGTGCATTCCTCGACGATGCCAACACCATCGCGTTGCCGTCGTTCACGCGCGTTGACGCACGCACCGCGTATCCGGTCGGTGCGGTCCGCATCGTCGTCGAAGCCCGCAACCTGCTTGACGCGAAGTACAACACCACGGGCTACCTCGATCCGTCGGGTACGGGCGAGGCGTATTTCTATCCGGCGGCGGGGCGAACGCTGTCCATCGGCCTGCGAGGTGGGTGGTGACTGCCGATTTCGCCCCGCGGCGTGCGGTGAGTCCGCGATGATCGAACTCGCCGGCTACCAGATCACCGAGACGATCCACGAGGGCACGGTGTCATCGGTGCATCGCGCCCGCGGACCCGAAGGCGACGTCGTCCTCAAGTGCCTGAGCGCGCCGTATCCGAGCGTCCTGCAGCTCGAGGCGTACCAGAGCGAGTTCGAAATCCTGTCGCGGCTGACGTCGCCGGGAGTGCTTCGCGCCCACGCGCTGCGCGAAGTCGGCAACGGCCGCGTGCTCGTGCTCGAGTCGGTGGCGTGGCCGACGCTGCGGACCGCATTGCACGGCAAGCCGATGCCGGTGAAGCCGTTCCTCGATTTCGCGCGCCAGATCGTCCGCACGCTGGGCGAAGTGCATGCGGCCGGCGTGATTCACAAGGACATCAACCCCGACAACATTCTCTACGATCCGGTCACGGGTGGCGTGCGGCTGATCGACTTCGACATCGCAACCGTGCTCTCGTTCGAGCACACCGATGCCGGCGAGGTCGTCCAGCTGCGAGGGAGCCTGCCGTACATCTCCCCGGAGCAGACCGGCCGGATGAACCGGCCGCTCGATTCGCGGTCGGACCTCTACTCGCTGGGCGCCACGTTCTACGAAGTGCTCACCGGCAGGCCGCCGTTCGAGTCCGACCACCCGATGGGCATCCTCCACGGTCATCTGGCCCGCAACCCGCGGCCGCTGACCGAGATCGTCCCCATCCCGCCGGTCCTCTCGGCGATCGTGCTGCGGCTGCTCGCCAAGCACGCCGGCGACCGGTACCAGACTTCCGCCGGGCTCCTCTACGACCTGCAGGAATGCGACCGGCAGCTTCGCGAGACGTACACCGTCGCCGAGTTCCCGCTCGCGAAGCACGACTATTCCAACCGGTTCGAGCTGCCGGCCCGGCTGTACGGACGCGACGAGGAACTGCGCACGCTGCTCGACGGATTCGAGCGGGTCTGCACCGGCCAGACCGGCATCCTGATGGTGGCCGGGTATTCCGGCGTCGGCAAGTCGTCGCTCATCAATGCCGTGCACCGGCCGCTGGTGCGCGAGCGGGGGCGCTTCATTGAAGGCAAGTTCGACATCTACCGCCGGGACAAGCCGCTCACCGCGCTGGTGCAGGCCTTCCGGGCCCTGGTCGTGCAGCTGCTCGTCGAGGGCGACACCGACCACTGGAAACGCGAACTCGAGCTGGCGCTGGCCGGCAACATCGGCGTCATCGCGCAGGAAATCCCCGAGCTCGTGCACATCCTCGGCGCGATCGAACCGCCGGCGGAGGTAGGCGCAATCGAGGCCCGCAACCGGTTGCACCTCGCCTTCCAGCGCTTCGTGTCGACCTTTGCGCGGCGCCAATCCCCGCTGGTGATCTTCATCGACGACCTGCAGTGGGCCGACCAGGCCTCGCTGGAACTGATCCGCGCCATCCTCACCAATCCCGAGAGCCAGTACCTCTACTTCCTCGGCTGTTACCGCGAAAACGAGGTCGGCGCCGGTCATCCACTGCTCAGCACGCTCGAAGCGGTGGAGCAGGTGCATCCCGTCCAGCGAATCACCCTGCCGCCGCTCAAACGCGAGCACCTGCGGCAACTGGTCGTCGATGCGCTCGACGCGTCGCCGGAAGAAGGGGGCCGGCTGGCGGATATTCTGCTCGAGAAGACAGCGGGCAACCCGTTCTTCGTCGGCGAATTCCTGCGCGAGCTGCATCGCTCGGGCCTGTTCGTGCGCGACAACAACCGTGGCGAGTGGGTCTGGGACGCGGGGCGGATTCTCGAGCAGCGGCCGACGGAGAACGTGTCGCAGCTGCTGGCATCGCGGCTCGGGCGCCTGCCCGAGGCCACCCGGCAGGCGTTGACCGTCGCGGCGTGCCTGGGGAGCGCCTGCGACGAAGCGACGCTGGTAACACTGCTCGTCACCGATGCGCGCGCCTTGCAGGCGCAACTCGGGCCGGCGATCGAGGAGGGCGTGCTCCAGCGCAGCAGCGGCTCGGCGGGCCGCGTCGCCCGCTACCGGTTTGCCCATGACCGCGTCCAGCAGGCGGCCTACGCGCTGATTCCCGAAGCCGAGCGGCCGGCGCTGCACCTGCGCATCGGGAAGCTCCTGCTCGAACAGTTCACGGGTGAACGCCGGGCGGGCCGCCTGTTCGACATTGTCGACCACATGAATGCCGGCCGGGCCGGGCTGGACTCCGCCGCGGCGCGTCACGAACTGGCGGCCCTGAACCTCGAGGCCGGTGTGCGCGCCAAGGCCTCGGCGGCCTTCGAGCCGGCGCTGCGGTGCTTCGCGATGGGGATGGACCTGCTCGGCGACACGGCGTGGGACAACGACCCCGACCTGGCGCGCGCACTCTGGCTCGAGCGCGGTGAACTCGAGTTTCTCAACGGCAATCACGACGCGTCCGGCCGCTATCTCTCCGAGTATATCGATCACGCCCGCACGCCCATCGAGGCAATGGCGGCGTATGCGATCCGCATCGCGTCACACAACGCGCGCGGCCTGTTCGTCGATTCGATCGGCATCAGCATCGAGGCACTCGGACGCCTCGGCATCGAACTGCCCACCGATCCGGGCGAAATCGGCCGCGTAACGGGCGTGGAACTCGGGCTCATCCGGGAGCGCCTGGTGGAGCGGTCGATCGAGAGCCTGATCGACTTGCCGGCAATGCACGACCCGACCCAGATCGCCGCGCTGCGCATCCTGGTGTTCATGACGTCGACGGCGTACATCGGCTATCCGCAGATCTATCCGCTGATCGTCGCCAAGCAGATCAACCTGTCGATCGAGCACGGCAACTCGCCCCATTCGTCGGTCGCATATTCCTCGTACGCCGTGCTCAACTCTCCGGGCGGACTCGGCGACCTCGACACCAGCTACCGGTTCGGCGAACTCGCGCTGGCGATGCTCGATCGCGAAGGTTCCTCGGAGAACATCACCAACATCAACTTCGTCTTCGGCACCTTCGTCAATCACTGGCGCAACCACCTGTCGACCAGCCTGGCCTACCTCGACACCGCGTGCACGGCGTCGCTCGAGATGGGAGACTTCGAGTACGTGCGCTACTCGGCGACCTTCGAGGCCTTTTACGCCGTGCTGATGTGGCGCGACCTCGCCGCGGTACGCGCCGCGTGCGACCGCCGCCGACTGATGCTGCAGAAGGTGCGCCTCGAGGCGGCATCCGGGGCCTTCATGCTGGCGCGACAGATCGCCCTGACCATTTCTGGCGAGACCGACCCGGAGCGGCTCGGGGGCCCCGACTTCGATGAGAGCGCGGCCCATGAAGAGTGGCTCAAGCACAACGACTTCCTCTCGTTGTCGTGCCTGGCCATCTCGCGCCTCATCCTCGCGGGACTCTACCGCCGGGCGGAAGCCGTCGACCTGGTCGGCCAGGCGCAGCCATTCCTCGTGGCCAACACGGGAATGTTCCTGCTCGCGGAATACCACTTTGCGGCGGCGCTGGCGTTCACCCACGCCGCCAGGACATCGCCCGGTGAAGCGGGCGCTCATCTCGATCGCGCGCGCGAGAGCCTGGCGCTGCTCGAGACGTGGGGCGCCAGGGCACCGGTCAATTTCGAGCACCGCGTCCTGCTGGTGCAGGCGGAGATTGCCGCATTGCGCGGGGACGGCGTCGCCGAGGTGATACCGCTCTACGAGCGCGCGGGCGCCGCGGCGCGCAAGCACGGGTTCCTGCTGCACGAAGGGATCGCCTACGAACGCGCGGCTGATTATTGCGACACGATTGCGCTCGATCGCTTCGCGAGATCGTTCCTCGACGACGCGATCTACGCCTTCGACCGGCTGGGTGCCCGGCCCAAGGCCGACCTGCTTCGCCGCCGCCGCGGCGACGCGCCGCGTGAACCGCAGCCCCACGCTACCGTGCGAGGCACTGCCGCTCTCGGCACCATGCGGGGCCTGGAGCCGGAGAGCTTCCTCCGGGCCGGTCAGGCCATCGCACGCGAGATCCGCATGGATGCGCTTCTCGCCGAACTGATGAAGATCGTGATCGAAACCGCCGGAGCCGAGCGCGGCGCACTCGTCCGGGTCACCCCGGCGGGACTTCGGGTCGCGGCCATGCGCGACGCCGAATCCGACGGGATCCAGCGGTCGGACCAGGCCCTCGACCAGGTGGGATGGATTGCCCCCGGGGTGGTGCGGTTTGCCCTCCGCACCATGGATCCGGTGGTGCTCCGCGACGCCAGCCATGAAGGAGCGTTCCAGGACGACGCCGCGATTCGCGCGTCGGCGGCCCGGTCGGTCCTCTGCATTCCCATCGTGCATCAGGGGCGGGTCGAGAACCTGCTGTACCTCACCAACAACCTTTCGGCCGGTGCGTTCACGCCAGATCGCATCGAGGGCATCTCGCTGCTGACCGGCCAGATCGCGGTGTCGCTCCGGAACGCCGAGCTGTACGAAGAGCTCGAGGAACGGATCGCCGAGCGCACCCGCCAGCTGGAGCTGCGCAACCGGTTCATCCGGCAGGCGTTCGGCCGCTATCTCAGCGATGACGTCGCGGCGGCGCTGCTCGAATCGCCGGAAGGGCTCACGCTGGGCGGTGAGCGCCGGCAAGTCACCATCCTGATGGCGGACCTGCGGGGGTTCACGCCGCTGACCGACCGGCTACCGCCCGAGCAGATCGTGAACATCGTGAACAATTTCCTGGGCGAGATGACGGAGATCATCTTTCGCTATCAGGGCACCGTCAACGAGTTCATCGGCGACGCAATCCTGGCGATCTTCGGCGCACCGCTGCGCCTGAGTGACCACGCCGAGCGGGCAGTGGCATGCGCCGTGGAGATGCAGACGGCGATGAGCCGGGTGAACCTGCTGAACCGCAAGCTGGGCCTGCCGGCGGTGGAAATGGGGGTGAGCCTGCATACCGGCGACGTGGTGGCCGGGAACGTCGGCTCGGAGAAGCGTGCCAAGTACGGTGTGGTGGGGCGCGCCGTCAACGTCGCGGCGCGAATCGAGTCGTACACCGTCGGCGGCCAGATCCTGGCGTCCGAGCACACCCTCGCGCTGGTGCAGGCGCCGGTCAGCACGGC
>Ga0070711_100002509_pt1 | contig 10485 bp, 7 predicted proteins | sample LARL53metaG_FD_65452 | JGI IMG/M metagenome (GOLD analysis project Ga0070711, IMG submission 65452) | Corn, switchgrass and miscanthus rhizosphere microbial communities from Kellogg Biological Station, Michigan, USA - LAR L5-3 metaG | ecosystem: Host-associated > Plants > Roots > Rhizosphere ... | reverse complement strand
GCGGCCGCGCGCTCTTCGACAATGCCCCAGTGATAGGCGAGCGCGTCGAAGCCTTCGACGACCAGGGTCGCCCCGATCGAGAGCAGGCCGATGCCGTGCTTGCCCGCCAGCCGGGCGCCCGTAGGTGATGCGACCGCGGCCACGGCCAGCGGAATGCCTCCGCTGGAGTACGGCGCGAGTTGCAGTCGCGCGTCGATCAATTCGTGCGTGGGGGTTTTCGCCGTCACGGTCTCCCCTGCCAGTAGGCGAACGACGATATCGAGGTGGGTCTCCAGGAGCTCGCGAGTATCGGTGGGCGTCAAGCCGATCATCGCCGAATCACTGGGCAGCGAGCCCGGCCCCATCCCGCCGATGATGCGGCCATGGGTGAGATGATCGAGCAGCATCAATCGATCGGCTACCCAGAGCGGGTTGTGGTACGCAAGCGAGATAACGCCAGTGCCGAAGCGGATTCTCTTCGCCCGTTCGGCGGCCGCGGCGATGAAGATCTCGGGTGAGCTGATGATCTCGCTGCCCGCCGAATGGTGCTCGCCGTACCACACCTCGTCGAATCCCAGTGCGTCGAGATGCTCGGCGAATTCGAGGTCGCGCTGCAGCGCCAACGTCGGGTTCGTACCCGCGCGGTGAAACGGTGCGATGAAGTATCCGAACCTCAACCTGGCCATTGGCGCCTCCTTGCGCTCGGGACATCTTGGACCCTAAGCCCGCATCTCCGGAGGACGTGATCATTTGATGACGCGGCTGTCGACAAACAAGCCGCAGCCTCCTCGACGTCATGCGACAGTTCCCCGATGGCGGGAAGCGTCGCCGTGATCGGTGCCGGACCGGGCGGGCTGGCCGCGGCGCGCTGGCTGCTGTCGCAGGGATTCGAGCCGACGATCTTCGATCAGGCTCCGGTGCTTGGCGGCCAGTGGACCGGGCTTCCTGGCCTCAGTGGTGTCTGGCCGACCATGCACACCAACACCAGTCGCGTCCTGACCGCTTTCAGCGACCTCGAGCACGAGACCGGCAACGTTTACCCGTCAGGCCGCGACATCCTCGCCTACCTGGGTCGCTATGCCGAGACGTTCGGGCTCATGTCGCGCATCCGGTTCGGCACACGGGTCGAGCTCCTCAGCAGATCCGACGCCGGATGGCAGGTGCGTCACTCAGGCATGACCGAGCGCTACGACAGGGTCGTGGTGGCAACCGGCAGGTTCCAGTCCCCCGCCATCCCGCCCGTTCCGGGGCTCGACACGTTCGCCGGTTCGGCTGGCGTGATCTCCACATGCCAGTACCGGGACCCCGCACCCTACTTCGGCAGGCGTGTGCTCGTCGCGGGCGGCGCGATCAGCGCCCTGGAGATCGCCGCCGAACTCGCCCAGCTCGGCGCGACCCACGTCGTGGTCACCCAGCGGCGGCAGCGGTACGTGCTGCCGAAGTTCGCCGCGGGTGTCCCCTCCGACCACCGGATATTCACGCGATACGGAGCCATCGCGAACGAGCACCTGCCCGCCGCGGAGATCGACCGGCAGCTGAAAGAGATCGTTGTCGAGGCCGGTGGAAGCCCGGAGCAGTACGGCGCGCCCGCGCCCGATCCGTCGCTCTTCGCCGCGGGGGTCACCCTCAGCCAGCAGTACCTACCGCTGGTGGCGGAAGGCCGGATCACGGTGCGGCCGTGGCCGGCGTCGATCACGAACACTGCCGTGACCTTCTCCGACGGGAGTGCCGGGGAGTTCGACGGCATTGTGTTCGGCACGGGGTTCGATCTGCACCTGCCGTTTCTGAGCCAGGACATTTGCGCGGCGCTCGACCTCGACGCGGTGCACATGGACGCGGACCGCTACACCTTTCGTCCCGACCTGCCGGGGCTGGCTTTCGTCGGCATGTGGGACCAGTCCGGCGGGTACTTCGTGCCGCTGGAGCTACAGGCACGCTGGATCGCGTACACGTGGGGTGGGGCGATCTCGCCGATGAGTGCGGCCGCCCAGTGGTCGTCCATCGATGCATATCGCTTGCGGCGCGGGACGTCGCAGAAAATCCGGATGAACCTGGCGGCTCTGGCCTTCGCCCGAGCGGCGGGCGTCGAGCCCCGCTTGGAGAATTGGCCGCACCTGCGCCGTGCGCTGCTGTTCGGCCCCCTTGCGCCGAGCTGCTTCCGGCTGGAGGGACCCGACGCTCTTCCGGACGCCCCGGCGCGGTTCGCTCGCGATGCCGCTGCGTTCGGTGCGATCACGTCGAACGAGCTGACTGAGCGCGAACAGATGTACTGGTCGATGGTCACAGGCGCCACGCCGACTGAGCTAAGTGCTGGAGACCGCTCCAGCTAAGAGGCGCCGACCGAACGTTTCGCACCGATTTGGTCGCTAAACCCCGTGCCGTGCGATAACGTCCGACGCGGGTCGGACACCGCGGCGACCGTGAGGAGCAGGCTGTGGCAAAGCATCGCCAGGGACAGAATCGTCCTGTTTCCTCGGCAAGCATGACGACCCAAAAGCGACGACGGTCGCCGTCAGTGCTACTGCTCGGCGCCACCGCGGCGGCGGTGTCGACCGTCCTGGTCTTCGGTCATGCGACCAACAACACTGTGGACAGTTCACAAGTGCAACTCACGGCCTCCACCATCGGCATTGGCGGACGCGGCGACCCCGCCGCGGCCAAGGTCCCGAACAAACTGAACCGGCACGTCGTTCCCTTCGGCGACACCTTTCCCCACTACATTCCCGTGAGTTACCCGGCGGGGTTCGACATCGACAACAGCGTCGCCGCCGGTGTCCCAGTGCTGGACCAGACGATCAGGGACAATTCGAATCAGTCTTGCGGCGATCCGGCCGTAACCTGCCCGTTCCTGCTCGTCGTGGGCTATTCGGAGGGAGCACTCGTCGCCGAGAGGGTACGACGCGAGCTTGAGCCCGCCGTCGGCGGCGCGCCACCGGCGGACGGCCTGCGCTTCGTGATGATCGCGTCGCCGAATCTCCCGAACGGCGGCATCTTCTCGCGATTCCCCGGCCTGAAGATCCCGTTCTTCGTCACGTCGAACGGCGCCGCGCAACCGTCGCCATACGACACCACATATGTCACGAATGAGTACGACCCGTATGCCGATTTCCCCGCCTACTTCAACCCGCTCTCGTTGGTGAACAGCCTCTTCGCGTTGGCGTACGCACACCCGGACCAGTACTACGACAACATCGACTTCGACCCCCTGACCAACACCGGCACCACGCCCGTCTTGGTGAAAACCGTCACGCACACCACAGACGGGCACGTCACGACCGACAGGTACGTTTTCGTGCCTGCCGCGCATCTGCCACTGCTTGCTCCGGCGCGGCAAATCTTCGGCGCCTTAGGCTTGACGCCGCTCACCGAGCCGGTGTTAGCTGCCATCGAGCCGGTGCTGCGGTTGCTCGTGGACATGGGCTATACCGATCGCCAGAATCTGAATCCCGAAGTCCCCGTGCGGTTTTCGTTGATTACACCGCCGGCTAGAATCATCGAGACCATCGCCCAGGTTCCGGGTGCGCTCGGACAAGGGGTGAACAACCTCACCACCGGAGGCGAGTCGGTCCCCACGTCGATTCCGGCGCCGGTCGCTCCCACGATTGCGCCGAAGAACTCACCCTCGATCAACGCGAGGACGCTGCCTCAGGAGCCGCAAGAGTCGCTAATGAACACCGACCCGCCCAGCGCCGGGGCAACAGACCCGGCGCCGCCGCAGACGCCGTCCAGCTCAGGCACACCGCAGACGCCGTCCGGCTCAGGCACACCGCAGACGCCGTCCGGCTCGGGCACGTCGCAGACGCCGTCCGGCTCAGGCACACCGCAGACGCCGTCCGGCTCGGGCACGTCGCCGACCCAAGCGCCGGTGTCTCCGCTGTCGAACTCGGGGCCAACGCTCGGAGAGGTCACCGAGGACGGCAGCAAAGCCACCCCGAACACCACCTCCAGCAAGACCACATCACCCAAGAAAAACGTGTTCACGCGGCTGGCCGACACATTCAAGGGATTCCTCACCCCCAAGAAGGCGCCGGCGTCAACTACCCCGAGTTCAGAGCCCAATGACCCCACGCCGAGCGGCTCGACCTCGCAGGGACAATCGGAAGGACCAACGAGCAACGCCGCGTGACGACTATGCGTTCAGCGCGGTGGCACCGATGGCACGTCGCGCGCGCAGTTCTTCGAGCTCGTCATCGGTTACACGGATGCTGTTCTCGTTATTCAGTGCACCGTCTTCCACGCTGAACATGGACGATGACGAGGTCGTCGCTGATTTCGTGCGATCGCATGTGGTGCGGGGATTTACCAACGACCGTGCCGGCCGGTCCCGCTGAGGTGGTGACTCGCCGCAGCCGCCCGTCTGGCCACGGGCAGTGATCGCAACGCGGCCAGCTTGAGCACAACGCGCAAAAGGTGACAAATCGCCTGTTGCGCGGGTTGTGCGCACAAGCGAGCCACGGCGCGGGCAACTCCCTAGCTTCGTGAGAAGTGATGACACGAACTGCACAGGCAGTAGGAATACAGGAGTAAGAAGTGGCAACCTGGCCTTCGAATCAGACCCGCGACCAATGGCCCACGACAGGAGCTGCTCCGTCGCGGCCCGCGCACGACACGACGACCACGGCGGCCTACGATCCGTCGACCGTGGCGTCGCGCGTGGCGGCTGAATTCGACGCCACAGCACCGACGTCCGCACGTCTGCCATACCTAACCAACCTGGCGTGGTCGGCCGAGCGCCCCGAGTTCGCATCACCGCTCCCAATCGAGCGGAGCCGACGCTGGTTCACGCATTCAGGTGTGCTCGCCTTCGCCGGCGGTGGTCTCGTGGCCGCCGCGGCAGCCGGCCTCTTCTTCGGAGCGCTGCACGGTGCACACAGCGCTTCGGTCGACACGAGCAGTCACAGTGCACCTTCACCTGCGCCTGCGGCAGCACCGACAAATCCGGCGTCAACGCCTGCCACCCAGACCAAGCCGGCCGCGCCGACCCACTCGGTGATGGCCAGGCGCGGATCCTCTGGTTCCACCAGCCATCAGACAACGCCCCAATACTCGACGTCGTCTTCATCGGGGCAGCACACCAATGATCAGCAGTGGCAGTCCAATTACGACAGCGCGTCAACGCCTCCGACGTGGAACCGCAATGACTACTACTGGTTCACGCATCGGCGCGACCACGACGACAGCCGTTGGACACGTGATCACGACGGTGACGACTACTCCAGCGGCGATCACGGCGACAACAGCCGGTCGTCGCACGATCAGAGCAGCGACAACCATTCGAGGGGTTCGGAGGAGGACAACGCTTCGAAATGAGTCCGACACTGCACGCCGATCGGATGGTCGGGCTGCGCGACATCGGGCGCTGCCTCGATCACCTTCCGGTCGGTCCCGGCCACCAAAGAGTGGTTATTGCGGTCGGGCTGGGCCTGTTCTTCGAGGTTTACGAGATCTTCCTATCCAGCACGATTGCCAGCGCGTTGAAGACGCAATACGGCCTCGGCGGCGCCGCGCTGCAGCTGCTGCTCGCTTCGTCATTCCTCGGAATGTTCATCGGCGCAGCGGCATTCAGCCGGATCGCCGATCGGATCGGGCGGCGGCGGGCGTTTCTGTTCAACCTGGTGTGGTTCTCCGTGTGGAGCGTGATCGCCGCCATCGCGCCGAATCCGTGGATGCTGGTGGGGACGCGTTTCATGGCGGGGATGGGTATTGGCGCGGAGTACCCGGTCGCCGATGCGTATCTCTCCGAGATCCTCCCGAAGGCGCATCGAGGGCGCTTGGCCGCCTGGGCCTACACCTGCTCCTTCCTCGCTGCTCCGGCGCTGGGATTCCTATCGCTGTCACTCAACGGTCGCAGCCCGTTCGGCTTCGAGGGTTGGCGAATCCTGTTGTTGGTCGGCGCAATCGGCGCATTGGTTGTCAGCGTGCTGCGCCGCGGCCTTCCCGAGTCGCCGCGGTGGCTGGCGGGCGTCGGCCGGACCGAGGATGCGCGGGCCGCATTGCGGCTTTTCGAATCCGGTGCGGGCCCGGCGACGGGATACGCCGCCGACAACAAAGGAGAGGATGAGGTCGCGTCCGCCTCGAAGCCGGTTCAGAACGTACCCGCGCTGCAGCGAATGCGGCATTCGCCCTACCGGCAGCGGCTGATCATGCTCGCGTTGTTTCATCTGTTCCAGCCCTTCGGCTATTACGGATTCGGCACGCTGGCCGTGCTGGTGTTGGTCAGCCGCGGCTACGACCTGACGTCATCGTTGCTGTTCACTGCGGTGTCGTTCATCGGCTATCCGGTTGGGTCGCTGGTTTCGATTCCGCTGCTGACGCGGTTCGAGCGCAAGTACCTGATCATCGTCACGGTCGCCATCATGGCCGCGTGCGGCGTACTTTTCGCGGCCGTCAACGTTCACACGCTCATTGTCGTGTTCGGACTGCTGATCACGGCGTCGAGCAATGTCTTCTCGAACATCTACCACGTGTACCAGGCGGAGATCTTCCCCAGCGATGTACGGGCAACCGCCGTCGGCTGGACCTACTCGGTATCACGGCTGTCGAGTGCAGCGCTTCCGTTCATTCTCGTCCCGATGCTCGACAACTACGGCGCCACAGCGATGTTTGCCGCCGTGCTCGTCGCACTCGCCGCCACGATCGCCGTGATCGCGCTGATCGGACCGCGCACCAAGGGACGGAGCGTAGACGAAATCAACCCGACGTGATCGGTAAGCAGACCAGCGATGTTCGGATTCCGAGGTTTTGCGCATTATGCTCAGCACGGCGCGTACGCTCTGCCCATGGTGCGGAAGCTGCGCGTGGATGTGCGGCTCGCCACCCAGGTGCTGTTGCTGCAAGTCGCCGTGGTGACGCTCACGCTGGGCATCGCGGGCGGACTGCTTGCCTTCATGAGTCACCAGCGCCTCGCCGCCCAATACGAAACGCGGTCGTTGGACATGGCACGTGCGATCGCCTTCGCGCCCGCGGTTCGTGCCGACATTGCGCGCTACGACGCTGCCCAGTTGACGCCGAGCCCGGCGCTCACCGACGAGTTGGCGAAGGGGCCGTTGCAGACACTGGCCACTGAGATCCAGCAGCGAACAGGCGTCTTGTTCGTGGTGATCACCAACGATCAGGGCATCAGGCTCTCCCATCCCAACCGCAACGAACTCGGTAAACATGTCAGCACGGATCCCACCGAGGCGTTGTCAGGCCACGAAGAGGTGATGCGGGAATCCGGCACACTCGGATCGTCGGTCCGCGCGAAAGTACCTGTGCTGGCACCGGATTCGAATCGGGTCGTTGGCGAGGTCAGCATCGGAATCTCGACGGCCGCGGTTCACCACCAGCTGTGGACTGACGTGCGGACAGCGGCAGTCCTGGTCGGCGTGGCGCTGCTCATCGGTGTCATCGGCTCGGTATTTCTGGCCCGAAGGTGGCGAGGCCTGACGATGGGGCTGCAGCCCTCCGAAATGGCCGAATTGATACGCGGCCAAGCAGCGGTCCTGCACGGTATCGACGAGGGCGTGCTGGCCGTCGACACCGCCTGGCAGACAACGTTCGTCAACGACGAGGCCTGCCGGCTGCTCGAGGTTAGCAACGAATCGGGCAGGCCGGTGGACGAGATCGGTCTGACACAACGTGTGCTCGAGGTGTTCAGGTCGGCGGAACCGACGCCGACCCTGGCGACTGTCGGCGATCGGATAGTAGTGGTTTCGGCGCGACACGTGGCGCGTGACGGCCGCGACCTGGGAACCGTATTGGTCGTGCGCGATCGCACCGACGTCGAATCCCTGACCCGCCAACTCGACGCCGTGCAGCTGATGAGCACGGTGCTGCGCGCCCAACGCCACGAATTCGCCAATCGGCTGCATCTACTAAACGGGCTTTTGCACAGTGGCCATGCCGAAGAGGCCGCTCAGTACGTGGAGGAATTGTTGGGGGCAGGCCCGCTGGGATCGGCGCTGCCTGGGATCGACACCGTCCGCGATGCGTTCCTGCAGGCATTCCTGGCGGCGAAGGCTGCGTCTGCCCGTGAAGCGGGCGTGACGCTGACGATCGGCGAGAACACCTGGGTACCAGGCCGACTCACGCTGCCCGTCGACGTCACAACCGTACTGGGCAATCTGCTCGACAACGCCATCGATGCGGCCCGCACAGGCGCCGACGAGGCCAAAATTGTGGAAGTCGAACTGCTGCAGGATGGATCGACACTGCACATCACCGTGGCCGACACCGGGGATGGGGTCGCGCCCGACTTCGTCGAGCACGTGTTCACCGAAGGCGAGTCGACAAAACCGGAGTCCGGGATACCGGGCGGTCGCGGCATCGGAATGGCGCTGTCTCGACAGATCAGCCGTGCACTAGGTGGTGATATCCGGCTGTCGAGCCCGGGCAGCCCAGGTGCGGAACTGTGCGGTGCCGAGTTCATCGCCCGACTGCCGGGTGTGATGGTGGAGGAGGAAGCCCAATGGGCAGCTCAGAACTGACCGTGCTCGTGGTCGATGACGACTTCCGAGTCGCCAACATGCACGCGGGTATCGTCAACGCCCTACCGGGCTTCACGGTGACGACGACGGCGACGACACTCGCCGCGGCCCACAAGGCCGACCCCGTCGACCTGGCCCTGGTGGACGTCTACCTGCCCGATGGGTCGGGAATCGACTTTGTCCGCGAGTTACGCTGCGACAGCATGGTTTTGAGCGCGGCTACCGACGCCCCAACAATACGTGCCGCGGTGGCCGCGGGCGCATTGAGCTACCTCGTCAAGCCGTTCGCCCCAACAGATCTCGCGGCCAAGCTGTCTGGCTATGCGCGCTACCGCAAGATCCTTTCCGGAACGAACCTCGGCGGAAAGGAGGTGGACGCGGCACTAGACGCACTCCGCCCCCGCATCGCACCGCCGCAGCCCCCCACCACCGTGGCCTCCCCCACGAAGCAGCTTGTGCTGCAGGCGCTTCGCGCATCGGGCCAGCCGATGTCGTCGGCTGAACTATCCGCGGAGATCGGCGTGTCGCGGGCCACGGCGCAACGGTATCTGTCCACGCTGGCCAATTCCGGCGAGGTCAAAATCCAGCTCCGCTACGGCACGACCGGACGACCCGAACAGGAATTCGTGGCCGTCGACAAGCCGCCCAACCGTCCTGCGCGCTGACGTGGCGCGGACATGACGAGGATGTCCGCTCCTTCGGCGCCAGCGTGCAGTTAGCAGTTCACGCGGATGCCCGTGATCGCGCTGAGGCTGGCCGTACTGGTCGACGACACGCTGGTCCGGATGGTGCTGATGCCTGCCTTCATGCATGTGCTGGGTAGATGGAACTGGTGGGCACCGAAACCCTTGGTGTGGATGCACGACCGCGTCGGTCCGCGCGAGGGTGAGAATGAGAAGTTGACCTCGTCCACCCCGGTGCTTGTGGTGTAACCGCTGCCGAGACGTCTTGCGTTGCACGCGTGGTAATTACGCGGCTCTGGCTTCCACCACGCTGAGGGGTGAAGCGGTTGGCACCACCCGTGTCATCCGGAATCCGGCTTGGCTGAGCAGGTCGCGGTACTCGGCCGCGGTGCGTTCACGGGCACCCAAGTTCAACATCATCTCCAGATCCACCCATTTCCCGGGGAAGTCACGGTTGTGCCTTGGGATGACGAATTCGACCAGCAACACCGTGGCTCCGGGGCCGGCTGCCGCGCGAACGTTACGCAGGATCTGCCCCGCCTTCTCGTCGGGCCAGTCGTGAATGATGTTCTTGAGGAGGTAGACGTCGCCATCGCCCGGCACGCTGTCGAAAAACGACCCCTCGGCGATGACAACCCGGTCGGCGACACCCTGCTCCCGCAATAGGCTCGGGGCGTCCGCGACGACCAGCGGCAGGTCGTACAGGACGCCGCGCGAGGCCGGCGCCGCCGCCAGGATGGCGGCCAGCAGTGGGCCATGCCCACCTCCGATGTCGACGATCGTCGGGTAGGCGCTGAAGTCGTAGCCGGCGACAACGGTCGCATCCGTCATCTCCGAAACACTCGTCATGGTCTGGTTGAAGAGTTCCGCGAGCTCGGGCTCCTCCGCGAAGTAGTCAAAGCTCGACTTGCCGCGCAATGCCGGGACGACCGAAGTGCCGGTTCGGACCGAATCCACCAGCAGGGTCCAGCGCTCGCGCTGCTCCTGCGAGCCGTAGAACCGTGCCGCCGAAGCCATCGACACCGGTGCGTCCGAACGCAGGGTGTCGGCAAGGGAATTCAGCTCATACCGGCCGTCGCGGCGATGACGGAAGATGCCCCTGCTGATCAACGCCCGCAGCAGCCGGTGCAGTGCGTCCGCGTCCGCCTCCACCCGCGTCGCCAAGTCGTCGATCGTCAACGGCCCGTCGGCGAGGGCATCGGCGACACCGAGTTGGGCCGCCACGGTGATCGCCTGCGACGTCCAGGTGGCGATGATCATCTCCATCATCGCTGCCGGTGCAGGTACCAGCCGTTGATGGAGCCGATACAGGTGGTGGCGAGCCCACTCGACAACGCGGGCCAGCTTGGCGGGTG
>Ga0070711_100002508_pt1 | contig 10485 bp, 8 predicted proteins | sample LARL53metaG_FD_65452 | JGI IMG/M metagenome (GOLD analysis project Ga0070711, IMG submission 65452) | Corn, switchgrass and miscanthus rhizosphere microbial communities from Kellogg Biological Station, Michigan, USA - LAR L5-3 metaG | ecosystem: Host-associated > Plants > Roots > Rhizosphere ... | reverse complement strand
CGCTGCAATTCCACAAGTCTTTGCCGTATAATGATTTAGCGAATGCGAGCAGGGCGCCGACGGTCCACCGGGGGCGGCACGTGACCAGCCGTCGCGGCGCACGCGCATCAGGTTGGGGTGTCGGTGCAACGTTCGCGGCGTCGACCGCACTCTGCGGCGGTTGCCGCTAGTTTTTCGGTGCGCCGGTCGGTCCCCAACGTCGTCTGCGAGGCCCCATGCCGGCATCCATCCGCCAGCTGCTCGACCAGCAACGCGCGGCATTCATTCGAGAAGGCGCTCCCGATCTCGCCGCGCGACGCGCCAATCTCCGGCGCCTCAAGCGCCTACTGCTCGACAACCGGACGGAGATCGTCAGCGCGATCAGCACCGACTTCGGGCACCGGGCGTCGCAGGAGACGCGGTTCGGCGACCTGTTTCCGTCCGTCACGGCGATCGATTACCTCCACCGGCACATTGCGTCGTGGATGCGTCCCGAGCGCCGCGGCGTCGCCTGGTATTTCCGGCCAGGCCGGGCGCGGGTGATCTACCAGCCGCTGGGCGTGGTGGGCATCATCTCCCCGTGGAATTATCCGGTTTTTCTTGCGTTCCCGCCGATGGCTGCGGCACTCGCCGCCGGCAATCGCGTCATGCTGAAGCCGTCCGAATTCACGCCCGCTACCTCGACGTTGCTCGCCCGGTTGCTGGGGGAGTTGTTCGCCATCGAACAGGTGGCGGTAGTGACCGGTGGGCCCGATGTCGGCGCGGCGTTCGCAAGCCTGCCATTCGATCACCTGTTCTTTACCGGCAGCACGCCGGTGGGTCGCAAGGTGATGCAGGCGGCGAGCGAGCACCTGGTTCCCGTTACGCTCGAGCTGGGTGGCAAGTCACCGGCGATCGTCGAACGCGGTTTCCCGCTGGATCGTGCGGCCGGCAGCATCGCGACTGGGAAGTTGTTCAACGCGGGGCAGACCTGCGTCGCGCCGGATTACGCGTTGGTGCCCGTCGAGGCCGTCGAGCCGTTCATTGCGGCGATGACAGCGGCGGTGCGCCGCCTCTATCCCGCGGTCGCCGGGAATCCCGATTTCACCTCGATCGTCAATGAGGGTCATTACCAGCGATTGACGCGCCTGGTGGAGGATGCCCGGGCCGGGGGCGCGCGAGTCATCGAGCTCTTCACGGGGTCGGCGCACGACCGGATTTTTCCGCCGGTGCTGATCGCTTCGGTCACCGACGACATGCGGGTGATGCAGGAGGAGATCTTCGGTCCGGTGTTGCCGATCGTGGCATACCAGGAGCTTGAGGATGCCATCGAATACGTGAATGCCCGTCCGCGTCCGCTGTCGCTCTACCTCTTCGGCCACCCCGGCGTCGGGCGCCGTGCGATCCTCGACCGGACGACATCGGGTGACGTGACGATCAACGACACGTTGATGCACATCGCGCAGGACGACCTGCCATTCGGCGGCATCGGGGCGAGCGGAATGGGGTCGTATCATGGGTACGAGGGTTTCCGGACGTTCAGCCACGCCAAGGGGGTCTTCACGCAGTCGCGCTACAATGCGGTCAGCCTGATGCGGCCGCCCTACGGCAAGCTCTTCGAGCGGATCCTGGCGCTGTTGCTGAGGTGAGGCCCTTCTTGCGCGGTGTCGAATGGCCGGCGGAAGCGTACGACCGGCACGCCTTGCCGGAGCGGGTGCTCCAGTTCGGAACCGGAGGGCTGCTGCGCGCCGTTTCGGCCGTGGCGGTCGATGCGGCAAATCGTGCCGGGGCGTTCAACGGCCGGATCGTTGTGGTGCAGAGCACCAACACCGGGCTGGCGAAGGTGATCAACAGCCAGGATGGCCTGTTTACCCTGGTGGAAGAAGGCATTGCCGGCCACGAGCGCATGCAACGCACGCGCGTGATCGGATCGCTCTCCCGCGCACTGATTGCCCGTGACGAATGGATGCTGGTTCGCGACGTCATCTCGCGTCCGGAGCTGCAGGTAGTTGTCAGCAACGTGACGGAAGCCGGCTTCCGGCTGGCGGAAGCCGAGCCCGGGTGGGATCCGGGACAGCGCGACGCGCCGGTGAGCTTTCCGGCCAAGGTGACCGATCTGCTCTTCACCCGATTCACGGCGCTCGGCAGCGGGCCGCCGGTCCATGTCATTCCCACTGAACTTCTGCCGGACAACGGACCGCTGCTCGCGGGGATGGTCGACACCCTGGCGCGCCGGTGTCATCAGGCCGATGCGTTCCGCGACTGGATCGCGCGGCAGGTGCGGTTCTGCTCGTCCTTGGTCGATCGGATCACTACCGGCGTCCCGGCGCCCGGACGGCACGCGGAAATGGAATCGCAACTGGGCTACCACGACGCACTGCTGACCGTGACCGAACCGTACTCGCTCTGGGCGATCGAGGCGGATCCTCCCGCGCTTCGAGCGGTGTTCCCGGTCGATGCGGTCTCGGGGGGCACGGTGACATTCAGCCCGGACATCGATTTCTATCGCCTCCGAAAACTGCGGCTGTTGAACGGTGCCCACACGGCGCTTGCCCCTCTCGCCATCATGGAGGGCGTGCGAACCGTCCGGGAGGCCGCAGGGCATGCGATTCTGGGTCAATTCCTCCGGGAACTCATCTTCGGCGAAATCGGGCCGATTACCGCGGAATCATCCGGAGAGTGGCAATCCTATGCGACGAGCGTGCTGGAGCGACTCGGCAATCCCTGGCTCGATCACGAATGGCAGGTCATCGCGACGAACCAGACCGCCAAGCTGAAGATCCGCGTGCTGCCCTCGATCATCGACTCCCTTGCCAGGCACCAGCGACTGCCGCGCGGGCTGGTGCTGGCGCTCGCAGCCTCGCTTCGCTATTCGCGTGTCGCGAAGCGCCTGAGCGCCACGTCGGGGTGGGGATGGTGGCGCGGCGGGGCCTACCCTATCGTTGACGTCGAGCTGGATCTCGTTGATCGGCACTGGCGAAGTGCCGATCCAGCGGCATCGACGGAGGCCCTGCCGGCGGCGGTTCTGGCGGCATTTGCGGCCGGCGTGCTGGCCGATGCCGGGATCTGGGGTCGCGACCTGACCGGCATGCAGGGACTTGTCGAGGCCGTCAGCGAGATGCTGCTCACGCTGGAGCAGGACGGAATTGACGCGGCCGTGTCGGTTGCCAGCGCACCACATCCATGGAGCACCCCGAAATGAATACCGCTACATCGACCGAGCCCAGAACCAGGTCCGCGGACCTCGCCCACTTGCTGAAGAGCGGCGTCGTGGCCGTGGTGCGAATGAACGAGGCGGTCTCGCTTCGCCGCGCCGCGGAGGCCGTGGTCGCCGGCGGCGTGGGTTCGTTCGAGGTCACGATGACGACGCCGGGAGCCCTCGAGGCGGTGCGCGACCTGGCGACAGCCGACATCGCCGGGTGCCTGATCGGTGCGGGCACGGTCCTCGACGCACAGACCGCCAACGACGTCATCGATGCGGGCGCGCGATTCGTCGTGAGCCCCACGCTCGAGCCGGACGTAATCCGCTGTTGCGTGGAGCGCGACGTAGTCTGCGTGCCGGGGGCTTTCTCGCCGACGGAAATCCTGCAGGCCTGGCGGCAGGGAGCGTCACTCGTCAAGGTCTATCCGTCGTGCTCGGTGGGCACCGATTTCTTTCGCAACATCCTGGGCCCGCTGCCATTCCTCAAGATGATTCCCTCGGGCGGCATGACACTGGAGAACGCCGCTGAGTGGATCCGGGCCGGTGCGGCGGCGGTCAGCATGGCCGCGGCGCTGCTCGACCCCGCGCTCGTGAAGGGCGGAGCGTGGGACGAGATCACCGCGCGTGCGCGCCGCCTGAGCGAATCCGTGGCCGCTGCGCGCATGGAGCGAGGCGGCAGGAGCTCCTGACATTGCCGGAGCGCCCGTTGGTCGTCACCTTCGGTGAGATGCTGGTGCGGCTGTCGCCCACCAACCACCAGCGCCTTTTCGAGTCGGAACAGGTGCGCGCCGGGTTCGGCGGGTCGGAAGCCAACGTCGCCGTGGCCCTCTCCCATCTGGGCGTGCGATGCCAGTACGTCACCCGGCTCCCCGACAACCTCATCGGCGAAGTGGCGATCAAGCTGCTTCGCGACGAAGGCGTCAAGCTCGGTGACGTGCTTCGCGGCCCGGAACGGATGGGACTCTACTTTGTCGAGCCGGGCGCCGATGTCGGTGCCGCGCGCGTCGTGTATGACCGCGCCGGCTCGGCGTTCGCGAACATCACCGCCGGGATGGTGGACTGGACCGCCGTGCTCTCGCACGCGTCGTGGTTTCACGGCACCGGTATCACGGCGGCACTGGGGCCCGGACCGGTTGCTGCGCTGGAAGCCGCGATCGGCGCGGCCCGCGAGCGACGGGTTCCCGTCAGCATCGACCTGAATTATCGGCCGGCGCTCTGGAACCACGTCGATCCGCTCGGCGTGATCGCCCCGATCGTCCGGGACATCGACCTCCTTATCGGCAATGCGCATTCGGTGCGCGCCATGCTCGAGATGGATATCGACAATGCGACACTCTCGTCGCAGACGGGCGCCCAGGACCTCGCGAAACGGCTGGCCGAAAAGTTTCGGTGCCGCCGGGTCGCGTTGACACGGCGTGAAGTGAGCGGTGCTCGCGAGAATCGCTGGAGCGCCACGCTCTACGACGCCAGATCGGGCGCCGCGGTCTCGACCGAACCCCGAACCGTCGAGGTAGTCGATCGCATTGGCGCCGGCGATGCGTTTGCGGCGGCGTTGATTGCTTCGCTGCTGCAGGAACGTCCACTTCCGGCGGCGCTCGAATTTGCCGTCGCGGCCAGCGCGCTGAAGGTGGGCGTGCCCGGCGACTTCAACCGCGCGACCGTCGACGAAGTCGATGCCTACATGCGCAGCACCAGGCCGCCGCAAGCCGCGCCGATCGGGCAGGGCCGGGCCGGCGAACCGCCGCTTCGCTAGATGCAGCTGACCTTCCGCTGGTTCGGTCCCGACGACCCCGTCTCCCTCGCGCATATCCGCCAGATCCCCGGACTGTCCGGCATCGTCAGCGCGTTGTACGACATTCCGGTGGGCGAACCCTGGCCGCGCGAGCGGCTCGCCGGTCTCAAGTCCACGATCGAGGCCGCGGGCCTCCGGTTCGCGGTGGTCGAGAGCATTCCGGTGCACGAGGACATCAAGCTTGGCTGGCCCACGCGCGACCGGTTGATCGACAACTACCGCGCCAGCATCAGGGCGATGGGTGAGGTTGGCGTGCCGGTGCTCTGCTACAACTTCATGCCGGTGTTCGACTGGGTGCGCACCGACCTGGAGCGGTTGCTCGAAGACGGCTCCACGGCGCTGGCGCACGACGATCTCGCGCTCGCCGAGATCGACCTGTCGGAGGGGACCGCGGAGCTGCCGGGATGGGCGACCGCCTATTCGCCCGCGGAACTTCGCGACCTCTTCGTCGCCTATGAAGATGTCGGACCCGATGAGCTCTGGGAGAACCTGCAATACTTTCTCGAACAGGTGATTCCCGAAGCCGAGGCGGCCGGAGTGCGACTGGCGATCCATCCGGACGATCCGCCGTGGCCGATTTTCGGGTTGCCCCGGATCATCACCAATGGTGCCGCGCTCGATCGCGTCATCGACCTGGTCGATTCTCCCGCCAACGGCGTCACCTTCTGCACCGGATCGCTGGGAGCGCTACCCAGCAACGACCTGCCGGAATTGGCGAGGCGCCTCGGGGCCCGGGGCCGGATCCACTTCGCACATTGCCGCAACATCCGGGTCACCGGAGAACGCCGGTTTCACGAGACGCCGCATCCGACGGCCTCGGGGGACGTGGACATGTTCGAGGTGCTCCGGGCGCTGCGTGACACCGGTTTCAACGGACCACTGCGCTCGGACCACGGCCGGATGATCTGGAACGAGAAGGGCCGCCCGGGTTACGGCTTGCACGATCGCGCGCTCGGAACCACGTACCTGAACGGGCTCTGGGAGGGGCTCTCGCGCGAGGTTCGACGGTGAGCAAGCGCCGGGTCGGGTATCGCTGGACCATCTGCGCGCTGCTGTTCGCGGCCACAACCATCAACTACATGGACCGGCAGGTGCTCGGCGTGCTGGGTCCGACGCTGCAGCACGCACTGCACTGGAGCGAGTCGCAGTACGGCGACGTCGTGTCGTGGTTCTCGCTGCCCTACGCGTTCGCATTCCTGGGCGTCGGATGGTGGCTCGACCGGGTCGGCGTACGGCGGGGACTCGCGACGGCGGTCGTGGCGTGGAGTGTCGCGGCGGTCGCCCACGCGTTCGCACGCACGGCCGCCGGGTTTTCCGTGGCGCGTGCGGCGCTGGGACTGTCGGAATCAGCCAACTTCCCGGGTTCCATCAAGGTGGTTGCGGAATGGTTTCCGCCGCGGCAGCGCGCCCTCGCCACCGGGATCTTCAACGCCGGTACCAACATGGGGGCGATCTTCGCGCCGATCGTGGTGCCGTTCATCGCGCTGCGATGGGGCTGGCAATGGGCGTTCGTCGTGACCGGAGCGCTCGGATTCGTCTGGGCGATTGCGTGGCTGGCGATTTACCGGCGACCGGACGAGAACCCGCACGTCGACGCGGCCGAACTTGCGATGATCCAGGTCGACCGGCGCCCGGCCGACGGGGCGCCGGTCCGGTGGACCACTCTGCTTGGCCGCCGCCAGACCTGGGCGTTCGTGGTCGGCAAGTTGATGTCCGACCCGATCTGGTGGTTCTATCTCTACTGGTTCCCGAAGTTTCTCGATACCCGGTACGGGGTCAAGCTGTCGCAGGTCATGTGGCCGTTGATCGTGGTGTATGCCGTTGCGGACCTTGGCTCGGTGGCGGGCGGCTGGTTTTCCGGCACGCTGATCAAGCGCGGCTGGACGGCCAACTGGGCGCGCAAGACGGCCATGCTCACGATGGCGGTCCTGATCCTGCCGACGTCGCTGGTGCCGCACGCCGGCAGCATGTGGACTGCGGTGCTGCTGGTCGCACTGGCTGCGGCTGCGCACCAGGGATGGTCCGCCAACGTGTACACGCTCGCCAGTGACATGTTTCCGCAGTCGGCCGTTGCGTCGGTGGTTGGCATCGGCGGATTCGTCAGCGGGATTGGCGCCTGGTTCTTCCAGCGCGCGACCGGCCGGATCCTTCAGGCCAACGGCGGCGATTACGCCTCGATCTTCCTGGTGTGCGGGTTCGCGTACGTGACGGCCTGGGTGTTGATTCACTTCATCACGCCCACGATGGAACCCGTAGCCAGCGGCTAGGCATTATTCTCATTCCACCCGTCCCAGGCCGAGTATCCGATGAACCGTCTCGCCCGCCCGGTGGTCGCGCTCCTGATCGCATTTGCGGCGGCGCTTCCCGCCCAGCAGCCCAATCACCTCACCGCAGCTGAGAGGGCCGCCGGTTGGCGCCTGCTGTTCGACGGCCGCACGCTCGGCGGCTGGCGGGGATTGGGATATGACAGCATTCCAACCGCGCACTGGCAGGTGCAGGATGGAAGCATTCGCAAGATTCCCAGCGGCAAGGTGCCGCTGCAGCCGGACGGACAGCCAATGCATGGTGGCGACCTGATGACCGTCGACACCTTCTTCAACTTCGAGCTGGCGTTCGAGTGGAAGGTGGCGCCCGGAGCGAACAGCGGTGTCAAGTACAATGTGTCGGAGGAATACTCGCTCAAGCACCAGCCCGGGCACGCGGCCCTGGGGTTCGAGTACCAGATCGAGGATGATTCGCTCGGCGACGACATCGCGCTCGGCACCCACCGCGCCGCGGCGCTGTATGCCCTGATGGCGGCGAACGACCGGAAGAAGCTCCATCCCGTGGGCGAGTGGAACACCGGCCGGATCATCCTTCGCGGCAACCACGGCGAGCAATGGCTGAACGGCGAGAAGGTCGTCGAGTTCGAGCTTGGCACGCCGCTCATGGATTCGCTGATCGCCGCGAGCAAGTACCACGTCTATCCGGGATTCGCCGATCGCCGGTTTGGACACATCATCCTGCAGGATCACAACGACGAAGCCTGGTACCGCAACCTCAAGATTCGTCCTCTCGGGAAATGAGGCAACGCATGACGTCGAAATCCTCCTCCGTCGATCGCCGCAGCTTCGTCAGGAGCGCGTCGGCCGCCGGCATCGGCCTGGCGATGACCAGCCGGCGTACGGGGCCTCTGTTCGCGCTGAACGGATCGCCGGGTGAAAAGGTCGTGGTGGCGATCATGGGCCTGAACGGCCGCGGCATGGTGCACGCAGCCAACTTCGCCAAGGCTGCCAATGCGGAGGTCGGCTACCTCTGCGACGTCGATTCGGTGGTCCTGGGAAAGGCCATGACCGCGACCGCGAAGCTGCAAAGCCGTGCACCCCTGGCCATCGGTGACTTCCGCCGCGCGCTCGACGACAAGAGCGTGGATGCGCTGGTCATCGCAGCACCGGATCACTGGCACACGCCGGCGACGGTTCTTGCGGTGGCGGCCGGCAAGCATGTGTACGTCGAGAAGCCCTCCGGTCACGATCCGTGGGAAGACGAGACGATCGTCGCAGCCCAGCGCGTGCATCAGCGCCTCGTGCAGATCGGCACGCAACGGCGTTCGGGGCCGCGACTCATCGAAGCGGTGCAGGCCATTCGCGGCGGTATCATCGGCAAGCCGTATCTCGGGCGCGCCTGGTACGCGAACACCCGCACCGGCATCGGTCATGGCAAGGTCGCGCCGGTACCCGCCAATCTCGATTACGAGCTCTGGCAGGGGCCGGCGCCGCGCACGCCGTACCGCGACAACGTGATCCACTACAACTGGCACTGGTTCAGGCAGTGGGGCACCGGCGAGATCTGCAACAACGGAACGCACGAGATTGACGTATGCCGCTGGGCGATGGGTGCCGACTATCCGACGCGCGTCATGTCAACCGGCGGGCGCTATCACTTCGACGACGACTGGGAGTTTCCCGACACCCAGGAAACCACCTTCGAATTCGCCGGTGGAAAGACGATCATCTGGCAGGGGCAGAGCTGCAACGGTGTCCAGACCCAGAACCGGTCGCGCGGCTCGCTGATTCTGGGCACCGGCGGCAGCATGCTGATCGACCAGGACGGATACGTCATCTACGATCTCAAGAACAAGGTGGTGAAGGACGTTTCCGGAAAGCCCGCCGGCGACGCGCTCAACACCACCGGTGATGACGCACTCACCACCCTGCACACCGCGAATTTCCTCGACGCCGTCCGCACCGGCGCGGCGCTCACGGCGCCAATTGCGGACGGCGCCAGGACCGGACTGCTCTGCCATCTCGGCACCATCGCGCAGCAGACCGGCCGGATCCTTCACACCGATCCGGCGAGCGGACATATCATCGGCGACGCCGAGGCGATGAAGTCGTGGCGACGGACGTACCAGCCGGGCTGGACACCGGTCGCCTAGCGCGTGCCCGCTCCGACGCGCGTGCTCCACGAGGATCGCTGCTTCGACCCCGATCCGGCGACGCGGCGGGTCGCGCGAGAGCTGCATGCCGGAACGCGGGATCTGCCGATCGTGTCGCCGCACGGTCACGTCGATCCGCGGCTGCTGGCCGACGATGCGCCGTTCCCGGACCCCGCTGCACTGCTGGTCACGCCGGACCACTACGTCACCCGGATGCTGCACGCTGGCGGAATCTCCCTCGCCGCACTCGGCATTCCCCGCCGTGACGGCGGACCGGTGGAGACCGACCCGCGCCGGGTGTGGCAACTGTTCGCCGATCACTACCAGCTCTTTCTCGGAACGCCGTCGAGATTCTGGATCGACTATCAGCTGCACGACGTATTCGGTGTGCGAACCCCGTTGCGTGGCGATACGGGGATGCGGGTGTACGACGAGCTGCTGGAACGATTGCGCACGCCCGAATTCCGGCCCCGCGCACTGTTCACGCGGTTCAACATCGAGGTGCTGGCCACGACCGACGGCGCAGCCGACTCGCTGGAACATCACCGCGCCATTCGCGAATCGGGGTGGAGTGGCCGGGTCATTCCCACCTTCCGGCCCGACGCGCTGTTTCGGGTGGCCGATGGCGGATGGGTCACCGCGCTAGGTCAACTCGCGCGCGCAACTGGCGCGCCGATTGTGGACTACGCCGGGTTCAATTCCGCTCTCGAACAACGGCGGGCATTCTTCCGGAGCCACGGTGCGACCGCCACGGACCATGCGGTTGTCGAGCCGTGGACCGGAACGCTCGATAGGGGCGAGGCTGAGCGCATCTTTCAGCGCGGCCGTGACGGGACGGCCACGGCGGACGACCAGCGGCGCTTCGAGGGTCACCTGCTGATGGAAATGGCGCGGATGTCGGTGGAAGACGGCCTGGTGATGCAGTTGCACGCCGGGGCACTGCGCGACCACGACCGGGCGACATTCGAGCAGCATGGAGCCGATCGCGGCGGCGACATTCCGGTGAGGGTCGAATTCTCCCGGAACCTGCAGGCGCTGCTGAACGCCCACGGCAACGATCCTCGCTTTACGCTGATACTGTTCACGCTCGATGAATCGACCTACGGCAGGGAGCTC
>Ga0070711_100002506_pt1 | contig 10489 bp, 12 predicted proteins | sample LARL53metaG_FD_65452 | JGI IMG/M metagenome (GOLD analysis project Ga0070711, IMG submission 65452) | Corn, switchgrass and miscanthus rhizosphere microbial communities from Kellogg Biological Station, Michigan, USA - LAR L5-3 metaG | ecosystem: Host-associated > Plants > Roots > Rhizosphere ... | reverse complement strand
TGTTGGCAATCACCGCGTACCGAAGCCGCACCGTCGCCCAGGCAATCGCCACGGTGAACACCACGACGTAGAGATGGGAGTTCACGCCGGTCAGCATTTCTGCGGCGTCGGCCATGCCCGCGAGATCGGCCCCGATATTCGCGGTATTGGCGATCAGGAGGGCGAGGCAGGTCGCTGCGAGAATCGGGCGCGAAAACTTGAGGCGAAGGGCGGCCATGAGCCCTTCACCGGTGACCATGCCGATGCGCGCGCACATCGCCTGGACCGCACCCATCATTGGCCAGGTGACCGGCGCAAGCCAGAGCAGGGCCGTGCCGTGCTGCGCGCCCGCTATCGAGTAGGTGACAATGCCGGATGGATCATCGTCGGCCGCGCCGGTGATCACGCCCGGTCCCAGCGCGCGCCAGAAGTGACGCATCCATCGCCAGGCCTGGCGCGGCGGCTCGGTCGCCGATCGAGCGAGTGAGTTGACGCTGCGCATGGGCAAATAGTAGCTAGGATTAATCGATGGCTGACATCGCCGACCTCTCCTCCGACGAATTGCTCCGGTACGCGCGCCACCTGACGCTGCCGGGAATCGGCATTGCCGGGCAGCAGAAACTCAAGGCCGCCCGCGTGCTGCTGGTCGGAGCCGGAGGGCTGGGGTCGCCCGCCGCACTCTATCTCGCGGCTGCCGGTGTGGGCACGCTGGGTATCGTCGATCACGACGTGGTTGACCTCTCCAATCTCCAGCGCCAGGTGCTGCACGAGACGCCGGCGCTGGGCGAACGCAAGACCCGATCGGCATCGCGACGCATCGCCGGCATCAATCCTCACGTGAACGTCGAGACGTTCGACACCCGTCTTTCGTCGGCAAACGCGCGCGAAATCATCCGCGCATTCGATCTTGTCCTGGACGGCAGCGACAACTTCCCGACCCGCTATCTCGTGAACGACGCGTGCGTGCTCGAGGGCAAGCCGCTGGTCTCGGGGAGCATCCTCCGATTCGAAGGCCAGCTCTCGCTCTTCGCCACCCCGGACGGACCCTGCTATCGCTGCCTTTTCGCCGAACCGCCCGCGGCGGACCTGGTGCCGAGCTGCGCCGATGCCGGAGTGCTCGGGGTACTGCCCGGCATCATCGGCACCCTGCAGGCGCTGGAAGCCATCAAGTGGATCGTGGGCCTCGGCCGGACGGCCGCAGGACGGTTGCTGGTATTCGACGCGCTGCAACTCCGCCTCCGCGAAGTCGTCGTGCGGCGCGATCCGGCGTGCGTCGTCTGCGGCGACGCTCCGGTCCTGACCGAACTCATCGACTACGAAGCGTTCTGCGGCGCGCCCGAGTTCGCCACCGCCGATACCGGGATGGAAGTCGAACCCCGAGCCCTGGCGCAGGCGCTCGCGACTCCTGCGCCGCCCTACGTTCTCGATGTGCGGGAAGCATGGGAATTTGCGTTGGGTCACCTGCCGGGCGCCCACCTCGTCCCGCTCGGCCACCTGCCGGCTCACCTTGGCGAGATCCCGCGTCATCGGGAACTGGTTACCGTGTGCCATCACGGCGGGAGGTCGCTCAGCGCGCGCGCGCTGCTGATCCGGGCCGGGTTCGCCCCGGTGCGCAGTCTGGCAGGTGGGATGGACGCCTGGGCGGCGGAAATCGACCCCGAGATGCGGCGTTACTAGGCGGTTGGGGGCGGCAAGCCCCCTTTTTGCATCTGGGGAGTGCCGAAGGGGGGACTCGAACCCCCACGGGCTTGCGCCCACTGCGCCCTGAACGCAGCGCGTCTACCAGTTCCACCACTTCGGCGAGGCGCGCAAACGTAGTCGCCTCGCGGGGTTAGCGTCAAGCAGATGACCCGATCGACCGTTACTTTTAAGCCTGATGCCCAGCCGCGCCGTGCCAGCCGCACCGCCGACCCGTCCAGAACGGGTCAGCGTAGCCCGCAACCCGAAGGCGACACATGACTTCCATGTGCTCGACACGATGGAGGCCGGGCTGGTGCTGACCGGAACCGAAGTGAAGTCGCTCCGGCGGCGCGGCGCCTCGATCAAGGAGGCGTTTGCGCGCGTATCTCGCGGCGAAATCTGGGTGGAAAGCCTGAACATCACTCCCTATGAGCAGGGCAACCGCTACAATCACGACCCGGTAAGGGCGCGCAAGCTCCTGCTGCATCGGCGCGAGATCGAGAAGCTGGTCGGAGCGGTCGAGCGGGACGGACTCGCCCTGATCCCTCTGGAACTCTATTTCCTCCGCGGGCGCGCCAAGCTGCTGCTCGCCCTCGCCAAGGGCAAGAAGGCGCACGACAAGCGTGAGGACCTGAAGCGCCGCGAGGCCGACCGCGAAGTGGCGCGCGCCATGTCGTGGCGGGGGCGCAAATGATCAGTCCGATGCTCGCGCTCGCGCTGGCCGTCCTTCCGCCCACGCATCTGCAGGTGAGCAACTCGCGCGGCACGGTCAGTATCCCGCTGGTGCAGCAGCGCGGCGACGGACCATTGCTCTCCCTCAATGCCCTGGCACGAGCCCTCGGCGCCACGGTGGAGCACGACGATACCTGGGTGACGCTGTCCACATCCGCGGGCCGCTTCCGGTTTCTCGCCGGCACCCCGCTGGTGCAGGATGGCATCGGTTGGCGGGGAATGCCTGGAGCCTCGAGGCGCCGCGGCGATTCGCTGTACGTGCCGCTGGCGTTTGTTGCCGACGTGCTCGCCGATTCTGCGCGCCGTGCCTGGAACTGGACGGCGGCCACCGCCGTGCTCCGCGAGGGCGCCGGCGCCGCGCCGATCAGCATGCCGCTTTCCCGCACGACGGTGGGCAACGATCAGCGCAGCCGGCTGCCTGGCGGCTTGCGGGCCGGACATCATGTAACCATCGATCCTGGCCACGGCGGCCCCGATGTGGGGGCGCCCGGCGTCTTCTTCCCGCAGGGAATGCACGAGAAGGACGTGACGCTCGCGGTGGGTTTGCTTGTGGCCGCCGAGCTGGAGCGGAAGGGAGTGCGCGTGACCATGACGCGCAGCCGCGATACGCTCATCAACCTCGGACAGCGGGCGCCCCGCTACTGCCAGGCCGACTGCGACCTGTTCGTGTCGATTCACGCCAACTCGCTCGAACGGCGCCCGGGGTACACCCAGGTGCGCGGCTTCGAGACGTACTTTCTCTCCGAGGCGCGTTCGGCCGATGCCGAACGGGTGGCGCGCATGGAGAACGGCGCCGTACGCTATGACACGCCGTTGACCGAAGCGGAACGATCCAACGGCCTGGACTTCATGTTCAAGGACCTGCAGCGAGCCGAGTTCTTGCGCGAATCGCAGCGCGCCGCATCCTTGATCCAGAGCATGCTCGAGGAAGTGCATGACGGGCCGAACCACGGCGTCAAGCAGGCGGGTTTTGCGGTGCTCAACACGGCACGGCGTCCGTCGGTGCTGATCGAGATGGGTTACAGCACCAATCGCGACGACGCGGAACTGATGACCACGCCGCGCGGGCAGCGTGACCTCGCGGCAGCCATCGCCCGGGCGATCGTCGAATACCTCCGCCATTACGACCAGGAAACCGCCGACACCTCGGGTGGATGGTCGCAGTGAGTCGGTTGGCGCTCACCGGCCTTGCGGTCCTTGCCGGATGCGCCTGGTCCAACTCCAACTCCCTCTATCAGGCACGGCACCTGACCCGCGACGCGCTGCGGGCGGAGCGGGAGAAGCGACCCGGAGAAGCGTCCCAGCTCTGGGGCGTGGTGGTCTTCAAGGCCGAATCCGCGTACGCCCGGTCCCCGCGCGGGGCACGCGGCGCCGAAGCGCTCTGGCTCGCCGGTAACGCAGAAGCCCACAACAACAATTGCGGACGTGCCGCGCCCTACCTGGAGCGATCGCTTTTCTCCGGACCGAGCGCACCCTGGACCGAGCAGCTGCTGCTGACGCTCGGGCGTTGCCAGGAGGCCAATCAGGGGCCGACGGCTGCGTCCGTCTATGGCCTGCTGCTTTCACACACCGCCGACCCGGCGGTGCGGCGCGAAGCGCGTCTTCGTCAGGGTCACGTCCTGGTCCTCCAGCAGCACTGGGCGGAGGGCGCCACGGCACTCGCAGGCGACGATACCCTGCCGGCCCGCCTGGATCGCGCCACCGCATTGGCGCATCTCGGCCGCGCCGACGAGGCGCTGGCTGACCTCGCCCCGCTGCTCGCTGCCGCCGACACCAGTATCAGGTGGATCACCTACATCGACCTCTTTGCCGCTCGCAACACCGCGGCGACCGACCAGTTGCTTTCCCGGCTGTTCGCCTTCCCGAACGTCTCCGACGAGCAGCGATCAGCCTGGCTGCTTGCCGCGGTTCAGTTGTCGGTCGAATTCGACCCGGCCGCAGCCGACCGGCGACTGGTCCAGCTGGCGGGTCGTCCGCGCGGGCATGCGGTCACCGAAGGGCAGATGATTCTCCTGCAGCGCCGGATTGTTGGCGCCGCGTCCATCCCCGCGCTGCGCGCCGTGCTCGATTCGCTTCGCCGCAGTGGAGAAATGCCCGAAGGCTCCCTGGAGGCGACCCGCGTCGCCGCGCTGCAGGTCAGCGGACAGCGACTCGTCAGCAGCAGCGATTCGACCCGTGCGGGCGCGCCCGCCGGTGATCTCAGGATGTTCGCGCTGGCGGAGTTCGCCCGCGATACCGTCGCCAGTCCGCGGCTCGCGGCCTGGCTGCTGGCGCGGCTCGAACGCGAATGGCCGCAGTCTCCGTACGTCCCGAAGGCCCTTCTCGCGCGCGCCGCACTGCAACCCGATTCGGCGGCCGCGCTTCGGGAGCGCGTCCAGCGCTACGCAGCCAACCCCTATGTCGCGGCTGCCAATGGCGACCGCGGGGGTCAGGCGCGCGTCGCGCAGCTTGAAGATTCCCTGGGCCGGTACATCCGCGCGCTCCGGATCGGTTCTCCAGCGGCCGGGCGGGCTGTGCAGGAACGCGAGTGAGCCTGGCGAGGGTTGTTGCCGGCATCCGCTTCACCAATCCAATTCTCCTGGCTTCCGGCACCGCCGGCTACGGACGCGAGATCGCCGGTGTGATGACGTTGCAGCGGATCGGCGGCCTCGTCACCAAGGCGGTGTCGCTCGAACCGCGCGCCGGCAACCGCGCGCCGCGGGTCGCGGAGTTCCACGGTGGCATGCTCAACTCGGTCGGCCTCGCGAATCCTGGCGTCGCGCATGTTCGCGACCATGAGTTGCCGTGGTTGCACGCCAACGCAGCCGCGTTGCCGGTGCTGGTCAACGTGATCGGGTTCACTGCTGCAGAATACGCCGACGTGATTCAGCAGCTGGACGACACCGCCGGGCACGCCGGATACGAATTGAATCTTTCCTGTCCCAACACCAGCGCCGGTGGCGTGGAGTTCGGCGCCGATCCGCGCGCCGTCGATGACGTGGTCTCCCGGTGCAGGCGCGTCACCCGCCGGCCGCTCTTTGCGAAGCTGTCGCCGGTCCTGCCCGACGTTCCTGCCATCGCGCGCGCCGCGCATCAGGCCGGCGCCGATGGTATCACCCTCGTCAACACGATTCCCGGTCAGGCGTACCATGGCGGCCGCTCCCGGCTCGGGAACGGATTCGGCGGCGTCAGCGGGCCGGGACTGCTGCCGGTGGGATTGCTCGCCGTGAGCCGCACCGCTGATTCGCTCCCCGGTGTCCCGGTGATCGGCGTCGGGGGCATCTCGCGCGCCGATCATGCCCGGGATTATTTTCGCGCCGGCGCGGCGCTGGTCGCTATCGGAACGGCCGCGCTCGCTGACCCGCGCGTGCCCGAACGCATCATCGCCGAACTGGAGCGAACCGATGGCTGAGCTGATCGTGGCCCTCGATCACGCCGATGCGCCGGCGGCGATCGCGCTGCTCGATCAGCTCCCCGACGGTTGCGCCGTGAAAGTCGGCGCGGTATTGCAGGCCCGGGCCGGCATCGGCTTCGTCCGCGGGCTGGTCGCCGCCGGCCACCCGGTGTTTCTCGACCCGAAGTGGCACGACATCCCGAACACGGTCGCGGGCGCCGTGGCCGGAGCGGCACAGCTCGGGGTCGAAATGCTCACCGTGCACGCATCGGGAGGCGGGGCGATGCTGCGTGCCGCGGTCGACGCTGCCGCTGGCCGGGTCAGGATCGTGGCGGTGACGGTGCTGACGTCGCACGATGCGGCCAGCTATGCGGCGGTGGTCGGGCGCGATCAGGTGGATCTCCCCACCGAAGTGGCGCGACTTTCCGAACTGGCAATGCAGGCCGGCGTCGCCGGCGTGGTCTGTTCGCCCGCGGAGATCGGTCGCGTCCGCTCGATCGTCGGTCCCGGCCGCATAGTCGTCCCGGGCATCCGGCGCGCCGACGACGGGGCCGGCGATCAGCAACGGGTTGCCACGCCGGAAGTCGCGGCCGCAGCCGGGGCCACCCATCTCGTGGTGGGGCGACCGATCACCGAGGCGGCCGACCCGGCGGCGGCGTATGGGGAGTTCCTGAAAAGCAGCCACGGGCCATGAGCCGTGGGCCCCAGACGGTAAGCTCGCCGAGATCCTGAGCCGTCTGGCCGAACCGGCCTTCCGGGGCTCACGGCCCACCGGCTGGCCTCGCCCTCTAACCCATGGCTCCACGTGGGGTTGCCTCCCCTCCAAACCTCCAATATCTTGCCTTGCTGTCCCATAAACCCCGGTTCCGAGTCGAGGCCGCGTGAAGGTTCGTTCGAGTGTCAAGCCGATTTGCGAGAATTGCCGCGTGGTCAAGCGACGGGGCGTCGTGCGCGTGATCTGCAGCCGTACCGCGAAGCACAAGCAGCGGCAGGGCTGACATGGCGCGTATTGCTGGGGTAGACCTGCCACGCGAAAAGCGGGTCGAAATCGGACTCACCTACATCTTCGGTATCGGCCGGGTCACCAGCCGCAAGCTGCTGACAGAGACCGGCATCAATCCGGACACCCGGGTGCGCGACCTGAGCGACGTCGAGGTCGGTCGTCTGCGGCAGATCATCGAGCGCTCCACCAAGACCGAGGGCGCGCTGCGCACCGAGGTCGCGATGAACATCAAGCGGCTGATGGACATCGGCAGCTATCGCGGCATGCGGCACCGCCGCAACCTGCCGGTGCGCGGCCAGCGCACGCATACCAATGCCCGGACCAAGAAGGGCCCTCGTCGGGCCATTGCCGGCAAGAAGAAGGTGACGAAGAAGTAAGATGACCGCACCCGTCGTGGCACCGAAGCCGAGCGCCAAGCGCTCGAAGAAGCTGGTCGAGTCCGAGGGTATCGTGCATATCTCCGCGACCTTCAACAACGTGTTGATCACCATCACCGATCTTCGTGGCAACACGGTGGCGTGGGGCACGGCCGGCAAGGCAGGATTCAAGGGTTCCAAGAAGTCGACGCCATTTGCCGCCACGGTGGCCGGCGAGAACTGCGCCCGCGAAGCCCTCAATCTCGGCATGCGCAAGGTGCACGTCCGGGTGCAGGGCCCGGGCAGCGGTCGCGAGTCGGCGATCCAGGCGCTGGCATCGGTCGGACTCAAGGTCGCCTCGATCCGGGATGTCACCCCGATTCCACACAACGGATGCCGCCCTCCCAAGAAGCGGCGGGTCTGAACCATGCGATATACCGGTCCACAGTGCCGTCTCTGCCGCCGCGAAGGCACCAAGCTCTTCCTCAAGGGCACTCGCTGCCTCACGGAAAAGTGCGCGATCGAGCGGCGGCAATATCCGCCCGGACAGCACGGCCAGGCGGCCGGCCGCGGGCGCAAGATGTCGGAGTATGCCAAGCAATTGCGCGAGAAGCAGAAGGTCAAGCGCATGTACGGCCTCTCCGAGTCGCAGTTCCGCACGACCTACTCGGGCGCGTCCCGCCTGCCGGGCGTCAAGGGAACCAACCTGCTCGTGGCGCTCGAGACCCGGCTCGACAACATCGTGTACCGGATGGGCTTTGCATCGTCACGCCGCGGCGCGCGTCAGCTCGTGGGACACGGCCACGTCGAAGTGAACGGGCGCAAGGTCGACATTCCGAGCTACCACGTCGTGCCCGGCCAGGAAGTGCGCGTCACGCCGAAAGACCGCGAACAGCTCAGCGTCAAGCTGTCGCAGGAACACGCGTCGCGTGGTGCGCCGGTCGCGTGGCTGTCGATCGACACCGAAAAGGCAGCCGGACGGCTGCTGGAGCTGCCCACGCGCGACGCCATTCCGGTGAACGCGCAGGAACAGCTCATCGTCGAGCTTTACTCGAAGTAATCTGAAGGATACGGGCTGATGGCTATTGATCTCACCGGACTGGTTCGCCCGCAGGTCGTCGAGATGACGAAGCGGGAGGACAATCCGAACATCGCAGAGTTCCGGCTGCAGCCGCTCGAGCGGGGCTTCGGTCATACGCTCGGCAACTCGCTGCGCCGGCTGCTGCTGTCCTCGCTGCCCGGCAGCGCCGTCTGGGGCTTCCGGCTCGACGGCGTGGTCCACGAGCACCAGACCGTCCAGGGAGTCCTCGAGGACGTGCACCAGATCATCCAGCGCCTCAAGTCGCTGACGCTGGTGCTCGACGATTCCGTCGATGAAGCCGTGCTCCGCATTTCCAAGCAGGGCCCCGGACCAGTCTACGCCCGCGACATCCAGGAGTCGGGTCAGGGCCGCGTCGTCAATCCCGACCACCTGCTGTTCACCCTGCAGGACGATCGCGAAGTGAACTGCGAGCTCTACGTCAACAAGGGCCGCGGCTACGTCGAGTCGGAAATGCACCCGACCGATCGCTCGTACCCGGTGGACCTGGTGCGCATCGACGCGATCTACAATCCGGTCCGGCGCGCCAACTTCACCGTCGCCGAAACCCGCGTCGGCCAGCGCACCGACTACGACCGCCTCGCCGTGTCAGTCGAGACCAACGGCACGGTGACGCCCGAGGACGCCATCGCCTACGCGGCGGCGCTCGCCCAGGAACACTTCCGCTACTTCGTCGAATTCGGCAAGGCGCCGGCGTACACCGCTCCGTCTCCCGACGGCGGCGGTGCGCCGGCCTCGGGCCTCGCCGGACGCCTCGGCCGGGCCATTGACGACCTCGGCCTCTCGGTTCGCACGGTCAACTCCCTCAAGAATTCCAACATCCGCACCCTGCGGGATCTGGTGGAGTTCTCGGTCAAGGACCTGAAGGAAGTCAAGAATATCGGCGACAAGGCACTGCAGGAGATCGCCGACCTGCTGCAGAACGAGACCTTGAATTTCGAGATGCAGTTCGAGGAGCTCGGTGGCGATCTGCGGATCACCAACCCGGGCACGGCGCCCGTCGTTCCCGTGACCCACGGCGAGGACGAGTAATCCATGCGTCACCGCGCCAAGGGACGGCAGCTGTCGCGCACGGCCAGCCATCGGCGGGCCCTCCTGCGCAACATGGCGTGCTCGCTGTTCGAACATGAAGGGATCAACACCACGGTCGCCAAGGCGAAGGAATTGAGGCCGTATGCCGAGAAGCTCGTGACGCTCGCCCGGCGCGGCGACCTGCATGCCATCCGCCAGGTCGAGCAGAAGATTCCGAATCGGGAGGTGCTGACCAAGCTGTTCAAGACCATCGGTCCGCGGTTTGCCTCGCGGCCGGGCGGCTACATCCGGATTCTCAAGCTGGGGCATCGCCCCGGCGATGGCGCCGAGATGGCGCGGATCGAATTGCTCGCCGAGTGATCAGGATGTCGTGGGGGGCGTTACCGGCAACGAGGGGACCTTCGGGTCCCCTTTTTTTAGGCGATGGCCTTCTGTGCCTTGACGACCTTGCCGCTCTTGAGGCACTGGGTGCACACCTGAACGCGCCGGGGCGCGCTACCGACCATCACTCGCACCGTCTGCAGGTTCGGAAACCAGCGGCGCTTGCGGCGGTTGTTGGCATGACTGACATGGTTCCCGGTCATCGGGCCCTTGTCGCAGACGCTGCAGGTACGGGCCATGGAACTATCCCTCGATACGGTACTGGGTTAGCGGACAGCCAGCAAAGATATATGGCCGCTCCCGCTCCGGCAACAAAGGCGGCCCGCGCGAGGCCGTCCCTTCCTCAACTGAGCCCCCCGCATGCCTAAAGCGCTGATCACCGGCATTACCGGCCAGGACGGTTCCTATCTCGCCGAGCACCTGCTCGCCAAGGGCTACGACGTCGTCGGCGTCGTCCGGCGTACCTCCCATCACTCCTACGAGCGGATCGAGCACCTGATTCCGCGCGTCCAGATCGTCGCGGCCGACCTCCTGGACCAGCACTCGCTGACGATGGTGATGCAGGATGCCCAGCCGGACGAGGTCTACAACCTGGCGGCGCAGTCGTTCGTCCCCACCTCGTTCACCCAGCCGGTGCTCACCGGCGAATTCACCGCGCTCGGCGTCACCCGGATTCTCGAGGCGGTGCGCCTCGCCTGCCCGCGCGCGCGATTCTACCAGGCGAGTTCGTCGGAGATGTTCGGCAAGGTGCAGGAGACGCCGCAACGTGAGACCACGCCGTTCTACCCGCGGTCACCGTATGGCGTCGCCAAGCTCTACGGTCACTGGATCACGGTGAACTATCGGGAGTCCTA
>Ga0070711_100002505_pt1 | contig 10489 bp, 12 predicted proteins | sample LARL53metaG_FD_65452 | JGI IMG/M metagenome (GOLD analysis project Ga0070711, IMG submission 65452) | Corn, switchgrass and miscanthus rhizosphere microbial communities from Kellogg Biological Station, Michigan, USA - LAR L5-3 metaG | ecosystem: Host-associated > Plants > Roots > Rhizosphere ... | reverse complement strand
CTGCTCTGTTGCATGATCAATTAGGATTTAATTCATTTATGCAGATGATTATGATTATGCCATTTGATTGAACATGTTATACAGAGTTGCCTTTAGAAAGATCTCCTTTACCATGTTAGGAAATTTTCTAGCTGTTACATGTTCACCAAACATCCTTTTAATAGATGAAAAGGCAGTTTCTGCCATCCATCTGTACCCATAATTCACTCTACGCTTCCACCTTTTGAGATTTGCTTGTTGTCTTATTACAGACATATTCCTTACATGACAGTTAGTCGGTCTAACCTTGGAATTACTTCTGGTATTTATATCAGGGTTTAATATAGTTCTTTGATAGATATCTAAAATTGTTATTACTATCATACATACCATCTGCTAATACTCTTTTTACACGATTATCTCCAGCAGCAAAAGAAGAAGCATTGTCTATCAGCCTACTTAACATCTTACCATCATGTACCTCTTCACTTGTTACCTCCAAGGACAGGATTCTTTTCCTCTTGATGTCAACTGCCACATGTATTTTCAGGTAACCTTTTCTAACATGCCATTTATGTCGCATCCATTCTCCACGATTAGCCACTTTAATGCCGGTGCTGTCTAGTGCAATGACAATATCATTTCCTAGTAATCCTTCATTGATTTTAATATCTAGTCTGTTTATACGTCTACTAATAGTACTATAATCTGGTATGTATGGTACTTTAGTACTTGCGTGAGCTATGACCACACCCTGTGTTTGTCTGTATGGTAGATGGAAATATGCTCTCATATAACCCAAGAGCTGAATAAATGAATCTGGGTAGTTGTAAGTTTCACCAACCTTACCATGGTTCATTAGAGATAATTCATGATCCCAACCATCAAGTACGTCAAAATCGAGGAGTACTTGACCACGTCTGATTAGTGATTGATTATAGGAAGGCCAGTCAATCATATTATAACATAATTACTACTGGTAAGCTAGATGCAGATTGGTCAAATAAGCAATACTTACAACACAATAAATCGTACAACAAAGCAGAATCTACAACAATTAGAAGAAGCTATGTAACTAGATCGAATTGGCTGAACATATCCAATCGTGCTAAAACCTGCTGACATGTTCATTAGATAGACGACTAGTAAATGAGATACCATTTTACCATAGTGCATTATGATGCTCGTCAATGGCTCAGATTGAAACACTTGGTACAATATAGTCAAAAGATTTTGGTGGAAGAATATGTGCAACGGATTCTAAAAATGGAACAGAATGTTTTGATGGTCATTTCCAATTAGAAGACAGAATTGTAATGTACAGCATAGTTGGCACTGGCTGAAATTGTTACTATTCCGTTAGATATGATGTCAGACACGAATCAAATCATTACAATCCTAGTTGCAAGTGACCAGTTAAATTAAGAGCTTATGTAGTTGGTAGTACGCTTATATCGTTATATCGAAAATATCTAATAGTTAGCCGATCTAAACAACAAAATAGACCAGAGTCGAGGACAATGTTATGACTGATGGGAATCATGTTCTGTATTATCCGGGCCATACGACCAACTGAAATAGTTTTGTCTGACTCCCTTCTGTATGTACGAATTGCTAACAAGTTAGTAGTAATATTGTACCAGCTAAAGTTGCAGCTCAAGAATTCAATACTACGTTATTCTAATGTAACTCATATACAAAATCAAAGCATCGATACTTCAGAAAAACCTCCACGCCGAATGAGTTAGTATATCTCCAGATTGTCAAAGATAGTTATCTGCGGATAATCCCCATCATCTTGAAAAATATGCATATGACAAATCTAATTGTGGGGACACCTGTGGAGCCTACAATAAGAGCAACGAAACAAAAGATTCTCTGTAAAAGAGCAAATGCTAGATGGGCAAGCAAGGTGCGAGCCCCGACACGCAACACTTTGGTCACCGGCTCAGCAAAACTTCCTGGCTGAGACAACTGGAAAACATTAGTATCGGTCATGGCGTATCTTCCTTCGATGAAGAGTGGAGATTCGATCATCTCCACGATGCGCCGCCTCACCCCGTCAATCCGTCACCAAGGTTCGGCGATAGTTCCCAAGCGCGCGCTCGGTGAAACCAATATTGCTCAGGTAATAAACTCACCAAGTGGATTAGGTAGCTGACCTGTTTCTTTAACAACTATATAACCATCGATCCATCTCAGCCAATGCCACATAGGCTGCCACGACCCATCCCATTCACCATGCACAGTCATTCGTCTAATGCCGACCGCAAACTGATCTTCTTGAAAAGTGCTGGACTTGAACAACTTGGATAGACCAAAATATAGGTGTGCCGCAAGGATGTGAAAGTCATCTATAGTCAGCGCCATTCGCTTCGTCTTATAATTCTCCTTATCTTCATCTGATATCTCCTCACCGGCATCCTGCTTTGACTCGATTGTCCACAGAGGGTACAAAGCGTAGTCTTCGTGTCGCATTTCTGCATGCTGGACTTCGGTAAGAAGGACCCCACCATCATTTGGTGATAACTTTAGTCCGCTGTAATTCACCCCAATCGCTTCCCCGAAAGGGTCGTCACTTTGACCACCATAGAGCAGACCGAATGTGGCAGTATCAGATTCATCCGGACGATCTGGGTAGGGGTATTGGGGAAGTTCAACATCGGCTGCAGGTGGTTTTCGTCGTAGTTTTCGTCTCACACCACGAATGCGCCGACCCAGAGCCTCTAGTTTATCTCGTGACTCGTCAATGAACGCGGATGGGTCGACCGTATTATCAGAACGTAGAATTGTCTTGGTTGTACCCGTCTGCTGTTGCCAAAAACTCTCAATTGCGGACCATTCTGTATTCAATTTGGTGAGCGAATCTCCTCTAAGAAGATTTTTGCCATAGCCGAAATTGTCTGCCATGTCATAGATCCAGTGCCCCACTACAATGCGAGCAATCACTCGCCAAGTTTCGACCGGGTACGTGGCACCAGGTTCAGCATTGCTTGTCTTCACGGCCATAGCAGCTGGACTTGCTTTGACCTTTGTCTTGTCTGTTGGCGAAACAAAGAGGCGCCCTTCCATCGCACAATCCAGGCAAGAAATCTCAGCGCCACCATACGAAGTAGCAGACGGAAACTCGACTGGTCGAGATCTCATTCCAGCCTTTATAAGGCCAGTGTTAAGTGGGACCCTTTGCGAACTACTGACTATGAAGTGATCGTGTGGGTCCCGATTTTCCCACACCACAATGTCACCAGCTTGAATTCGCATAGACCCAGGGCGAAATTGGTTTTTCTCAATTGCGATTGTGTATTCTGACATTCAGGGTCTCCGCGGTGAATACTGGGCTGCTTTGATCACGAGAACACTTGTCTCTTTTTCATGGCGGTCCATTATGGCATCACCACTACTTTGCCAGTCATCATAATTTTGTGTATCTCGCAGTGATAGTCGATCGTTCCCGCCGTCGTAAACTTAATTCGCTTGGAATATGCGAGCGAAGCAACATTTTTTGTATCAAACGTAGTACCATCGTTAGAGGTAGCAGTGTGAACGCTGTTCTCATCATTGTTGATCCAAGTGATGGTATCACCAGCATTAATTTCAATCGACTGTGGATCGAAGGAGTTTCCACCTACCATACGAACCTCGAAATGTCGAGGCGACAAACTAGGCATTATCCAGCCATCCATCCATCACTACTTGGTGCGCTTGGATTTCCATGTAAGTGAACAACAACGGTCCAAAGTTTATTTGGCAAAAAGACGTGTATGCGACCGTGATGATGGCTCGCCGGTTCGGGTTCAATTGAAAAAGGCAAAGTATCTGTCAAATCGTTTATGAACTCAACTATGACCCTTTCGCTGATAAATGTTTCTATCGTCGGTCAGGATAGATGCCCTCAGATCCCCAGTATGGTATCGGAGGGGAGATCACAGTGAATTTGGTGTTTTCCGGGACCTATGACAGTTCGGTGTTGGGCTGTTCTGTCTGAGACAATTGTGTCTGGCTTCACCGGAGAGATCTTTAGTTCATTCACGTACGGCGTTAAGAATTTCATGCATAGTTATTCCTATGGTTCTGTTACATTACGTATCAAATGGACGTTAAATGACATTTGTTTAACTTGTAAATACGTACCTTCAAAAAAACGTCCGTAACTTCATAAAATGTTTTGATTACTTTTACACAATTACGTAATGTACAATACTTATCTTAATCAGTTTAAGTAGAGTAGTATGATAAAGTTGCTAAAGTTTTTTATGACTTCAATTAGACTTGGACAAGAGTCTATTTAGATATAACAAAATAATTGCAATAGCAAAACAGGCAAAGGCCAGTGGGATCCCTGTCCCCTGATCGATACTCATGCACTTATTTTCCATTAAACCGAGGCGTTAATCTATACATCAAATCTGCTACTTAAGATAATGTTTTTAATTCGATGTGCCTCACAACTGTAATAGAAGCAACTTTTCCGATATACTTATGCAGACTATGATTAGATGTTCGAAATGATCGAATTTAGGTCTGAGGTCTATGACTTAGTGAACAAGTTGTACAAGTATTGATTTTCTAACTTTAGTTTTTCCTGACTTATCGGTAGTAGCCTTTTCTCCCTGCAGAATTAATATTATATTTGATCAAGTAATTCTGACTAAAGTCTAGTTAACTTTAATTACGACACTTGTCAAGCCAATTTCTAATTATATTCAAAGCCTCATCAACAGAGTATTTTCTAATGTTAATAAGGTAAGGTGCTGGACGTGCCATATAACAAATTTCCTATAATCATTTAATGGAGTTTGCAACAATCTTTCTATACACTGGATTGTGGTTGAATTTGAGATATGCGAACGGGTCTTGTTAGCGGATCTGGATTGTTCGAGTCTTTGGTTGATGAGCCATCTCCTGAAATCATGCAATAGATATTGTATTGCAGGTCTTTGACCATCCCATCGCTGCTTTAATTTGACTTCCTTTCTGCACTTTGAATTTATTGTGCCTGGAATTCTCACCAAATATGAATTGACAGAAGGATTGTGTTGTGAGTCTCCTTTTTTATCTGTTAAGAACTCCTCTGCGAATTGCATAAATTCAAATGTCAGATCCTTCCGTCAGACCCTTTCAGTCTTGCAAATCGATCTTCTTCTTCGAGAATGAATCCCTCCATAGGCTGATAAATATGATAGCCGTTACCAGTCCACAATACTGTAGTATATCCATGTATGGCAGTCAGTAAGGCTACACAGAGTACTGAAAATAAAGATAAAAGTCATATTCATGCAAGACCTAATCAGTGATTTAATTCCATTTCTTTGTTTATTCGTCCTACAAGATCCCTTGCTGTAACAGGCTTTTGTATAAAGCAGCCTATTTCTTTTTTAATTGATGTATATTCTTCTATCATTGCTCTATAATAAACTTCAAATGAGGTTATAAAGCAGACTTTAACTTTGGTATCTTTTTTCCTCAGTTTCTTAAGTAATTCAAAGCCATCCATATTGGGCATTCTTATATCAATTAATAAAAGATCGTAATAGTCAGACTTAAAATTTAATAATGCTTGTTGTGGATCATTAAATACATCTACGTCAAATCCTGCCCCCTCCAGAGCCAGCCTAAAAAATATTGTGATATCTAGATCATCATCAACAACTAATATTCTTCTCTCATTTACGCTCAATAATTATACGTCATTAATTCTACCACATGTATTTTTTTTATTTATTGCTCACTGATAAATCACTTGAATAAGCGTTGTTGTAAGTGACGTAATAGATGCTTGTTTGCACAATTATTTAGGACTTTTGTGATTTATTATCCAAAGTGAGACAAAAATATTATATACGACATTACTAAATCTAAAGTTACTTGAGAAGGGCCCTTTCTATATCTGGAATATTATGTGGCATGATAGAAGATATAGATATCTGCAATTTGGAGACTTCACCTGCATATTACCCGTCAATACATTCTAGAATAAACGATCTGTCCAGATCAATACTTGAAAAGGGTTTGCTACATCCACTTGTAGTTAGACAGACAAAGACAGGTGGTGAATATCAAATAATTGCAGGAAACAGAAGGTACGCTGCGTGCAAGGCTCTAGGTTGGAGGAAAATCCCGTGTCATATTATTGAAGTAGACAATGATAGAGAAGCATTCGAAATTTCGTTGATTGAAAACATACAACGAAGAACTTTGAATCCGATAGAGGAAGCTCATGCATTTAAGGCATATGTCTCTGATTTTGGTTGGGGCGGAGTATCTGATTTGGCAAATAAAATAGGCAAGAGTCCCAGTTATGTTGATAGGCGATTGCAGTTATTGAAACTACCATTAGATGTGCTTGAAAAGATCGATTGTTCTCTTCTAAATATCGCTGCCGCGGAAGAGCTTATCCCAATACATGACGAGAGTAAGCAATCAAAACTAGGAGATCTTATATCTAGAAAACGTTTATCTATAAAAAAAATACGTACTTTAATCCGAGAGCATGAAGATTCTGTCTATGATAATAATTTGAATGAAAACGTAACACAAGTGCCTAAAGATATATCTGAACTTGACAAGAAAGTACGGAAATCTTTGGATAAATCTATGATCGTATTCAAGATAGCCATGAATAAGATGACAGATATTATGCAAACGATGGAGGATAACTGGATAATGTATGAGATACTTGCACAACATCGCAGTGTCCTTAATGCACAAATAGATTTACTTATAAAGCAAAAGAAAAAAATCTATGAATCTTACTTCTGAATTATTAAACACTAAACTGGAGATTATTTGAATTAAACAGTAGAGATAAGGAACTGTTCATATCCAGATAAGTTTTATTGTTCTCTGATTTGGTGTCAAATTTTGCGGTACCGCAAAATTACATATTTCTTGTTAAAAATATTACGGGACAATAATGCCACGCAACCAATATGCATAATGTCTTTCAAGAATACTAAATCTAAAGATATGACCGTACTTACGTACGTAACTGATTGGTAATATCATGTAAGTACTATTGATTGTAATGTTTAAGCCAGACCAAAATGTAAATAAGCATTAGATAGGCTATATGATTGTGAGTATTGTAGTATCAATTGTAGTATCAATTGTAGTATCAATATTATTAGTGATAGTATCTCTTTTTTTGGGCTCAGTTGTTGGTCATAATGCTTTAGCGCAATCCCACAATGCGAATAATTTGCTATTAGCAATACCGAGTGTGCCCAGTGGATGTGAAATTCAAAGTGATGGTCTCCCAGATCCAAGATGCACGCCTGGGAAAGTAAACCCAGATGTCACTCAGAACAATATTCACAGCACAATTTGTGTTCCTGGCTGGACTAAAATTGTAAGACCCTCAACATCATATACTAATCCATTAAAAACAAAACTCATGGGCTCATATGGATTAGACGTATCTGACCGCCAAAATTATGAACTGGATCATCTAATACCATTGGCAGTTGGAGGAAATCCTACCAGCGTAAAGAATCTATGGCCTGAACCATACAATATAGAGGAAAATGCTCATGTTAAAGATGCGTTCGAAAATTACCTTCATAAGCAGGTATGCAATGGTGCTATGAGCCTATCTGAAGCTCGACGCGCAATCTCTGAGGACTGGATAACAAGCTCGAGTAATATTCCACATGAAACAGGATTTATTGCTGCAATGATTCCGGTAACAAATGACGGTTTTGGCGTAGGCAGCGAAGGTATGATAGATGAAGACGATAATGCACAGTGATTTTGCTCAGCTATAAAACTGTCACATGCACAGTAAAGTCATTTAAGTTTATGTTCTTCTAGATGTTTGTGAGTTCATTTCAGTGGCAAAAAAATTGTTTCAATGATTAGTAAATACACCAGTATCACAAGAAACTAATAGAAAACCAGCTTGCACTTTTCCAAGGAATTGAAGTGCAATTTGTAACTAATAATAAATGAGCTTAATACTCTCTATACTCCGATCTGGACAAGGAAAAACAAAGGGAGTTACACAACAGGTATTGGTCTACAGAGGATCCTTATTAGAAATCCAAAATAATTTCGCCAACATTCATAGTCAAATAATTTTGGTAGTAATGACAATCTCTAAATGAAGCTAAATGCAGGCGGGTAGAGTTGGTAACGTGACTTGTGCAAGAGTGAAACTATTGTCATATCAAATTCAATTAATAGTACTAAGAATATGATATTATATGAAGGAAATCTTGAAACAGCAAACACTGTAATGAGGATATTGTATTATTATCATCCAGGGAAAACCATTGCAAAACTCTTTCGGCTCCGAAAACGTTTTTCTATATTCTTCTAACAAATTATTACAGCAATCGTTACAGCACAAACCCTTGCAATTTGCTAAAAATAATTAGAAGTTACCAGTATGATTATATACTTTGCCACAACTCATTTAAAGCGAATGAAAAATACTTTTGCACTCGGCACTGCAATCATATTTTCTGTTCTATTACTTCCACTGTTTAACACTTTAATCCAGAAACAGGCTGTTGTCCTTGCACAGGCAACAGATAATAATACTCCTCGCAAAGAATTTACATTAATAGCACACAATGCCCAACTTGACATGGATAGTGAAGCTCCTGGAAAGGATAGTATCGTATGGACATACAATGGAACAGTGCCAGGGCCCACAATACGCGTTACTGAAGGTGACCTTGTTACTATTCACTTTATCAATCATGGGGACATGGCACACACTATACACTTCCATGGGGATCATGCAATGGAAAACGATGGTGTAGATCCACTGGTACTTGTAGGTGGTAATTACAATTACAGTTTCACGGCTGAACCTAGGGGATTGTTGTTGTATCATTGTCACATGATGCCCACGTCACAGCATATTAGAATGGGAATGTACGGCGCAATAATAGTAGATCCTAAAGAAAAGCAAAATCAATTGCCGCCAGCAAGAGAATTTCTCCTAGTTATGAGCGAGCATGACCCTTCAGATAAAGATAATACGAGTCCAAAGTTTGAACCAGCATATTATCTAATAAACGGTTATTCTAATGTCTATTATAATCACCCGTTGCAAGCCAACTACACCGAGACAGTAAGATTTTATGTGATAAATATAGGCGTAACTATCCCATATAGCTTCCACCTTCACAGTGCAACATTCAAGGCTTACCCATCAGGTTTGACCGCCAATACTCCGATTAATGCACAATCTTGGTCCATCGGACCAGGGGACGCTGCTATAATAGATGCAAAGTGGAAATATCCAGGTACGTATTTGTTCCATAGTCATGGAATACAAGAAGAACATGGCAATATGGGTAAGATAAACATCAGTGGAAGTACAGCAAAACCATTAAATCAGAGTATATCAATGATTGATTGGCAATATCAACTGCAGAAAAAGCTTCAAAATTCACATCCAGAAATTCCGCAGAATCCTCATAATCCTCATGCTCCGCAGAATCCTCATACTTCATCTAACAATACTATTTCAATCGTAGTGAATGCATCTTTACCTAATAGAGAATTATTCTATTCGCCATCTCCATCAACTGTTTCAAATGGTACGATGGTCAATTGGACAAACTACGACACTACAGATCATACCGTAACCTCAAAACCTAGTTCGCCGAGCATGTTTGATTCTAATTCCATCGCTCGAGGACATAAATTTACACATGTCTTTAGCACTCCAGGGATTTATAACTACTTCTGTAAAATTCATCCATTTATGACAGGACAAGTAATAGTAAAATAGGGGTAATCAACATACAAGAAAACAAGAGAAAGACACAGGATATCATATTCACGAATAAAGTACATTTGTTACATGTTGCTATCTCGCATCAGCTAAATACGATAATCTTTCAATAGGATTCGAAGTTGATAATTTAGAGAAGATATGACACAACAAGGAACTGAAGAAATAATCTTATAATCAGATCAAAAATCAGATAAAGAATTTCAAGCCTTTGAATATCATTTATCCCCATATTTCTTATCATAGAAAAACAAGATAAAATAGAAAGTACAGAATAGTGTGTATCAGAATGAGTCTCCTAATAACGACCAAACTTTCCTAAAACCAAACACCAATTTCAGTTTAGCCAGTAGTTTTTGTGAGGATTTTGAGGAATATGTGTAGATGAGGCGCTAATAATAAAGTCTCTTGCAGTAGAACAGATATTATTATAGCTTGCCAGAGGATTTCCTGCATTAGGTGTTCCAATCATTACAAGATTTATCAGATTTAATGTTTATAATTTGTGATGTTGATTATATGTTTCAGAATTTTTTGTGTGACTCATTAAAAATCGTTCTGCTTCATATAATGGAAATTTCTCTTGAATAACGTATATATACTTAATGAGTATCTGTTTAATGCGCGGAGTTAATCCGGCCAGATATCATTGCTTCATAGAATATAATGAATTAGAGATGGATAACTCATCAAAAGACTCATTAGCATATATTGAACATTATTGAAAATACAGATATGAATAAAGAAAATATATATTCTGCA
>Ga0070711_100002504_pt1 | contig 10491 bp, 10 predicted proteins | sample LARL53metaG_FD_65452 | JGI IMG/M metagenome (GOLD analysis project Ga0070711, IMG submission 65452) | Corn, switchgrass and miscanthus rhizosphere microbial communities from Kellogg Biological Station, Michigan, USA - LAR L5-3 metaG | ecosystem: Host-associated > Plants > Roots > Rhizosphere ... | reverse complement strand
AACGGATAATCCGCAATTTTAGGCCGCGCCGCAGAGATGTGCGAGATCAGCGTGGACTTGCCGACATTCGGATATCCGACGATGCCCACGTCTGCGAGAAGTTTCAACTCGAGCCGCAGCGTGCGTTCTTCCCCCGGACGACCATCTTCGTGCTCGCGCGGGGCTTGATGCGTGGAGGTTTTAAATTGCGCATTGCCGCGTCCGCCGCGTCCACCGCGCGCTATGACGAGGCGCTCGTCGGCGTGCGAGAAGTCGTGGACTTTCTCGCCAGAGTCGGCGTCGAACACGATCGTGCCAACGGGGACTTTGAGCAGAACGTCGACGCCTTCGCGTCCCGTCTTGTTCGAGCCTTCGCCGTGCCGGCCACGCCCCGCACTGTGCTCGGGGTTAAAGCGGAAATGCACGAGGGTGTTGTGGCGCTCGCTGGACTCCATCACGACGTCGCCGCCCTTGCCACCATCGCCACCGGAAGGGCCGCCGCGCGGGACGAACTTCTCGCGACGGAAGGCCATGCAGCCGTTGCCGCCGTCGCCGGCTTTGACTCGGATTTTAGCTTCGTCGATGAACATGGAGACCGTCGTTGGTCGTTCGTCGCTAGCTCTGCCGTAAGTGATTTAGGTCGTGCGCCCAGAGATTAGTCTCTGAGGTTGGCCAACGACCAAGGACTAACGACCAACGACGAAAAAGAAAATGCCTCAGCCCGAAGGCGAGGCAGTTGGAAGCGGGTGCACGCCCGTAAAGATTCCGGCCTTTCCTACTTCGCTTCTACGGGCTCGACCATTACGAACTTGCCCATGGAGCCTTTGTCCATGAACTTGATGCGGCCGGTGATCTTGGCAAAGAGGGTGTCGTCTTTGCCGCGGCCGACGTTGAGGCCGGGTTTCACGCGAGTACCGCGCTGGCGGACGATGATGGTACCGCCGGAGACCACTTGTCCGCCGAATGCTTTAAAGCCAAGCCGCTGGGAATTCGAGTCGCGGCCGTTTCGTGATGTGCCTTGTCCTTTTTTATGCGCCATAAAAACAGTTCTCAGTGGCCAGTTGCCGGTTTTCAGGTGCCGACGCCGACAGCGGTCTTTGCACCAATGTTGGTACGTGAGATCCTTCGCTCCGGCTGAAAAACGCCTCCGCTCAGGATGACACCAATTCACTTCTTCTTGCTCGCAGCTTTCTTAGCTGCTTTTTTCGGGGCCGCTTTCTTCTTTGCCTTCGGCTTGGATTCGTGTGCTTCGGCAGCCGCCTCTTTCACCTTCTTGGGCTTCGCTTCCTTTTTTGGAAGATCGGGAGCCTTGAAGCTCTGGCCGCCAAATGCGATCTCGGCGATGCGGACAGAGGTGAAGGCCTGACGGTGTCCGCGGAGCTTTTTGTATTGCTTCTTGCGCTTGTAATGGAACACGAGAATTTTTGCGCCGCGGCCTTCGCCCACGACCTGGCCTACAACACGCGCATCAGACTGGTTGCCGACCTGACCTTCTTCGCCCGAAACTGCTACCACCGGGAACTCAACCTGGTTGTCAGTGCCGTTGAGCTTCTCTACGCGAATCACATCTCCGGGCGCCACCCGGTACTGCTTTCCACCGGCGCGGATAACCGCGTACATACGTCTGCCTCCATCGAATGTCGTTTGAAATCAGCCCGTGAAAGGCACTTGAAAACGGACCTACGATCAAAAATCCCTGGAGCGCACACCAGCACTACCGGGGGCCTGCTGATTTCCTGTGCTTGCTGTGTTTCAGCCGAGGCGCTTCAGCAGCCAAGGCAGGCGTCCCCAGAACGGGTCGGCGAGTACAGTCAAACTAGGTTATTTTATCGTGCGCTGTGGAAATCGGTCAATCTATGAAAGTTACCTTGCAAACTTGAGTGTTTGCTATAGGATTCTCCGCAATCTATGGCTGACGCAACGATTCCGGTTGTAGAAATAGTTGCACCCCCGGAAGCCAGCAAACCAACGAGAAAACGCCGTCTGCTTGCGCTGGTGATGGTGTTGTGCGCCAGCATACTGCACTTCATAGTCTCGTCGTCCTACTACCTGCTCGGCGGCACCGCAGCACCGTCGGTGCCGGGAATGATGCGATACCGTCTGGTGGGCGCTCTAGTTGCCGAGTCCACGTCGTTGCTGGTGCTCTGGTATGTCATCTCGGAGCGTCACGATGGATGGAAATCGATCGGATGGAATCCCAGTTGGAACGACCCGATGCACGGAATTGGCTTGTGGATTGTGAGCTTAATCGCGACTGTCCCACCCGTCATGATCTTTCAATCGGCAAATTATGCCTTCTCCGGGCACTATATGCAGGCGAAGGATCTCCGGCAATTGCTCGGATTCGGCATCTCCGCTCTTTCGATCGCATTCGTCTTGGTTAATCCTTTCTTCGAGGAACTCATTGTCCGCGCATACGCCATGTCGGAGGTAATGGGTCTCGGAGGCAGTCGGGCGCTCGCGGTTGTGGTCAGTGTGGCACTTCAGGTGAGTTATCACCTCTACCAGGGTGCGGCGCGGAGCATCGCTGTGGCCGCAACCTTCACAGTGTTCTCGATATATTTTGTCCGTACCCGGCGGATTCTGCCGGTTGTGATAGCGCACTTCTGCATCGATGCGTTGGCTCTGCTTCGAGGCGGCATGTAGCTTTGTGCTCTGACTGCGTTTTGTGCGAGAATTCCGCCGGATTTAACGGAGGGACTCACCAATGTTGAAGCGCTTCATTACCGTTTCGCTTTGCCTGGCGGCGATCACCGTCTCAGCTGCAGCGCAAGCCAAGAAGCCCGCCGCCAAAAAGGTTTCCACCGCGCCCGCTCCTGATAAAGCCTATCTGCAGAAGATCTGGGACGGCTGGGCGACGCTGGACCCGGCGAACACTGCCAAATTTTACTCTACCGGGCCGCATACTTTTTTCGATATCGCACCGCTGAAGTACAACAACTGGGACGAGTACGAGAAGGGCGTCAAGGGAGTGCTCGCGGGATACAAGAGTGCCAAGTTTACGGTGAACGATGACGCGGACGTTCACTCGCATGGCGACCTCGTGTGGGCGACCGCCACTATCAAAGAAGAAATGACCAACAAGGCGGGCAAGGTTGATATGGGCAATTTTCGTTGGACCGTCGTTTTCGAGAATGTTGATGGTAAGTGGCTGATCGTGCATGAGCACGTTTCGGCGCCGTTAGGATAACGCTGGCCACGAATCTCACGGATTCTTACGGGTCAACATCAAACCCCATTGCTTTATCGGTGAAGATCCGCGAGATCCGTGACGTTCTTCTCAGTAGGACCTCCAGAAAAAATACCCAGTCATTCCCGCCCCGACGACCACAACAAACGAGCGAATCCAAGACTGGGGCATTTTCATGGCGTAGTGTGCCCCGAGATATCCTCCGGCAATGCCTCCGGCGATCATGACGACACCTGGCTTCCAGTAAATGGCGCGAGCAACGATGAAGGTCGCGACCGCGACCCCATTGATAACGAATCCCATCACACTCTTCAGCGCGTTCATGGCATGGATGTCGGTCATGCCGAGTGTAGCCAGCATGGCGAGCATCACAATTCCCATACCACCCCCGAAATAGCCGCCGTAAATCGCGACGCAGAATTGAAAGGCAGTGGCGCCGATTAGCGCGACGGTCGCAGTCTCATGTCCCATCACGAATTGCCGTTCGCCTGCCAACTTCCTGCCGAAAGCGAATAAGAGAGTTGCTCCGAGTGTGAGCCAAGGGAGAACTCTCATGAAAGTGTGGGCAGGTGTCTTCAGCAGAAGAAATGCGCCAACGATGCCGCCGGTCACGCTAGCAGTTAGTAAGGGGATCATCACACTGCGGGGGATATCGAGTCGCTTACGATAAGCGCCTCCGCTCGCTGCGGCACCAGTCCAGAGCGCGATGGTATTTGTCGCGTTCGCCGGAATGGGGGGGACGCCGGTAAACAGGAGCGCAGGAAAGGCAATGAAGCTACCACCCCCGGCGACCGAGTTCAGCGCCCCGCCGAGAGTTCCAGCAATGAAGAGAAAAACGATTGTTTCGATTGTCAAGTTGTTAGGTGTATCAGAAAGCTTGACTGACGGCCAAGGCTGTAACCTTTACAGGATTCCACCGTCTCACCGGCATGTCACGAATCTTCACCTTGTTTACCGTTCTCGTCCTGCATGTGCCTGTGATGTTCCCGCAACAGGCGAACGGGGCGAATCCTTGCACAGCTGCGCAGCAGAAGCAACTCGACTTTTGGATTGGCGAGTGGGACCTGACCTGGCCAGGCGACAAACCGGGCGAGGTGATGCATGGGACCAACTCGATCAAGCGGATCATGGATGGGTGCGTCGTACAGGAAAATTTCTCCGCAGGCGAATCCGGGCATCTGCGCGGCACGAGCGTTTCCACCTTCGATTTGAGATCAGGAATGTGGAAGCAAACTTGGGTAGACAACGAAGGCGGCTATCTTGACTTCGTGGGAGAGTTCAAGGACGGTAACATGATTTTGCGGCGAGAGACTGTCCGCGATGGCACGAAGATCAAGCAGCGGATGGTGTTCAAGAATATCTCCGCTGATGAAATGGATTGGAACTGGGAGGCCTCCCAAGACGGGGGCAAAACCTGGAAAGTCAACTGGCCGATTCACTATAAGCGACGCACATGACGAAATCTCAGTTACCTGTGTAATCTGATGTAGGCCTCGGCATTGCCGCGAAATCATCTCCACGCAGTTGGGGTTTACCTGTCTGAAGATCTTGGGGAGATCATGCGAAATTCATTGATCTTGTTCGCAACGCTAATCGTCTGCAGCGTCGCCTGGGGACAGGCACAGTCCAATACTTCGGGCCGCACGGATTCGTCCATGCCGGCAATGGATATGTCTGGGTCGCATCACGACATGTCGAACATGAAGGATGTGCCAAAAACCGCGGACAAGGAAGACAGCGAAGCCGGCGCGCATGTGATGCATGCGATGGAAGGCCACATGGACATGGGTCCGCATATGAAGATGACGGAATTGCGCCAACCGCATCCGGGCGACACGGATCGTGCGCAGAAAGTCGTCGACGCGGCGCGTAAGGCTGCGGAGAAATATGAGGATTATCACGTCGCGCTCGCTGAAGGCTTCAAGATTTTCCTGCCGAATGTTCCTCAGAAGATGTATCACTTCACGAACTATGGATACGCGATGGAAGCGGCGTTTAACTTCAATCCGGAACATCCGACATCGCTGCTGTATGAAAAGCACGGGGATGATTACAAGTTGATCGGCCTGATGTATACAGCGCCGAAACGTTTAACGGAAGATCAGTTGGATGAAAGGATACCGCTGAGCGTGGCGCAATGGCACGAGCACGTGAATTTCTGCGCGCCACCCGCAGGACGCAGGAAAGAGATGCTGCAACCGCACCCGCAGTTTGGTTTGCGCGGATCCATTGCGACGCAGGAAGCATGCGATGCGGCGGGAGGAACATTCCATCCAGTGGTCTTCAACTGGATGGTGCATGTTTATCCGTTCGAGAAAGATCAGGCAAAGATCTGGTCGGTTGAACGCCAGCACAACGATTGAGTGTATTGACATGCTTCTATGTTCACCGCCGGACACTTTCCGCAACCGGCGCCGTTTTTCCTCACAAAACATTGCGACGTTGTTCCGACTGCGCGAATCGAATGCATTGAAAGTTTTGCTACCAGAAGCATTCTCATAGCGTCCAACAAAAAGTACGAAGAAAGGCTCGTGGAAGGGAACCACAGCCGTGTTCAGCACGTAAATCCTGAGAGCGAGTAGAGGCCGGGAGGGGTGATCCGGCCGAAACGAAGAAATCTGAACGCGGGGTTTGGGGATTCTCTCACACTCGGTTTGGCGGCCCAGGTGAGAAAACCCCCAAAGCGGAAGCGCAGGCGCGGAGCCTGACGCTCAACCCCGGCGGCAGCATTGTAGGCGATTCGCGGCGAAAGACAAGTGTTTTCTCTGCGAGGTTCGCGAACCGGGGCCGCCCCTAACCGTCCCGAGATAGATCGGGACAGACAAGACAAGGAGCAGCTATGAAGTTCGCGAGCGTTTCGAAGGGTTTGGTCGTGGGGTTGGCTCTACTATTGACCTCGAGTGCATTCGCAGCCAGCAAAGCAAATTTCACCTTGAACAGTGATGCCAGCGTTAACGGCACGAAACTCAAAGCCGGCGATTACAAGTTGGAATGGGATGGCACCGGTCCGAATGTCGAAGTCAGCATTCTGAAAGGAAAGAAAGTTGTTGCCAAGGTTCCGGCGAAGGTCGTGGATCTCGATAGAGCTTCGACCAACGATGCTGCCGTTTTGAAACAGAATGGTGGTGACTCTACTCTGGCCGGCGTACGTTTCCAGGGAAAGAAGTATGCACTGGAACTGGGCGAGGGTGGTGACGGGATGCAGGCGGGATCGAGCAAGTAGATCTGACGCCAAAAAGGGGAGCGGTGGGCGCTCCCCTTTTTCGTTTGCATTCCATCTTTAGAAGACCAAGCCGTAAAAATCAGATGCGACTGTTGTCACGTCAATTCGGCGAGGCCAGCACATCGTCGTAGTAATTGGCGACGGCGCGGCGGGGTTTTGTTTTGAGCCCTTTCAGCGGCACATGTTCATCGACGGTGCTGTTCCCAGAAATTCGGGCGCGTCCAAGGAACACAATGTTTCCGTCGGCCAGTTCCAGATAAATCGGCACCAGCATCCGGAAATGTTCATCTACAGCGGATTGTGTCACCTTGAGATTCATCACAACATCGCCATCCGGTCCGTTCTCGAATCCTGCGTCGACTTTGTATGACGGCAACTGGGTTCCATAAACGTACTCGTTGAAGAACCAGTCCATCCGGTGATTGCCGTCAAGATCCATCTCGGGAGTCATGTGCTTCTCGATCATCGCCTTGAAATCTTCGGTTGTGGCTGCTTTTCCCGAGTAAGTCTGGACGAAATCGTGCATGGTTGCCTTGAATAACTGGTCGCCTTTTTGATTGTCGTGCATCATCGTGCGAAGCATGTGCAGGATGTAGGCGCCTTTGGGATAGATCAGGCGCCGCGTGATGTCGAAGCCCGTTCGGGAATTGCTGGCGCGATATCCCATGGTCAGCGGGCCGGCATCGATCGCGCGAAAGCCCTGAGGGTTGCGCTCGAGGAGCAACTCGCGTTCGTCGTTCCAGAATGTTAGATACCTCTTTGGATTTTTCTCGATCAGCATGAGGTAGAGCGAGGCTGACATATCGGAAAAACCCTCGCTCATCCACTGGTCGCGTCCGGAACTAAAACCGACAGTGTGACCCACCATTGATGAGCTACCTCGTGCGGCGTCACGACTTTCCAATACCCTCGGTCGCCCCAGTCTAAGCCGAGCTGATGACGAACGGTCGTGTCGAAGTAATAGCAGATGGGGATCCAGACCAATTCCGGCCAGGATTGACCGAAATCGCAGGCGGTCTGCTGCGTCAGCTGCATGTGCGTGAACATGGAAGGGCCGAAATAGTCGGTATAAACCTGGACGGCCAGTTGACCCTCGGCCAGCGCTTTCTTATTCAGGCCGACGGTACTCATGGATCCAAGCGTCATCTCTGAGGTATGGGAGCCCCCGAGGACCGGTAAGTCACCGTTGGGTTGTGCCTCGTGTTGCAGCGCGCTCACCCAATCCGGGGTTTCCTGGTTAGCGTACGACTGAATGAAATACTGCGGCTTATCAAGCTTGGCTTCCTCCACCTTGAATCTTCCATAACTGAAGCCCGCAACGGCCTGTGGGACTTCACTCTTCCACGTGGTTACATTCTGATTGCCTTCATTGTTGTCGGTGAGCCGAACACCAGTCGCGGCGATCTGCATTCCTTTGGGAATACGAAACGTCATATCATAGCTGGAGTACTCGCCAAAGCTCCCACTCGGATCATTCGGATACCAATTCTCACGCGCGACGGGGAAGTAGTTGCCTCCTCCTCTGTTAACGACTGCCTCTTTGCCTTCGTATTCGGTAATAACCGAATACTGTTCTCCTGCTGACAAGGCCTTAGGGAGGATGACTGAGAACTGGGCATCGTCATTCTTGTCTTCCTGGATAAAGGTAAGTGCCTGGCCGTCTGCGGACTTCACGCTTCGAACCCGGAGAGTACGAAAGAGATCGAACGGCATGACGCGGACACCGTCAAGGTGGACGGTGAAATCCATCTTGGCCTTACCAATCAGGTTTGCGTTCTTTTCCAGCGTGGTGTCAAGTTGCTGGTGATCGATGTGGACGGGGTGTCCGATCGTGCCTGCCTTGTGCTCGCTCGACATCGGAAAGGACGCCCACTCACCCAACTTATTTTCGTCATACGTCACGAAGGTCACTTGATCGCGCGCTTCGTGGGGGTCGATCACATACAGCTCCTGACCGTTGTAGCGTTTGCCATGGATGAAAGCGACAAACAGGCCGCCCGGTGCGGGGCTCAACACATCCTCGAGGATGCGGGCCTCGAGGTTATATTTCAGCTTGTGGCGCGTCGTATGCTGGCTGTCTTTTAGCGGTCCGGACTCGCATGTGCCCCCGGAGGTCCCGGCTTTTTTCAATTCATCGTAAGAAGAGTCCGTGAAGCGCAGAACCATCTGCGAGAAGTTTTCGCTAAACTCATTTTCCTTGGTCAGCAGTTTCAACATGCTTCGTTCGGACTGGTCGTCGGGTGTGAGGACGAAATTTCCGTCACCCTGGAAGACGGCGCCGGTCACTTTGCCATTCACGGCTGACACAAAACAAATGTTTCCGGAACGCAGATGAAAGGTTCCTGCATCCCGCTTCAGCTCGACATTGCTGACGCTCACCGCCTCTCCGCTGAGAGTTATGTTGCGCAAAGCTTGATACGTGGGATCAGAATTTGGCCCGGGCGCGGGACTCTGCGCGGACAAAACTTGAGCCCAAAACCCAACGATGAGGGCTGTAAGCGTGAAAAGGGCAGACGCTCCGCGAAGGGACACAACCAGCGCGGGGCGCAGGGCGCGCGCGACGAAGTGTTGCACAAGGCCTCCCCGGGGGAAGAGGAATGGTAATTATCGACATCTACCGCTAAGTTGCAAGGGCTGAAATCACAATTGAAAAAGGTCAGGCCAACATAAGGCTTACTGGGAAACCTGCTTCTCCAGTGCCGCACTTAAATGAACGCTGCTACCGGCGTTGACTTTCATCTTGCGCTCCCAGTCCTTGAAACCTGATTTCTTGACGGTGATGGTGTGATCACCCTCTGGGACCTGCACGTCGGACGGGGTGTTCCCGACGAAGCTTCCATCCAGCTCGATGTCTGCCCCGGTCGGATCTGACTCCAATTGAATTTTGGCCGAAGACGGTGCGGGAGCGGCCGATATGGCGGCGGCCTGTTGGCTCCCCGCCCCAGCACCCTGGAACTTGGCGATGTCGAGTTTCATGTCCCCGTTTATGTAAGCGGTCACTTCCGTACCTTTGGGGATGCTGATGTCTTTTCCGTGCATAAACAGGAAAAACGGAGCCGCCGGAAAGAACACCAGGCTGGTCGCGACCATGCCACCAACCATTGCGCCAGTGTGTCCTCCGCCTTTGAGATCTTTCACAGCCCGCAACGCGGCGTGTTCACTACTGACGAGCTTTACATAATCGATGTTGATGTCGAGTTTTCCACCTCGGGCCATTCTCCGCTTGGGCTGCGCTTCCGTGACCGTCGCGAAGGCTAATCCACCCTTCGGAATCACGAGCGTGCCGTTGACACTGATGTCTTCCAATACTTCGAAGTCAACCGTGTCTCCGACGTGGGCATCCGCGGATGAAACGGTGCGGTTGATTCTTATCTTGACTGGAGTTCCATCCTCGATCACGAAACCTTTCGCCGAGGTGTAGTTGTTATTCGCCGGTTCCTGGGTAGCCGGCTGAGCGTTTGAAGTTGGCGCGCTTTGTCCTGCGTTTGACTGGGCAAACGACAGGACCGACAGGAAAGCGATCGAGAACGACACAAGCAGTCTTGCTTTCACAAGAAATTTCCTCCCGCATGAGTCCGAAAGGCGAGATCGGCCAGTTGAAACGGCATATTATGCGCTGTCCGGACCGGTTGAGCAATGATCCGGACCACAATAAGAACGGGGAGCACATGGAGTGCTCCCCGTTTGAAACTCGCGGTTCCGGCAATCAGTACTTCGGGACTTTAGGGTCGACGCGATCGGACCAGGCTGTAATGCCCCCGGCGAGATTGTGCACTTTATTGAAACCAGCTTGCTGGAGGAAGGCGACCGCCTTGGCGCTCCGTCCACCCATCTTGCAGTGGACAACGATTTCCCGGCTGGAGTCGAGTTCGTTCACACGCTTCGGAAGATCGTTGAGGGGAATCAAATATCCGCCAAGGTTGCAAATCTGGTATTCATGCGGCTCGCGAACGTCGAGCACAAACAGATCTTCCTTGGCATCGAGACGCTTCTTCAATTCCTCCACTTGAATCTCGGGAACTCCGCTGCTCACGGGTTTCTCCTCCCCACGAATGCCGCAAAACTCGTTGTAGTCTATCAGCTTCGTGACCGTGGGATG
>Ga0070711_100002503_pt1 | contig 10491 bp, 10 predicted proteins | sample LARL53metaG_FD_65452 | JGI IMG/M metagenome (GOLD analysis project Ga0070711, IMG submission 65452) | Corn, switchgrass and miscanthus rhizosphere microbial communities from Kellogg Biological Station, Michigan, USA - LAR L5-3 metaG | ecosystem: Host-associated > Plants > Roots > Rhizosphere ... | reverse complement strand
CTTGTTCGTGTACAAACCGCGAAGTTTCGGCGACAGGCGCAAAAGCCCTACTACACGCTGGATTTAGCCGTCCTGGAGCCGGCACGGTTTGCCGATCACATCGTTTCGAGCCGCATCTACTGCAATCCGAAGGCGCTCTGGAAGCTGAACTGGTTCCTGCGGGATTTCGGCTACGACGCCGAACTGCTGGAGCGGGATGAAGTTGACGAGAGCCAGCTCGTCGGCCTGCGGGGTGTAGTCAAGATCAGCCGCATCGTTTTCAATGGCAATTCTTTGCTCCGGTTCGACGGCTTTGCTCCGGCGGGCCGCTGGGACGAGCTATCGCCCGCCAATTTGGATAGCCCGCAGGTGGCCTGATGACCTACAGCTACACCCAGATCAGCCAATACCTGACTTGTCCCCGGCGATATCGCCATCGCTACCTCGATGGCTGGAAGGAGAAGGACACTCGTGCGGCCATGCTGTTCGGCCGAGCATTCGAGCAAGCTTTGGGCGCCTACTTTCTGCGGGAAGATCCCGGTGATGTTCTCTTTCGCGAGTGGTCCGCCTGCAAAGATCAGGCTCTGCAGTTCTCGCACAGTGACACTTGGGATCGGATGCTCGAGCAAGGCATTATGCTCCTCATCCGCTTCTGCCAGGACAACCGCATCCAGATTGACCAGCCGCGCAGCAACATGCAGATCAAATTCACAAGGCCGATCGGAAAAAGCGATTTTGTCGCGTATGTTGATGGGATCGGAGAACTGGACCGAACACCCTGTCTGTTGGAATGGAAGACCTCATCAAGCCGTTATCCCGAGCAGCCAGAGGGATTGTTGGCGCTTGATCCCCAGCTGGTCTGCTATTCATGGATGACGGGCATTTCCGAAGTTGCTCAGATCGTATTCGTTCGCAAAAGACTGGTGGACATTCAGTACCTGCGAACCACCATCACTGACAAACAGCGACAGGAGTTCGGCTGCCTTGTAGAAAACACCATCCGCAGAATTGAGTCCGCTGAGTTTCTTCCCCACAGCGGCATTCGTTTTCCTCAGAACCCGTGTAGCAACTGCCCGTACGTGGGACTTTGTCTCGGTCGGCAGGACCTTGCCGAAGGCGCCCTCGTACGGCGACCAGGAGCAGAAGACTATGGTTGGCTTGACGAGCTTAATTACTAAGAATCCGCCTATGCCGCCAAAGTTCAATCGTCGACGTGCCCTTTTCGTTCTCGGGAAGATCGACGAAATCCTGGCTTGGGAACAGCGGAAAGAGATGGAGCGCGATACCAAGTTCGTTGAGCTTGGGCGCTACCTATGCGAGGTGAGGGCGGGACAGTACTGGAGACTGGACAATGTAGGATCGTTTGACAAATTCCTGGAGCGGAGATTCCCGGACTCACGGCGGAAGGCGTACTACCTCATGTCGATCCACGAGCATTTACCACCGCATGCGAGAAAGGAGTTGACGAAGGTGGGGTGGACGAAAGGACTCGAGCTTGCCAAACTTGCTCGGCGGGACGGGCAGGACTTCGATTGTGCAACCTGGTTGCACAAAGCGCGTCAGTTGTCGAAGGAGGATTTCCAGCAGGCGGTCGAGCGCGAACTGACCGGAAAAATAACAGAGCCGTGGGAGATTGTCTACTTCAAACTGTACCAGAGCCAGATGCCGGTGATTGAACGCGCCATCGAAACTGCGGCGCTCATGCTGGGAAGCGACCGTTCCCGAGGCTATTGCCTGGAAATGATCTGTGCAGATTTTCTGGCAGGAGCGAACTTAGACAACGGAGACCCGGGAACCTTGCTGTTTTCGATGGAGAGATTCTATCGGTTCCTCCCGGAAGACGAGAAGCAAGCCTTCCTCGAGAGCCTACCTGAGAAAGCGTCGTGACTGAGGCTCGTCCAAAAAGCATCCGCTTGCGGCTTGACCCCATCGCATATCAGAGTCTTCGGCAACAGGTGTTGCGTCGCGACGGTTGGCGCTGTCAATCGTGCGGCGCCATGTCGAATCTGGAGGTCCACCACAAGAAATTTCGCAGCCATTTGGGAAATGATTCAGAGGAAAACTTGATCACCCTCTGCATGGCCTGCCACGCCAGGATGCACAGTTGACCAATGTTGGCGGTGTTCCAGCGCTTTGCAGCGGCCGTGTAGCCACGGGGATCACTGACCTGGATTTGCCACGAAAGTGTCATTGACGCGTTAATTCAGGTGTCGTAACGTAACGACTGTTATCGAGTTTCGTGATCTATTGTGAGTCAATCCTCATTCGCAGGTTTCGATAACATCCGCAACCACGCCATACATCTCGAATTTGTTGCCCTCCTTGCCGGGTCGCTTGCGATGTGGTGGAGATCCCTCGCCACAACCTTGGAACTCGGTCTGAACAGTGAAGCTCACACCTACATTCTGCTGATTGTGCCTCTCAGTGTTGCTCTGATTTACGACGAGATCAAGCGACGCCCTGTAAGGTCGCGGACCAGAGCTTGGTTCGGCACGATTTTGTTGGGTGTAGCCTTGCTGTTGCAGAGTTTCACTGGTTGGAATGTTTTGCATCTGTCGGCGGGCAGCAACGTGTCGATGAGCATGTTCGCGCTCGTGATCTGGTGGTTTGGGAGTGTGATCGTCTGCTTTGGCGTGGAGGCTTTCCGGTCTCTGCTCTTCCCATTGTGTTTCCTTTTTCTAGTCGTGCCTTTTCCCAATCATGCGTTGAACTGGATCACTGAGTTCCTGCAACGTCAGTCTGCCGTGGCGGCGGGCATGCTGTTCCATGCTGCTCGGGTACCGGTGACGCGCGACGGCGTCTTGTTGTTTATCCCCGGACTACAAATTGAAGTGACGCGTGAGTGCAGCAGCATCCGGTCGAGCACGATGTTGATGGTAATTACGTTAATTTTGGCCCATCTCTTTCTGCGGTCCTGGTGGCGCAAGAGCCTGCTCGTTCTGGTTGCGATTCCCCTGTCGGTCGCGAAAAATGCGGTCCGCATTTTCACCATCGCGGAACTTGCGACTCGCGTCGACTCTGGCTACCTTGAGGGACGGTTGCATCGCAACGGAGGAATCCTCTTCCTCAGCCTCGCGTTGCTGGCAATTCTCGCGGTGCTGTGGGTCCTGAGAAAAGGTGACGCACAAACGGTGGCGGAATCGCCTTGATGTTAGTTTTGGAATTTGTCACACGACTGCTACTCCTGCGGGCAAAGGCCTTCGATCGAAAATGTTCAACCGCATCCATCACATCGCCATCATCTGCTCCGATTACGCGAGGTCGAAGCGTTTTTATGTGGAGACCCTCGGCCTAGAGGTCATTCAGGAAATCTATCGCGCGGAGCGCAGATCCTTTAAGTTGGACTTGAAACTCGGGGAGATGTATCAGATCGAGCTGTTCTCATTTCCTGATCCGCCGGAGCGAGTGTCGTCTCCCGAAGCGTGTGGTCTACGCCATATTGCTTTCGTGGTGGACGATGTTCAAGAAACGGCACGAGAGTTGATGGCCAAAGGCGTAGACGTGGAGCGCGTGCGGGTGGACGAGCATACGAACAAGCGCTTTGCCTTCTTCCGAGATCCTGACAACCTGCCGATAGAAATCTACGAAAAGTGACCTCCGGTTTGCCAGCCGAGATGGAAATCGGAGTGATTGCAATCACAGACGGGTGCTGGAGTCTAACGGATAATGACTGAGTAGATCGACTGTATTCCTCCCCTGAAGGGCTTTCCCCCGCCCCTTCATCCCGACTCGGTCAGAAGGACCCGATGGAACTGCCGGCCAGTAGTGTTTTGGATGCGACGTGCGAGCAACAACGTTTCGAAACGTATCCCCCCGAAGCTCGGCTCAAAGATAATTCGCCAATCGTTCGCGTATTTCGCACACTCGCGGAACTTGAAGAGTTGAGAGAAATATGGACCTTGTGGTGCGACGATCCAAATGCCGACCTCGACTTTTACCTCGTGTCGGCACACTGCAGGCCAGACTTTGTGCGCCCGCACGTCATGGTTGTATACCGGGAGGGCAATCCGGACTGCATTCTCGTCGGACGATTGGAGCGCCGACGATTAGAATTGAAGGTGGGATATGCAACTCTCTTTAAACCTAGCGTGAGCCAGCTATTTTTCCTTCAAGGAGGACTATTCGGGGATCTCTCTCAGGAGAACCTCCAATTGTTGATGCGGGGGCTAAGGCAAAGCCTTGATCACGGCGAGGCGGACTGCGCCGAGTTGAGCCGAGCGATACCAAACTCGAGCCTACACAAAGCTGTGAGAGCGGAATTCGGTCCTATCCGTCGAGGGCACTTCTCGCCTATTCGTGAACACAGGTGGCTTGAACTCCCTGGGAGCTTCAAGGAATTTCTCCAAGGGATCTCACGGAAAAACAGGCACGAAATACGCCGCCATGAAAAACGGCTGGCCGACGACTTCTCAGGGAAAGCACACGTTCACTGTTACCGTCACGAGGACGAAGTCAAGGAGTTGGCCCAGGAAGTCGAGAAGATTTCGGCGAAAACCTATCAAAGAGTACTCGGTGTCGGGTTCCGGCCTGACGTCGAAACCCTGGAAGCTCTGCGAATCGCGGCTCACCAAGGAGGATTGAGAGGATGTGTGCTTTATCTCGATGAGAACCCTTGTGCGTACTTTATTGGTAAGCAATACAAAAACACGTTTCATGGGAATTTTATGGGATTTGATCCGCAATTTGGGAAGTACTCGCCGGGCTTATTGGTTCTCATGCATAGCATCGAAGAATGCTTCGATCCCGGCTACACTACGACTCGGGTGGATCTTGGATGGGGAGATCGGCAGTATAAGAAGGTCATCTGTAATCGTTCGCGGCAGGATGGGCCGCTGTATCTCTACGCCCCATCGTTGAACGGACTAAAGTTGAATTTCCTCAGATCCGCCGCTTCGTTGCTTGACCTTGCGGGCAGAAGGTTACTAGCCAAGAGTTCTGTCCTCCAAAAGCTGAAGAAGTTGTGGCAGGGGCGGCTTCAAAAATCAGAGTCAGGGGCTCTTCCCATTCCCTGAGGAGTGGGTACCTCCCCGCACATCATCTCGCTGCGCCCCGCAGGCGTCGCCTAGTTGCTTGCAATCCTCGATTGTGAGAGATTCTTCGATGTTGGGCGGCGCCAGCGTCAAGACCTGAGTCCCGGTGGCTGATCGCTATTCTCCGTCTTCAAAACGCACATGGTGTCGCGAAGGAGGATCACGGTTCGTGCAGGCTGAACTCAGACAGGCTTGGATTCTGCCGCTGTGCTTCGCGGCCGCGTCTTTCGTCTCCTGCTCGCGTCCCCAAACACGCGTCTCCGATACTTGGAATCCAAAGTCTGCCGCCGCTTACCTGGATCAACGAGAGGTTAATTGGATGGCTTGGCCCGGAGCCGCCCGCGATCATGGGACGTTCTGCGTGTCGTGTCACACGGTGATGCCCTACGTTCTTTCGAGGCCTGCTCTCCGCAGGGCGGCCGGAGAACATGCAGTGTCCGATGACGAACGGAAGATCCTCGAGAACGTCACGAAGCGCGTGCTTCTTTGGAGCCAAGTCGCCCCTTACTATACCGACGAAGGGTACGGCAACGGGAAGCCGGCGGAATCTCGTGGGACCGAATCGGTTCTCAATGCGCTCGTCCTTGCGAGCAATGACGCTCAAAGTGGGAAGCTCAACGACGCTACGCGGACAGCATTCAACAACATGTGGGCTCTGCAGCTTTCGGCAGGCGAGGCGAAAGGCGCCTGGTCGTGGCTACAGTTTGGGATGGAGCCATGGGAAGCGGACGATTCCTCTTATTTCGGCGCGGCGCTCGCGGCGATTGCGACCGGCGTTGCTCCTGAAGACTATCGATCGTCCAGGGGCATACAGACAAACTTGAATCTATTGCGTGACTACTTAAAGAGAAATGCTGACAAGCAATCGATGATGAACCGGGTCGATCTCTTGTGGGCGTCGACAAAGCTGCCCGGACTTCTTGACTCCGAACAACAGAAGGCGCTGATTCGAGAGTTCAGGGAGAAGCAGCAATCCGATGGAGGTTGGGCGCTTTCGTCAGACGCGTGGCCCGCAGGTTGGAGCTGGCATTCCATCCTTAGAAGGCGCTTACGGTCAGATTGGACCCGCCAGAACTCGGGGAGTGATGGGTACGCAACAGGGTTGATCACGTTTGTCCTGCAAGAGGCGGGGATGACTCCGCAGGATCGGAGCGTGAAGCGTGGTCTGTCGTGGCTGGCGAGCCACCAGAGCCCAGCCGATGGTTCTTGGCCTTCGACATCGCTAACTAAGCAGCGGGCTCCGTCCTCTGTCGCTCGTCCCTTCATGACAGACGCCGCAACAGCTTTTGCGGTACTTGCCCTGAGCGAGAATGGCAAGTGGCCTGTTAGCGACTCCGCGCCGCCAAATCAGTCTGGACAGAATCGCACGGGCACATCATCTGCGACAATGAATCAGGCAGCGGCTGAGACGTATTGAGTTTCGAAATCGATTCCAGCAGAAACGAAAGGATCCGCCTGAAGCAGATCAACGGCGCAGAAAGTCTGATTCGCACGCTAGTGGCCGGGCGTGTCGATACCTGCTTCGCTAACCCGGGCACGTCGGAAATACATATCGTCGCAGCTTTGGACAAGACTCCGGAGATGCGCTGCGTGCTCGGTCTCTTTGAAGGAGTTGTGACCGGCGCCGCCGACGGATACGCCCGGATGAGCCAGAAGCCGGCGTGTACGCTCCTTCATCTCGGTCCGGGTCTGGGCAACGGCCTCGCCAATCTGCATAACGCCAGCCGGGCACAGGTTCCCATCGTCAGCGTCGTGGGCCAGCATGCAACTTATCATCTGCGTCACGACACGCCCCTTACCTCCGACATCGAAGGGATTGCGCGGCCTTATTCCAAGTGGCTGCGTACATCGTCCGCTTCGTCCGAGGTCGGCAGTGATGCCGTTGACGCAATCATGGCTGCTCGGATCGCGCCTGGGCAAATCGCCACGCTGATCATACCCGCCGATGTTGCCTGGAGCGATGGCGGGCGAGTCGGCGCACTCGACGAGCTACCTCGAGCGCCCTTGCCCAGTACGCAGTCGATTGAGCAGGCTGCAGCCATGCTCCAGTCAGGGCAGCAAACTGCGATTCTGCTGTCTGGCAACGGCCTGTACGGAGAAGGGCTCGCTGTCGCGGGACGCATTTCGGCCGCAACTGGAGCCAAACTCTTCGCGCCGTATCCAGTGACTCGTCTCGAACGTGGAACTGGGCTGCCTGCGGTCGACCGGGTTGCGTACGTGCTCGAGCAGGGAATTGATCAGTTCAAGGAGTTCCGTCAGCTCATTCTCGTTGGAGCCCCGGCTCCTATCGCATATTTTGCGTATCCCGGGAAGAACAGCGCCTTCACATCGCCTGAATGCAAGATTCACACGCTGGCCGCCGCCGGCGAAGACCTTGTCGGTGCGCTGGCAGCTCTGACACAGGCCCTCTCGTTGCACCAACCACAACCATCGGGGCAACGGGCTGGGCGTCCGGCATTGCCGGACGGCGATATTACTCTGCCTGGTCTTGCCGCTGTCATAGGCGCACTTCTCCCTGAGAACGCGATCGTAGTGGATGAGTCGATGACGTCAGGAAGGGGAATGATGGCGGCGACAAAGGGAGCTCCGCCACATGACTGGCTGGGAAATACTGGAGGGTCGATCGGGATTGCCTTGCCGCTGGCAGTGGGTGCGGCCGTCGCTTGTCAGGACAGGAAGGTGTTGTGCCTAAGCGCCGATGGCAGCAGCATGTACACCCTGCAAGCGCTGTGGACGATGGCCCGGGAGGGCCTAGACGTAACCACGGTGGTTTTCGCCAACCGCAGCTACGCCGTCCTCAAGCGCGAGTTTTCGTATCTGGGCGTGGGAGAGCCGGGCCCGCGCGCCCTGGAGATGTTCGAAATCGGCCATCCCGATCTCGACTGGGTGCATTTGGGAAAAGGGATGGGGGTCCCGAGTGAGCGAGTCACTTCCCTTGGAGAGTTTGCTCGAGTTCTGCGAAAAGGATTCGAGAGCGACGGGCCAAGTCTGATTGAAGTGCCGCTCTAGCGCCGGAGAATCTCACATAATGATTGGAAGGCTCTTCAAACCCCTGAACCCGAAGGTCGCAGCCCACTCCGGTCGCGGCCCAGCGAGTTTCATCTTTGGAAAGCGCTGCACCAGATTCATGATTGCAATCTGCCCCTCTAGACGAGCAAGTTGAGCTCCGATGCAAAAATGCAGACCTGCACTGAACGCCAAATGTTGGTTGTTGAGCCTTTTCAGATCCAAGCGATCGGGATCCTTAAACTGCTTTGGATCGCGGTTCGCCGCTCCGAGCATGCATAGGACCGTCCATCCCTTTCGTATGGGCTGGCCGCACACTTCGATGTCCTCTTTCAGCACGCGAGCCGTGAACTGTACCGGGCTTTCATAACGCAGCAGCTCTTCTACCGCTGAGCGGATGATCTCAGGCTTCTCCCGCAGTTCCGCCATCTGGTCCGGATTCTTGAGGAGCGTGTACATTCCATTGCCGATCAGATTGCGAGTCGTCTCATGCCCTGCGAAAAGCAGCGCGATACATTGCGCGTAGAGTTCTTCCTCGGTCAGCACTTCGCCTTCCTCCTCAATGTCGATCAGGAGGCTTATCAGGTCGGTGCCTTTGTTGCGTCTTCGTTCCGCGACGGTTTTCTTGAAGAACTCGGTTAGCTCGATGAGCGCATCTTGCGCCGCGCGGGCCTCCTCCACCGTGCGGTTCGGATTGCCGCGAAATACGGCAATCGCTCGTGATGCCTCGACGAAGGTGCCATGCAGCGCCTGAGGAACTCCGAGCAGTTCCGAGATGATACGCACCGGCATAGGGTTCGCAAACTCGCTCATGAGATCGACTTCCGAGCCGTTCTCCAGCGGCTTCAGCATGCGATCCACGATGGCCTCGGCTTGCGGGCGCAAGGCTTCCACTGCGGCGGCGGAGAATCCTTTGTTAAGAAGCTTGCGCAGCCGGGTGTGCTCCGGCGGATCCATGAAGATAAGCCACAAGCCCAACATACGCGCGAGCTCGCTGAACTCGGCCTGGCGGCTGAGTGGCAGAGACAGTAACATCTGCTTCGCGCGTTTGGCGGAAAGACGCGGGTCTTTGGCGATGGAGGAGCACTCGGCGTGGCTGAAGATCGACCAGACTGCCCATTTGCCGTCGACATCCAGGTAATGCAACGGCCCTTCTTCGTGCAAGCGAGCGTACGTGGGATATGGGTCCTGCCGAACGTCGTCGCTGAAGACAGTTTTCTTATCTGGAGCACTAACCTTAGACAACTTCTACCTCTCTTTCAAATCTGAGTTTCAGTTACGCAATCACCAGCCAACATTCGGACCGCATCAGGAGCCAACGGTTAGCCGTCGCCAAATCAATTCGAATGTCTGGATTTTTCCATTCATCGGCGTTGGAGGAGTAACCAATATGATTTGGTCATCCTCGAACTTGACGGTGCGGACCAGGTCCCTGCCCACGTAGTTCTCAATCGACGAAATTTCGACGTGATGGATAACCTTCTCGCCTTTGAGCGTGTAACCTCCGGCATAGGCGAGAAACGTGTTGAAAGCCTCAGCTTTTTCTTCCGTCCCAGCGCCGACCGAGAGCGGCTTTCGGCCGTCATAGCTAATCATGGCCGTTACTCTGCCATCCGCAGTGTAGGTGAGGAAACCCACCGGGTTGGAACCATAGGGAGCCTCGCTTCGCGCCCCAGCCGACGTTCTGCTCGAAGCGGATACCAGTTTCCACGTCCCTACGAGTTTGGCGTTTATTTGATCCAATTCGCCACCCCGAAACTCCATGCTATCAGTCATCGCTATAATTGCACTTTCCATCCTAACCTGAAGGGGAGCTATGACAAGGGACTTGGAAGGTAAAGTCGGGCTTGTGACTGGCGGGACGTCGGGCATCGGCCGTGAGACGGCCATACTTTTCGCGAAGTCTGGAGCGAAAGTTGTGGTGACGGGGCGACGCGAGAAGGAAGGAGAAGAGACGGTAGAACTCATCCGTGCCGCCGACGGTGAAGGCCTCTTCGTGAAAGCGGACGTGTCGAAGGCTACCGAAGTCGATATGCTGGTCCAGAAGACGGTCGAGAAATTTCACCGCTTGGACATTGCTTTTAATAACGCTGGGATCGAGGGTGTGTGGGTGCCCATTGTCAGACAATCCGAAGAAGACTTCGATCGGACGATCGACATTAATCTAAAGGGCGTCTGGCTGTGCTTGAAGTACGAGATTCAGCAAATGCTTATCCAAGGCGGCGGTGGCGGAGCCATCGTTAACATGGCCTCCGTGACAGGGCTGACCGGATCAGCCGGAGCAGCGGCTTATAGTGCAAGCAAACATGGAGTTATCGGCCTGACGAAGTCGGCGGCGCTGGAGACCGCTAAGAGTAAGATTCGCATCAACGCTGTTTGTCCAGCAGTCATCGAAACGTCCATGGCTGTTCGCCTATTTAGCGCTCCGAGGGTGAACAAATCCGTTCTGGCTTGCCATCCGATAGGCCGTTTTGGA
>Ga0070711_100002502_pt1 | contig 10491 bp, 10 predicted proteins | sample LARL53metaG_FD_65452 | JGI IMG/M metagenome (GOLD analysis project Ga0070711, IMG submission 65452) | Corn, switchgrass and miscanthus rhizosphere microbial communities from Kellogg Biological Station, Michigan, USA - LAR L5-3 metaG | ecosystem: Host-associated > Plants > Roots > Rhizosphere ... | reverse complement strand
CTTAACTCTTTCTAGCCAACGCTCAGCTTCTTGTTTAGACGTTTGTATAATATCATTCAGGGAACTAGGAGTTGCAGGAAGACCAAATAATAGAGGTCGAGGGGTATGGTCGTATCCTAATTTCGCAGATAATACATGAACGGCAATGAGTTCAGCATTAACTTTTTTGGCCATCGCTAGCGCATATTCTGCTGCATACATTGATGGCTCTGATCCATCTATCCCAACCAATATTTTGGAAAATTTGCCTGTGGTAGTTGGCAATTTATTTCTTACTATCTCTTCTTGATGAACCTTCTTATGAAATGCTTCTAATTCGTACAGCGTATTGTCTAAGTAATGACTTTTATATTATTTGTAGACTCGGCAAATCAGATTTTTGAAGAATCTTTTCAAGAATATCAAAAAAAATAACATTCGTCTAATATAAAGTGTACTAACAATGATAACACGAAAATAGCCTCTTCGGCGTTCTTCATGGAAAATTATTTATGGGAATGGGACAACAAGTCTAGTACCGATTTGCGATCAATGTGGGAGTTTCTTCGGATTTACCCATTCTAGGAAAGTGGCGTAATTTAGAGAACGTTTATCATATAGGTAATCTGGAAGAATTTTGATAAATCTAAATCCATTTTTTAGCTGAAAGGAAAGTACAGGATCAGAGTATTCACCAGTAATTGTCTTCTGTACGTATTGTAGAGCCGTCGTTCTATCAGCATATTTGTAATAATTATATAATCTACCTCCAAGGATTATTCTTTTTAGATTAAATTTGTTGACAAGATCTTTTCTTGCATCATATAGCAGTGTTCCGATTCCTTGACGTTGAAATTTTGGATGCGTGGAAATATCTGCTCCATAAAGACTATCTCCCAGATAGTCATGATTGTTAAACATCCCATATCCTGTAACTTCATGCCATGTATGTTCTCTGTATGCGGGTTTTAAGGAAATTATTAAACTACTCGCCGATGCAACGACTATTTTTTCGTTATCGAGCTCAGCACATAGTTGGCCCTGAGGGAAAACTCTGAGGTGATTCTCAAGAAACGCAGATGGCCATATCATTCCATAAGTAGCCATATCTGAAAATGATTTTCTCTGTAAAGCAATTATCTTAGGGATATCATTTTTATGAATATTCCTGATTGTAATTCTATGCATTTGGTTATCCTTCAGCTATCTTGTTTTTTGGTCTTGCATTACTGCCTTTAGAATGTTGTTTAACCAGGCTTTGCATACAGATTCAAATTGTCTGCTGACATCTATCAAAAAGGCAAATCTGCTAATTCAGCGTCGGAGATAAGTTCCTTTAGTTTTAGTTCAACCTTTAATATCATCTTCTTGCACGTATATGTCATTCTGACATGAAAATTTCTAAAAGCCTGATATTGACAACAGTATTAACAGTCGCTCTAATCGCTCTTAATGATTAATAACCGGTTAATTTTTATGAAAACATGGCTAGGAGGCGGGCAACAACTACAACAGCAAACGAGAATGTCAAATTAAAACTTCTGTCTACGATTTTGAAGATGAAGTATCGAAATTGCAAATAATAGTATTGTCTTCAATGGGCGAACTCTCCCCTGTGGCTCTCAACCGAAAGTGCAAAAAGTATATAATTTCTCTATTAAGCATATCTCATCATACTATTATTAGGAATGATGATTACAGTTGACCAATAACCAACTAACAGCCACATTAGCTGACTTTTTGAAAAACTTTCCATTTTCAACTAAACGTGGCAGACAAGCTCACGTGTTAAATGAAATATACTCTGGTTTTGCTTCAGACTATAGGTACATTATATTAGAAGCTCCTACTGGGTTTGGAAAGAGCGCTGTAGGCATAGCTGTAGCGCTAACTTTGGGTTCAAGCTTCATCTGTACGTCAACTAAAGATTTACAAACTCAATACTCACGAGATTTTCCATATCTAAAAGTCGCAAAAGGAATGAACAATTTTCCGTGTCTAGTAAAAGAAGATTTTATTAAAAACGGTACGTATAGGTGTGGGGTATGCGTTTCAGATGACGCAAATGAATGCTACCATACAACTGTAGAATACGGCCCTTGTATGAGTGATGAATCCTTCAAAGATGGTGGATGTAAATATAGAACATTTTCAAAGGACTATAAAATTAGCAATAAGGGGACAACAATTGAAAATGTATTCATTGATTATGATACTACGAATTATTATCAAAAAGAATATTCCCAGTGGCTCCATCTCGAAAATTTAAGAAAGCAACGAAAAGCATGGATGCCATGCGAATACTTTGATCAATTGAATGCAGCGTTGACTTCAAGTCACTCTATATTTAATTATTCCAATTTTCTAGCCCTACTACCAAACAAAAAAGTTCTCCCTTCGAGGAAACTGTTAGTATTAGATGAAGGGCACTTACTGGAAACAGAGATCGTAAAGTACAGAGGAGTATCTATTTCAAAAAAAAGATGGAAGCGGTATCTTCCCAATTTAAAGTTGATTGATTATGGTTATGATGATATAGAAATGTGGATTGATTTTCTCATTGAACTTGAGACAAAAATGCTTGGTCTAACTGGCAATAGCCAGATGGTGGAATCATTATCCCTATCCAGAAGAGTGAAATATAATTGGACAAACAATATGACCTCTAAATTAAAATCTAAAAATAAAAAAAGGTTGGTGGGTGGTTCAGAGATATTTGAAAGTGACGAACAGATTGCAGAAAAATATGATGAAAATACCTCAAAAAAGTCCTCATCTATTGGTGACGAACTTGCTGTTGAAGCAATCAGAGACACAGAAAGGCTCACACGAGCAATAAACAATATTCTTTCAAATACTAAAAACTGGATTGTTTCTGAGATAAGGAAGGAAAATTACGATATCATAAGAATCGAATTAAAACCACTTGATCCTTCTTCTTATTGTAAGGACATGTTTGAGAAATGTACCAAAACATTGATAATGAGTGCCACAATCCTCGACAGCAAAGAATTCTGCAGAAATATTGGCCTTACGTATAATGATGTGAAATTCATACAGGTTGGCTCAGACTTTCCAATACAAAATAGACCTATATATCCAATGAGTATTGCATATCTAAATTTTAATAACCTTCAACTACAGGAGGTTAAAATTAAAATTTCTAAAGCTATTGATAATTTGATGGCATTACACAGAAATCATAAAGGAATAATTCATACTACATCCTACGAACAGTTAAATTTTATCAAAGAAAATATTTCAGAAACAAATGTACGAAGACTGTTGGTTACGGACCCAGAGATACAAAGAGATGATGTTATTGCAGAACATACAAACAGTCTAAAACCAACGGTTCTAATATCCCCATCTTTACATATGGGTCTTGACCTGAAGGATGGTCTATCTAGATTTCAGATCATAACTAAAGTGCCTTATCCTAACAAAAGTGACAGATGGACTGATGCGAAAAGAAAGCTGGATGAAGAGTGGTATTATTGGCAAACGGCATTGAAATTGATTCAAGGATATGGACGGTCCATACGGTCGAAGGATGATTGGGCAAAGACATATGTCTTGGACTCAGCATTTGGATATTTTGTCAAGAAGAATAGAAACATTTTGCCACAGTGGTTCAGTCAAGCAATCCAAGGAAGGTTGTAAAGGTATCGGTAAGGCATTATCATGTAGTTTACAGATACTGCCTTAAGCAAATGTGAAAACAAAACAATATGGATATGGTTTGAATAGATCCCGGAATAGTCAGCAACCATAAGGATAGGAGTATACTCTATAGGATGAAAACGAAGCTTTAGGAATAAAATAGTTCGTATAAATTGAAACCTGCAATGTTGCATTTTTGCAACCAGCCAGCGATGATTAGCCCCTGCTTCAAAAAGGTCAACATTCACTAAACGATTCGTCTATAGGTATATTTAGTTTAATCCCATATTATTCTCAATAACATATATGCAAATTACTTGGATGTATAACCATGAACAGATTGTTATTTATAATATTCACCAGTATGAGGACTGTATGAGTGTGGAAAAAAAGAATCCACTAAAGCGAGGTCAAGCATTAAATGATGCTACTAGCGGTCAAATGGGAGAAGAACCCAGAGCTGAACCTACTCCAAAACGGTTGACAGATTCACAAAATGCGGATTTAAGGGAAAGTGATTCTAGAAGAAAAACCGGCCTCAAGATGTCTAGAGAAATTTAGGAAAGGTCTCAACCTGAGCCAAAGGTATTCCAAAACTTAGGTAGTAGATGAATCGCAGATTATATCAATGACCACCTCCACCTTGAAAAACTAGTGCCCTTTGTGTATTATTGTTAGACATATTATGAGTATTTACTTATGTACTTCTTTTATTCTTTAAATTTAATTGTATGAGTTCCGATGTGTCCTCTTAAACCCCTCAGAATCTGAAATAAGATCAAAATAATAATGAAAAATTTCATTTGTTACTCTACATACACCACAATGCTGATACGATTGTGGTGTGTAGAGCAAGAATTGATATCTAAATACCACTACTATCTGATTTCTTAATCTCTACTGTAACTTTATCGCCCACTTTTATACCCATGTCTTCATACTCTCTCATACTGATTTTAAATGTAGGAGAATCAGTAAGAGCGCCTCCGCCTCCCATGGCCCTAGAGATATTTGCCATCGCTTTTGGTAGATTTTTCATCAAATCCTCCGGGGAGGTAAACGCCATCATGTTTGGACCAAAAGGATTCTGCTGCTTTTCGCCACCTTGTTTGTAATCATTTGGATCGCTGATAGCGACATAAACGTATGGTGCGCCGTCTTGAGAGGCTTCAATTCTTGAAATGATATATTCCCTCTTCATTTAGTATCAATTTACACTGAATCAGAATACACTTATAATTCTTCCAAACGCGTACGCTCCCCACACAAAGTTTCGTCTTCCCCAAGCAGAATGAAACGAGATTTAAGCTGCTCTTCGACTAGTGGTTCACACACTCTTTTCTGACGAGAACCTTGATGGTGGCGAGTGCCGTCACATGTGCTCAACTAACAATGGTATTTGTGCTGATGTTATATCTATAATTGCAGAAAGTATATTGCTGCTAGATTTGATTTTAATTTCGATGCTTTTCGTTGAGTTAGTACAAAGGCATAAGCTTATCAAGCATCAACTAAAACAATCCGTCTTCAGGAAAAATGCAGTATATTGTTTGTCTCTGCTTGAAAATTACGTTTTAACAGTCCTAACTGATACTTTACCAATTGTGTTTCCATTAGCTACGTCACTTCTGGAGCATGGCCTTCAAAAAATCAGGCAAGGCCTCATTTTCTAATTTCTTGTATATCCGCATGAATAAGGAATTTTATACACCTGACAACTTTCAGATCACACTTTACATTCTAGGAATTGTATTGTTGTTTCCTAAATCTTGATTTTGATCCTATCTCCCTCAACTCTTGTTTCATAAGTCGTTTGATCATAGGTCTTGATGCGAGCCATAAGTTGACCTACATTTTCGAAGAATTTTTGCCAAGTTTGTGGCAATGGTTCCATATCTTGGCGGGGAGTTAAAATTGGTTCTGTAAGCTTCTTCCCTGTGATAACGTCAAACTTTGAACCATGAAATGGGCATGTTACAGTGGTGCCTGTTAAATTGCCCATTGAAAGTAGGGCATTCATATGGCCACATCTGTCACTTATGGCATAGAATTTGCCGCCTACATTAGCAATTAATACTTCTTTTCCATCAACTTCAAAATGTTTCATTTTTCCATCAGGAATTTCATTCACCTTTGCAAGTTCAACAAATTCATTTTGAACCATGTTAGACAATATATTGACATGCACATATTTAAGTTTAGAAATCAAGATCCGTTTTACCGAGATTACTTTCGTTTAGATCGCAGCTCGTTAGATAGACTAGAATATATGTTTGTGGAAAGGACATTTAAAAATTAAGACTGCTTCTACAAAGAAGTTCCTTATGGTGGCGATGCTGCGGTACTGCGGAGTCACGCTGAGTACTGTTCGTTACTACGTGGGTGACATTCGGCAGAGAATTAATAGTCAAGCCGAGGTCACGTAGGATTAGACTACCAAGGGATAGCGATGAAGAGTTGACCTAATACCGTTTGAGGTTGCAGAAACAGTATTGGATACTCTGGATTTGATAGGAGTATTTATGGAGAGGCTGCCAGGAATAAGAATAGAAAGTTGTGGGTATGAACTTGCACAAGAAGGGAGAGTGAGAGCCAGACAATATGAAAACTAAATTGTTCTATGCTAAATATCTTACAAGCTGCCAGCGTGAATCAGCTGCAGCTAATATGCTGATAATCAAGTCACATCTCAGAGAATTACTTACCAGGTCATTTAGAAGTACGATTATTCAAAGTGTGGACTTATAGTTTCTGCGACTAGCTTTACTAACCTGGCTCTATCTGGGCTCGAATTAGTCAGAACAATCTCAGTAAAACCCAATTCTATATACTTGTTGAGTTTCTTTATACCCTCTTCTGAGTTTGATATTACTAGGAACAACATCTTTAGCGTATCATCACCAACTATTTGGCCATTCTCTTCGATTTTTCTTGGATCGTGGACATCTACATCAAAGAATGCTTTTATCATAGCACCTCTCCAAAATCTAATTGATTCTAACGCTTTTTCTATATTGTCATCGTATGAAGCAGGAATAAACAGTATCTTATCTAGAGAATCATAATCTTTTCCTGCCTCACTGGCACCTTTTTCCACTGCTGGAAACAACTTATTTCTAATTACTTCAATATTCAATTCATTGGTAACAAACCCATTTCCTTCTTGACCAGCGAGTCTAGCAGATTGTTCACCAAGTCCTGCAATGTAAAGGGGAACAGGCTGTGAAGGCTTTGTATACAATTTAGAATTTTTTACCCAATAGTAATTTCCCTTGAACTCAACCCAGTCTTCAGTCCAAAGTTTCTTAATTAAATGTAATGCTTCTTTTAATCTTCCAAATTTTTCTGAATTGGAAGGCCAATGATGACCAGAGGTAACTTCGTTAAGAGCTTCTCCACGACCAATACCAAGAAATACGCGATTCGGGAACATATATCCAAGCGTAGCAAAGACTTGAGCAACAATCGCAGGATGATATCGTAGGATTGGAGCAGTTACTCCGGTACCAATTACTATGCTGTTTGTCTTAGCTAAAGCAGCACCAAGCCATGGCCAAGCCGCACCGCCTGATGCACCACTATCCCACCATGGCATATAATGGTCGCTAGTCCAACATCGCTCAATCCCATTTTGATCCATATTTATAACATCATTGAGCAGATCTCTGGGATTCACCTGTTCATGCGCTGCTTAAATACTAATCCTTACCATTTGTTATCACATGCACGCTGAGTTTACTACGATATATGATATATAACGAAGCGGAAATGGATGTTGTGTGGTCTAAAACTGCATTGAAGTTAGCATCACCATCATTCTTAAAGTAATTTGTCCGTGCGACAGCGCTTAAGTTTTAAGTACCTTTTCGTGACCAACGGGATCATGTCGCGCGAGTGAAAATTTATGTTTCGACATCTTTTTTCATCTGATTTTTAAGTTAAGTGACACCAGACATAGCAAATTGTATTATTATTTATTGATGTTAATAATCTCCTTCTCGATGGCCCCATCTCTGATATGGATCGTTCTATCTGTTGCAGCAAGTTCAGGATTGTGTGTTACCATGATTATTGTCCTTCTAAATTTGCTGGATAATAGCTTTAGCAAATCGAAAACACCTTGTCCTGTTTTTGTGTCTAAGTTTCCCGTAGGTTCATCAGCTAGAATTATTTTCGGATCGTTCATAAGTGCCCTTGCTATAGCTACTCTTTGTTGTTGACCACCGCTTAGATTGGATGGTTTGTATTTAGCCTTGTCTTTGATTCCTAGGAAATTCAATAACTTTAAAGCACGACGCCTTCTGTCATGATCACTCATACCACCGGTAATACCAGGAAACTCTACATTCTTCAGTACACTCGTTCTATTAATCAAGTTATAGGACTGAAAAATAAAGCCTAACGTTTCATTCCTAATGGTCGCAATTTGAGAATCATTTAACGAAAAAATATCGACTCCATTAATGAATACCTTACCTGAAGTAGGCCTATCTAATGCCCCGAGCATATTCAACAATGTAGACTTCCCGCTTCCGGACGGACCTACTACGGATACAAATTCACCCTTATTTACAGACAAGCTAACGTTCCTAAGGGATACTACCTTGCCCATCGAAGAGGTATATACTTTGGAGAGGTTGTCGACCTTTAGGATAGCTTCAGAACTATTGAGTTGATTAGTATGTATAGTCATTTTAGCCTATTTTCTCCCTTCAAAAGTCCTTGTCTAAATGACAACTTCATGATATTATCTTTGAATTCCCATAATTAATATAAAAATTATACGACTGACTAATCGAATGTACTGCAAAAAATACAATAATTGGTGAATTAATGTTTAAAAATATTGTGTCAATGTACAAATAGGATTCGCTCGATTGTGTTGTTGTGCCAATACTCTCAGGTGGTGCATTCCTATGCCGCAATTAGTGATACATCTACATCGTTGAGAATAATTCGTGATACGGGTTACCAGAAAATAATTGATAGATTCGATGAAATACACACGAGAGTGTCTTATCATTCACAGCGACTGTTTTTCAATTTTTAAAGTATTTATGCCACTTTACTCATCGTTTAAAGGACTTACCCCGATTTGAAACCAGCTAGAGCCATCAAACAAACCTTTATGCCTAGCAAGCCCAAGCTATTTCTAATTGTCACAGCGTTGACTACCGGTGTATTAGTACCAGCAGCAATTCTTCCTCACATTAACCACCCATACTTCGTTTACCGCATTTCTATTCACATAGCAAGCATCATAATATCACTTTTTCTTATTGTAGTCTCGATTCTTACATTCAGGAGAACTGGAAGTATAAAGATATTATATACATCCGTTGCCTTTCTTTCGCTGCTGGTAGTCGAAGTGATATTTTTACTTCAACTAATTCCCGGTACTAGTAGAATAATGATTCCTGTAGCCTATAGGGAATTACCACATATTCTCCTATTAATTATGTTAGCACTTTTTGGATTAGGGGTTTTGAGGGTGGAAAAATAGTGGACACTCAAACAGAGTCTACGGATTCTTACGGTGATTCAGGGAATGGTAGCAAATCCCTGATTCTGAAACAGATTGATAAAAGTCCGGGGATAAGGTATAGAGAGCTTCTCAGGCTAACTGGCTTAACGAATGGTGGGCTTGAATATCATCTAAAAATCCTTGAAAAGTCACATAAAGTACAAGTCGACAGACACGATGGCAGAAGAACAAGATATTACCCTCTCACCATTTCAGCAGATGAATCACATATTCTGGGATGTGTCAGAAATAATGTTGCAAGACAAATCGTATCTTTTATACTCGAAAACGATCTCTGCACTTTTGGAGAGATCGTGGAACATATTAAGAAGGCACCGTCTACAGTATCTTGGCATCTAAAGAGGATTTCTGAAGCTGGAATAATATCAGTTGGTTATGGAAGGGAATACCATCTTTATAGAATTGTAAACAATAATCTTGTGAAAGAGGTATTGTACAAGTATGAGGAGAGCTTTAGAGACAGAATTGCAAATAGGTACTATGAATCTTTTGGGGAGCTATAGGGAATATGAATAGATAACCCACAGGATTTTCGTAAGTTGTGTCACATTCTCATAAATGGTAAACCCTCGACTCTACTCCCACATGCAGTCCATTTCCCCGAATTGAGAGTAATGGATAGTAATTCGGATCTACCTCAGGAAAAGGAAGATTTGGTTGTAACAAAGTATCTAAGACCAATCAGAAAATTCCTGATTTTACTATCTGTTTTACTCGAAGGCTACGTACACCATCATCAGTATATATCTCACCTACAGCCTTGAATTCCGAGCCCTTTCTAAGTAATTCTCGTGGGCCAGCAAAATCATAGTGATTTAATCTAGCATGCCATTCTCCATTCACTATGACTAACGCTCGACCATGTATGATTTTTTCAACATACATCATACGTACTACCTGAAATCTTAGCCAAACGACGACGTATTCGACGAAAACGACAGCAAGGGTATGCTCAATAGAGTTTGATGCAGCATCCTACAACAGACGCTACGAAACGAGCTGTAATCGAGGTGTATCTAAGAGGCAAAAGCAGAGATCAGATTGCGGCAGATCTTCGCATTGGCACGGGAACTGTGAGTACGATTATCAGCGAGTGGAAGACTGGACTTGATTACCCAATTCCGGAAGAGCTGCATGAATTAGCGCTTGCGCTGCAAAAACTAGGGATCTCAGCCTCTCGGTATGCCGAGGGAGTCAGGATTGCATCTTACCTGACGGCCACAAGTTTGTAGCGGCCGTAGTAGGAGCGAGGTAACTTGGAGTTGATAGATTCAAAATTTGAAATCAGAAATTCAGAAAAACGA
>Ga0070711_100002500_pt1 | contig 10492 bp, 5 predicted proteins | sample LARL53metaG_FD_65452 | JGI IMG/M metagenome (GOLD analysis project Ga0070711, IMG submission 65452) | Corn, switchgrass and miscanthus rhizosphere microbial communities from Kellogg Biological Station, Michigan, USA - LAR L5-3 metaG | ecosystem: Host-associated > Plants > Roots > Rhizosphere ... | reverse complement strand
CTGCTCTTTGCAACTGAACCCGTCGGCCACGATGATCGTCGACACCGGAGCTTTGCGCACTTCGGGCAAGAGCGCGCGCTCCCCACAAGCAACGGAAACGTCATACTTATTCTTTTCGTAACCAAAGGCGCCGGCCATTCCGCAGCAGCCAGACTCCAATACGCGATGGTCAAGCCCGATTTTGTCCATCAACAATTTTTCTTCCTTCAGGCGCATCACCGCCTTGTGATGGCAATGGCCTTGAACGATGGCTTGGCGGTTAACTTTCGGCGGCTGATAACCAGGCATCTTCTTTTCGAGAAACTCTGACAAGGTGAATGTATTTTCGGCCACATTTCTCGCGGCACTTGATTCGGGAAACAAGTTGCGCAATTCGTCGCGGAACACAGAGCAGCAACTTGGTTCCAGCACGATCATCGGAGTATTCGCGGAAGTATAAGGACGCAGTGCGGTGAGGTTGCGATTCAAGTACGACTTGGCCATGTCAAGAAAGCCGTAGTCGTAGAGTGGCCTGCCGCAGCACAGGTGCCGATCGAGAACCGCGACGCTGCATCCCGCCTGTTCCAAAACCTCCACTGCCGCTTGTGCCGTTTCCGGCATGAAGTAGTTGTTAAACGTATCGGCCCACAAAAGAACTTTCGATCCGTTGCCAGGTGTTGATTTGCGTTTACGGAACCAGGATCGGAATGTTTGAGCGGCGAATGCGGGTATTTGCCTCTGTCCGGGTACCCCGACCGCCATTTTTGCCAAATCGCGGAATCCCGGAAGTTGAGTGAACAGATTCGCGAATCCGGGCACTACTGACGCAAGACGCGCCCACTTGTCGATCCATCCGAAGGCATAGGCATGAATCGGACGAACCCGCCCTTCCCAGTAGTGGGCCAGAAATTCAGCTTTGTACGTGGCCATGTCCACATTGACGGGACAGTCCCCTTTGCATCCCTTGCACGCCAGGCAGAGGTCAAGAGCTTCTTTGACGTGCTCGTCGCGCCAGCCGTCGCGGATAACGTCGCCGTGCAACATCTCCCACAGCAGGTGACTTCGGCCGCGAGCTGAGTGCATCTCCTCACGCGTGACCATGTAGCTGGGGCACATCGTATCCTGAGCACCTTCGCCATTTTCGCGGCGGCACTTTCCAACCCCCACGCAGCGCAACGCTGCATGCGCGAAGCTGCCGTGATCGTCGGGGAATTTGAAATAGGTTGACGGCTCCCAAGGTTGGTAGTTTGCGCCCAGTCGCAAATTCTCATCAATGCGATAGGGATCGACGATTTTTCCCGGATTCATTTTCCAATCGGGATCCCAGATGGATTTGAATTCGCGAAAAGCTTCGATCAAATCCGGTCCGAACGTCTTGTAGAGAAATTCCGCTTTCGATTGCCCGTCGCCATGTTCGCCGGAGATTGATCCGCCGTAGCTGGTGACGAGATCGGTGGCCTCTTCCATGAACGAACGCCATTTGCGAATTCCTGGTTCGCTCATGAGATCGAAGTTGACGCGGCAATGAATGCAGCCCTGCCCGAAATGACCGTAGAGGGCCGACCGGTATTCATACTTCTCGTAGAGCTTGCATAGATCTCTTAGATAGCCTCCGACCTTTTCCGGAGGAACTGCCGAATCCTCCCATCCTTCCCATGTCAGCGGTTCACCCGGCACGAACGCGGTTGCGCCCAACCCGGCCTCGCGGACATCCCAAACTTTCTGCTGCTCGGCCTCGTCGACAAAGAGCTTCATCGACGGCGCGCCTGAGCCTTCCATCGCCGACATGGCGTCCCGTGCTTGCTGCTCGGCTTCTTCCACGGTACCCGCGCCAAACTCCACAACCAGCCATCCCTTCCCTTCAGGAAGGATCGAAAGATCGTCTACCTGGGGCATGCCTTTCTTTTTGACGTTGTTGATCAGAAAATTGTCGAGTCCTTCAAATCCGATGGGCTTGTTTTCCAGAATCTTTGGAACGTGGTCGCCGGCTTCATAGATGCTGGGGTAGCCTAAAACGAGAAGAACTCGCTTGGGATAGCTGTACACGAGTCGGACTTCGGCTTCCAGAATCGTGACGCATGTACTTTCGCTTCCGACCAGGGCACGCGCCACATTGAAGCGGCCATCGTCGCCCGGCAACAAGTGGTCGAGGTTATAGCCGGACACCCGCCGAGGAATGCGAGGATATTTCTCTTGGACCAGCTTGCCGTATCTTTCACGGAGTGCTTTCAGTTGTGCGTAGATTTGTCCTTCTCGACCGCCTTGTGAAATCTTCGCATCAAGTTTTGCTTCATCCATCCATCCGACGTTCATTTGTGTGCCGTCGTAAAGAAGGACTTCCAACGACAGCACGTTCTCTCCCGCTTTCCCAGCCATTTGCGCATGGACGCCGCAGGAGTTATTGCCCAGCATTCCGCCGAATGTGCAATGGTCATGAGTGGCGGGGTCTGGACCCCACGTCAAGGTGTGGGGCTTGGCAGCATTGCGAAGTGTGTCGCAGATCGTTCCGGGCTGGACGCGGGCATATTTCTCGTTCGGATTCAGTTCAATGATGTTGTGCAGATATTTCGACCAATCAATGACAACCGCCACGTTGCAGCACTGACCCGCCAGACTTGTCCCGCCACCTCTGGATAGCAATGGAGCGCCGAATCGTCGACATAGAGCAACTGTCTCAATGACGTCCTGCTTGGATTTTGGAATGACCACACCGATGGGAACCTGCCGATAGTTGGAGCCGTCGGTCGCATACAGTGCTCTGCTCCCGGCATCGAAGCGAACTTCGCCCCTCACCGTTTCTCGCAGAGACTTCTCCAATGCCGTTGCATCGACATCCTGCGACCGACTCCGCCATGATTGATGCAATGCTTCTGGTGCCACTAGCGGAACTCGACTCGCAGACATCATTCCTCCTTAAGCTGCAAAACGCTGAGCGTCAGCGCGCTTTAATTCAATACCCATTCCCGGCCGTGACAAGTCGGGTGAAAGTTCTCCGTTGACAGGCGGGCGAGCGCCATCAAAGAACATGTTTTCGATGCGAACATGGTCGTGGAAATATTCCAGGTGACGTAACGGCGTCGCAGCGCAACCGAGGTGGGTGTGTACCGACGGGGCGGTGTGCGCAGACAACGGAATGTGGTGCGCTTCACAGAGTGCCGCTACCTGCAGAAATCCCGTGATACCGCCGCACCTGGTAGCGTCAGCTTGCAAGACATCAACAGCTCCGGCGGAAAGCATTCGACGAAAATACTCCGCTTCGTAACCGTATTCGCCTGCCGCAATGTCCATGCCAGCCGGACCCCGATCCCGAAGCAGTCGCAACCCCGCCAGATCGGCGGACGACACCGGCTCCTCAAACCAGCTAACATTCGCATCCCTAAAATTCTCAGCCTGTTCCAATGCCTGCTTTCGGCTGTAAGCCCCATTCGCATCGACAAACAGCTCGGCATCTGGGCCGATCGCCTCTCGGGCCAGCCCCACTCTTCTTACATCCGCTCCGGCGTCGCGGCCAATCTTCATTTTGACGCGGGTGATGCCTTCTTCGACCCATTTGCTGAACTGATGTCGGAGTTGCTCGTCCGAATAGGAAGTGAATCCGCCGCTGCCGTAGATGGGAACTGACTTTCGCACTGCTCCTAATAGGGTGACTAATGGCAGGTTCAGCAGGCGAGCCTTCAAATCCCATAGAGCAACATCGACCGCGGAGGTTGCCATGGAGACGACGCCCGGGCGGCCGAGATTGCGCGTGCGCACGACCATAGCATTCCAACTAGACTGCGGCGCCATGGCATCCTGGCCTTTCACTACTTCCGACAACAGGTCTTGAATGAGGGCGGCGGTTGCCGTGTCTGCATAGGTGTACCCGAGCCCGACTCTGTTGCCGCCGTGAGCCTGCACGACGACCAGCGTGGTCGAGTTCCACTCCAGAGTGCCGTCCGACTCGGGAGAGTCCGTGGGCACCGTATATGTGGATACTCCGATTCGTTCGATCGCTATGCGCGATGACGTGACAATCGTCTCCTTCGAGTGATGTCCGAATCGCGGGTGCAGTGAACACGGTATTGATTCACTGCAACGCACGTTCGAACCTAGCAATGTAGAGATGAGTTTTCAGGCAAAAGGGGTGAGCTGATAAATCACAAAATTTTAGCTAAGCGCATCGAAGCGGCGGCCACTCTCGGAATACGAGTGCTCGCTCGATACAAAAGGTCTGCTCCGAGTGGACCGCCTCGACTCAGATTGCATCAGAGCTATGGCAACCGACGATTCTGATTGTCAGCCGGAGGTTTCTTATGACAGCGGCCGATGTATTAGTAGAAACGCTATTGGACTGGGGGGTAGAAGTTGTTTTCGGACTTCCGGGAGATGGAATCAACGGCATCATGGAGTCCCTCCGCACGCACGAAGACAAGATTCGATTCATTCAGGTGCGGCACGAAGAGGCTGCCGCGTTCATGGCGTGCGGTTATGCGAAGTTCACCGGCAAGCTCGGCGTCTGCCTCGCTACTTCGGGTCCTGGAGGAATTCACCTCTTGAACGGACTCTACGACGCCAAACTCGACAACCAGTCAGTTCTGGCAATCACCGGTCTTCAGTTCCACGACCTCATCGGCACCTTCACTCAGCAGGATGTTGCTCTCGACAAACTCTACATGGATGTTGCCGTTTTTAACGAGCGCATTATGGGACCAACACATGTCGAGAACATCGCTGACTTGGCCTGTCGAACTGCTCTTGCGTACCACGGAGTCGCGCACATTACCTTCCCTGTGGATCTCCAGGAAAAAGAAGTCAAAAAGAAACAGGCATCCAGCCGCAACATCGCTCATCACACTTCCGACGTCTATGCGCGGAGCGCGCGTCTTCCCGACCAAGCTGAACTCGAACACGCGGCTGACATTCTCAACCAGGGAAAAAAGGTCGCGATCCTCGCTGGCCGTGGCGCCTTGAACGCAACTGACGAATTGGAGAAGACAGCAGAACTTCTCGCTGCGCCGATCGTGAAACCTTTGCTTGGAAAGGCCGCGGTGCCTGACGACAGCCCCTATACCACCGGCGGAATCGGACTTCTTGGAACCAAGCCGTCCCAGGAGGCCTTGGAAGACTGCGATACGTTGCTCATGGTGGGAACGTCTTTCCCGTACATCGAGTTCATGCCAAAGCCTGGCCAAGCCCGAGGAGTGCAGATCGAGCTAGATCCAAAACGGATTGGACTTCGTTATCCCGTCGAGGTGGGGTTAGTAGGTGACAGCAAAAACACATTGCGCGAACTAATTCCACTTTTGAAGCGGAAAGAAGACCGGAAGTTCCTGCAGGCGGCGCAGGCTGGAATGAAAGACTGGTGGGAGTTGATGGAAAAGCGCGCGACCCGGCCCGACAAGCCCATGAAGCCCCAGGTTGTGGCGTGGGAACTTGGCAAGCGATTGAGAAACGATGCAATCGTCAGTTGCGACAGCGGCACTATTGCAACATGGTGGGCGAGGCACATTGTGGCTCGCCGTGGTCAGATGCACACACTCTCGGGAAACCTGGCAACGATGGCCCCTGGGCTCCCTTACACGATCGCTGCCCAGATCGCGTACCCGAATCGGCAGTGTGTCGCATTTGTCGGCGATGGCGGATTCTCCATGCTCATGGCTGACTTCGTGACCGCCGTAAAGTACAAGCTCCCAATCAAAGTCGTAATCATCAAGAACAATACTCTCGGACAAATTAAATGGGAACAGATGGTATTTCTGGGCAATCCCGAGTACGGCGTTGATTTGCACCCTATAGATTTTGCGGCGTTCGCCCATGCGTGTGGCGGCATCGGCTTCAGCGTCGAAGACCCGGCAGAATGCGGGCGAGCGTTGGAGGAGTTCCTCGCCGCTCCCGGACCCGCCATTCTACAAGCAGCAGTCGATCCGTTCGAGCCACCCATGCCGGCGAAGGTCAAAGCAGAGCAAGCTTTGCATTTTGCCGAGTCGCTGGCGCGTGGAGAGCCTAACCGGAAGAAAATTGCCCTGACCACGATTTCCGATCAGGTTCGAGAACTGATTTAGCGCTGAGGAAGGTTTTAAAGTGAAGAATGAAGTTGTCGTGATCACAGGCGCGTCCGCAGGATTAGGCCGAGCTACGGCCCGCGAATTCGGAAAACACGGTGCAAAGGTGGGATTGATTGCTCGTGGCACCGACGGGTTGCAAGCAGCAAAGAGTGAAATTGAATCCGCAGGGGGAAAAGCTTTAGTTTTTCCCCTCGATGTTGCCGATTCGGATGCAATTGATAACGCAGCTGCGTCCGTCGAACAGGAATTCGGGCCCATTGACATCTGGGTGAACAACGCGATGGCGTCTGTCTTTTCACCTGTGAAGGAAATGAAGGCAGAAGAATACAAGCGGGTCACGGAGGTTACATATTTAGGAGTTGTTTACGGTACTCTCGCAGCTTTGAAACGCATGTTGCCGCGCGATCGCGGCACGATTGTTCAGGTAGGTTCTGCGCTCGTTTATCGAAGCATTCCTCTGCAGTCGGCCTACTGCGCAGCCAAGCACGCCATCGCCGGCTTCACGGATTCTTTGCGTTGCGAACTCATTCACGACAAAAGCAAAGTGCGGGTCACGATGGTCCAAATGCCGGCACTGAATACTCCGCAATTTGGCTGGGTGAAGAGCCGTCTTAGGTATAAGGCGCAGCCTGTGCCACCTATATTTCAGCCCGAGGTTGGCGCCAGGGCGATCTACTGGGCCGCGCATCACTCGCGTCGTGAGCTTTATGCAGGCTGGCCGACTGTGGAGGCAATCGTCGGCAACAAGATCGCACCCGGCTGGCTCGATCGTTATCTTGGCAAGACCGGATTTGACTCCCAACAAACCTCGGACCCAGAAGATCCCGATCGGCCCGACAATCTATGGAAACCACTTCAGGGCGACCATGGCGCCCACGGCACGTTCGACGGTCGGGCGCACGAGCGCAGTTGGGAAGTGCGGGCAAGCCTCGGCCGACAATGGATTGGTGCAGGGCTGGCTGTGTTCCTAGCCACTTTGTTGCTTGCTTCGAGGCGCTGGTGAGAACAGTTCGTTTCTCTTTCTTGAGTCCTCTTTTCGTCATGGGCGCTACCCTGCTATGGACTTATTCCGCAACGGGACAAGAGAACGCCGCCAGCATCATTCAACATTCCTCCGAGGCCAATGACCGCGACCTGGCTGCCGTCCCCGAATTCGACAACTCCGAGCGCGACCGCAACAAGGATGGAGACAAGACTTACGCAGTCACCATGCTTTTAGGTTCTCCGTATGAGCGGCTTATCGCTGTGAAGGGACAGAATCTCAGTGCAGCAAGACAGAAAGAGGAACAAGCAAAGTATGAGAAAGCGGTCGCCGAACGCCAACACGAGTCCGCGGACAAACGCTCACAAAGAATAGCGAAATATCAAGCTGACCGAAAGCGCGATCAGACACTTATTCAGCAAATGACTACGGCCTTTGACTTCCGGTTGATCGGCAAACGAAGTCTCAACGGGTTTAGAGTGTATGTGCTCAAAGCTACACCCCGTCGAGGCTACAAGCCGATTAATCGCGATAGCGAAGTGCTCACCGGCATGGAAGGAACGATGTGGATTGATCAGAAGACATTTCAATGGGTCAAGGTTGAAGCGCACGTGATTCATCCGGTGAGGATCGAAGGGTTCCTTGCGGAAGTAGAGCCGGGCACAAAGTTTGAAGGAGAAAAGCGTCCGGTCAGCGGCGATATTTGGCTAGCTTCGCACTACTCGATGACAGCAAACGCCAAGGCCTTGCTCTTGTTTCCTCACCGAGTACAAGAAGATGATTCGTACTTCGACTACCACAAAACATCGGACGCGTCTGTGGGCCAATAGATTCCAATGGCGTTGGTCAGACAGAAAGTACGGCAGCCACACGTCGCCACACCTCGATTATGTGAGATCGCCGAGGACATCCTACGCTTCTACCTTCCGCTGGGTCAGCACCCAGTTCAGGCGCGTGGGATGCCGGGTCATAGTCGAGTTTAGATGCAACCGCCGATACGCTGTCGTGCTACCAGGATCCCTCCCGGACCCCCAGCGGCTCCCCCGTAACTGACAATGTCATACTCCCCAACGTCTGTGGCGGAGGAGTGCGCGTGCGCAGGCTTACAGAACACGTTCTGGTGTGCCTTGTTTTTGTCATCGTGCCTACTCCTCGCTAGTGCGGCGCCGACAACGGACATTCCTTAGCGAACTTCTGCCGTCACGCTTGCAACCTGTATCACGTGTTCATTGAGCAGGCTCTGATCGTATGTAAATTCGATCTTTCCCGATTTCTCGGGCGTGAATGTGAAGTCGTACGTTTCTCCGGGTGCGATCGTGAACGATGCGGGGGTTGCAACGGACTGGACGGATGCCAGGTCGGCGCCATCTTTGGCAATGGGAATCCATTGGATAGGTTTTCCGTCCTGAACTGCTTTTATCAAGATCGAGTTGTTAGCAAGAATGTCAATGAACCGCAAACGGTAGCGCACGCCGGCGCGCAAATGGAGCGGGGTCGGTGTAGTCGTGCCATTCAGAAGTAACTCCCCATCGGTTCGTTTGCCGTTGCGTGAAAGCAAAAGCACCTTGTCGTTCTCAGAATCGAACTTCACTCCCTCCGGCACCACGATGAGTGCACCATAGAGTCCGGAACTCAACTGAGCCAGATCATTCATGTGCGTGTGGTACATGAAGGTGCCCGCGCGCGGCGGCGCAAACACCGCGTCGAACCATTTCCCGGGCATGATCATGGGCGTGACTTTCGGGCCATCCCCTCCCCATCCTGGAACGCCATCGTAGTAACTCTCCAGTTCGATTCCGTGCCAATGTACGGATGTAGCTTCATCGAGCTCGTTCACGATGTGGATCGCCACCGGCTGATTGCGGGTGAGCACCAGGGTCGGCCCTGGCCCGCCGCCAGCTTGCGTCGCCTGTCCAGACTCGAGAACTGAGTAGGTATATTTCTTCTGATTCGACTTATCCTTCGCGATTATTAACTGGAGCTTGCGTTCCGCTTTCGGCAGTATGTGCGTCACAGGTGTGCCGTTCTGCGGCAAAATCGTGATTCCCATGACCAAGCCTGTCATGTGGTTTAGCGGGTCGGTGTGCTGCCCTCCATTGTGCATATCCTCATGATGCAAAGCCGATGTTTCCGGGGATGTGTGCGTCAGGATGTGGCAATGAAAGATCCACCGGCCCCCGCGCTCTGGTTTCCAACGGGTGGTCATCGTTCCTCCCACCGCCATAAAATTGGTGGAAACATCCTGGATCCGTGTCGGCGGAACGAGGTCGCTGTGCTCCGCGTCGCCCATGGTCAAGACCTGGAAGTACGAACCATGCATGTGCATCGGGTGCACGTTGCCGCTCGGATTGAGCCACACCCAGCGTACTTCGCTGCCGAACGGGTATTGCAGACGCTCGGTATAGGGCCACGACTTTCCGTTGATTGTCGGGACATCGAACGATTCCTGCGGAAGATGGCGGTCACGCCAAGTTCCAATGACAAATACGCGATCCGGAAAAACCGTGCCCGGTGCATCCACGATGAATGCGCCGTGCAACTGGCTATCCTCTTTGTAGGGCCTGCCACCGATGGTGTCGCCTCCGGCGGTTGCCCAGTAGTAGTAAGCGCCCGGTGCGCCCGACAAAAATGTCACGTCGCGGGTTGCTCCACCGGGCACATCAAAGGTGTCATCGTTCTTCCCAGGACGCGTATGCATCCCATGGATTGAGACGTCCCTTCCGATCAGGTTATGGACAATGACGTGGATGTTCGTGTCCTGCGGGATGCGAATCATAGGGCCAGGTATCTGCGCTGGCTTGCCCTTCTCCGCCAATGCAAAGACTTTGATGCTCGGACCGTGCTCGTCTTCAGGAAACCATTCTCCCTCGCGGATCTCGAGGTCGATCGTCAGGACATCGTCAACGAGAATGCCGCCGGCGGTCCGGTTCGAATTCGTTTGAATACGCTGCATTTCCGAGACAGGCTGGGCGGGGACAATTCCGCAGCATCCCAAAAGTGCGATCGTCAGTCCGCAAGAGATCCGACTCCAGAGCCGGCCTCGAACTTCGTGAACATTGGTCCCCGCCAACGACATTGAAAACTTCCTCCAGACGCAGACGGTCACTCCAACGGGCGCTTCATGGAACCACTCCCAGTCGAGATTGCGTCAAAAAATGTCAATTCATCGGATCACGATTCCTCCGCTTTCCGTATGCACTACGATCCGCTTGCCGCCGCCATTAATTGCCTGGCGGATTTGCAGGTCGTTCGCCTTCGGTCTTGTAATGTCGTCACGATCGAATTGAAACTCTCCCGTTTTTGTTGAAGCCTCAAGTTCGAACTTGGCGGAGGGAGGGAGTTCAAGGCGAACGTTGCCTGATGCTGAGCTGAGCTGCCAATCCTCGTGCGGTATCGCCTTTAGGTAAATATCTCCCTTATCGGTCGAACCTGTAAAACTACCTCGCGCACCGCCCACACTGATTCTTCCGGTACCCTTCCTTACGAC
>Ga0070711_100002498_pt1 | contig 10503 bp, 9 predicted proteins | sample LARL53metaG_FD_65452 | JGI IMG/M metagenome (GOLD analysis project Ga0070711, IMG submission 65452) | Corn, switchgrass and miscanthus rhizosphere microbial communities from Kellogg Biological Station, Michigan, USA - LAR L5-3 metaG | ecosystem: Host-associated > Plants > Roots > Rhizosphere ... | reverse complement strand
TCGACGTCTTCGATGCCGACCGACAGCCTGACCAGGGAATCGGTCAGGCCCATTTCGGCGCGCAGCGCCGCCGGAACCGAAGCATGCGTCATCGATGCCGGGTGCCCGACGAGACTCTCCACGCCGCCCAGGGATTCCGCGAGCGAGAACACGCGGGTGGCCTCGACCATCCGGCGGGCGCGATCGACGTTGCCGAGTTCCACCGATATGATCCCGCCGAAGGCCGTCATCTGGCGCGCGGCCAGGTCGTGCTGCGGATGATCGGGCAGGCCGGGGTAGTAGACGCGGTCGACGTCGGGGCGCGCCGCCAGCCAGCTGGCCAGCTGCATCGCGTTGTCGCAGTGCGCCCGCATCCGCAGCGGGAGCGTCTTGACGCCGCGGAGCGCCAGCCAGCAATCGAATGGACCCGGCACGCCGCCGGCCGCGTTCTGCAGGAACCCGATCCGCTCGGCCAGGTCCTCGCGCGAGGTCAGCAGGGCCCCGCCAACCATGTCGGAGTGACCGTTGAGGTACTTCGTGGTGGAATGGAGCACGATGTCGGCGCCGAACGACAGCGGCCGCTGGAGCATCGGCGTTGCGAACGTGTTGTCGGTCACCAGCAGGACGCCGAGGGCCTGCGCCATGTCGCCGAGCGCGCGAAGATCCACGAGGAACATCATCGGATTGCTGGGCGTCTCGCAGAAGAACATTCGCGTCCTGGGCGTCGTCGCCCGTTCGACGTTCGCGATGTCGCGCATGTCGACGAACGAGAAGGTGAGACCGAAGCGCGAGTAGATCTGTTCCATCTGCCGGTGGCTTCCGCCGTAGATGTTGTTGCCGACCACGACGTGGTCGCCGGCCGTGAGCAGTTTGAGCGCGGTATCGAGTGCGGCCAGTCCCGACGCGAACGCGAAGCCGTGCGTCGCTCCCTCGAGCGCGGCCAGGTTGCCTTCCCATGCTTCCCGGGTCGGGTTGCGCGTGCGGGCGTATTCGTAGCCGTTGTGGGGCCGGCCGAGGCCGTCCTGCACGTAGGTGGAGGTCTGGTAGATCGGCGGCATCACGGCGCCGGCGACCGGATCGGGGTGCTGTCCAGCATGGACCGCCAGCGTGGCCAGGCGATGGCCGTGGTCGGCGTCGGAGGTGCGCGTCATCAGGCGAGCCGGGCGAGAGGAGGAGGGAACTGCGCCACGCGTCCGGCGAACCGTCGGCGCATGACGTCAATTGCCTCGGGATTGCTGTCGATCAGGACCACATCGCGGCCATGGCGGTCGGCGGCATCACCGAACGAGCCGCTCCCGGCAAAAAAATCGCCGAGGCGCATTCCCGGCTTGGAATGGACCTTCACGATCCGCTCGAGCATGCCGACCGGTTTCTGGGTGGGATATCCGGTCTTTTCCCTGCCGGTCGGGCTCACGATGGTGTGCCACCAGGTGTCCGTCGGCGTCTTGCCGCGCGCCGCCTTGTCGGCGCCGACCAGGCCCGGGGCCATGTAGGGAATCCGGTCGGCTTCGTCACGGCGGAACGTGTAGTTGGTGGGATGCCGGGAATACCAGAGGATGTTGTCGTGCTTGGCCGGCCAGCGTTTGGTGCTGCGCGCGCCATAGTCGTAGGCCCAGATGATCTCGTTCTGGAAGCAATCCCGCCCGAAGATCCCGTCGAGCAGCACCTTGACGTGGTGCACCTCGCGATAGTCGAGATGCACGAAGAGGCTGCCTTCGCTCGCCAGAACGCGCCGGACCTCGCGCAATCGCGGCTCGAGGAAACCGGGATAGTCATCGAAGGCGTCGGCGTAGCGCGCGGTGCCCAGCTTGGTCGTGCGATAGCGCCTGCCCTGAAACCCCGTCCGGTCTCCGTCCGCGTCGCGCGTGGTCGAGATCTGCGTCTGGCTGCGCACGCGGCCGGTATTGAACGGCGGGTCGATGTAGACGAGGTCGAACCAGCGATCCGGAATTCCCCGCAATACCTCGAGATTGTCGCCCAGACGTACCTCGATCATCGAGCCTCCGCGGCGGGTCGAACGGGGACGAATCTACTGCCGACGCCTGCCCGCTGCTTCGGCCTCGGCTTACCTTACCCGCATGGCGGCGCCCTCGGCACCTTCGACCGATGCATCCCCGACTCGCGTGCTGCTGGTGGATGACGACGCGCGCATTCGCGAGGTGCTCGCGCGCCTGCTTTCCAATGCGCGCTTCCAGGTCTGCGAAGCAGCCAGCACCGATGCGGCGCTGGCGCTGCTGGAGCGCGACGGCGAAATCCCGCTGATCGTGACCGACCTGCACATGCCGGGACGTGACGGGCAGGAGTTGTTGCGCGAGGTGCGGCGACGCTATCCCGACACCGCCGTCGTGATGCTCACGGGCGACGGCGATATCGGCAGCGCGGTCGAGTGTCTCAAGATCGGTGCGCGAGACTATCTCTCCAAGCCAGTCCAGGCCCAGGAGGTCCGGGCGCGGATCGAGAAGGCGCTCGACGAACGGAAGCTCGCCATCGAAATGCGGGAGCTGCGGGAGAGCTATCATCGCGATCTCGAACGCCAGGTGCAGGACCTCTCGCGGAAAAACCAGGCGGCGTTCCTCGCCCAGGTGCAGATGGCCGTCACGATGCTGGAAGCCAAGGATCCGTACACGCGCGGCCACTCGCGCCGGGTGGCCGAATACGCCGTCGCCACCGGGCGGCAACTGGGTCTCGCCGCCAACGTGCTCGAGCAGTTGCGGCTGGGCGGCGAACTGCACGACATCGGCAAGATCGGCACCCGGGACGCCGTGCTGCACAAGGCGGGTCCGCTCGACGCCGAGGAGTTCGCCGAGATCCGCCGGCACACCGTTGAAGGTGAAGCGATGCTCAGCGTCCTGCGCGCCGATCACCCGGAGGTGCTGCACATCGTTCGCTGGCACCATGAGAGGCTGGACGGCAGCGGCTTCCCGGACGGCCTGGTGGCCCACCAGATTCCGATTGCCGCGCGCATCGTGTGCGTGGTCGATGCGTTCGACGCGATGACAAGCACGCGCGCGTACCGGGACCACCAGCTGGCGGAGGCGGCCATCGCCGAACTGCAGCGCTGCGCCGGAAAACAGTTCGATCCCGCCGTCGTGACGGCGTTTCTCGCCGCGTATCCGCAGCCGGGCAGCCTGCCGATCCGGGCATGAACCAGCCGACGGAGCGACATGGCTGACACGTTGATGATTTCGGTTTCCGGGATGCGCGGCATCGTCGGGAAGGACCTCACGCCCGAGTTGGTCGCGCGCCACGCCGCGGCGCTCGGCGCCTGGGTGCGCGCCGGTGGCGCTGCAGCGGTTGTCCTCGGCCGCGACGCGCGAACCAGCGGCGCGATGTTCGCTCACGCGGCAACCTCGGGTTTGCAATCGGTTGGCGTCAACGTCATCGACGTCGGGGTGGTACCCACACCGACCGTCCAGATGGCGGTCACCCATCACGGTGCGGGCGCCGGCCTGATCCTCACGGCCAGCCACAATCCGATCGAATGGAATGCACTCAAGTTCGTCGGACCGGACGGGATCTTCCTCGATGCCGCCGCCGGCGCCGCGGTGCGCGCCCTCGCCGAGGCCGGGCCGCCGCGCTGCGACTGGAGCGGCATCGGCACGGTCACGCACGACGACGCGGCCATCGCCCGCCACCTCGACGCGATCCTCGCGCTCGCCGAGATCGACGCCGGGACGATTCGCGCGCGCGACTTGCACGTCGCACTCGATTGCGTTCGCGGTGCGGGCGGCCCGGCCATGCTGGCGTTGTTCGATCGGCTTGGTGTCCGGGTCAGCGGCATCAATCTCGAGCCCGACGGGCGCTTCCCGCGGGAGCCCGAGCCGATTCCGGAAAATCTCGGTGCCCTGGGCGAACTCGTCCGGCAGAGCGGGGCCGATATCGGAATGGCGGTCGACCCGGATGTGGACCGCCTGGCACTGGTGGACGAGTCCGGGCGACCGATCGGCGAGGACTACACGCTGGCGATCGCGGCGCGGGCCGTGCTCGCGACGGCGAGCAAGTCACCCCGGCCCGTGGTGGTTGCCAATCTTTCGACGTCATTGGTGGTGTCCGATGCTGTGCGTGAAAGCGGCGGTCAGTTCGTCCGTGCCCCAGTCGGGGAGGCCAACGTGGCGCGGGCGATCGTGGCGGAAGGTGCCGTGCTGGGTGGCGAGGGGAACGGCGGCGTGATGCTGCCGGCGTTGCACGTTGGCCGGGATGCCCCGCTGGGGGCGGCCCTCATCTTGCAATACCTCGCGGTGACCGGCCAGCGACTCGGCGCCGTGGTGTCGGCATCGCCGCGGTACGTGATCCTCAAGGCCAAGGCGCCGCGGGGAGGGGATCTCGAGGCGCAGTACCGTCGCCTGGCGGCGGCGTTCCCCGACGCCGAGCGCGATGTCAGCGACGGCCTGCGGCTGGGCTGGCCGGACCGGTGGCTGCATGTGCGGCCTTCCGGCACCGAACCGGTCATCCGGCTGATCGCCGAGGCGCCGACGATGGCAGAGGCGGAAGCGTTGATCGAAAAAGCCCGGGGCTAGGGGCAAACCGCGGTTGCTGGCTGCCAGCAGCCAGCAGCTAGCAGCTAGCAGCTAGCAGCTAGCAGCTAGTAGCTAGACCCAAGAGGAGTCCCCGTAATGTGTGGAATCGTCGGCTACGTCGGACCCAAGCAGGCCACGCGGATCCTGATGGAAGGCCTGCGCCGGATGGAATACCGCGGCTACGACTCCGCGGGCATCGCCGTGCTCAACAACGGCGGCATCGAGATTCACAAGGCGGCCGGCAAGCTCGGCATCCTGGCCAATGAACTGGTCGGTCACGAACCCGTCGGGACCACCGGCATGGGTCACACCCGCTGGGCGACGCACGGCGCACCGACCACGGTGAACGCCCATCCACACACCGACCAGTCGGGGCGGATCGCGCTGATCCACAACGGCATCATCGAGAATTCGAACAGCATCAAGAAGGCGCTGCTCGCCCGGGGACACGTCTTTCACTCCGAGACCGATACCGAGGTGCTGGCGCACCTCATTGGCGAGCTCTATGACGGCAACCTCGAGGAAGCGGTCGCCGCGGCGCTGCGCGACGTCGATGGTGCCTATGGGATCGTAGTGCTCTCCGCGGACGAACCCGGCACGCTGGTCGCGGCGCGAAACGGCTCGCCGATCGTACTGGGGATCGGCGAGGGCGAAAACCTGGTTGCCTCCGATCAGTCGGCGCTGCTCGATCACACCCGCTCGGTGGTGTACCTCGACAACGGCGAGATGGCCATCCTCACCGCGAGCGACTTCCGGGTACGCAACCTCACCGCTCGCCAGATCGACAAGCCGATCAACCAGATCGAGTGGGACCTCGCCACCATCGAGCGTGGCGGCTTCGATCATTTCATGCTGAAGGAAATCTTCGAGCAGCCCGAGAGCATCGAGAACACGATGCGCGGGCACCTGCTGGAGGAAACGGGCACGGTTCGGGTCTACGGCCTCAAGCTCTCGGACGCCGACGCCAAGAAGATCAAGCGCATCATCATTACCGCCTGCGGAACATCCTGGCATTCAGGCCTGATCGGCAAGCAGATGCTGGAGGAGCTGGCGCGCATTCCCACCGACGTGGAATACGCCTCGGAGTTCCGATACCGCAATCCGATCGTTGACGCCGAGACGCTGGTGATCGCGATTTCGCAGTCGGGTGAGACCGCGGACACCCTGGCGGCACTGCTCGAGGCGAAGCAGCGCGGCGCCCGGATTCTCGGTCTCGTCAACGTGGTCGGGTCGTCGATTGCGCGCGAGGTGCACGGTGGACTCTACCTGCGCTGCGGTCCGGAAATCGGGGTTGCCAGCACCAAGGCGTTCACGGCGCAGGTGGTGGCGCTCGCGATGGTGACGCTGCGCTTTGGCCGGCTGCGCACCATGTCGCTGCTCGAGGGGCGGCGCTATGTGGAGGCGCTGCAGCGCCTGCCCGCGCAGGTGCAGCAGATTCTCGACCGGGCCGACGAGCTGGAGGCGCTGGCCACGCGGTTCGATGACGCGACGAACGCGCTCTATCTCGGGCGCGGCGTCAACTTTCCCGTGGCCCTCGAGGGCGCCCTCAAGCTCAAGGAAATCTCCTACATCCACGCCGAAGGCTATCCGGCCGCCGAAATGAAGCATGGGCCGATTGCGCTGATCGACGAAAACATGCCGGTCGTCGTGGTTGCTCCGCGCGACGCGGTGCACAGCAAGATCGTGTCGAACATCCAGGAGGTCCGCGCCCGTGGCGGGCGGGTCATCGCCATCGTCAACGACCACGACGAGGAAATCGCGCGCCTCGCCGAGGCGACCTTCATCGTCCCGGCGACGCTCGACCTGCTGACGCCGGTGCTGACGGTGATTCCGCTGCAACTGTTGTCGTACTATGTGGCGGTCAAGCGCGGGTGCAACGTGGACCAACCGCGGAACCTGGCCAAGTCGGTGACGGTGGAGTAGTCGGCCATCGACCCGTTCAGAGTCTCCGCGCCAGCCCCAGCGCGATTCCTGCCTCCCAGTTGGTCCGCCGGCTGAATCCTTCCGGCAACTCCTCGGCCCTGAAAACCGATGGCCGCATGGTCAGCTCGACCCGCACGACGGCATTCCAGTTCCGGGTCACCGGCAGGTCCGCCTCGAGGAAGCTCGCCGCGGTGGCACGCCAGCGCGCGCCCGCCCCCTCGAGACTCCAGCGATCGCCGCCCAGTCCGAGGCCGGCACGCAGCTCGGCGGCAGTCGGCTGTCCGGCGACCCTCGCGCCGAGTTCGAGACCAGCGCCCCAGGCCTCGAATGCGCCGAACGTGGTCACGGCGACCGTGCGGCTCACCTCGCTCAAGTCGGCGGTGCGGTGCCGGCCTTCGATGCCCAGTCGCCACCGGCCGGCATCCCGGGCCAGCGCCACGGTCAGGGTGAACGGGCGGTCCGCATGGAATTCCGGGTGGGACGGGTCGGTATCGTCCCGTGCATCGCCGTGTGACGCGGCGCTGGCGCTCAGCGCCGCGAGCCGCCATTGAGCGTGGAGCGCCGTCGAGCCGGATAGCATGAGGACCACGAGGAGGATGTGCCGCACGGTGGCGTTCCGGGAAGAAGGTCGGCGCAACATTGCTCCCCGGCATCAACGCACCGTCAACAGTTCAGGTATTTCCAGTTCCGCGACTTCCCCTCGGCGATCCAGCCCACCGAGGTGGCGATGCGCTTTTTTCGGGTCGGATCGGTTTTCGCCTCGGTGATCCACTCGACGTATTCCCGCTGCATGCTCGGGCTGAAGGCCTGCCAGGTCGCGAGCGCCCTGGCTCTCTTGCCGAGCGCAACGCGCAGGTCCGGCGGTGTCCTGGGCCGGGTCTTGGGTTTCGTTTTCGGGCGGACGACCTTGACGCCGGCTGCATTCAACTCCATCGCCTTCCTGATGTAACCTGCCAGGATCGCCCTGGCTGGAAGATCCTTGACCGAATGAAGGCGGCCGAACTGGCCCATGGCCTCGTCGGCCCGCGCGCCGTGTTTGTCGAGAATCAGGCTGCTCTTCCAGAACCCGAGCGTCGCATGCTGCTTGAATGCCGCCATCCCGCACAGGATGCCGTGATACATGAAGGTCGGCATGCCCCACTTGACCGTTTCCTCGACGTCGGGGCAGGTGGCGTGGACCGCGGCGCGGATGCGCGTCAGGACCGGCCTGGCGAACTCCGCCGACTTGCGGATGTAGCTGTCTACGCGCGGATCTTTCTTTCCCATGGACGATCTCTCCTGCCAGGGTTCTGCGAGCCCGGTGCCGGCGGTGCCGTTCTAGGTCGGCACACTCCATGTCCCGCCGAGTTCGGCGGCAACGATCCGGCCCGACTGCGGGCCGGCGGCGGTACGCAGGCGTGCGAGCGGCTCGTGCATCGGTTCGCGGCTCAGTCGGAACGTCGAGTGGTGAATCGGCAGGAACGCGGCCGCGTTGAGCTGCATCGCCATGCTCCACGCCTCCTCCGGCGAGCAATGGTTCGTGATCCAGGGATTGTACGCGCCAATGGGCATGATCGCGAGATCCACCGGGCCAGCGCCGGCGAGCGGCGCGAGCAAGTCGGTATTGGCGGTGTCTCCGGCGAACAGGATCCGCTTGCCACGGGCTGTCAGCATGAATCCGCCCCAGCCACGATGCTGGTCGCGCAGCAATCGCGCACCCCAGTGTCGCGCCGGCGTGGCCTCGATCTCGATCTCGCGGACCCGGGTCGTCTCGCCCCAGCGCAGTTCCCGCACGTCGCGAAACCTGGTGAGCAGGTCGCCCAGGTTCGGCGCGGTAACCACGACGGCTTTCCGCGGCAGCCGGCGCAGGGTCGGCCGGTCGAGATGGTCGAAATGTGCGTGGCTCAGCAGCACGAGGTCGATCGGCGGCAACTCGCCCACCCGCAGGGCGGGCGCCGTCAGGCGACGAACGCCGATTTGCGCGGGACCGAGCGAGATGCCGACCCGCCGTCCGAGGACGGGATCGGTGATCACCCAGGTGTCGAACACGCGGAGCAGGACGGTCGCATGGCCCAGCCATGCCAGCGTGATGCGATCCGACGGCCACGAGAGCGGATCGGGACGCAGCGGTCTGATGGCGCGCTGCGCCGTGCGATCCCGCCGACGATACAGTTCGGCGAACCGGGCGTATCGTCGAAGCGCGTCAACGTGACTCTTGAACATTCCAGAAAGTAAGAGCGAACAAGCAAGAAGTAAGAAGGTACGGAGGACGGGAGTAACTCGATCCTGCGTTCCTCCCTACCTTCTTACTTCTTACTTGTTCGCTCTTACTTTGTACCGTCATGCGCGTCCTGCTGCAGCGAGTCATCACGGCATCGGTCAGCATCGACGGCCGGATTGCCGGTGCGATCGGCGCCGGATTCGTCCTTCTGGTCGGGTTTACCCATGCGGACACGTCCGCGGTCGTGGGCTGGATGACCGACAAGGTGGTCGGACTCCGGATATTCCCGGACGCGGACGGCAAGATGAATCGGGACCTTGCCGCCGCCGGGGGAGCGGTGCTCGTCGTCTCCCAATTCACGCTCTACGGCGATGCGTCGAAAGGGCGTCGGCCGTCGTTCATCGAGGCCGCGCGCCCAGAGGTCGCGATTCCACTGTATGAGCGATTCATCGCCGACCTGCGAAGCCGCGGTCTCGATGTGGCCAGCGGCGAGTTCGGGGCGGACATGCACGTCTCGCTCGTCAACGACGGGCCGGTCACGTTGATGCTGGAGCGTACCGGATGAACATGCCAACCCTGGTCCTGGCATCAGCATCGCCGCGCCGCAAGCAGTTGCTCGAAATGCTGCGAATCCCCTTGCTGGTTCACCCGGCCGATGTCCAGGAAATCGCGCTGCCGGGCGAGCTGCCCGCCGCCTACGCGCGCCGTCTGGCGCGCGACAAGGCACGGGCAGTGCCGGGGCAGGTCGTCCTCGGGGCGGATACCATCGTCGTGCTCGACGGCAGGATCCTGGAAAAGCCCGCCGATGATGCCGACGCGCTCCGCATGCTCCGGGCACTGCAGGGGCGCACCCACACCGTGATCACCGCGGTCTGCCTGATCGCGCACGGAGTGGAACGGCACGCGGTGGACGAGACGGAGGTCACCTTCCGCGCCTGCAGCGACGAATTCCTCGGCGAATACATCGCGACCGGCGAGCCGCACGACAAGGCGGGCGCCTACGGCATCCAGGGTTGGGGCGCGGCGCTGGTCGAGCGGATCGACGGCGACTTCTTCGGGGTGATGGGGTTGCCGGTGCGGCTCGTCCTGAGGCTGCTTGCCGAGGCCGGACACGAGTATCGATTCGAGCAGGGATAGCGGGGAGACGAGAGACGAGAGACGAGAGAGGAGAGACGGGAGAACGGATAGACGGATCGACTTGCTCAATATCCAGCCGTCTCCCGTCTCTCGTCTCTCATCTCTCGTCTCTCGCCTTGAGTTTGCCTCGCCAGTCCCAGCGCCGTCAGCATCGCTCCCGCCTTGGCGACCGTTTCGTTGAACTCTGCCTCCGGTATCGAGTCCGTGACGATTCCCGCGCCGGCCTGCACGTAGGCGGTGGTGCCGTGAAAGACGATCGTGCGGATGGCGATCGCCGTGTCGAGGTTCCGTCCTCCGAACCCGACGTAACCGACGGCGCCGGCATACGGTCCCCGCCGGGTCACCTCCAGTTCGTCGATGATCTCCATGGCGCGTACCTTGGGCGCGCCGCTCACCGTCCCGGCGGGAAACGCCGCGGCCAGCGCGTCGAGTGCGTCGAGCCCGGGTCGCATCGTTCCGCGCACCTCACTCACCAGGTGCATGACATGGGAATACCGTTCGACAACCATCTGCTCCACGATTCGCACCGACCCGAAACGCGCCACGCGGCCAACATCGTTTCGGCCCAGGTCAAGCAGCATCAGGTGCTCCGCCTGCTCCTTGGGATCGGCGCGCATCTCCGCCTCGAGCGCGAGGTCCGCTTCGGCCGTCGCGCCGCGGGGACGGGTGCCGGCGATCGGCCGCAGCGTGACCTCGTCGTGCTCCACGCGCACCAGGACTTCGGGTGATGCGCCGGCGATGGTGACC
>Ga0070711_100002496_pt1 | contig 10504 bp, 13 predicted proteins | sample LARL53metaG_FD_65452 | JGI IMG/M metagenome (GOLD analysis project Ga0070711, IMG submission 65452) | Corn, switchgrass and miscanthus rhizosphere microbial communities from Kellogg Biological Station, Michigan, USA - LAR L5-3 metaG | ecosystem: Host-associated > Plants > Roots > Rhizosphere ... | reverse complement strand
TCACTCGTTCGTCGAATCGCCGGACATGATGAATATTTACAACGGCAACGTCGTCACCGACTCTAGCGGCGATGCCACTATCCCGTTGCCGGAATGGTTCGAGACCCTCAACCGCGATTTTCGCTATCAACTAACGGTAATTGGCCAGTTCGCCCAAGCCATCGTTACCGGTGAAGTTGCCAATCATCAATTCAGCATAAAAACCGACAGGCCAGGCGTGAAGGTTTCCTGGCAGGTGACCGGGATTCGGCAGGACGCGTGGGCTAATGCACATCGCATTCCCGTGGAAGAGCAAAAGAACGCTCGCGAGCGAGGCCACTACATTCATCCCGAACTCTACGGCGCACCGCAAGAGGCAGGTATCGGCTGGGCCCGCCATCCCGAAATGATGAAGCGCATGAAAGACATACGCCGGCAAAGCACGCTGCCTGCATCGACGGCCAGGGTCGCGAATCTGGCCGTGCCAGTCAAGCGTTAGAGCGCTTGGCTTTACCTCTATTAAGTCAGGCCACGGAGTCCGCAGGGCGGCGAGGATTCTCTTGGTGCTTGAATCACAGCCGAGGCACCGGGGGTTCAGTAGAAAGAATCTTGGAAAACTTTGTCAGCTGTTTCTTGAACTCATTTTGCGCCCACGACTGGTGGCGGTGGTCACGCAAAAGGCAAGCACCTTTTTCGTGGGTTCCACCGAGGATGGAGAGGGTATGAGCATGTTTTGTGGAAATTGCGGTGCGCCGCTCGGGGAAGGAATTCAATTCTGTTCAGACTGCGGAAGTCCGACCGGACAAACGCCGAATTCTGGAGACGCAGGAGCGGGCGGTATTGCGCCCGTGACACAGCCTGCCGTGGGGGCACAACCAAAAGTTATGAGCACCGCCGTCAAACTGGCCATTGTTGCGGTCGTGATCATCTTTGTCGGCGGGAGCCTGGCGGTTGCGGGGATGTTCTACGCCGCACATCGGGTAAGCGAAAAGTTCCACGAAATCAAGGGCGGAATCACTGGAAATACCACCGAGGACGGTTCCACGAGTTCCAACTCCTCGACAAGTTCGACTTCGGTCAGCGGCGGAGATCCTTGCCGTTACCTCAGCAAACAGGATGTAGGCCAAGCGATCGGAGTGGAAATTGTTGGAACGCGGATTGAGGGCGAGTCCTGCAGTTACCTGGCGAAGGGTAGCGCCGGGGACATGGCGGCAAAGCATGCGTCGGCCATACTCGGGTCGAAGGGTATCGACCCAAACGCACAAAAGATGTTCGAACAATTCAGCAAGACGATTTTCAAATCCGTGCCGCAAGACCGACAAGACGCCGGCAGCGATGGTTTGGAGAACGTGCCTGTCCTGTCTCTTTCCGTGTCCGATTCAGCCAGCGCCATGGCGGAAATGAAGCTGAATGCAAAGGTGATGAAGAACCTAGGCGGAAGTGGAAACGCCGCAACGGGCGAAGACCTGGACATTGGCGACCAGGCGTTTGTTTCGAGCGACAGCGTGATCATGGTCCGCAAGGGAGGCAAGGTGATCCGAATCATGTACATGACCTGCCCGTGCGGCACGAAGGAAGTCATTCCGCTCGCCAGAAAGCTGGTTGAACAACTCTAGGGCGCCTCGGAATTCAAATTTGAGGAGGAGTTTATGGGCTTCTGCAGATCATGCGGCAAGGAATTGGCGGAGGGGCAAAGATTCTGTGCGGGGTGCGGTACTGCTGCTGGAACCAAACTTGTGTCTGCTCCCATGGCCGCGTCGAGCCCTGCTGCCGCAATGGATGGAACAGCGGCGGTACCGGCAGCGTCCCCTATCGAACCTAACGTCGCAGGCGCACTCGCCTATATTGCAGGTCTCATCACCGGAATTATTTTCCTGGCAATCGATCCTTATAAGACGAATTCCTTCATTCGTTTTCACGCCTACCAATCGATTGTCTTCAATGTGGCTTGGGTCGCGTTTTGGATTGTCTGGACAGTCATCTCCGCTATCCTCACTCCGCTCACCGGTGGAATCTTCGCGGTCATCGACTTGCCGTTGATTCTGCTCTTTACCTTGGCTGGATTCGGCTGCTGGCTCTTCCTCATGTATCAGGCCTACCAGCAGAAGCTTTACCGGCTGCCCATCGTCGGAAGATTCGCGGCGCAGCGCGCAGGTGTGAGTTTGTGACCCGCTTCGTGGCCCAGCACGACAAACGTTGTCCTGGAGGAGTCATGCGCGCGTATCTCAAGAAATGCCTAGTTCCGATCGTGCTCGTGGTAGTCTTCGACGGCGCGTGCCGGAAGTCCAATACGCCTGAAAGCGTCTCCCCTTCGCGAACTACTTCCGCCCCTTCTTTCGGGGCAGGCTTCATGCAAAGTAACGCTCCGGTACTGGTGGGCCATCCCATCAAATTAAGCGATCTATCAGAGAGCGAGATACGTTTCGGAATTGCCCCGAAGCGAGGACCGGGTGTGACTTACCAGGACAACATCATCCTAATGGAGCAAGGCGATAAGGCGATCCAGTCCTTTGCGTCAGATGGCATGTCCTGGACCTTCGATGCGAATGCTCCGCAGGTCAACGAAATTCAAGAGGGCAAAGTACTTTTTGCAACCGACCGTTGTGCAGGCAAAGTTCTCGCTGTCCAGCGCAGTGGAAGCGGCGTCTCCGTTGTGCTTGGCCCCGTGCAACTGAACGAACTGGTCAAAGAGGGAAACTTCGCATACGACCAGCCTTTGGATCTCAACAACGCAATTGCGGTCGTTGCGCCGGATTATCCGGGCGCGCTGGGCTCGAAGGCGTTGCAGCAGGAAATCCAAAAGCCGAGCACGACATCACGCAACGGCAGCGGGCACAGCTACCAGCGTTCTGTCAGCTATTACGTCGTCTCCAACGACGGCAGGTGGACGCCGATGCGCACGGCCACAGCGGGTCAGCCGAATCTGCGCAACGCGGCATACCATCCAGTCTCTCCTCCCTTGACGCCAGCGGCTTTTCAAGGACAAGTGCCCATCCCCGGCGGGACTGGATCGCCTGTACCCAACATCGGGGGCGTAGCGGCTCCTCCTCCGATTCCCGTGCCGCATCTGAAACAGCTCACCTTCAACAACCTGCAAGCCTATCCATGCGCCCTCGACTGCGGAGGCATTGGGGCGAAGGTATATCAGGAAAAAGACGGCGTGAAGGTCTGGGTGTCCATCGTTTTCCACCTAAACCATCCGCATATCGTTTTCGGCGCTTCGGTGGGTGGCAGCGGCGTGAATGCACATGTTCAGTTGTTCGGCGGAGCAGGTGTGACGGTCACGGTCGATGCCACTACGGGCAGTGACTTCACGAATGTCCAGGCCAATATTAAAGAGCTCGGATTGATCCCGGCGGAAATCAACATACCGATCGGGGGCCTCTACGTTCCCCTTACTGCGAAACTCAGCCAGGCGCTCGATCTCACCACCGGGTTTAGTGCAAAGACATCCGTTCTTCACGGCGAGGGCTCCGTTGATATTGATGGGGAGATCTCGGCCTCCTACCAGACTGGCAAGGGCTGGGACATCCCCAAGCCCACGGCAACGGTGACGAACAATCTGGCCGGATTGATTAGCGGCGTATCCATGGGCATCAACTCCTTCGTATTTGCTTTTGATCAACGCCTGATGGTCGGTGTCGGCACACTGGGTTTCGCAGCCGGGCCGTACGCCGATCTCCTTACCACGCTCACCGCGCTGAAGCAGACCTCGGCGAGCACGTTCGATTGCAGGCAAGCCACGTTTGAAATCCAACTAGGCGCCGGAATTGGCTACAGCATGCCGAAGGTTGTAGCCAGCGTGATCAACGCCGTACTCGGACTCTTCGGTGCCAAACCGATTCCACCGTGGGGCAGCATCGTCGCTCTTCCGAAACGGGTGGAAATAGTGGGCAGGAGAGATTCGATGCCCGCTTATTGTGCCGGTAAATCGTGAATGGGACTTCCAGTGAAGCCAACTACTGGACCTTCTGGTCCAACGAGTCTATCCCGTTTGTCGGACTGGGGTATCGGGGCGTTCGGTCAACACCGGCGTATCCATCGGTATGCGGTTCGATGGAACGCTGTAGCGGCAGAGTGACGTTGCTCCGCTCTGCAGGCAGACAATGATCGAGGTTTACATGGGTTCAGGCGTCGGATACTCGATACCAGGCTCGGTTGCTGACGTGATCAACAACGTCCTGAGCCTCTTCACGAAATACCGGACCGATCGTGTCGGCACACTTCTGAAGGGGCCAATCGTTTCGATTGTTCAGTGGCAACACGCAGGTTCCCGGTGGATGCGCAACTTCCAAGAGTGGCGGGGGGGATTATTGCAATGACATTTTGCACTCATTGCGGCGCAAAGTTGACGGGCGGCGCGTCATTCTGCATCAACTGTGGCGCAAAGACGGATGCTCAGGAAGGCATGCGTGCTAGTGTACAGCCCGTCGCGAATAGTGGACGGGAACTGGTTTCGCAAAGTACGCAGCGAGAGCCGGTTGCTGCAGCCGTGAATTCCTCGGCTCCAGGTCGAATATTTTTGTGGATCGGAGGAACGATTCTGATTCTTGCTTTCGCGGGAATTGTGGGAGCCGTTTATGTAAGTCATCGCGTAAGGGAACGAATCTCCGCTGAGATTCAGGGGAGCACGACCGGGACCGAACGAACGCGAAAGGTGCCGGACAGTGGCGATGGACATACGACCAACGCTCCGCCTTTCGGTGGCAAACACGACGCGCCACAAAACGATGGCGGCGATCCCAATGTGGCTAAAGGTCTCGATGCTATCGGCGGCCTGATGGACCGAATGGGACTTGGCGATCGGCCGGCGAATCCCTATCAAGAGTTGCCTGTAGTGGAGTCCGACACGATCAATAAAAACCTGTGCGATCCACATGATGAAGCTAAGGAGTTGCCGGAATCCGGGGCCAAGCCGGCCGGCCCTAGCGGAATACCTATGGTGAAAGGATTGATGCTCGTCCATGCGTGGGGCCGTAAATTCGGCGACTCGGAAGCAATGGATAGCGTTTCCAAAATCACAGACAAGTATGTGGAAGTCTCGAACAACGGAACATTTTTCCAAAATCCCGATGACGAGCACGGACATCCGGATTCAGCCTTGCGTTACGTTTGCACGGATGACCTGCAAACCGCGCACGGCCTTTCGACGGGATTCGACACAAACGGACCGCGCACCTTGCCAGGCACGACCACCATCAATCTTTCCCAGACGCTGTTCCATGAACTAAAGGAGAGCGGGAAAATCGATTTTCGCTACCTGGATTATTACCGTATGCAGGATCTGCCGGAGGGAGAAGGATACCTGCACTGGGCAGGGGGCGTCCTGACGCGCGTCGAGTCCGGAGATGTTTCGCTGCAAGTCATCGTCAATGGGGCGCCTACCACTTTGCCAGCCATTCACGCGTCGGGGACCGTGCTCGTCGAGAGCAAAAAGGCACGGGAATTGAGCAAATCTCCTTCCGACCAGCCGCTCGCTACCGAACTCTACGTTCTCGACGACTCCGCCAATCCGCTGGTTCTTCTTTTTAAGCAGAACATCAACAACTTTCGTATCCAGGTCACGGAAATTCATTTTCCACTTCCCAAACCAGAAACCACAATTGAACAGGATCTGCTGAAAAACAAGAAGGCGGTCGTGTACGGGATCTATTTCGACTACAACAGCGACCAAATCAAGAAAGAATCCGAGCCCGTGCTGCGAGAGATCGCCGAAGCCATGAAGAGTAATCCGGATTGGAAGCTCACCGTGGACGGCCACACCGACAGCATTGGCGGAGACGCTTACAACCTGAGTCTCTCGAGACGCCGAGCGGCCGCAGTCAAGCAAGCCTTGGTCGATCGTTTCCAAATCGGCGGAGACCATCTTTTGACCGACGGTTTCGGAATGCGGCGTCCCGTAGACCATAACGATACTCTCGAAGGACGAGCACGCAATCGTCGCGTGGAGCTTTCGCGTGAATAACAGAATTTGCAATTCACAGTTCACACAATGGAGAAATTCAATGAAGACTACTTTGCTGATTGCCGCGACTCTTGTTTTCTGTTTAGGGAACGCCGTCGGCCAGGGAAAGCTACTCACGAAAGACCCGCTGACAGATCTTCCGCTGACTCCTGCAACGGATTCAGGAAAGCATTTGGCCAACGTGTCGTACACATACAACGAACCCACAAAAATGCCGGACGGCCAGGTCTGCAAGAGCAAAATGAAGGGCAATTTCTATCTTCTTTACAACATTAAAGTGGAGGCAGCGGCTGCGTGGTATTCCTTGCACCTTTCCGGCTTCAAGAAGGTTAGCGGATATGAATCCCAGCGTTCGCAAACCGCGTTCTACAACTCGGATGGGACGATCGTGGTCATTGTGACGGGAGACTCAGGTGCTCAGGGAGAGAACGTGAACGCATATTCCGTCGCATATGAACGCTATCAGCCCGGCATCTCCGAGAAAACGATCAACTCCCTGACGCGAGGAAAGATAGTTTGCCAATAGCCGGCCCAAAACGTGCGCCTCATTTCGGTTCTTAAACCGCAAGAGAAGTCAACACAGGAGATAACCATGAAGAAGCAACCTTGGCGGGGGAGAAGTCTTTTTTGTTCCATCAACTTTCTTCTTGCTCTCGGAACACTCATTTCCCTTGCAGCGTGCTCTTTTCGGTCCGGGCCCAAGCAGGCTGCCAAGGACCACGATATTGCGCGCTGCGTGCATGGTTTTCGGTTTTGTCTTGCTGATACTAGCTGTAATATCCGCGCCCAATGCGGCAGCTGCGAATCCTTGTCAACCGTTGGAGGATGCCATTGGGAAGCTATCCACGACGCCGACGCATATTTATTCAGCGGTCTCCGATGGTCTTGATAACAAGCCCGCAGCGATCGAGATGATCTACGTCAGGGGTGCTGTTTACGCAAAAATAGCCGATAAGTGGATGCGCACCAATTTTACGACCCAGGAAATGACTCATCAAAGCCTCGAACAACAGAAACAAGGTTCGTGCCATTACGAGAAGGATGAATCGGTCGGTGGACAAGCGGCTGCGGTGTACACCTCGCAGAGTCAAAGCGGTGCGGCGAAGGCTCAGTTATGGATTTCAAAAAGCACGGGTCTGCCTCTGCGCGAAGAAGTTGAGGTCGACTCCGGCGGCAAAGGGCGTAATTCTCATACGTCAATCCGCTATGAGTACGGCAATGTCCAGGCTCCCACGACCTGATCATCTCTCACAAACGATTTAGGACGTAGAAAAACAATGGACAGAACACAAAACACATAAGGAGAACTAAGTATGAAGAACTTTTGGAGAGAGGACATGACGCGTTTGATCGCTTCTGCTCTTTGCCTCTTCGGTGCATGGTGTTTGACCGGAACGGTTGCGGTCGCGCAGAGCAGTACGACGAAAGATTCCTGCGACGTTGTGCACTCTGCGTACAGGAAGACCTTTCAGGCGAATTCGCAAATGTCGACAAAAAACAGCGGTGCGGTGGATGTCACCAAAGCGCAGGCAGACATTACCGGCGATGGCTCCTACACCGAATCGTGCAAGTTGCTCCGCGAGGAATCTCTAAGCGGAGAAGCGGCCAGCGTTTACGGCGACGTCATGAAATCGCGTCTGGGAATAGCCGATGGCAAGTTGTGGATCTCGAAAACCAAGGGCCTGGTTTTACAGCAGGAAGTGGAGGTGGACATGGGTGCCAAAGGCAAGGGCAAACAAACTATCGTGTTCGACTCCAAGAAGAAGTAGAGGAGCGATTTCCGACCACCGACTTCGGAAATCGGCATCAACTTGGCAAACATCACTCTAGGGAGCCACAACATGAGATCTACCTTTTCAGTTTGCTTTTGTCTCCCGCCTTGTTCTTCTACGGCAATGCGGTCGTCGCTCAGCAATCGACCAACCCAGTAACACCGGTTCCGCAGCATTCGGAGGATAGGTCCGCCGCGACGCTTGCGCATGCCGCAGGGAGATCTCTTTCTTCCTGGCGTTGTATGGTGGAATTCGAGCACAAGGACTTTCCAAGGAATGGAATGCCAAAATCTGCTTCCGTACACATGTGACGTAATGGGTGCCCTCAATGACATCACGATGAGTTGGGATGGCAAACAGTTCGTCATCGACGAGGTCGAAACATCCACGTCTGGAAAGAAATCAATTTGGCACCTGATCCAGCACTAACTTCCGGGCAAAAGCGGGATATTTTGTACAACAACGCCGCTCGCTTTCTCCGGATCGATAAATAGAGGCCCCTAAATAATCCATGGAAGTAAGATCGCCAATTAGTTGAAGTGATCGGAGTGCACTTGGCAGACTATGACAACTCAAACGGCGCAGGCACAGGTTTCGGGCCCCATGTCCACCACGCCATGAACATCACGCCCACTTGGCGTCCGGATCATCGCTTCTATTTCTATGGAGCCGTGGCCGGGTTCGCGGTTGTTTTCGCCGGTTTTGCCCGGTCGTATTTCCTCAAGACGTTGTTCGGCACGCCGGCACTGCCGTGGCTGGTGCACCTGCACGGAGCGCTGATGACCTCGTGGTTCCTACTGTTCTTCGTTCAGACGCGCCTGATCTCCGCTCATCGCGTGGACTGGCATCGACGTCTCGGCGTATTCGGCGCAGTACTGGCAGGGTTGACTGTGATCGTCGGCGCTGCGGTCGCGATTCGGGCGGCCGAACGCGACATTCACCTTCCGAGCATTGGCGGGCCGCCGCCGCTGATGTTCATGGGTTTCATCCTGTTCGTGCTGCTGGTGTTCGCCATCCTAGTCGGCGCTGCTCTGCTGCTGCGGCGCCGCACCGACTGGCACAAAAGGCTGATGCTGCTCTCGTGTTTGAGCCTGGTCGGGCCGGGCCTGTCCCGTATTCCGTTCCAACGGATCTCGACGTTGGCGTTCCTGAAGACTGGCGGCCCGGGCGGCTTGTTCGGGCTCGACCTCCTGCTCGTCTATGCGTGCATCGCCTGGGACACCTGGCGCCACCGGAGGCTGCACCCAGCGCTGGTCTGCGGCGCCCTGCTGATCGCCCTTGAAGACTTACCGTTGATCTGGGTCTACCTATCGTCACCGATGTGGATGCATTTCGCTAGATGGATTGTGTCGTAAGAAAATGGATGACCAGAAGAAGCCTGTGTAAGAGCCGGCGAAGAAGCGCGACGAACGTCTGGCAAACTGGTTCGGGCTTTAGGGGCGAACCTTCCTGAAACGGTTCGGGCAGGCGGAAGCAACCGCGTTCCAGAAGATGACTCGGATCAGATACGGAGGTTGCATGCAAATAGATACACGCTTTCGGTTTGCAACTATGGCGCTCGCAACGGTGCTTCTTACGACGTCAGTTTTGCCGCAAGAACAACCGCGCCACTCTTCAGTCGTAACGCCGGCGCAAGCGACGACGGGGGAGGTTCTTGCGGAACATATCAGCGTATCGTTTGCTCCACTGGCGCCCGAGTGGGTGGCGGAACAAAACGTCATGGACCCGATCTGGGAGCCCCTTGGGTACAAAGGTGTGAACTACTACGCTTACGGTGGACCAGCAACGGGCCACAATTTTGCCGCTCGCAGCGACGCGGATTCATCACTCTATCAGGCATGGTTTGGAGCATATGTGATCGCTGGTGGTAAGGCAGCCTTCGGTATGGCGGACGAGAATCACGGCTGTCAGGCGTTCGCAAAGCTCGCCGAATACGACCAGCGCTCCTGGCTGCAGGCCATGGGCGATCCGAGTCCCCTTGCGCAATCCATGGCGAGTCCGCACTTCAGCACAACTGCTATCGCCGACTCGAAACGAACAACGTGCTCATTCGATATGAAGAGTCATAGCGACCTTGGCACCGCCGACACTCCGCTTGCAAAGCACATGGGCATGCCGCCCTCAGAGAAATGGAAGGGCCGGCTTTCGCCTTTTCACGATCTCACGCTGCATGTGGTCGGAGCTTGGTGGTACGACTCGCGAAGGGATGTTTCGGTGATCGTCTATGACGCATCCTCGGCGTTCACGACCAAGTCGGGCTCTGCGCGAGATAACCGATCGGCCCTTGACGCAACCCTCGCAAGAATGATGACCCAAGTCCATGTGATGAATACGGCGAGAGGTGGCCAATGAGAACGGGAACGTCATCCGGAGGTCTTGCGGCCATGCTTGTCTTGAGTTTCGCTCTCTTGGCGCGCGGCGGAACGAAACTGCTGACTACGGACCCATTGACAGGGCTTCCTGTCTATCCCGCAACGGATTCACGCCTGCACTTGGGAAACGAACCCGTCCGCTTACCGGGTTCGAGCGTCTGCAAAAGCAGAATGCAGGCCGATTTCTATTCCGTTTATGACTCCAAGGTGGATGCAACGCTTGCATGGTACGACACTCATCTGCGGGGCTTCAAAAAAACGCACGCCTACGCAGCCAATCGATCGCAAGATACGTTCTACAACGCCAATGGAACGATCGCCGTTTTCTTGACCGGAAGCGCCAGCAAGGAAGAAGAAAACACGGATGCGTATTCAGTCGTTTACGCGCGTTTTCAGCCTGGTCTAACCGAGAAAAC
>Ga0070711_100002493_pt1 | contig 10507 bp, 10 predicted proteins | sample LARL53metaG_FD_65452 | JGI IMG/M metagenome (GOLD analysis project Ga0070711, IMG submission 65452) | Corn, switchgrass and miscanthus rhizosphere microbial communities from Kellogg Biological Station, Michigan, USA - LAR L5-3 metaG | ecosystem: Host-associated > Plants > Roots > Rhizosphere ... | reverse complement strand
AGCATGCCGTTTTCGTAGTGGTAGCCGAAGACGTCGGCGTCGTCGCCTTCTACGCCCGCCATGCGCTGTTTTTCCTGCAGTTGCTCCACGGTGGAAATCAGGTCGCGATACTTGGCGGCGCGTTCGTATTCCTGTTCGGTGGCGGCGGTATCCATGCGTTGCCGCAAGGAACGAACCAGATCCGTTTGACGGCCTTCGAGGAAGAGTTTTACGTCGCGCACGGCTTCTTGATAGATCTGGGGCGTGGTCAGACCCTCCACGCACGGCCCCAGGCAGCGGCGGATGTAGTACTGCAGACAAGGCCGCGGATGAAAGCGGGTCAAATCTACCTTGCACGAGGGAACCAAGAAGTGGCGGTGGATCAAATCGACGATGCGGTACGCGAGGTTGGCAGGGAAGTACGGTCCGTAGTAGGCGCTGCCGTCTTTGCGGAGGCGCCGCGTGACATATACGCGGGGGTAGCGCTCGCCCAGAGTCAACTTCACATAGGGGTAGGTCTTGTCGTCGCGCAGCAGAATGTTGAAGCGGGGCTTGCGCTGCTTGATCAGGTTGTTTTCGAGCGCCAGCGCTTCCTTGTTGTTGGCGACCACGATGTAGTCGACGTCGACTGCCTCGCGTACCAGCGTACCGGTTTTGGCGTCGGTCCAGCGGCCTTCATGGAAGTAGGACGCAACCCGGCTGCGCAGGTTTTTGGCCTTCCCGACATAGATAACCTGGCCCTCGGCATTCTTGTAGAGATACACGCCGGGCTCGGTCGGGATGGTGCGGATTTTCAGGAGGAGATCCACGGGAGGCTTCTATTTTAGATGAGGAGAACAGACTCCCTGGTCCAGGGGCGTGATCATGACAGCGACTTGGAACTCGTCGACAAGCTTTTAACCGCAAAGGTCGCGGAGAAGGGCGTCAAAGGTCGCAAGGAAGGGCTGGAAACCTGCCGAACACATTCTCTGTTAGTTTTTCTTTTGCGAGCTTCGTGGTTCCTGCGCGACCTTTGCGGTTAGGAGATTGACCGCAACTTCCTGGACACGAGGAGCAAGGCATCTCTATCCAAGGGGGTTAGGAGCTTTATCTCCCCTGATGACCGTATAAAATTTCTATCCCCTGTGTTGCCTTTGCTCTACATTTACGTAAGGATAACTATTTGCAGTGTCTGGCAAGTCATTGCGGTACAATGCTTTACGGCTGGCTGGATGTTTTTTGGAATTGGCATCGCCCGTGCATTAGTAAGCGGCGGGACGCGAAAGTTCATGGCCCCCGGGACTCAAAAGAAAGCTAAGATCTTCAGGATGAATAGAGAGGAAGGAGCCCTCCAAGATATGACTCGCACTTCGTTAGTGATTCTCTTAGCGGCCGGCATGGTCGCATCTGTGGGTTGCAGCAGCAAAAAGTACGTTCGCAACGAGACCACCCCGCTCATTAACAAAACGAACGAACTCGACGATTTGACTGCGAAAAACACCAAGGACATCAAGGACGTCGATGCCCGCGCGCAGGCCGGAATCCAGGCCGTGCAGGCGAAGGCTGCCGAGGTCGACCAGAAAGCTCTGGCCGCCGGCAAGACGGCGGACGATGCACAGACGACTGCCAACGCCGCGACCAAGCGTGTCGATACGCTGACGCAGACCGTCGTGAATCTGGATAACTACCGTCCCGTGGCCGAGACGTCGGTACATTTCGGATTCGACAAAGACAACCTGACCAAGAAGGCCAAGGAAGCCCTGGATCAGCTCGCGACCGACGTGCCCAACACCAAGGGCTACATCGTCACGGTGGAAGGCGGAACGGACGCTGTTGGTTCCTCCGACTACAACTATGATTTGAGCCAGCGCCGCGCGAACGCCGTGATCCAGTATCTGGCGTCGCAGCACAACGTTCCGGCACACAAGATCTACCTGATCGGCCTGGGCAAAGATAAGCCCGTGGATTCGAACAAGACCGCCGACGGCCGCGCCAAGAATCGCCGGGTTGATGTTCGCCTGATGACGAACACGACCGGTGGCGATAACCCGGCCCCGGCACAGCCGGCAGCTCCGACGGCGAGCACGACGACTCCGCCGAGCATGTAACCAAGTTCCCTCCTCCCCGGAGGATCTTCGCCAACACAGGCCACTCACCCCCATGAGTGGCCTGCTTTTTTTATCTTTGCAAGCACGCGAACGGTCAGTGTTATTCCCCAACCTTGAAGCAGGCGACTCACCCAGAACTTCATCTGGTCGCTGTTTGAAATCGCCATGTTTAACGGAGCCTCCGTGTCGGCAGCTCTACTCATATCATCAGACGTCCCAGTAAGTCGCACCCACGTACAAATTTTGGTCGGGATATGAGGGAATTTCCTTCCCGTTTTCGCATATATCAATAGCGGCGAGGCCGAAGGCCGGGAGTGTCTGTCAGTAACAGATCGCCGTTTTCGTAGTGTGACATGGGATCTGGCACAGTCCGGTTGTAACTGAGAGGACTCTATGCGGAGCAGACCACTTGCAGTTGTGATTCTTGTGCTCTCTTGCGGCTTGCATGCCGAGAACCTGGAGAAAGCTCAAAAAAAAGAACTGGAATCTCAGGCCAAGGCGGTCATCGCGGAAGCGAAGTCGCTGGAGCAATCGGGACAGCTTGCCGAGGCGCGCATTAAATACACCGAGTCGCAGGCCATGATCGAAATGAAAGATGCCTCCGAAGCCATCAAGCGCTTGGACGACGAGATTCACAAGCGGGTGAAAGACGCGTTGAGCCAATCACGCAAACTGTACGAGGCACGCAAATACAAAGAAGCCGTAGCGTCCCTGGAAGAGAGCACGAAGCTGGGAAGCTTTGAAGCAGTCCTTTCCTCAAACTTGGCGCTTTGCTATTACCAACTCGGAGATCGCAACAAGGCGCTGGAAAATCTCGATAAGGCGATCACCGACACGCCTGATCCCAAACAAAAAGCAAAATTGGGAGAGTTGCTAACGTTGCTGACCACCGGTGAGAACGGCACGGCCACCACCGAAGACGAAAAGAGAAAGATCGCCGAGTTCAATCATCTGGCGCAAGGCGTGGGCTTCGAGGCGTCGCTGGAAGATGATCAAGGTGCCGAAGAAGAGACTTCGTTCTTGAGTGCTGATCCGCCCGCGCCCCAATTAGTCTCGCAAAAGTTGCCTGCGGGTAGCGCGCCCGCGCCACGTGCCAGCCACTCGGCTGTGACCCACAGGTCAAGCCTGTGCTCTGCATTGGAACAGGTTACCGGGAGCGCGGCTGCAAGCGCCTCCGCCGCGTACGATCGCGCCAATTGTGCTGAGATCAACGGGCGCCCGACGGAAGCGATCCGGCTCTTGCAGAAGTATCTGGAACTATCGCCGCAGGCGCTTGATGCCGATGCGGTCCATGCAAGAATCGCAGAATTGCAGTCATTGTTAGCCCTGCCGGAACAGAAGGGAAGCGAGGTTCGGCGGCTCTACAGTTCGGCCTACGGCTACCTGGCGGAACGGAAATATGATCGCGCCCTGGCAGCCTTGACCAAAGCGAAAGACCTGGCCCCCGATTTCCCGCTGACTTACTGGAGGCTGGGCCTGATCTATGAAGCGATGGGAGACCTGGCGCAGGCCCGTGACAACTTTTCTCATTACAAGCAACTCAGCACGGATGAAGCTGCCAAGTCCGAAACCGACCTGCACCTGACCACGCTTGACGAAAGGAAGTCGAAGTACGACGACGAAGTTGGAGACGCAGAGGACATTCTCTCCGATCTGTTCAACCGTGGGATGAATTTGAGCTTTAATCTGGACAACAACCGCAGTGCCATGCGCGTGCGGCGCGCGCGGGTCAAGAACAAGAAACAACAGAAAGGGAGCCTCGTGGGCGGTTTTGCAGTTCCTTACCCTTATGCGCAGCAGCAACTGGCCCGTGCAGTTGAGCATCTGCAAGTCGCTTTGGCGCTATTCCCGTTGGGCGCGGAGGCAAACGAACTGATGGGTCTGGTCTTGCTCCAGGCGAACGACGGCCGGGCAGCCGTCAAGAACTTCGACGCGGTTGCGAGCCAGGGATTGCCAGTGGGTTTCTACGCGGAAATGCGCGGACGCAAATCGGATGAAGCCGTAAAGGTCGAGTTGAGCCGTGATCGGGTACGTTTTATCTTCCTTTCTTCCTACGACAAAAAAGGCGCTCCCGCTCCGCCCAGCAAAGCGGCCGGTGAGGATGGGCTAGGCGATATGACTCTCGCCCCCGGGGACAAGCGCCAGGATTTCGATTCGTTCGACGTGAGCTTGAGCGACATCAAGAAAGTCGAAACCCACAGCGGACTGCTGGGGATCAAGCTTGCCAAGCAGCAATTCGCGCTATCGCCAATTTATCTGCCGTCGTACACGCCGGTTCAAGGTCCACAAGCACGGCGCTTCGCAAATAACTACACACGTCTCTTTATTCGTTACCCCGGTTTGGAAGACTCCAAGCTGGGCGCTGAAAATATGACGGGCGGTGAGAAGTTCAAGATGGGGGTCAACATAGCCAATGACAGCCTGAATATCGCCACTAATCTAAACCCAATTGGTTCGATCCAGGCGACCATGAGCGCCATCTCGATTGCGCGGACGATTCATTCCGCGATGGCTTCGCTCAGCGTGAGTTTTGCCGCATGGGAGAGGACCGTTGACGACCAGCAACATCTTCTTTCCGGCCCGTCGTTCAAGACGATCCCAACCGAGCCGGTACGCTTGGAGGCTTTTCGGCAATAGCACGGAAATGAGTTTGATCAAAAGTTCCCGACGGTCGAGGATAGTGATTCCATAACAATGTCGGCTACTCTAGAGTGTCATGCGATTGACACTCGACATACCCGACGACATTTTGGACGATGTGAAGCATAAGTTAGCATCCCAGCCAACTGGAGTGCTGGAAGCCCTCGCGGGCGACGCCGTACTCGGCTTCCTAACCAGCCTTCGTGACCATGACGGTCGATCGCAAGCCAAGCGGGGGCGGGAAAAAGTGGCTCCAGGCTCGGTAAGCAAATCCGACGGAAAAATTGAGAAGTATCAGGCACTCGGATTAGGTAGCTTGCCGGTGACAGCATTGTCGATTCAGCAGACGGTTCCGCAAGTTGGCGGGGCCCACCAATCCCTTTGTCTCCAACTTCTGGCGGCGGGTGATCACACTGTGATTTTGACATTTTCAGGATTGCGTCAACTTCGTTTCGGAGAACTCCATCCCGGAAGCGTGTGCAGCCTGAACATCTCGTCAATCACTGATGCTCAAATGGAGGGGCTGCGCTACCGCGTGTCCAACCGGGAGCAAGATTTTACGTTGCAGTTTTACTGCACCGATTTCGAGACCAGCGTCAACTAGCAGCTGACGCAGAGGTCATTTCCTGATGTACCTGCCATGGGTACGGCTTCGAAAACACCTTTGCATTTCACGAGGCCCTTCCTCCTTCCTATTCCACGGCCATGAACTTCAGGCACACGGGTGCGGGGACTTCGACTGTCTGTTTCTTTGCGGTCAACCGGCCAGTGCTGGGGGTGATCTGAAACACCACGATGTTGTTCGTCTCCTGATTGGCTACAAACAGGAATTTTCCGCTGGGGTCGATCTCGAAATTGCGCGGGGTCTTGCCCTGGGTGGGGAAGTGATCTACTAGAGTGAGAGCGCCGGTCTTGCTGTCGATGGAGAACAGGGCAATCGTGTCGTGTCCGCGATTGGAGGCGAATAGGAATTTGCCGCTGGGGTGCACCTCGATTTCTGCGGTGTCGTTGGCCCCGGTGAAGTCCTTGGGAAGAGTGGAGACGGTCTTGAGCTTGCGCAGCTCGCCGTTCCTGGCATCGTATGCAAATGCAGTGATCGTGGACTGTAATTCATTCACCACATAAGCGAACTTGCCACCGGGGGAGAAGGCGAGATGTCGCGGACCGGCGCCTGAATCGAGTTTCGCATACGGAGGATTCTTCGGGGTGAGCGATCCTTTCTTTGCATCGAATCGATAGACCAGCAGCTCATCCAGACCAAGATCCACTGCGATGGCAAAACGATTGTCGGGCGTGGTCTCGATCCAGTGCGCGTGCGGGCCTTCCTGGCGCTCGCGGTTGATGCTCGACCCCACATGTTGAACGAAAGTTGAGGCTTCGCCGACGTGGCCGTCGGGCTGCACCGGAAACACCGCGATGCTTCCTCCGGTGTAATTGGCCACCAACGCGTATTTTCCCGTCTTGTCGAAGGCGATGTAGCAGGGGTCAGCTCCGCGCGATGCGACTTCATTCAGGAGCTGAAGTTTGCCGGTTGGGCCGGATCCTTTTTCAGAAGCGACGGCAAAGGCACTTACCCCTCCGCTGCTGGCGTCTTTGTATTTTTGGATTTCATTCACCGCATACAGGAAGTGGCGGGTCGGATCGATCGCCAGGAATGAGGGGTTGGTGGTTTCCGCCGCCAGGCCCAGAGGAGTCAGTTCCGCGGATGCCGGATCGAAGCGGTAGGCGTAAACGCCCTTGCTTTGCTGCTTCTCGGTGTAAGTGCCGACAAAGACAAGATATTTGCCCTTTGGGGCGTCATTGGCTGCGGTGACAGTGACCAGCGAGACGAGGAGGAACCACAGCAAGTAGCGGCGGGTAATGGTCATGCGGTTTATCAAAGCGTATTCGGAGATTTCGCGCAAGGCGGATGCAGTGGGTGTTTATATTTTGCTCGTATGTTGGGGGGTGAAGCCTTAAAACGACTACCGACAAAGCCCTAGTACAGAAGCTGGATTGCTGTAATCAGCAAACCATGCCATCAACGCCACCATCTTTGATTCACCAATCGGCGGGCGTCCGCAATGCCCTTCGGCGGAGGGAGGTAGGGATGTGGCAAAAAGTATCATTACCATTGTTGCCTTTGCCCTTGCTGCTGCTGTTTGTAGCGTACAAGCAATGGGACAAGCACCGGCAGATTCACACCCTGATTTCAAGGCTTCGTTCCTCGGGAGCTCTCTGACCTGTTCGTCACAAGACAAGCAGCCGGAGCGGGTAACAGTCCCGCGACCTTTCGCGAAACGTGCAAAACTTAAGGCCCGGCTTCTAAATCTCCTGCACGAAAGTCTCTATGACGACTCCAAAGGAATCGTGAACGTGACACGAGAAAAAGAGATTGTGGATCTTGCGAAGAAGCTGAAGGACGAGAAGGGAGACTAAGGCAACATCCCACGGAGCTGCATGATCTGGTTAAACTCAATTGCTTTGTGTCGCCGTCTCCTGATGCGATTGCCACATCAGGCGCTGACACCACTCGGCAGATCCTTGGGCCCTTTCGGCAAGGGACGGTGCAATTCAACAGGGAGGTCACGCAAGTGATCCAAGCGGTGCATCGTTCCGCCCGGGCCGGTAACACTGACACCGTAAAGCGTTGGGTTCTCCACGGCGTCGTTCTTGCGGTTTCCGATTGAAATCATAACGGTAGCGGCCCGGCCGTCTTTGAGGCTGACGTTAGCCTCGACGCACATCGCGGAATCCTGATCTTGACTGACAGCAGTGCCTGCAGTTGGACCGCAGTGCCTCACTTCCCATTTAATCAGCGATCCTTCGCCTTCGTACTTCAGGAAAAACTCCAAAGTGACCTTCGGCAAGTCGTGATCCAGTGAGGAGACTGGCAGCGTCTGTACGAGGTGGATGGTATTTGCATCCGTCCCCTGAGCAGCCGGGCCTTGCGCCAGCACGCGAGAAGTGAGCAACAAGATTAAGACAGCAAGATTAGTCCACCGCATACCGTGCTAGACACCGCATCACGTCTCGAAACAGAGCGTCCGACGTGCTTGCGTCAAAGGTGTAAAAGCTCCCGAGGGTCGGGCGTGTGGTCACAGGTTAACGTCTGCGTTATCGGCCGAGGTGCCCTCTTTTCCGGCGATAAGCCGCAATGCCGACCAGTCCGATTCCGACCAGGGACAGCGTCGCAGGCTCGGGCGCTTCGACAAAAGAGTTGGCGTAATAGAATCCGTTGGAAAAGGAAAATGACACTGAGCCCCGCGCGCCGCCGCCCACGTTGATCGTCTGCCCGGTATCGAAGTTGAAGCCGGTAGCGAAGAAAGTGATGTCGACCAGTGCCCGGAAGTCCCTGCCGTCGGTAGGCAGCTTAAAAGAAGTCATCGAGATTGTGCCCGGATTGAAAAAGAACTCCAGCGGCGTGCCGTCGATAACAAATACGGCGCTGTCGAGGAATAAAGCTCCATCCCCTCCAAACGCGGACCCCGTCGGGTAGCCGCCGCTTCCGAAAAAGGAATAGTCTGTCCCACCGCTGAGGATGAGCCGGTGTCCGTTGTCGTGTGTGAAGTAGGCGAAGTTGCTACCGGAGCCCCCATTGGGGTCCAGTACAAGGTGATCTGCAAATGCCGTGGCAGAAATCAGGAAAACCAGAACGAAGAGGAAAGAGCTGGAGAGAACGCGTCTCATACACACCCCGGGTCTAAAACCGTGGCGGATGCTATACCCAACTTTGCGAACTTTCCAGCTAAATATTTGACGTGTCGCAATTGTTTGCACACTTACCAGACGGGCTACCCCATTCAGAACCAGGCCACCGCCACATCTACCTGCTCGAGCGCGATCGACTTCTCACCCTGAAAGAACACCCGCCACACTGGACCGCTGCGGTCGATGTCGCCCACGACCTGGAACCCTCCCGGGCATCCGTAATTGATGCGCATGCCAGCGACCGGCGGCATCGCGCCCGTCATCAGGGTGCATCGTTGTCCATTGGCCAGTTCGAGTGCCCAGGGCAGGGTATCGGCTCGGCTGATCTCCTTGCGCGGCTCAGTCGGGAGCGGCTGGGTCAGGGTCAGCAGGAGTACGTTTGCGGGCCACGGTCCTCCCACGGGGCAGGCGAGTTGTTTCTCGTCGCCGAGAATCCTCTGATAGCACGGATCAAGAATTCCATTGCCCGACGAGCACCTCCACGCGTCCGGCCGGCTCCCCGACGCGCTCGATGACGTAAAGCAGCTGCCTTTCACTTTTTCCGTGACTGCCATCCCGATGATCAGGCCCGCGGGTCCGAAGGGGGTGAGCAGCTTAATTTGCGTGCGGTTGGGCGCGGCTGGTTGCTCGGCAGCCCGCGCGGTTGGCCTCACACCGAGCGCCGCTGCGAGCATCAGTCCGATTGCCAGCAAGGATCGTTTCAACATATTGCGCCTCCAAAAAAACTGCGCACCCGGAATTTTCCGGATGCGCGTCTTCAGAAATTCCGCGCCGCAGCAGGGAACTCAGCTTTGGCGCGGCTCATAGTTGCTCTCTAGAGCTTCTGGAAAAAGCGCACGACTTTTGCGCCCTCTTCTTCCGTGTAGTGGACGGCTACCTTGTCGCCTTCCTTAGCGAGGTAACGGCTGCCGCGCACCACGCCGTGATCTGTCTCGACCACGGCTTCCGAGCCGAGCTTGTAGGTTTCTTCGGCGCCGCTGTCGGTCTTGACTGAAACAGTGCGCGCCGCGCGATCGACGTGAGTGACGGTGCCTTTCCCGGCTTTGAGCGACTCTTTACCGAAATCCTCCACCACCGTGGCCGTCTTGTCCGCACCCTTGCCCATGTAGCGCACCACTACCTTAGTTCCTTCCTTGCCTGCGAAGTAGGTATCGAGCGCGCCCGCCTTGACGCCCTTCTCGGCCTCAACACTGGTGCGGATCGCGGTACGCTCGGTGAACTTGAAGGTTTGCTCCGAGCCGTCGGCGCCTTTGATTGCGATCGTCTTTCCTGCCTTGTCGATATGGGTGACGGCTCCGGCCACGGCGTGAACGACATCCTGCGCAAGCGCGCTACCTGCCAGGGCTACGGCAAACATCAGAAGAAGTGCTTTTGAAATTGTCTTGCTGCGAGTCATGATTTTCTCCAATTTGGATTCGTTGGTACTTTTTCATGCGAATTCCCTTACTTGAGAGCGATGAGTTGGTTGTCGACGCTGAACACGCCCGGGACGCCGCTGGCCTGCGTTCCCGCGATTTGTTTGTCCATAGCGCTGTCGACCACGCCGTAGAGCGTCACGTGGCCGTTCTCGACCACGATGCGGATCGGCTTCTGCGGGTCCATCTCGTAGCGCTGCAGGGTGGGTGCGCCATAAATGGCCCGGTACAGCTTGACGCGAAGTTCGTCATCGAACATCGACGTGGGCGCGACATCGATGTTGTCCACGATGTCCTTGACGCCGGGCGTGGTGGCCGCAACGCCAAGTGCAGAGTCTCTGCTGGGATAGTCGTGGACCGTTCCGCCCAGCGTGACCACGCCATCCTTTACGTTGAGTGTGATGGCGTTGAAAGCGATCCCGTAGCCGACGCGGTCGTAGCGCAGGCGGTCGGCTAGGCTTTGACGCAGCTGCTCGTCAGGCACGTTGCTCTGGATCTGAACGTGGTTGCGGACGCCGTCCACGTTCTTCATCTTCTTGACTTTCTTTTCGAGGTTCTCGCGTTCGATATAGAGGTTGATCGTGCCATCGAGGGTGACGATCTGATCTTCGACCGCCGCCTTCACACCTTGAAATTCTTTTTTGCCCTGAATGTATTTGTTTACCTCCTGCAGAATCTGCTGGTCGTACTTGGCGG
>Ga0070711_100002489_pt1 | contig 10515 bp, 3 predicted proteins | sample LARL53metaG_FD_65452 | JGI IMG/M metagenome (GOLD analysis project Ga0070711, IMG submission 65452) | Corn, switchgrass and miscanthus rhizosphere microbial communities from Kellogg Biological Station, Michigan, USA - LAR L5-3 metaG | ecosystem: Host-associated > Plants > Roots > Rhizosphere ... | reverse complement strand
CGTATCATCAGGAATACTGTCGTCGCGAGCGTCAGCAAGTGGTATTCGATGCCCTCGCCTTTCTGCGTGCCGCTCCAATTCATGAAGAACCCGAAGGCGCTATGCACTGTCGCAATCGCGACCACCATATTGACTGTGATGCCGAAGGCGGCGATTCGAGTGAGGAATCCCAGAATCAGCCCCAGGCCTCCGAAGAACTCGGCTGCGATCGCCAGAAAAGCGAAAGGCGCCGGGATATGCATCGTTCCCGTAAAGAAGCCCATGGTTCCGGAGAAACCGTATCCTCCGAACCACCCCAACATCTTCTGCGCACCATGCGCGAAGAACACAACTCCCAGCACCAGCCTTAGAACGGCCGTCGCGATATCGTCGTCTGTAGCAAACAGTTTGCGAACCATCTTACAGAGCCTCCTTTTAGAGGGTTCGGTCACTCCATAAGATGCAATATCCTTACATAAGGATTCTTTCTATCGAGGCACAAGGCAGGCGGACGAAGCGAGATAGCCAAATTGGGCGCGCGCCCACGGCTATATGAACGCGCGCGGATTCCCGAGAAACGGCGCTTATTGCACGGCCACCGTGATGGACTGGGTATTGTTGGTGTTGCTCCCGATGGTCACAACCACCGGTTGATTGCCGGAGGCTATGCTGTCCGGAACCACCGCGTTGATCTGGAATACACCCGAGACCAGCGTTGGGGCTTCGCCGGCATACTGGATCTGGGCTGGCTGGCCACCAATGGTCACCGTAATGGGACTAGCGACGGGCTTCGGGAAAGGCGCCACTCCAGGCGTCAACGAGCCTGTGAGAACTGACGGCACCAGCTGGCCTTCGCCGGTCCCGAAGATCTGTACGACGCTACCCTTGGCAGCCGGCTTGTTGGTTCCGTTCACGCTGTAGTCTTGGTTGAGAATGGCGCCTTGACCGCTGCCTCCCTGGGTCAGCGAGAAGATAGCAGGTCGCGTATCCACCACGCTGGTTTGCAACTGGGCGGAATTCGAGCCGCCGAACATTACCACCACATTGGCGGTAGTCTGGCCTGCGATCTCGTACGGCACAATGGCGTTGATCTGTAGTGCGTTCACAAACAGCAGAGGTGCGGCAACGCCGTTAAACGTCACCGTCACGCCGCCCAAAGTGGTGGGCACCATGCCGCTGGGTGTCAGCGAGAACAAGACTCCGCCAGGAGGCGTCGCAGGGCCAACGTTGCTCCCGAAGATGCTCACGATTTCTCCAGGAGAAATCGGTCCGGCCTGGATGCTGGCAGCGTTGGTGATGGCCATGATCACCGGAGGCGGCGCTGCACTCACTGTTAGCGTGACATTAACAGTCAGGCTGGCAATGTTAGGCGACGATACGGTCACCGTTCCGGAATACGTACCCGGAGGCAGTGTAGGCACGATCGACCCATTCACCGCCAGCGTGAGTGTCGATGGTGCAGTGCCGCTGGCGGGGGTGACGATAATGAAGTTGCCGCGGTTCGCAATGCTAGCGGCGGGAGTAAACAAGGCGTTGAAGGTAACGCTTCCGTTGCTGCTCAATTGAACGGTCTGAGCCGCCGGGAGGGCTGCCGATCCGGAAACATAAGTGAAGCTCACGGAAGTAGGCGTCACCGAAAGAGTAGGCGCCGGTCCAACGCTGAGCGTCACCGGAATATACAGCGGGCTGTTGCCGGCTCCCGGGACGATCACAGTCACCACGCCTTGGTAAGCTCCCTGCGTGAGCTGTGAACCGTTTGGACTCACAGTAACCGTATTCCCTGATACGACAGGCTGTGGGAGCCAGCCGGTCCCATTAAGCACGGTTGCAAGAGCGCCAATGGTGGTCCCGGCTGGAACGCCAGCGATAGTGATCGTTTGGGACGCTGGTTGCGAGCCGCCTATGGATTGCGTAAAGGTCAGGCTGGCCGGAGTGGCGCTGGCGGTGGAAGAGGCGACGACCAGCGTTACGGGTATAGTCTGGGCTGGAACATTGGCCGCACTGCTCGACACACTAATGGAGCCGGTATAAGTTCCGGACGCGAGATTGGCCGGATTAATTGTGACCTGTAGATTATTCGGCGTGTTGCCGCTATTGGGCACTACGCTCAGCCAGGTCAATCCAATGGGATTCGTGGAAGCGAGCGCCGTGAAGGGCAGTTGGTTATTCGGGTCGGTGCTGCTGACCGAGACGGTCTGTGTCGTTGCCGATGCGCCGGCCAAAACTGTGAGGTTGATGGCATTCTGACCCACATTCAGAAGCGCCGTGTTGCTGACGTTGAGCGTTACCGGGATCACCAGCGGCGGCGTACTTGAGCCTGGAACCGTCAAAGTGACATTGCCGCTGCAAACTTGCGGAGTGGAGAGGCCAGTAGTGCTGACGGACACTACCACCTGGTTCTGGGATTGAGGCGGCGGCGAGAAAGTGGAACCTGTCACCGGTACTGCGGACAAGAAGCCGGCGCAGCTGGTGGCATTCACCGCGACTTGGTAATTGAGCGGCGCGCCAGTGCTGTTGATGGTGACGGTCTGCGATGACGGCGCCGTTTGTCCGATCTGATAATTGAAATTCAGCGACGGAACCGTAGAAGTGAGAACAGGATTACTGTTGACGATTAGTGTCACCGGGAACGATTGTGGCGAGTTGCCTGCACCGCCCGCCGTGATGGTCACCGTTTCGGTGTAGGTCCCGGGGCCGACGTTTGCCAAAGCCGAAGCGTTTAGCGACAGCGCCAGAGCCTGCGGTGTCGTGCCACTTCCCGGGCTCACCACCAGGAAGTTGGGAGATCCACTGGAAGCCGATGCCGCAGCTGTGAAACTAACTCCGGACGTGGAGCTGGTGATTTGCACATTTTGCGCGGCCGGTAGAACGCTGCTGCCAACCTGATAATTAAAGGTCGGCCCCGTGGACGGAACTTGCAGCAGCGGATTGTTGCTGACCAGTAGACTTACCGGAACGGCCACGCTCGGGTTGGAGGCGCTGGGCGCTGAGATATCGATTTCGCCGGTACAAGTTCCAGCGCTCAGGCTGGATACATTTACCTGAATACTTAGGGTGCTGGGAGTAGCTCCGGACTGCTGAGAAAGCACCAGCCAGTTATTGCCGCAGGTGGATGTCTTAGCGGAAGCTGTGAAGCTGACATTCGCTCCTGTACTGCTCGTAATCAAGAGGTTTTGCGCGAGCGGTTGGCTGGTTCCGGTCTGGTAACCAAACGAGAGCTGGGTGGGGCTGACATTGATGGCCGGCGTGCCTGCCACAGTGACGAGCACAGGTATGCTGATGCCGTTTGATCCGGGAGCGTTAATGGCAATCGCCCCGTTGAAGGTGCCTCCACCTTGGAAGCTGGCCGGATTCACCGTCACCATTAGGGTGGTGGAGGGAAGAGTGCCGGACGTAGGCGATACGGTCAGCCAATTTCCGCTGTTGTTGGTGATCGCCGACGCGGAAAATGAACTAGTGCCGGAGCTGCTCGACACCGTAACGTTCTGGGTCACCGGGACTGTACTATTGGCCGCGAAGTTGAAACTGAGCGACGTAGGATTGGCGGAAAGCGGACTGGGGCCGCCAGATGGGCTGGCATTAAACTGAACCGAGACGGACTGGAATTGTCCGTTGGAGCCAGTTATGTTGATAAAGCCCACATCGGTACCAGAAGTGGGAACAGTCGAGCCGACAGACACCGAAAGTGTGGCAGGGGTAACACCGCTGGTCGGGCTGACCACCAGCCAGTTATTGTTGGAAAAGGCCTGTACCGTGAAATTCACCGCTCCGGTCGAGTTTGTGATTTGCAGTGGTTGTGCTGGAGCTAACGCGCCATTGAAGACCAGCTGCGGTGGATACGCTGTCAGCGTGGCACTTTGTGCGCGGGCTGTGTCCATGGAACACACCAGGACCGCGAGCAGAGCTACGGGGGCCAACAAGAACTTATGTGTCGTTTTCACGGTATTCTCCAAGCGAAGTAGAAAGTTGTGGTTAGAAATGGGACGCGGCAACAGGCGATTGTGCAATCATCCTGCCACGAAGTATAGACCGCCGGCTGTGGTTGGGGGTTTCATCGATCTGACCGGCTTTCTTAAATTAAGTGCGATGAAGCATGTTAAATAGCTGAAACTTCGCTGTAACACCTAGTGGTACCCACCGGTAACCCGTACTGGTAATTCGCACGGTATGGTTGTGCATCGGCGAGTCCCAAAGGTCTATGAAATAGGGCGTAATTGGTTCAATTTTTTGTTTTTGAAGTGCCTCTCTGAAACCCCCGTTCCTTTTGGCCGATAAGACTTTTTATGGAGCATGGCCGTAACTGGTTGCCGGAAGGCCGAGGCGACCCGGGAGTTCAAGCGCACTGCCAGCGAGTGGCGGCGTGGTCCCGCGAATTAGCCAGCGTGCTCGGGTTATCGCCCTCTGAAGAGCGAGCGGTGGAGCAAGCTGCGCTAAGCCATCACGTTTCCCAAGTCGCAATAGACCTGCCGAGCCGTCAACGGCTGTTGCATGATTTAAAGATTGAAGAGGCGGCCGGGCGACCCGCGCTGCCCGAGGAAGTAGAACAGCTTCTCCAAACCTTCTGGGGTAACGAAGCGGTATGCGATCCCTCGACTGCGAAGTTAGCGGCGGTGTTGGAGATGTGCGACGACTTCGATCAATACTTTGAAGCCGAGCCGCTGGCCGAACTCGAGACGGGGGATGGCGCAATCAACCCCTCTGTGGAAACGCTGTTCTCATATCTACAGGTGACCAGCCGGGCCGATGTCAGCCGGGTGATCGATCGTCTTCCGGTGTTTCCGCGAGCGGCGCGAGAAATGGTGAAGTGTCTGTCGACTGCGGATGCTAGTGTTGGTGAGCTGGAGAAAGTAGCCTCTCTGGATCCGGTGATGTCCGGGCTCTTAATACAGACCGCCAACTCCAGTTATTACAGCCCCAGGAGTCCGATCGGCGCCCTCCGGCATGCGATTTCCTACATTGGTGTCGAGGCCACGCGGAAAGTCCTGCTAGCTGCAACGTTCCGTTCGAACTTCGCGTCCATGCGATTGCACCAGCTCTGGAATCATTCTCTTGACGTTGCGCAGACGGCCGAACATCTGGCCATGCATTCGCGCTTGCACCTGGATCCTTCCGAGGCGTTTCTGGCCGGCTTGGTCCACGATGTGGGACGGTTGGCGTTCTCGATCATGCCGGCGACGTTTCTGGAGCGCTTCTATCGGCTGACGGACCGGGGATGTCCGGCGGTAGAAGTCGAGATTTGTCTGTCTGGCCTGTGCCACGGCGAGGTAGGCGCACAAACGCTGGAGCAGTGGAAGTTTCCAGACAACTTCATGGAAGCCGTCCGCTGGCATCACCGGCCCGAACGCTCTACCTACGCCCTGGCCTCGCTGCTTTACCTGGCCGAAGTCGTCTGTGAATCGGAAGAGGACCTTCCGTCGGCGATCCGCTTGCGAAAAGCCTGCCGGCAAACCGATATCGATCCCGCGGTTTTGCCAGACTTGAATCGTGGCCAGCAAGGGTATCTCGAAATCTTGCGGTTCGCTGCCTGACGCAATCGAGCCGTATTATTCGTAGCGCAGCGAGATTGCGGGATCCACTCGCGTGGCCCGGCGTGCGGGAGCGAAACACGCCAAAGCCGCCGCCGCACCCAGGACAAATACGACGCTTACCAGCACCAGCGGATCGCTAGGACGGGTCTGGAATAAGAGAGCCTGCACCAGGCGGCCCAGAGCCAGAGCGACGGCCATACCGATCACCAAGCCCGCCGCTACCGGGCGCATGCCCTGGCCGAGCACCATGCGGTTCACGTCGGACGCCCCGGCGCCGAGCGCCATTCGGATGGCAATCTCATTGCGGCGTCGATTCACCGAATACGAAATGACGCCGTAAATACCAACCACAGCCAGAAGCAGGGCGGCCAGCGCGAAGCCGGCCAGGAGCCCGGTCTGAAAGCGGCGCTCGGAGACAGCATCGGAAATGATGCGCTGCATGGTCTTCATCTCGGGTACGGGAAGTTGGGAATCCACCGACCAGATGGCATTTCGGACGGCGTTGGCCGCTGCCCCAGGCTCCTGAGCAGTGCGGATGGTCAACGTGGCCTCGGAACCCAGCTGCGTCCAGTACGGCATGTAGACCATCAACGGCGGCGGGTCACCGTGCATGCCAACGCGCGTGTCCGTCACCACTCCTACAACTTCAGCCATCGGTTCTTTTTCGTTGCTCCGGCGCATCTGTTTTCCGATCGCGTTCGAACCGGGCCAGATTCGCGCGGCAGTAGTAGCGGTCACAACGACTACTGGCCGGTTCCGGTCCGCGAGCTGAAACGCACGCCCGGCACGAATCGAAATTCCCAAGGCAGCGAAATAATCCGGGCTAATGAAGCGATAGTTGGCAATCGGCCGTTCGAAGAGTGGCCGGTGGTCATCATCGCGGCTGATCATGTCGACCCACGTATCACCTTGTAGGGGCAATGTTGAGATGATTCCGGCTGCCTGGATGCCGGGCAAGCGCTGGACTGCGGGGAGTAGCCGATCGAAAAACTCGGCACGCTTCTTGGTGTTGTCGTATTTCGTGCCCGGCAGATTCAGGCTCGCGGTGAGCACGTTGCTGGCCTGGAAGCCCTGCTCGATGCCCAGGATGCGAACCAGGCTCCCGATCAGCAGTCCCGCGGCGACCAGCAGCGCGGCACTCAACGCGACCTCGGTAGTGACCAAAATTTCGGCGATGCGCAGACCACCGCGGCCCTGTGTAGCCGAGCGGCCGCCGCCACGCAAAGCATCCTGCGGCTCGGAGCGGGCCGCTCGCCAGGCGGGGATTAACCCGAACAACAAGCCGGCCACCAGCGATACTGCGAAGGCGAAGAGTAGAGCGCGAAGGTCGAGATGAACTTCATCCAGCCGTGGTAAGTCCACCGGTGCACTCGCCACTAGAGCACGTACGGCTGCATAGGCCAACATTAGCCCGAGCGCGCCACCCGCGAAAGCGATCACCAGGCTCTCGGTCAAAACCTGGCGGATCATTCTCCAAGATCCTGCACCCAGCGCCGCGCGGATCGCCATCTCGCGCGACCGGCCGGTGGCTCGGGCCAGCATCAGGTTGCCTAGATTCACGCAGATGATGAGCAGGACCGTCCCGATCGATGCCAGCAACACTAGCAGGCCTTGCCGCGATCCGGCTACGACTTGTTCCTGTAAGGGAGTGACGTCGGCGCGCAGGTCGAGTCCGGGCATGGGCGTTTCATGGATGAGAGCTGCTTGAATGGAATTCAAATCCGCGAGCGCTTGCTGGGCGGAGACGCCGTCGCGGAGCCGTGCGGTCGTTATGAAATTGTGATTGCCCATGGCGTCCAGCTTGGCGCGGTCGATCGCAATCGGCTTGAAAATTTCAGGCTGCGCCGCCCGGCCACCCAATTCTTCTCCGTCGGATCGGGGATAGCGGAACCAGGCCGGCAGCATGCCCACTACAACGTGTGGGGTTCCGCTCAGCAAGATGGTTCTATTGAGAATCGATGCATCGCCATGGAAGCGGCGCTGCCATAGGCCATAGGTGAGGATCACCACGCGGTCATTGTTGGTATGATCTTCCTCTGCGGTGAAATTGCGGCCGAGCAGCGGTTGCACGCCCAATAACGGCAGATAATTCCAGGAAACGCGCTCCACCGCCAGCCGCGTGGGCGGCCCTTCGTTGCCCGTCAAGTTGAGCGAGCTGTCCTGCAGAATCGCCAGATCGGCAAAGGACCGGCTGCGCGCTTGCCATTCGAAAAAATGTTTCGCATTCACCGGCAGGCGCGGGTATCGCTGGCTGAATTGCGGAATCACTTCGTGGATGGCAACCAGTTGCTGCGGACTTTGAAAAGGAAGCGGGCGGAATAGCACCGCATCGGCGACCGAGAAGACGGCCGTGTTCGCAGCCAATCCCAGGGCCAGGATTCCAATGGCAGCGACCGCAAATCCAGGACTTTGCCTCAAGCCTCGAATAGCCTGGCGAAGATCCGCAACCAGCGTTTCCATGAGTACGACTACGCATCCGTCATTTTGTGTGTTCCATCAAAGGATGCCGCCAAGCCCAGTTCCAGGGGTGAAAACGCTAAGCTGGTCAATGGAGCCCCCAAGAAGTGTGGATCGTTAATATAGCCCTCAAACGGCCCTATACGTTCATCGTATTGGCGCTGTTGATCCTGCTGATCAGCCCGCTGGTGATCATGCGGACGCCCACCGACATTTTTCCCAACGTGAACATCCCGGTCATCGGAGCGCTCTGGAATTACACGGGGCTGAGCGCCGAGGAGATGGAAGAGCGGATCGGAGCGCAATACGAGCGCTGGCTGACCACTGTCGTCACCGACATGGAGCACATCGAATCGCAAACGGTGAACGGCCGCAGCATCACCAAGGTGTTCTTTCATCAAGGAGCCAAGGTCGACATGGCGATGGCGCAGATGACGGCCGCCGCGGTGTCGAGCGTCCGGCAGATGCCACTGGGAACGACGCCGCCCTACATGATCGTCTATAGCGCTTCCAGCGTCCCCATTCTGCAACTGGCGCTTTCGGGCCAAGGCTTGTCGGAGCAACAGCTGTTCGATTACGCCGCCAATGGCATCCGCACCCAGCTTTCGACGGTGGATGGCGCGGCTATTCCCTGGCCATACGGCGGAAAGCAGCGGCAGGTGATGATCGATCTGCAGCCGACGGCACTTCAGGCCAAGGGTCTTTCGCCGGCCGACGTGGTGAACGCGGTGAGTGCTCAGAATCTGGTTCTCCCTTCGGGAACCTCGAAGATCGGTCAATTCGAGTACGATATCGGGCTCAACGGCAGTCCCCGGACGGTCGCCGAGCTCAACGATCTTCCGGTGAAGGCAGACCGGAACACGACCATCTATGTTCACGATGTCGCGAATGTGCGGGACGGGTTTTCGCCGCAGACCAACATTGTGCGGCGCGACGGGCAGCGTAGCGCGTTGTTGACGATCATGAAGATCGGCAACGCCTCAACGCTCGACATCGTGCGCGAGGTCAAGGCCATGCTGCCTCAAATCGCGGCCACGCTTCCGCCCTCGCTCAAAATAGAACCCATCTCTGATCAGTCGTTGTTCGTGCGCGCGGCCGTGAACGGCGTGGTTCGCGAAGCGATCATCGCGGCCTGCCTGACGGCGGTGATGATCCTGCTGTTCCTGGGGAGCTGGCGCAGTACGCTGATCATCGCGATCTCGATCCCGTTGTCCATTCTCACGTCCATCTGCGTGTTGAGCGCTCTGGGCGAAACCATCAACATCATGACGCTGGGCGGGCTCGCCTTGGCGGTCGGAATCCTGGTAGACGACGCCACCGTGACTATCGAGAATATCGATCGCAATTTCGACCAGGGCAAAGATCTGCACAACGGGATTTTGGACGGTGCGGCGCAGATCGCCCTGCCGGCGTTGGTATCGACCCTTTGCATCTGCATCGTGTTTCTGCCGATGTTCTTCCTCACCGGCGTGGCGCGCTATCTCTTTATTCCTCTGGCCGAGGCGGTTGTATTCGCGATGTTGGCCTCCTACGTTCTCTCGCGCACGCTGGTGCCGACTCTGGCGATGTATCTGCTCAAGGCCGGCGTCCATCAGCACACGGAACCAGCGTCCTGGAATCTGGCGGGGAGAATCCAACGAGCCTTCGAGCGCGGCTTTGACGCATCGCGCGCGGCCTATCTACGGGGATTGGAAGGTTGTATCCGGAGGCGAGCGGTCTTTCTTCCCACTTTCATGATCATCGGCTCGGCAGCTTTCCTTCTGCTTCCGTGGCTCGGGCAGGATTTCTTTCCCAGCACCGACGCCGGTCAGTTCAATCTGCATTTTCGCGCCAAGACAGCTACGCGGATTGAGGAGACCGCGCGGCTGGGCGACCTGATCGAGACCGCCATGCGACGAACCATCCCGGCCTCGGAACTATCCAGCATCATCGACAACATCGGATTGCCGTATAGCTCCATCAATATGGCGTACAGCACCTCGGCGCCGATCGGAACCATGGATGCGGATGTCATGGTGACGCTTAAGCCGGGGCATCGCCCCACCGACGATTACGTGCATGAGCTGCGGCGGCAATTGCCCCAGGAGTTTCCGGGCGTCTCTTTCTATTTTCTCCCGGCGGACATCGTCAGCCAGATCCTGAACTTCGGTTTGCCGGCGCCCATCGACATTCAATTGTCAGGACCGGATGTGGAAGCCAATCACGCCTTCGCGACCAATCTTTTGACGCAGCTCCAAACCATACCGGGCGCCGTGGATCTACGTGTGCACCAGCTCTTCGATCAACCTCGAATCGAAATGACTGTGAATCGCACCAAGGCTGTGGAGAGCGGTTTTACGCCGCTCAACGTTGCCAATAATTTGTTGGTTTCTCTGAGCGGAAGTTTCCAGACCACGCCTTCGTTCTGGCTGGATCCGAAGACCGGCGTGACTTATAGTGTCGTGACCCAGACGCCGCAATATGCCGCATCATCTTTGTCGGATCTGGAAAATATTCCCATCAGCACGCCCAACGGGCAGCGGCCGGAAATCCTGAACGATGTAATGAGCAC
>Ga0070711_100002484_pt1 | contig 10529 bp, 9 predicted proteins | sample LARL53metaG_FD_65452 | JGI IMG/M metagenome (GOLD analysis project Ga0070711, IMG submission 65452) | Corn, switchgrass and miscanthus rhizosphere microbial communities from Kellogg Biological Station, Michigan, USA - LAR L5-3 metaG | ecosystem: Host-associated > Plants > Roots > Rhizosphere ... | reverse complement strand
CGCGACATCCAGGAAGGCGCCGACACGCTGAACACAGTCTACGAGCAGACGCAGCGGCGCGACGGCTTCATCAGCCTCGAAGTCTCGCCTTATCTGGCGATGAACACGCATGAGACGATCGAGGAAGCGCGCCGGCTGTGGCACGAGGTGAACCGCCGCAACCTGATGGTCAAGGTACCCGGCACCAAGCCGGGCATGACGGCAATCCGCACCTTGATCAGCGAAGGGGTTAACGTCAACGTAACGTTGCTGTTTTCGCAGCAAGTCTACGCCGAAGTCGCCGAAGCTTACATTTCCGGGCTCGAAGCATTCGTGAAAAAGGGCGGAGACCCGCACAAGGTGTCGAGCGTGGCGAGCTTCTTCGTAAGCCGCATCGACACGTTGGTCGACGACGAGCTCGACAAGAAAATCGCTGCTACCGCGGACCCGGCCGCAAAGGCGGAGCTGCAAAAGCTTAAGGGCAAAGTGGCAGTTTCAAACGCCAAGCTCGCCTATCAGCTCTACAAGAACATCTATTCGGGCGAGCGCTGGCAGCGGCTGGCGCAGCAAGGCGCCCAGACCCAGCGGCTCCTATGGGCGAGCACCGGAACCAAGAACAAGGCCTACAGCGACGTTCTCTATGTCGACGAGCTGATCGGCTCCGACACAGTTAACACGATGCCGCCGGCGACGATGGACGCTTATCGCGACCACGGTCATCCCCGGCCCAGTCTCGAAGAGGATGTCGACAGCGCTCAGGCGGTCATGGATGCGCTGCCCAAGGCCGGCATTTCGATCGATGCGGTGACCTCGAAGCTCGTCGAGGACGGCGTGCGGCTGTTCGCCGACGCCGCCGACCAGCTCTATGCGGCGGTTCAGAAAAAGCGCCGTACCGTGCTCGGGCCCAAGCTCAATTCAATGGCTTACAAGCTGCCGAATGAGTTGCAGAAGGATGTCGAGGCTGCTCTCGAGGACTGGCGCAAGGAGGGCAAGGTCAGGCGACTTTGGGCCGCCGACGCCTCGCTGTGGACCGAGGCGGACGAAGCCAATTGGCTCGGCTGGCTCGAGATAGTCGACAAGCAGCTGAAGGGTGTCGGGCATCTCCAGGACTTTGCCGACGACGTAAGGCGTTCGGGGTTCCGAGATGTGCTGCTGCTTGGCATGGGCGGCTCGAGTCTAGGCCCTGAGGTCTTTGCCGAGACTTTCGGGTCCAAATCCGGCTATCCCAAGCTGCATGTGCTCGACTCGACCGATCCGGCGCAGATCCGGCATTTCGAATCTCGCATCGATATCGGCCGCACATTGTTTCTGGTGTCGAGCAAATCCGGGAGCACGCTCGAACCGAATATATTTAAGCAATACTTCTACGCGCGGGCCAAGCAGACCGTCGGCGCTGAGGAGGCCGCGAAGCGCTTCGTCGCCATCACTGACCCGGGCTCGTCGCTCGAAAAGATCGCCCGCAACGAAGGTTTTCGCTGCGTGTTCCACGGATTGCCGAGCATCGGCGGCCGCTATTCGGTGCTGTCGGATTTCGGCATGGTGCCGGCGGCGGCGCTCGGCATCGACCCGCGCGCCTTCCTTGAAGGTACGGCCGAGATGGTGCGATCCTGCGCGGCAAGCGCGCCGCCCGTCGAGAACCCGGGCGTAATCCTCGGCGCTATCCTCGGGACCGCTCAGCGTCGCGGGCGCGACAAGGTGACGATTATCGCCTCCCCCGGCATTGCCGATTTCGGCGCCTGGCTCGAGCAGCTTCTCGCTGAGTCGACCGGCAAACTCGGCAAGGGCATCGTGCCGGTCGACTCCGAGCCGTTGGGCTCGCCGGCGGCCTACGGCGATGATCGCGTTTTTGCCTATCTCCGGCTCGCCGCCGATCAGGATGCCGAGCAGGAGCGCGCGGTGGCGGCGCTGGAGGGCGCGGGCCATCCCGTGGTGCGGATCACGGTATCCGACGCGATGCAGCTCGGGCAGGAGTTTTTCCGGTGGGAGATGGCGACGGCAGTCGCCGGCTCGATCATCGGGATCAATCCGTTCGATCAGCCCGATGTTGAGGCGGCTAAGGTCAAGACCCGCGACCTAACCCAGGCGTATGAGACGGCCGGGGCGCTCCCCGAGGCGCGTCCGTTCTTCGAGGGCGACGGGATCAAGCTATTCGCCGATCCGCGCAACGAGGCGGCGCTGAAGCCGCAGGCAACGAGCCTCACGGCGGCGCTGAAGGCCCATTTCGGGCGCATCCGCTCGGGCGATTACGCCGCGCTGCTCGCCTATATCGAGCGCAGTCCCGCCCATATCGATGTGGTGCAGCGCATCCGCCGCGTCATTCGCGACCGCACCAAGGCAGCGACATGCGTCGGCTTCGGGCCGCGATTCCAGCACTCGACGGGACAAGCCTACAAGGGCGGACCGAACACCGGCGTCTTTCTGCAGATTACCTGCGACGATCCTGAGGACCTGCCGGTGCCGGGCCAGTCCTATACCTTCGGCATCGTCAAGGAAGCACAGGCGCGCGGGGACTTCGAGGTCCTTGCGGAACGCGCGCGGCGCGCCTTACGGGCGCACATCACCGGTGATCTCGATGCCGGTCTCGCCACGCTCGGCCGCGCCATCGAGCAGGCTTTGCAATGAGGATCGATGCAACAGGGAGCTGAACCATGGATGTCCGGACCGAGGGCAGCACAAATCGGCTGGTAATGCCATCACAAGGGCAAAAAGCGCCGCCATGCACCTTGGTGATTTTCGGCGCCGGCGGCGACCTGACAAAGCGGCTCTTGATGCCGGCTATCTACAATCTGGCCAAGGCGAAGCTGCTGTCCGAGAAATTTGCGATAATCGCCGTCGACCGCACGCCAAAACCGATCGAAGCTTACCGAGACTACCTGGCCGAGGGGATCAGGAGCTTTGTTTCGGATACCGCTTCGGGACCAGCGACCGAGAAGTTCGACGCGCAAGCGTGGGAGTTCGTCGCAAGCCGGATTACTCATTTTGCGGGCGACCTCACGCAGCCCGACACCTACGCCCGACTCCACCAAGTTCACGAAAAGACGGCGGCATTACAGCAGACGGGCGGCAATGCGATATTTTACCTTGCTGTCGGCAGCCAGTTGTTCGGTACGATCGTCGAGCAGCTCGGCGCCGCCGGTCTCGTGCAGGAAAAGGACGGAACTTTTCGGCGGGTCATCATCGAAAAGCCGTTCGGCAGCGATCTCGCCTCGGCCCGAGCGCTGAATACTCAGATCCTCCGTGCGCTGTCGGAATCCCAGATCTATCGGATGGACCATTTCCTCGGCAAGGAGACGGTCCAGAACATAATGGTATTGCGCTTTGCCAACGGGATCTTCGAGCCGATGTGGAACCGCGACCATATCGATCATGTGCAAATCTCAGTCGCCGAAACCGTCGGTGTCGAGCGGCGCGCGAGGTTCTACGAAGCGACGGGTGCGCTGCGCGACATGGTGCCGAACCATGTCTTTCAGCTTCTCAGCCTGATCGCGATGGGGCCGCCAAACTCCTTCGCGGCCGACGCTGTACGCACCGAGAAACACAAGGTGCTCGAGGCGGTCCACCCGCTCGATTACGCGGAGGTGCGCCGGAACGTCGTGCGCGGGCAGTATGGTTCCGGAATTATCAACGGTAACCCCATGCCCGCGTATCGGGAGGAGCCAGGGGTGGCCTCTGACAGCAATACCGAGACTTATGTTGCGATGCAGCTCGCGATCGACAATTGGCGTTGGGCCGGCGTCCCCTTTTATCTGCGCACCGGCAAGAGATTGACTCGGCGGACGACCGAGATCGCCATTCAGTTCAAGCAAGCGCCGTTTGCGCTGTTCCGCAACACGCCGGTCGACATCTTGACTCCCAATGTTCTCGCTTTGCAAATCCAACCCGATGAAGGTGCGTCACTGCAATTCAGCGCGAAGATCCCGGGCCCGGAAATTTCGCTCGGCGGTGTGCGGATGAATTTCTCCTACAGGGATTATTTCAACACGGAACCGACCACCGGCTATGAGACACTCGTCTACGACTGCATGATCGGCGATGCGATGCTGTTCAATCGGGCCGACGGAGTCGAAGCCGGGTGGGCGGTGGTGCAACCGATCCTCGATTTGTGGCAGAACGACAAGACCGTCCCGCTCGAAATCTATCCGGCGAGCAGCGCTGGCCCGGAGCCCGCCGACAATCTGCTGTGGCGCAGCGGCCGGCACTGGCGGCCTATCGCGTGACAGTCGGAGCTCCAATCGAATGAGCCGGCCGGTCATCGTCTCCCCCTCGATCCTTTCCGCCGATTTCGGTCGGCTGGCGGAAGAAGTTCGCGCCGTCGACGCGGCAGGCGCCGATTGGATCCATGTCGATGTAATGGACGGACGCTTCGTCCCCAACCTGACGATAGGGCCGGTCGTCGTCGAGGCCGTGCGACGCGCGACGGCGAAGCCGGTCGATGTGCATCTGATGATCGTCGAGCCCGAGCGTTACCTCGACGACTTTGCCCATGCCGGCGCGGATCATCTTTTGGTTCACTGCGAGCCGAGCGCGACAATCCATCTGCACAGAACTCTGGCGCACATTCGTGACCTTGGGAAAACCGCAGGTGTGGTGCTGAACCCGGCGACCCCTCTGGCGATGATCGAATATGTGCTCGACCTGTGCGGCATCGTGCTGATCATGACCGTCAATCCGGGGTTCGGCGGTCAGCAATTCCTACCCGAAATGCTGCCCAAGATCAGCGCGCTACGACGCTTGTGCGACGACCGCGGCCTCGACACCGTCATCGAGGTCGATGGCGGGTTGGGTGGGGAGAACGCATGGCGGGTCCTCGACGCCGGGGCGAACGCCATCGTCGCGGGCTCACATATATTTCACGCATCCGACTATGGCCGCGCGATCGCATCGATCCGCGACTCGAAGCGGCCGCTATCGTAGATGACGCAAATGGCAAACCAATCTGTCGAGGTTCTCGAAAATCCCGAGGCTCTGGCCCACCGGGCAGCCGGCTGGATAACCGATATGGCCGCCGCCAGCCGCGGCCGGTTCGCGATCTGCTTGTCGGGGGGGTCGACTCCGCGCCGGTTGTATCAACTGCTCGGCCAGAGCCCGTACCGCGATCGCCTGCCATGGGAGCGCGTCCATTGGTTCTGGGGCGACGAACGTTTCGTGCCGTGGGACGACCCCGACAGCAATTACGGGATGGTGCATGCCGCGCTGCTCGGGCGATCGCCTGCCCCTCCTGCGAACATTCACGGCACTGCCACAAACGGCACCCCAAGAGATGCGGCCGCGGCGTACGAGCGGGTGCTGAAATCCTATTACGGTTCCGAAAGCCTCGATCCCAATCGACCGCTGTTCGACGTTCAGATCCTCGGGCTGGGGCCTGACGGGCACACTGCCTCGTTGATTCCTGGGACAAGCGTGCTCGAGGAGCGGCAGCGGTGGGTCGCGGAAGTCATCGGCGCGCGGCCCGAATCGCGCATCACCCTGACCTACCCGGTGCTGGAGAGCAGCCGGCATACGGCTTTTCTCGTCGCCGGAGCGGATAAGAGGGAGGCGCTGTCGCGGGCTCTGGCAGGTGATCAGGCATTACCTGCGGCTCGAATACGCCCGGTGGGCGAACTGATGTGGTTTGTCGACGAGGCGGCGCGGCCCAAGCCATGACCCCCGACCGCGACGAGCTGAAGCGGGCAGCAGCAATGCGTGCGATCGAGGAAGTCCAGGACGGCATGGTCCTCGGACTCGGAACCGGATCGACGGCTGCGTTCGTGGTGGAAGGGTTGGGCAGGCGAGTTGCCGACGGTCTTCGCGTGGTCGGCATCCCGACTTCAGAGCGCACGGCATCCCAGGCCCGCCGGCTCGGCATTCCGATCGCAACCTTTGCCGAATATCAAGCGCTCGATTTGACGATCGACGGGGCGGACGAGGTCGAACTCGGCACCCTCGACCTGATCAAGGGCCTCGGCGGCGCCTTGCTCCGCGAAAAGATCGTCGCCGCGGCGAGCCGACGGCTGGTAATCGTCGTGGACCAGGAGAAACTCGTCGAGCGCCTCGGTGAGCATACCCCGGTGCCGGTTGAAGTCACGCAGTTCGGCTGGCAAGCCACTGCGGTCGCGCTCGCCAAGCTAGGGTGCATACCCGAGCGGCGCTACACACCCGCCGAGCAGCCCTATGTCACCGACGGTGGCAATTACATCCTCGATTGCCGGTTCGGCCCACTCGCCGATCCGGACGAGGTCGAAAGAAACATCGCCATGACGGTCGGCGTGGTCGAAAGCGGGCTTTTTGTCGGGCGCAGCTCAATGGTTGTCGTGGCATCCTTGACCGGCGTGGAAGTGTTGACATCGGGGCGAGCATAATCGCGTGGGGAGGAGGCCGCCCTTGCTGGGCGGTCTCCTCGGCTTGCTCTCAGAAGAAATCAGCGGCCGTAGTCGCTACGCGACTGCCGGCGCGACGAGGATGAGCCCATGTAAGGCTCGTCCTGATGGAAACTGGCCAGGCACTGTTGCCGGAGTTCCGGATCGCTGATCGGGCCACACTCCTTGCGCATCCGCGCCTGCCGGAACCCGCGATTGGTTTCGAGCAGCCGATCGTATTGTTGGCTTTCCTGCACGTTCCGCCGAGCCGACCAGGACGGCGACATGTCGCCGGCATTGGTCTGCGGACCATTGGTCACCACCTCGGTGGCGGGCGCACCAGGGGCGGCCATTTGGGCGTGAGCAGGCAAAACCGAAACCGCCGTCAGGCAGGCGGTTGCGAAAACTAACCCGGTAGCGGTCTTCAGCAGCATGACATTACCTCGTGAGGTTGTTACCCCCAGGGTGAAGAACGCCCCAGCGCCTTTGCCTGTTCCGCGGAAAGCGCCGTGGCAAAAACTAGTCATGCCGCAACCGGAGGGAGGAGGTCCCTGAGGCCCCTCCCGGTCGAGCGGCCTCAGGGGACACGGGAAGGCTCAGCGTCCGTAGTTGCTCCGGTAGTGCCGCGAAGACGTCGATGTTCCGTAACCCGTAGCGCCCGCCGGCTCGTACTGTGCGAAGCTGTCGAGGCACTGCTGATGAAGTTGCTGATCGGTAATCGGGCCGCATTCCTTTCGGATGCGGGCCTGACGGAACCCGCGATTGGTTTCCAGCAACCGATCGTAACGCTCACTTTCCACCACGTTCCGCCGCGCAGACCAGTTCGGGGGCGGGGAACCTTGCGGGCCGTTGGTCACTGTCTCGGTGTTACCGAGGTCGGCCGCTGGCGGTTGCGAATCGTAGCTCCCCGTCATCGACCCGTTGCTGCCCTCTGACCAGTTGGGTGATGAGGTGCCCTGGTAATTTGGCGGCACATTGTTCCCCATTGCCGATCCGGACGTGCCCAAAGCTGGATTGGGGGATGCGTTGTCTTGATCCTGTGGCGCATAGTTCCCGGTCGTGGACCCGTACGAGCCCGTCGGTGCATTACCCGGGTAGGTCTGCGAACCATAATAGCCGGGCGCAGGCTGCGACTTCGCCCCTGGTATTGCCACGAACGACATAAGGCAGGCCGCCGCAACCGCCACACCCGCCGCTGTTTTGACCGTCATAATAGTCCCTCCATGTATTCAACTCGTCCGACGGGGAAAACGAAGCTTCAGAACTGCCGTTCCAATAAAACGCAATGGTAGAAACCTGAGGTCGCCGAACGCTGACAGGTTTCTAAATTCAGAACGTCGGATCGGGGAGACCGCGGCGGCGGCAAGCGGCGAGCAGCGTGTTGAGCAAGAGACAGGCGATTGTCATCGGACCGACTCCACCGGGCACCGGGGTGATCGCCCCGGCGATCGTGCTGACCGAGGCGAAATCGACGTCGCCGAACACCCGGCTGCGCCCGTCGGAATCGGCCGCCGGGCTGATCCCGACGTCGATCACCGTCGCCCCCGGCTTCACCCAGTCGGCCTTGACCATCCCAAGCCGCCCGGCCGCCGCGATCAGAATGTCGGCGCGACGGCAGATCTCACGGGCACCGCGGGTTTTCGAGTGGATCACGGTGACCGTACAATCGACGCCGATCAGCAATGCCGCCAAAGGTTTTCCGACGATAACGGAGCGACCGAGAACGACAGCATCGAGACCGGCCAGGTCGCGGTGAACCGAATGCAATAACCGCAAACAGCCCTGCGGGGTGCAGGGGACCATCGTCGGGAGGCCGCTCCACAACCGTCCGACGTTAACCGGGTGAAACCCGTCTACATCCTTGGCCGGGTCGATCGTCCCCACGACCCGGTGCGGATCGATCTGCCGCGGCAGTGGCAATTGAACCAGCACCCCGTCGATTCGGTCATCGTGGTTCAGTTTTTCGATCTCGGCGACGAGCGCCGCCTCCGGGATGTCCATCGGCAAACGAATATCGAAGGCGGCTAGCCCGGAGTCGGCGCAGGCGCGGCCCTTGGCGCGTATGTAGACTTGGCTCGCCCGATCGTCCCCGACCAGAACGGTGGCGAGAGCCGGAGCGCGCCCGATCTCGCTACGCAGACGCGCCGCGACCTCGGCGGCACGCCGGCGCAGCTCGGCGGCCATCCCGGCGCCGTCGATCAGTTCTGCCTGCCCCACTCCACTTTCCCCGGCCGACCATCCGCACCGTCGACACTACTCAAGCGGAGACACCGGGGTAAGAGGTTAGCACCAGCCGTACCGGTCCGGCTCACCGTCTGCCGTGATGGCGGCTGGCGTGGGTTTCGCCGTGCTCCCGGGCTTCGGCAGTCTCGCGACCGATGATCTTGTAAAAATAGCTGGGCTCGCCGGTCGCGGTTTCTTCCTCATGGACTAAAGCGAGGTTCGCTTCATCGAATTTCTTGAAGAACTCGTCCCACGAGATCTCGACCAGGTTTTCATCGCGGGCGTTCGGTGCGTCGGGGAATTCGATGCGAATGATGCCGGGATCTTCTTTCGAGTGGGTCGAGCGTACCGCTGCCGGGCGCCCGCCACGGGCCTCCGCCCATTTGCGAATCTCGGCGTGGTCCGTCGTGACCTTTGCCTGAGCCATGTCCATTTCCTCTGTAGGAGCCAGCCCCGCCGCTGTCGCGCATCCGGGCCTCTCGCTGCGAACAGAGACGACAAGGGTCGAGTTCAGCTAGGTTGTGCGACGATGACGATCGCGAGTTATCATTGCGCCGCCTGCGGGCGGGTCCACCGGGCCGATCGCCCACTGTGGCGGTGCGATTGCGGCGGCCACCTCAATCTGGAGCCCGGCCGGGGCTTCAGGCGAGGCGAGATTGGCCCGACGAAGGCCTCGCTTTGGCGCTATGCGGCAGCGCTGGCACTGTCAGGCCCGCCGCGGATCTCGCTCGGTGAAGGATGGACACCGCTGGTTCTGCGTGACTGGCGAGGCGCAAAAATCTACTTCAAGCTCGAAGCGCAGATGCCGACCGGTTCCTTCAAGGACCGCGGCACGGCGGTCATGATCAACCACCTGCTCGAAGTCGGGGTCGGGCCGATCCACGAGGATTCTTCCGGCAATGCCGGTGCCTCGATCGCCACCTATGCGGCGGCGGCCGGGCTTCCGTGCCGCATCTACGTTCCCGCCGCGGCACCGCGTGCAAAACTCGTGCAAATCGCCGTTTCGGGGGCCGATGTCCGGCCGGTCCCGGGCACGCGTCAGGATGTTACCGAAGCGGCGCTCACTGCGATCGGCGAAAGCTTCTACGCCAGCCATAATTGGCAACCTTTCTTTATCGAAGGCACCAAAACCCTCGCGTTCGAACTATGGGAGCAGCTCGGCTTTCGCGTTCCCGACAACATTCTCGTTCCGACTGGTTACGGCAGCAATATCCTGGGTCTCGACCGCGGTTTTGACGAGCTCGAAAAAGCCGGCGAGATCGTCGCCCGGCCGCGCCTTTTCGCGGTCCAAGCGGCGAATTGCGCGGCTTTTGCCGCCGCCTGGGCAGCGGGCGAAGATCGCTTCGTGCCGTTCGCGGCGCAACCGACCGTCGCCGACGGCATCGCCACCTCAAAACCCGTCCGCATCAGGGAGGTGCTGGGTGCCCTGCGGCGCTCAAACGGCGGCGTTGTCGCTGTGCGCGAGGAGGAGATCGCGCCGGCATTGACCGCGCTCGGCGGGCGCGGTCTGTTCGTCGAGCCGACCGCCGCGACCGCCGGCGCGGCGCTGACGCACTTACTGCGCGAGGGCACCATCGGCGTGGATCAGTCGACCGTGGTGGTGCTGACCGGCTCCGGGCTCAAGGCGACGGATCGCATCGCCGAACTGCTTGGCATCGACGGCGGGGTGTAATCGACACCCGCGGAAGCAAAACCGGTGAGCCCACATGCTCGCTGTTTTTGCTGGTCTGGCGCCCGGCGTAGAGGTCGAGAAGAGGGTTGCCACGAGAAAATAGACCCCACCTACTGCGACGAGCAGGAGGATCATCGCCAGCAGCCGGCCTCGGGTGCCTGCCGGCATGGCTGAAAGCCGAGCCACTGCCCGACCTCCATGGTGATGGCCAAGAGCCCCACCCGTTCCGCTTGCGAACACGTCACGACTGCCGCGAATGCCGGGTTTCGAAATTCCCGATCGACGGCCAGCGCCGGGATCGGATCGGGCGGCGGCCCTCG
>Ga0070711_100002483_pt1 | contig 10530 bp, 8 predicted proteins | sample LARL53metaG_FD_65452 | JGI IMG/M metagenome (GOLD analysis project Ga0070711, IMG submission 65452) | Corn, switchgrass and miscanthus rhizosphere microbial communities from Kellogg Biological Station, Michigan, USA - LAR L5-3 metaG | ecosystem: Host-associated > Plants > Roots > Rhizosphere ... | reverse complement strand
AGAAATCGCTGGAGCTGGCCGAAGCCAGCTACGCGCGCGATAAACGCGCACTGGAACTGGGCGCCCTGCCGCCGCTCGATATCTACCGCTCAGAGTCGCAGGTGGCGCAGCGCAAGGTGCCGGTGATCCAGGCGGAATACGGCCTGAAGCAGGTGGAGGACACGCTGCGCCAGACGCTTGGCGCCGATCTTGACGCCCGCTCCGGCGCGCTCGACCTGGAGCTGACTGACTCGGCGGAGACCGGCGGCAAGCTGGAGATCGTCGACTTGCAGGAAGCGCTGGGCAATGCGCTCAAGAACCGTCCGGAGATTGAGTCGCAAAACCAGCAACTGGCAATTGACGACGCGAACGCCAAGCTCGCCGGCAACAACCTGCGCCCTGATCTCACCCTGGGCGCCACGTACGCCAGCAACGGCCTGGGCGGCATTGTGTTTGATAATTCCACCGGCGCGCCCGTAGTGGTCTCCAACGGCGGGTTCTTCGATTCGCTCTCACAGGTGGGCGGCTTTAACTTCCCCACTTACGGCATCAGCCTGCAACTGCGCTTTCCCATCCACAACAATTCAGCGGCGGCCGACCTGGGCTCTGCGCTGGTTTCCAAGCGCCGCAGCCTTTACCAGATGCGCAGCCTGCAACAGACCATCAGCACAGAAGTAAAAAACGCCGTGCATGACCTTGAGCTGGCGGAGCTGGTGATCACGGCGGCGCAATCTTCGCGCGACCTGGCGGCCAAGAACCTGGCGGCGGAAGAGCGCAAGTACCAGCTTGGCGCGCAGACCATCTTCTTTGTGCTCGACGCGCAGAACCAGCTCTCGCAGGCGGAGCAGAGCCTGGTGCAGGCGCAGATCGGCTACCAGAAAGCGCTGGCTGAAGTGGACCACGCCACGGGCAGCCTGCTGGCCAAGCACAATATGGTCCCGGCTTCGGCGACGCCGTGAAAAACCAGCTCTTGGCTCTTGGCCTTTGGCTCTTAGCTTTTGGCTCTTAGCCAAAACCTGCGTTCAGTCGCCGGGCTTAGTCTTACGATAGCTTTCCTCCCGCTGCGTGCTTCAACCTGCGCGTTCGCACGGCCGCAATGGTGCGCTGCCGTTGCTCCGCGAGCGATGCGGCATCGAATGGCCATTGGCAAATCGATTCGAGCGGCCACTTGCTGTTCAGCAGCCATTGATAGGTCATAAGCGAGTGATTGCAGTTGACCAGCAGAAAATCATAGCCTTCCAGTTGCTCATCGGTCGGGACGATCCGGATGCCCTCGCCCGCAATCTGATAATAGCCAAATGCCTGCAACGCCGTGGGCACTGGATCAAGAATGTTCCACACCCGGTACGTTAGCGGCGCGTTTGCATCGTAATAATCCCTGAACGTCTTGTCTCCAGGCGCGGGGGCCGCAAACGTATAAACGGTGGTGGGCGCTTGCAGGGCTGAGTTCCGGTTCACGCTCACCAAAGCAAGCATGGAAGCGATAGGCCCGCCCAGGCTGTGGCCTTCGATGATGATGGAGGTTTTAGGATTTGATTTGATGGCCTGCCCAAGATAGTTTTGCAAATTGAATGGCTGCAGGTTGGTATCGACGAATTGCAGTGTGGAAAAGACGCTGTAAAATCCGTCTTCCACATTGCCTGAGCCGAAGATGGGCGCAAAAGGCGTCCAGCCCACCTCAAAGTCGATCAGCCATTCGACGATGAAATACGTGCCGCGAATGGCGACGACGATCTGGTTTGCGGCCGCTGATTGCGCTACCAATCCGTAGTACTCCGGACTTTTGTCTCCCCAGAAATCGTCTGTCGCCTGGGCGTATGCCACAATCGAATACCCTGCGGGAAACTTGGCCGGGGTGGGCGGTTTTTGCCCTACCGGTGTGAGCGCTATCTCATAAGCGCAGTTGATGAACTGGGCCAGGCTGGCGGCGGTATCTTTAGAAAAGCTTGCCATGATCGTTCCTTTCTTGGTCGGCGGGAAGCGACAAGTCTAATTCCTAGAGACCTGAGCGCAAGCGCGAGCCTTGAGTTTTTTGCCTGGAGAAGTTTCATTTCAGGAATCGGGTGGGGCCGGGATTGGTCCGCATGTCGCGGGATCACTGCCCGGCCCGCTAGCGGCAGGTGAGCGTGGCGGATGTAAATTTCCTGCCGCGAACAGTCCCGCTGTTGCTGATGGTGGCCGGCGTGGTGGTGGCGCTCAGGCACGTGGCCAGGCCGGTACTGCTGATGCTGGTATTGCCCGGCGCGGAAGTTGACCATGTGCCCACCGTGTCCGCAATGAGCGGACAATTGCCGCTGACGCTGGAGAGGGTGGCAAACTGTACCTGGTCGTCAGGCGGGGCCGCGTTATGGTCAGAGATGGCGCTTAAAGGCGTTACGATGGCGGTGATGAGGCAGCTATCGCGTGTGGTGGAGCCGCCGCAGCCAATAGCGAAGACGCTAAGGAAAATCGCAGCCAAGAACAAGACCGAAGTTTTCATCGGAACACCTTGGTCTTAAGCATACTGATTTTATACTTGGCGGATGGCTGCCGCAGATTGTGCTTTCTTCCTTGCGCCTCGCCAGTAAAGAGCGAGCCCAATCGCGATCGTTACGGCCGTGGCACCCAGCAGTTTGCCCTCAAAGACCCATTTGCTCTCGGTCTCCGGTGGAATCATGGCAAAGATAATGGAGAGCAAAGTTACCGAAAATCCCAGAAGGCCCGCAATCCATACTCCGACCTTGCCTCCCGGCACCAGAATGCCCTGGTGCTGCGCGCGATCTGGACGGTAGGCGAGCTTGATTACCGATGCATACATGTAAAGGAAGGGAATGAAGTAGAGGATGATGGCTGCATCCACAAGCAATTGATAAGCGTCCTGCCAGCTTGCTTTGTATTGCGAAAGCACCAGAATTACACCCGAGAGTCCCGCCTGGATCAAGATCGCTATGTAGGGCGTCTTCCATTTGGGATGGATCTTGCCGAAGAAGGCGGGCAGGTATTGGTCGATGCCGGCCACAAACGGGACGCGGGCTACTCCGGCAACGGTGGCACCGACACCGCCGGCGTTTCCAACCGTCACCAATAGAGCTGCTACTACACCAAACCAGGCAATTCCCAGCAATGCCGCCCCACCGCTGATGCCCTGAAAGACCCCTGAGCGCGTATCTGTTCCAGCAGCGGGCTGAATAACCAACACGGCCATGGTTCCGGCGATATAGATCAGAGCAATCAGCGCCGCGGATGCATAGATCGCCCGTGGAAATGTCTTGCGCGGCTCACGGATCTCTTCACTCATGGCACAAACAAGTTCCATCCCCGTGAACGCGAACGCGATCTGCGACCAATAGTTCACCGTGTCCAGGTTGAGATGAGGCAGAATGTTTTGGAAGGAAAAATGTGTCGCACTTCCCCGATGGAATCCCAGGTACGCGCCGATGCCAATCAACATGAGCAGAGGCAAATAGGTGGAAACGCCCCCTGCGTTTTGCAACCATTTGCCGATGTTCAATCCCACGATGTTCAGTACCACTGCCACCGCAAGCAGTGCCATCGACGACCAGAGAAGATAGTGCGGGTCCTTGGCAAGCACCCAGTACTTCGGCCCGCCGATGTATACGGACATGGCTACACTCGCCGTCAACAGACCGGGAAAATAAAATACCGTGTAAGACCAGTAGGCCCATCCGGCGACGAAGCCGTGGAAGTCGCCAAACGCCTCTTTGCTCCACACGTAGAGGCCGCCTTCCGCGGGATAGCGCGTGGAAAGCTCAATGATGATCAGCGCCGTGGGCAGGAAGAAGAGCACGGCGGCCAGCACCCACAGGCTGATGGACGACGTTCCGTTATGCGCTGCGGAGGCAATCCAGCGCGGCCCCAGCACGGCGGCAATGTTGAAGAGCAGCACGTCCCAGAAGCCCATGGCGCGGCGCAACTGTGATTTTGGAGCGGTGGTGTCTTCGGCCATGGCCATTCATTCCTTCCCGGTTGTTGCAAGACGTGGATGCAACGAGCGCCATCATTCTATCCTGCCGGGCAATTAGACGTCGGCGTTGCAATGGTCGGTCGCAACCTCAAGTGTCTTTGGCAAACGAGCCCATTGTGAAATTCGGGCGGAAGAAAATTTCGTTCCCGATCGGAAAGGAAAGTAGGCCGATTTTACGTCATTAAAGATGGACTACTCTCAATTTCCTTTAGAAGCCGTGCCCTGGCTCAATGGCGGAGGGGGAAGTATGCTGAAAACGCTCGATATCCTGATTGGCGTAGCTACGGTAATGCTGTTGTTTAGCATGGCCGTCACCATCGTTACGCAGTTTGTGGCCAACCTGATGCAAAGCCGCGGCAAGAACCTGCTTGAGGGGCTGACAGGTTTGCTGAAACAAATCGATCCCAACCTGCCGGTGGAGGCCGCCAACAAAATCGCGGAAACCGTACTGAAGCATCCGCTGGTGGCGGAAGCCAATGGAAAACTGGGCGAGGTGATCCATCGCGAGGAGTTCACCACGCTGCTGATGGGGCTGGCCGCCGGAGAAGGCGCAGCCACGCTGGATGCGGTGACCAAGAAAGCCCTGGAAGATCTGCTGGCCAAAAACGGCGTTGCTGATCCGGCCGGGACGCTGAAAAATATCCGCTCCGCGGCGCTTGTGCTGGAAGCGTCGAATCCCGAACTGGCGAACGACGTGCGCCACGGCATGGCCATCCTGCAGGAAGCCAAGAGCCAGTTTGTGGCCAAGGTGCATGGCTGGTTTGACCAGACCATTGACCGCGTAAGCGCGCGCTTTACGGTTACGGCGCGCATCATTACTTTTATTGCCGCCCTGATTGTCGCTGTGACGGTCCAACTGGATACATTTGCCCTGGTGAACCGGCTTTCCGTGGACCAGCAGTTCCGCGATGCCGTGACGAGCGGCGCTCAAAAGGTAGTGAATGAAGCGCAAAAAGCAGCGGACAATTCCAGCGCAACGGCGCCGATACCAACAGCGAAGACAACAGACACTAGCGCTCCAACGGCAACGCCGACAGCGACTGCAACGCCAACTGCGACCGCGACAACACCAACATCGAACACGGCTGGGACTGGGACCACGGTCGCGCCAACGCCGCCGGCTTCAAATCAAACACCAAACCAAACTCCGGCCACCAGCTTGTCAACCAGCGACGTTCAGAAGGAATACTACAATCTGCTTTCCACCGGCGGCCTGGTCACGCTACCCACGGACTGGCAATCGTGGGTGGACAGATGGACCCTCGGCAAGGTCCCGGGCATCCTGCTTTCCGCGCTGCTGCTGAGCCTGGGCGCGCCCTTCTGGTATGCACGCCTGCAAGACCTGTTAAAGCTGCGGTCCACGGTGGCGCAAAATGATGCCATGCAGCGCCAGACGCGGCAGACGACCCAACCTTCGGCACAGGATGACGGCTCCTCCGGCGGGCCAACCACAATTGTCCGAGTGGCGGCAGTGGGCGAACAGGGCGACCCCAACGCGGTCGGTTAAGGAGCAGAGCCATGACGAAAACATTCATTGGTTGCGCCGCGGTAAACTTCCGTCGAGGCCGGCCGCCAGGCTTCCAGCCGGAAGCCATCGTCATCCACATTGGCGAAGGCAGCCTGCACAGCATTGACCAGCAATTTAACGATCCCGGGGCGCGCGTTTCCGCGCATTATTGCGTCAGCAAGGCCGGCGACATTCACCAGTACGTGGACGAAAAAGACACCGCGTTTCACGCCGGAAACATTGACCGGCCTGACTGGTCAGGCTTGAAGCCGGGCAGCACGCCGGGCAGCTTCATCAATCCCAACTTCTACACCATCGGCATTGAGCATGAAGGCTTTGCCGACGACACGTGGCCAGACCCGCAGTTGGCCACCAGCGCCGCGCTGGTCGGTGAGATTGCCGCGCGCTGGAAGATCCCGCTGGACGAAGACCACGTGATTCGCCATCACCAGATCCGCTTTCTAAAATCGTGTCCCGGCAATGTCATCAAGATCTCCGACATTCTGGGGCGGATTTCGGCGGCTGCTCCGGCTCCTCCCGCCGTCACCAGCGTAACCACGGTCAGCAATCTGCGGCTGCGCGGCGGAGCGCCTTCCCTGGCGTCGCCAGTGATGCGCACCATTCCGGCCAAAACCGTTGTGGAAGTAAGCGCGGTGGTCCTGGGCGATATCGTGAATGGGAACAACCGATGGTACCCCGACGGCCTGGGAAACTTTCTCTGGGCCGGCGGCACAGATCATCCTTGATGCGTGAGTCATAGAAGAAGAGTTCCGGTTCAAATCAGCCACAGTATCTGGCTGAAAACCACCATACTGGGACGAGTTGCACACGGCGGCGCTGAACAATCGCGCAAAATCGAGAGAATATCGGTGACGCGAATTTGGCCTGTCATGTGCTCCGATATAGGCCCGGAGGAACCATGCCTTCCTATCTCCGGGGTTTCCTTTGCGCGCTAAGCCTGCTGCTGCCGCTAAGACTGACCAATAATCTTTCTGCACAAACCCAACCGGCCCAGACGCAGGCACCGCCCGCTTATGAATCGGCCACAGTCCTGCGCGCGACAACGCGCATGGTAGTGGTGGACGTTGTGGCCATCGACAAAAAAGGCTTGCCGGTGATGGACCTCAAGGCCGGTGACTTCACGGTCCATGAAGACGGCAAGGCGCAGCAGGTCCGTAGTTTCAGCTTTCAGCATCCCGCAGAGACGAGAGAACCAGTAGTTGCCGCCGCCCCGCCGCCGAAGCTGCCTGAACATGTATTTACAAACGTACCCGTGTACCGGACTGATCGCCCGTTGAACGTAATCCTGCTGGACGCATTGAATTCAACCTTGATCAACCAGATGAATGTTCGTGACGAGACGCTCAAACTGTTGCTGAAACTGCCGGCTGACCGGCCCGTGGCGGTATATGCGTTGGGAGAAAAGCTGCAGGTCCTGCAGGATTTCACCACTGATCCAGCCATTCTGCGGACGGCCGTAAGGAACTACACGGACCATGCGTCGAGACACCTGAGAAACCCCGTGGGCGATCCCATATCGGAGGCGTTTATGCTCACCACATTGCCTTCGGCCGCGGCGCTCCAGTCGTACCTGAGCTATACGCAAAACGGCGCGTCGGTGGGGGCCGATGTGCGAGTGGCGCTCACGCTGGATGCGCTGCAAGCCATAGCCCGCTCGCTTTCCGCTTATCCGGGGCGCAAGAACCTGATCTGGGTCTCCGCATCGTTTCCGCTTACGCTCAATGCTGACGGAAAACCGAAGGTGAAGGGTGATGATGCGTCCATCCGCAATTACCAGCAGCCGCTGGAGCGAATGGCGGACGCGCTGATGAGCGCCCAGGTAGCGATTTATCCCATCGACGCGCGGGGAATGGCCAGCGTGAGTTTTCTTGAAGCCAGCGGCGCCAGCCAGCATCCGCTAGGCAGGGGATATTCGGATGGCTCCGGCGTTGGCCTTGAGCCGGTGCAGGCCAATCTTTCCGACGAGCTTCTGGCCGCCCACGCCACCATGAACACGCTGGCGGAACGGACAGGCGGCAAGGCCTTCTACAACAATAACGACCTGGCGAAAGCGATCCAATCCAGCCTGGACGATGGCGCCACGTATTACACACTCGGCTACTATCCGGCCGGCGGAGAGTGGAACGGCAAGTTCCGAAAAATCTCGATTACAACCACGCGGCCGGACGTGAAGCTGCGCTACCGCATCGGTTATTTCGCAATCGATCCCGAGAAATACATTGATCAGGACCCCAGGCAGCGGGCCCATGACCTGATACAGGCGCTCTCGCTGGAAACTCCGGCTTCCACGGCGCTGCTGTTTCAAGCCCGCGTGCTGCCGCCTTCAGAGACAACAGGCAACAAAGTGCTGGTGGATTTCGCCGTCGATCCCCATGCCCTGAGTTTCCGCCACGGAGACGACGGGCTGGAGCACGCGATGGTGAAATGCGCCGTGGAAGTTTATTCCGACAAGGGCGAGCCGCTCAGGACTGAAGCCTCAGACGTGGCCACGGCGCTCAAGCCGGATGCTTACAGCCAGGTGCTGCGCACCAACCTGCCCTGCCGCGCGTCATTCGACCTGAAAGAAGGCAGCTACATTCTGCGGCTGGCCGTGCGCGACGAACGCACCGGCCTGATCGGCTCACAAAACGCGAAGTTGACCGTGGGAGCGAAAGAGTAGAAGTATTCAAGGGGGTCAAAGCGGGAGTGAGGATCGTGGACAGGGATCTAGCGCGCGAGTGCAGGGAGCGGTCATCGCGCCGACAAACAACTAAATCAGTTTCAGAGTTACCGTAAACGCTCGGGCAAAACCTCAGCGGCTAAAGCCAGACAATTTATCGCAGGTTACGCAGGCATGAATGCCTGCTCCACCCCGTAATCGTCTACATTTACGGTGAAAAGAATGTAGATCAGGCTATTTCCAGGGCTTTGCTCAATTCCAGGACTTCGATGTTCGACGGGCATTCAGCCCAGTTGTGACGCCAGCAGATGATCATGTCACAGCCATCTTTTTTGTGGCGATGCTTTAGGAAGTTGCGGCTTTCAAATTCGAACTCAATACGGACGCGCTGCCAGACGCCGCGGGCCACCTCAAACATGGCTTCGCAATCAGGGAAATCCGGCTGGATGCGGAGGACGACAAACCCGAGCCGCCGCGCCAACATGCCAAAGACGAAGACCACGCCCAGCTCATTCATCGGTTCGTGGGCCATCTCCGGAAGAGTCATGGGACGGCCATAGACAGGGCGGTCGCGGTGAATGGGGCCTTTGCGGACGCGCGGACGGACGAAAGCTTTGGCGGCCCTGCGTTGGTTCGTGATTTTGGCGTCACCGAGTTTGATCACGTCCTGCCAATCGCGCTCAAGTTTTGACTGGCGGGCGAACTTGCGGAAGGCCTCCGGGATGCGCGTCCAGTGGCGGTAGCGGGTGTGAAAGGGCATGTTGCTGAAATGTCCGGCGCTTTCATACTCATGAATGCTGGGAACCTTGCCGAGCTTGCGGGCGACGGCGGCCCAGTCGAGCAGGAGCGTGGATTCGGGCAGGCTGAAGCCGGGGCCGGTGGCTTCCAGTCCGGCGGCGGCCAAGGCGCGTCCGAGGCCTCCAAAGCGCTTGTAAATGACCTGCTCCGAGACGCGGCCAAGGAGCCGGAGATCGCGGAGGCTGGGGTTGCGGCCAAGTTTTTTGGCGGAAAGACGGATGGCTTTGACGATTTGTGGTTTGGACATGGGGATGCACTGAGCAGCAAGCGGAGTTTTGGGCATTTTTCCCTCGCAAATGGAAAAGCCACCCATCTGAGAGTGAACCCAGGCGGGGTGGCGGAGTTAGGTGGTTTTAAATCAGAGAGTTAGGGTTGGAACGCGGTTAAGGAGCCGGTTTGGGCTGGAACAAGGAAATAGTGCTCCTACTTATCTAGTGTGTGAAATTGAGGTTTCCGGGACACTTTTTTGAAAAAATATTTTTAGGGGGTGGGGGGAGGATCGCACGTTATCGCCGTGATCTTCCAGGCCGGATGCTACAAAATTGGACACTCCATCCTAGGTGCAGGCCGTTCCAAGGCATTTAGAACCTCAGGTTTTCCAGCAGCCAGAGCGTGGGCGCTCCAAGCTGCATTGTTAGTCTGGCGCCACCGCCGAGCGAATAGAGGAAATATGGCAAATAAAGGGAGAAAACGGAATATAATTTGCACGAAATGGGCACTGTTTGGAAATTCATAAGAAAAACACTTTCCCGCAAGACATTTCCTAAGACGACGGTCGTGGAAAATAGCGAGCAGAGTCAATTCACGAGCGAAAGAGAGAAACTCGCACACGAGCTTTTAACACCCCTTGCAGAAATCCTTAATTACGCTCTCGTGCTCAGACGCAAAGACCTAACTGATATTCCTCCGGTGTTAGAACGGCTTGAGAGCGCCGCCACACGAGCGATTGCGATCATATCCGCCTCGCAATTCAAGATGGCGGGACAGAGCTATTACAAATCAGTGGACCAATTGAGACAACCGCAAGTAGTCAACATAAATACTCTAGTTGAAATTGCGGTGAATACGGTCAGAGATGCCCGGCGAGAGCACGTCGTTTTTCGCCGCGTGTACTCTGCCCGTTGCTGCGTAGAATGCGTTCCCAATGAAGTAATCCAAAGCTTAATAAATGTTCTTCGTAATGCGTATGACTCTTTTATGAATGATGCCGGTCAAATAGAGATACGTACTCTACAACAGGAGAGCTCGCTTTTGCCGTTGGGTAAAATCAGGATCATTGTGATCGACAACGGGGAAGGCATACCGGCGGACCGAATGAAGCACATCTTTGCGGAAGGTTATTCTACGCGTATTGGAGCGGGAAGGGGATACGGTCTTGCCGTTACGAAGCAGCTCGTGCAGAAAAATGAGGGAGCTATAAAAATTTACAGCCCAACCCAAAACCAATCTAATGGACGCGGGACGGAGGTCGCTTTCGAGTTTCCTCGCGTGCGCTGTGCTAGCGTATAGGGGCTGTTGGGTCAGCATCGGATAATCGATAGTTGGTTGGAGAATGATGCAGTGACAAAAAAGCAACGTCCGGAAATCCTTCTAGTTGACGAT
>Ga0070711_100002481_pt1 | contig 10534 bp, 8 predicted proteins | sample LARL53metaG_FD_65452 | JGI IMG/M metagenome (GOLD analysis project Ga0070711, IMG submission 65452) | Corn, switchgrass and miscanthus rhizosphere microbial communities from Kellogg Biological Station, Michigan, USA - LAR L5-3 metaG | ecosystem: Host-associated > Plants > Roots > Rhizosphere ... | reverse complement strand
CCGCGGAAGGTGGTCGTGCGCGGCGTCGATCCGAGCTGGTAGATCGCCACGGCATTCACGCCGCCGAGGGCGACGTACAGGATCGCAGCGTCGGGCGAGAGCGCCACCGCCGTGGGTGCGAGGCCGATGGCGCGCGTGACAAACGGCGCGATGTCAATCGAATCGAGCAGCGAGTCGCCGCGCGTGTCGAGCACGGCGATGGCATCGCCGTTGCCATCGGCGACGTACGCGCGCTGGTGACGCTCGTCCCACGCGATTGCGGTCGGGTGACGTCCGACTTCAATGCGCCGGCCGACTGCACCGGTCACGAGATCGATTCGAGCCGCCGTGCCCGGCATTGCAATGCCGCGGCCATCGACTCGAACCGGCTCTGCGCGCGGCTCGCAGCACTGCCGGACCGATCGATCGCCCGCGGCCGGTGGCTGGCCCGCGAGCTCGGTGACCCACGCGACGGTTCCGTCCGCCGAGACGACGGCCGCAATCGGCGCGATCCCCAGCGGTATGGTGCGCAGGAGGGTTCCGCTGTCGGCATCGATCACTGCGAGCTGATCGTCCGCGGGAAGAGGCAGCACGGCGATGCGGTGTCCACTCGCGTTCGCACGCCTCGCGACCGCCGGAGATCCCGCCATGTCATGCCCGAAGCCGCCGAACGCCCGGAGTGAGTCGCCGGCGATGGCGGCGAGCTGGGCAATTGCAGGTGCGTTGGCGGGCGCACCGGCAGGTCGCCGAAGGCCGGCGGGCACCCGCCCCACTGACGAAATGAGCATGGCGCCCGAGGCGGAATCCAGGGCGAGTCCGTAGATACCGGCACGCCCGCTGATCGGGACGCGAGCCAGCACTCGGTTGTCAGCCCACCGCATGCGGTAGACCGAGCCTGGCACTGCCACCCAGACTTCGCCGGGCAGGCGGCCAAAGCGCAGTCCGGTCACTCGACCCTCGAAGACCGATTGAATTCCCGCCGGCGTGATCCGTTGATTCGTCGCGATGACACCGGGATCGGCGATTCCGCGCTGCGGCGGAAGCGGCGTAGCCTGCAGCACGAGCGCAAGAACAATCATGCCGAATGTTACTTCCGTTATGTTCGCTGAACCATGAACCCCGCTCGTCGTCTCGGCATCTGGCTCGCCATCTGGGCCGGAATGCTTTTCCTGCTGATCCTGATCGGCGGTGCCACGCGCCTCACCGAGAGCGGGCTCTCGATTACCGAATGGAACGTCGTCTCGGGGGTCGTACCGCCGCTGAGCGCCGAAGCCTGGAACCTGGAGTTCGAGAAGTACCGCCAGATCCCGCAGTATCAGGCAATTCATGCCGGCATGACCGTCGAGCAGTTCAAGGGAATTTTCCTCTGGGAATACCTCCACCGGCTCTGGGCGCGGCTGGTGACCGTGGCCTTTGCGCTGCCGCTGCTCTGGTTTCTCGCCAAGGGCATGATCCCGCGGCAGGTGCGCGGGCGCCTCTGGCTACTGCTTCTGCTCCTGGGCGCACAGGGCGCGCTCGGCTGGTTCATGGTATCGAGCGGACTGAGCGGGCGAATCGAGGTGAGCCAGTACCGCCTGGCCGCGCATTTCGCCGCCGCGCTCCTGATCTATGGCGCCACGGTATGGACTGCGGCCGACTTCCTGGCACGACCGCAGGCAGGCTCGGGCGATCAGGGCCGCGCACGCCACCTGTCGTGGTGCGTCACGGCACTCGCGATCGTGACCGCCATTGCGGGCGCCTTTGTGGCCGGACTTCGCGCCGGGCACGCATACAACACGTTTCCATTGATGGCAGGTCACGTCGTACCGCCGGGGTACGGGGCCCTGTCACCATGGCCACGGAACCTCTTCGAGAATGTCGCGGCCGTGCAGTTCAATCACCGCTGTCTCGCGCTGATCACCTTCGCGGCGATCGTGGCATTCTGGGGGTGGTCCCGCACGCGCGTGCTCGAACCGGCGGCACGCCGCGCGATTGCCCGGCTGGCTGCGGCCGCGGTGCTTCAGGTGGCGCTGGGAATCGCCACCCTGCTGCTCGTGGTGCCGGTCGGCCTCGGCGTTGCGCACCAGGCGGGCGCCATCGTGCTGATCACGGCGGGTTTGCTGAGCATGCACGCCCTTCGCAAGCGCGGGCGAGCAATCAGCCCGCCTGCCCAATCTCGAAGTTCCGCAGCCTCGTGATGCACAGCGCGAGCGCTCCGAAAAGGACTACGCCGCTCATCCAGCAGGCCCGTGCGGCGGGGAGCTGCGCCACGAATACACTTGCATCGACGCTGGACACCGCGTCCGCTACGCTGAGCATGTACTGCCGGATGCTCAGGTTGCGCGTGCCGGCGAACAACCGGGCGAGCGTGCCTTCCCAGACGACAAGGTAGACCAGTCCCACGAGCAGCCCGCGCCGGGTGATCAGCCCCAGGGCCAGGAACACCGCCGTGTACAGCACGCTGCCGAGAGCGGCGCCGATCCCGAACCCCAGTACGAGCCCGGTGGAATCGAGTCCGCCGATCGCGATGGACCCCGCCGCCACCGTCGACAGGAAGGTGAGCACGACGCAGATGGACGCCGTCACCACGAACTTGGTGAGCACGATCTCCGAACGCGGGGTCGGCTTGGTCAGCAGGTAGACCACCGTGCCGTCGTCGATCTCGGCCCCGAAGCCGGAGCTTGCGAGCACCAGCGCGACAAATGGCACGACGACCGTGAAGCTCAGCGCCGGCAGCAGTGATGCCATGTCGGCCAGCGATTTTTCGTCGGTCTCCGCATAGATGCGGATCAGCACCGCCATCACGACCGGCAGCGCGGCGAGCACCGTGACGATGATCCATCGGCGCCGGGCCAGCGCCTGGCGGACGGTCAATCCCGCGATGATCGGGTTGATGAGCACGCTATCCCTGCACCAGGTATGAAAAGACGCTTTCGAGTGACTCGTCCGCCGGCACCACCTCGTGCAGCGACACGCGCGCCTCGCGCGCAATCACCGGGAGGGCGCGGGTGAACGCGCCGAGATCCGAGGTGCGGACCGTCATCCCGCCGACCGCAAATTCGACACTGGTCGTGGCCGACTGGCGCACCAGAGCCGCCGCCAGCGTCCGGTCATCGCTGGTGCGCAGCGTGAAGGTGTGCGGCCGGTCGGTCATCAATTGCCGGATCTCGCGGCTCGGGCCGCTGGCGGCGAGCCTGCCCCCGAGAATCACCAGCACCGCGTCGGCGAGCCGGTCAACCTCCTCGAGAATGTGCGAACTCACCAGGATCGTCCTGCCGTCGTCGCCCAGGCGACGGAGCACCGCCATCATCTGGAGGCGTTGCTTGGGATCCATCCCGTTGAAGGGCTCGTCGAGCAGGAGGATGCCGGGATCGTGCACCAGCGTGGCCGCGATCTTCGCCCGCTGCCGCATCCCTTTTGAATACGTCGCAATCGGCCGGTCCTTCGCTCCCTCCAGTTCCACCAGCGCGATGGCGCGCATGGCGGCGCCGGCGGCGTCCCCGAGTCCGTGCAGCCGCGCGTTCAGCAGCACGAACTCGTACCCGCTGAGGAACGCGTAGACGCTCTCGCTTTCGGGAACGAATCCGATCGACCGGTAGACCTCGGCATGCTGCCACACGGGTGTTCCGTTGATCTGCACGACGCCGCCGGACGGCCGGAGCAAGCCCACGATCATGTGAAGGATCGTGGACTTGCCGGCGCCATTGGGGCCGAGCAGTCCGGTCACGCCCGGCGCGAGGGTGAACGAAACGTCGTTCACCGCCACGACGTTGCCGTACCACTTGGAAGCATGAACGAGTTCGACGGTCACGTTTCGATGTGCCGGTAGCGCAGCGTGAGCACGCCCGCAGACACGATGAGCAGCAGAGCCGTCGTGCCCAGATACAGCGACCCCGGCAGGTTCGCGATCTGGATCACGGTCATCCGCTCGCGCCCGCGGGACCGCCGGCGCACCTCGGCCCGGTGCCTCGCCATGGTCGCCGAGTCCGCGTGCGCCGGTGGCGGAGCGACCGGTGCAAAGAACGCCGAGTCAACCGGCGCCCTCACCTTCGTGGTGTCGAAAATCCAGGTGGTGACTCCGTCGCCCACCATCAGCGGACTCGCCAGCACGAGGTAGCGCATCTTGTCGGGCCGGGTGATCACGAGCGGCGTGACGAACGCGCTCGCCACCATGAGGGCTCCGAGAATGGCCGCCGTCGCGAACGGACGCCGCCGGATCACCGAGGCGATCGCGAGCGACACCATCGACAGCAGAACCGCAATCACCAGCGCCGCCGCAACGATCCGCGGCAACTGCGGTACGCTGTCCTTCATCGCCTTGAGGGTATCGGCGGCCGAGAAGTACTGGCCGAACATCAGCACGATGTGCGGCAGCAAGCCCACAATGAACAGTGCGGTCGTGAGCGCGCCCACCCGGGCGAGCACGTAATCCGGACGGCGCAGCGCCCGTGAAAAATAGAGCGCCAGCACGCGATGCTGCTGGTCGCCGGTAACGAGCTCCGGCGTCTGGAACGCGCAGAACAGCCCGAAGATCCACACGGTCGTGCGAAAGTACCCTTCGTGCGTGAACAGCTGGATCTGTCCGCCACCCAGCAGCCCGGCCAGCGCCGCCTGGATCACCGCCGGCACGATGACGAACGCGACGAGGGCGACCGGCGCGATCTTGGCGCGCACGCCGCGCCCGAGGCCGAACACGGTGCGGAGCCCGTGTGCGTACAGGGCGCGCACGGCACCGGCACGTCCGAGGCGCTTGCCGTCGTAATGCTGGTACCCGATGTCGTAGATCGCTCCCGCGCGAGCGTCAAGCGCCGACATGCGTACCATCACTTCCCCGCGCGGGCGGTGCCCCGAACATGTCTTCGAGCCGGTGGCGGCGGCGTCCAAGGCGCAGGAGTCCCACACCGCTTTCGGCCGCCGTATCGCGCACCGTGTCGAATGGAGAACCCCCGTCGATTTCAATCGCGATGCTGCCGTCGGGGCTCACGCGCGCCGGAAGCCCGCGCGCCCCGAGCGCCCCGACGAACGCGGCGGCATCGCCGATCACCTCGACGACCAGCAGTTCGGTTTCGCGCGTGAATGATGCGATCGGAGCCGCGCGCAGCAGCTTGCCCGCTTCGATCGCGACGAGGAAGTCGCAGACCTGTTCGATCTCGCCAAGGAGGTGCGACGCAACGATTACGCTGATGCCGAACTCGGTTCCGGTGCGGCGGATCAACTCCAGCATGTCGGTGCGGCCCGCCGGATCGAGGCCATTGGTCGGCTCGTCGAGAAGCAGCAGCCGCGGATCGTGCACCAGCGCCTGCGCCAGCTTGACCCGCTGTTTCATGCCGGTCGAATAGCCGCCGATCTGGCGGTAACGCTCGTCGTACAGTCCCACGTGCCTGAGCATTTCCGCGGCCCGCTCCCGCGCGGCCACCGGCGGAAGCCCCGAGACACGCGCCATGTGAGTGACGAAATCCGCCGCCGGCTGGTCGGGAGGGAGGCAGTCGAATTCCGGGATGTAGCCGAGATACTGCCGCAGTTCCGGACCCCGCAGCGTCGCGTCGATGCCGAGCACCGTCAGCGATCCGCTGGTGGGCTCGAGAAGGCCGAGCATGATCTTGAGGAAGGTGCTCTTGCCGGCGCCGTTGGCGCCGACCAGGCCGGTCACCCCCGGCTCGATCTCCAGCGTGAGCCCATCCAGCGCGGTTACGCCGCCCGGATAACGCTTGGTCAGTTCGAACGTGCTGAGGAGTGACACGGTAGCAAGGTACGATGTTTCACCCTGAATTGTGTCACTTTCCACTGCAGCCGCATCTCCACCCCGACCCAAAATGGGGAGGACCCATGCGCCGCCTGATCCTGGCACTGCTATTCATCGTTCCAATCGTGAAACTTCGCGCCCAGGGCTGGATCGATATCGATCGCCCGGTCAACTCCGTGCGGGGTCCCGCGCAACTCGTCCGGGTCGGCTCCTCCGTCCGCGCCACCGTTGACGGCCGCGTCGCCCGGTTCGAGGTGGAAGAGCGATTCCGCAACAACGGCGGTACCATCGCGGAAGGCACCTATCTCTATCCGCTTCCGGGCGAGGCGGTCTTCAGCGACTTCTCGCTCTTCCAGGGCGAGCGCGAACTCAAGGGCGAAATGATGGCCGCCGACCAGGCCCGCAACATCTATGAGGGCATCGTACGCCGGCTCAAGGACCCCGCGTTGATCACGCTGGTGGGTCACGGACTGATTCGCGCGCAGGTCTTTCCGGTGCAGCCGGGCGAGACGCGCACCGTAACCTTGCGCTTCACCGAACTGCTCGGCCGCGAGAGCGACGCGCTCCGGCTGCGTTACGCCGCAGGCGATCGCGGCGATGCGCCGGTGACGATGAACGTGGAGGTCCGTCGAGAAATGGACTTCGCGACGCCGTACTCTCCCACGCATCAGCTTTCCAATGAGCGGCGTGACGGCAATCTGCGCATCAGCGTCAGTCCACCGGTGCGCGGCGACGTGGATCTCGTCCTGCCGTTTCGCCGCGGCCTGGTTGGCGGCACCGTGTTGACCCACGCCGAACCAGGCGAGGATGGCTTCGCCCTGCTCTTCCTCGCCCCGCCCGCAAGCGGCGAGGGCGCGTCGGTTGGGCGCGACCTCACCCTCGTTGTCGACATCTCCGGTTCGATGAGTGGCGAAAAGATCGACCAGGCCAAGGCGGCGCTGCAGCAGGCACTCGGCGCGCTGCGGCCGCGCGATCGATTCCGCCTGATCGCGTTCAGCAGCGGTGTCCGGCAGTTTCGCGAGGGGTTTTCCGTAGCCGGTGAATCCGAACTCTCCGATGCCCGGCGGTTCGTCGACGGACTGGCCGCCGGTGGCGGGACCAACCTGGCCGGGGCGATCGAGGCCGCGCTCGATGAACACCCGGACGCCGAGCGACTGTCGATGGTCATGCTCCTGACCGATGGAATTCCGTCGGTCGGCGAACAGGCGCCCGACCGCATTGCTGCCGCCGCCGCGGCGCATATCGGCCGGTCGCGAATTTTCACCGTGGGGGTTGGACACGACGTCAACACCTACCTGCTCGACCGCCTCGCGGTTGACGGTCGCGGCAGCGCAACGTATGTCGCTCCAGGAGCGAATGTCGGCGACGCCGTCGGGACGCTGCTCGGCAAGCTGTCGCGCCCGGCATTGACCGACCTGCGCATCGTCGATGCGCCGGTGCGCTTCCAGGAACAGGCTCCGTCCACGTTGCCTGATCTTTTCTATGGAGAGGAACTGGTGGTGCTGGCGCGCTATCGCGGAGAGGGAAGCGGTCCCGTGGTGATCGAGGGCACGCGCAACGGGCGTCGCGAACGCTTCACCATCGAGGCCCAGTTTGGCCGCCACGAACTCGGCAACGACTACATCCCGCCCCTGTGGGCCGCGCGCCGGATCGGTGAACTCACGCGAGAGATCCGCCTGGAAGGCCCGAGCAGCGAGCTGATTGGCGCGGTGCGCGAACTCGGCCTGCGGTACGGCATCCTGACCGAGTACACGGCGTACCTGGTGCAGGAGCCGGGTGTCGTCGCCGCGGGTGGACCGGTACCGGCCGCGGCGCCGGTCAATGCCCTTGTTCCGCGCGAAATGACAGGAGCCCGGGCGTTCGACGCCGCAAAGTCGAGCGCAACGCTCTCCGCGAGCACCTCACTTCAGGCCGCGAACAGCGCCGTGAGCGGACGGCTTGACCAGATTCGGACCGTCACGGCGGGAACCCCCGGTACCGTCGATCGCACGGAGATACGGCGCGCCGGCGGCAGGCTGCTCGCGCTGCGCGACGGCGTGTGGACGGACCTTGGCCAGCGGGACAGCGTCAAGGCAGTCAAGACGATCGTCCCGTTCAGCCCGGCGTACTTCGCCCTGATCACGGCGCGGCCATCACTCAAGGCAGTGCTCGCCGTGGGATCCTCGATCTCGGTGGCCGGACGCCGGATCACCCTCAAGGTGGCCGATGGCGGCTCGACGGAGTGGGCGCCGGGCGAACTGGATCGTTTCCTGCAAGAGTTCGATGGACGATGACCGGTCCCGTGGGGGAGCTCTTCGAGGAGTATCACGCGTCGCTCGTGCGCATGCTGTACCGGCGCACGGGCGATCGCGATCGCGCGGACGAGATCGCCCAGGAGACGTTCGCCCGCGCAGTTGCGTCCCCACCGCGCAATCCTCGACCCTGGCTCTTCGCTGTGGCGCTGAACCTGGTTCGCGAACAGGGCCGCACGGTGGTCCGGCAGGACCGGCGCCTGGTACTGTACCGGGCCGAGCAAACCGGCCACACGCCGGCGCCCGACGAGGCACTGGAACGCGAGGAGCGAGTCGCCGGCGTCCGTGCCGCCCTCGATGTCCTCACTGAACGCGACCGCGAGGCGCTGCTGCTCAAGGTGGAAGGCTTCAGCTACGACGAGATTGCCGCAACACTCGGCCTGGCGAGAGGTGCAGTGGGAACCACATTGGCGCGCGCGCGGCGGCGCCTGATGGAAGCGTATCGTGCCGGGGAGGAGAAGAAAAATGTCGCATCTTGACCCTGGGCTCCTGCATGAATTGCTCGACGGCGAAATCCCGTCGACGGACCTCGCGCCGATCCAGGCACATCTAGGATCGTGCGAGGAATGCCGGGCACGACTGGAACACGAACGCCAACTGCAGTCTGACGCGGACGGGCTGGTCGCCGCAATCGAGCTCCCTCAGGTCGCCGAACAGCCGCTGTCTCGCACCCCGGGGAGGACGCCCCGCTTGTCGTGGGTTTCCGGACTCGCCTGGGCAGCGTCGCTCATCCTTGCGGTGGGGCTTGGGTATGTGGCGCGCGGACCCGGGTCAATACCGGCGGCGCATCAGGCAAGTATGGTTGTGCCAGAAAGCTCCGGTGCGCGGGCGACCCCCGCGACGCCGCCCCAAAGCGACACCTCCGTACCGAGGCAGGCTGCACCTGCGGGACATCTGACCGCGCCGGCGTCGCACGACGCGCTCGCACAGCAGCAGAAAACGGATACCCGAGCTGAGGGCGGCAGTTCAGGCACTTCGCGGCGCGAGGTGCGCGATCAAGCCGCGGCCAAGGCGGCCGGCGCTCGCGCGACGAACCAGCCCGGCGCCGGCGCCATCGCAGCGGCGGCTCCCGCAGCGGGGCGGACCGATGACCATCCGTCGCCCGCAGCCAAGATTGCCGACGCGCCCCCGCGACCAACCGAGTCGGTGACGGGTGGTGCTCCGGCACCAGTCCAGCCGAGCCGCAACCTGGACAACGCACGGTCGACGAATGCTCTCGTTCCGCGCAATGCCCTGATGGCGACGCAACGACTCGAAAGTTCCGGCGCAGCGGGCGAGCCAATCACTCTCTCCGACGCCGTCCGGCGCCTCGGTGGCACGCTCCGCCTGATTGACGGACTGGTTCCGCTTCGACTGGAATTGCGGGAACCCTACGTCCGCGTCGTGTATCCGGCGGCGCAGGGCGACCTGGTGCTGCAGCAGCAGCTCATCGACGGGCGGGTGGTATTTCAGATCATTCCGCCACCCGGTTTCCCGGCCGACTCGCTCGCAAGGCTGCAGGCGCGGGTGAAGGAGTAGCCCGGCCCGGCGGGGCACTAGCCAGTGGGCCCGCCCTGATGCACCATTCGATGCATGAGCAAGGATCCCGTTCCCCGCCGCGAATTCGTGAAGCGCTCGGCAACCGCACTCGGCGCCGCCGGCATGGCGGCGCTGCCACTCACCGACGCGCTCGCCGACGACCAGAAACCGGTGGCACCGCCGCTGCCACACCGGGTATACGACGGCACCTATGCCGGACCGAGACTCAACCGGGTCGGGTTTCCCATGGGCGGTTTCGGCGCCGGGATGATCTGCCTGGAAGGCACCGGCGCACTGACGGAAGTCTCGATTCGCAATCACGCCGATGTGTTCAATGAACCGGGAATCTTTGCGGCGGTGAGCGTGCTCGGTCCGACCAAGGTCGCACGCGTTCTCGAGGGTCCGGTCCCGGGCTGGAAAATTTTCGGTGCCCGCGGCGCGGCGCAGGGAAGCGGCGGTTCCCTCGGCCTGCCCCGATTCGGGCAGGCATCGTTTCAGGCACGCTTTCCGTTCGGTACCGTTTCACTGAGCGATCCCGCCGTGCCGCTCGCGGTGCAGATCACCGGCTGGAGCCCGTTCACGCCCGGCGACGCCGATAGCTCGAGCCTCCCGGTGGCGGCGCTCGAGTATCGTTTCACCAACACTGCGCGGCGCAGCGTCAAGTCGGTGTTTTCGTTCAACACCCGCAACTTCCTGCCGCTCGACGGCAACGACAAGCGCGGCGTGCGCGGTGCGAACGGAGGATTCACCATCTGGTCGGCCGCCGCCAAGCCAGAAGAGCCCTGGCGCGACGCGGCGGTTGCGGTAACCGTGGACGATCCCGGCGTGCAGGTGAATCACGCGTGGTTCCGCGGCGGCTGGTACGATCCGCTGACGATGGCGTGGAAGGATGTGGAAGCCGGTGCCGCATTCACCCGCCCGCCGATCACCGAGGGTGAGCCGTCGCCCGGAGCGACGCTCTTTGTGCCGTTCGATCTTGCACCCGGTGCCAGCAAGACGATCACGGTGCGGCTGACATGGCACG
>Ga0070711_100002478_pt1 | contig 10540 bp, 10 predicted proteins | sample LARL53metaG_FD_65452 | JGI IMG/M metagenome (GOLD analysis project Ga0070711, IMG submission 65452) | Corn, switchgrass and miscanthus rhizosphere microbial communities from Kellogg Biological Station, Michigan, USA - LAR L5-3 metaG | ecosystem: Host-associated > Plants > Roots > Rhizosphere ... | reverse complement strand
TGGCCCCCGCCCTGATACGCCGTCTCGACAAGGGCGACGACGCCGATGGCGATGAAGACCCAGGCCAGCGCCCGGTTGAGAGCGGGGATCACGTGACGCCGAGCGGTGCCGCGCCGACCATCACCCGGCAGTCGGCATTGCGCAGGACGTAGTCGGTGACGCGGCCGAACATCCGCTCTCCGGCGCGCCGCCGCACCGGCACGCCCATGACGATGATCTCCGATCCGCGGCGGCGGGCCTCCTCGACGATCGCCTCGCCCGCGTCGCGGGTGCGGACGATCCGGGTGACCACGCTCACGCCGTACTGCCTGCCCAGCGCCGCCGCCTCCCGCAGCTCGTGCTCGGCGACCGCCACCTTGTCGGCCATCGGCGCCGAGAGCGGCAGGTCGAGCGGCACCTCGATCGGATACAGGGCGACCAACCGCGTTCCCGACTCGGCCGCCAGGCGGAGCGCCGTCAGCGTCATCTCGTCGGACACGCGGTGCACGCTGAGCGGCAGCAGGATCGACCGGTACTCGACCTCCACGGCCGGCCCGAAGACAGTCGGCGGCGCCACCACGGTGACGGTCAGCGGCAGATCCTGCGAGCGTCTGTAGAGGACGTAGAGCAGCATCCCGAAGGCCAGCCAGGCGGTGCCCACCAGCGCAACCTGGCGGTTCAGCGCGATCAGGACGAAGAACGAGGTGATCGTGCCCATGGCGCCCAGGATGGCGAACAGCGGCACGTCGTAGCGGCTGGTGCGGATCGACAGCGGCCCCCGCCATGGCAGGTCGTCCGAGCCCAGCTTCTTGCGCATCCAGATGACGGCGAGGTGCGCGAGCGAGAACGAGAGCATGGCGCCGAAGGCGTACAGGTTGCCGAGGAAGGTCGTCGCCCCCTTCGGCACCATGAGCACGACCGCGATCACGCTATAGACGGCGATCCCGACGTAGGGCGTGTTGAAGCGCGGGTGCACACGGCGCAGAAACTCCGGCAGCTGACGGTGCTGGCCCATCGAGTAGGTCAGACGGGACACCCCGATGATGCCGGCGTTGGTCGCGATGATCAGGATCGTCGCGGCCAGGATCGCCACGTAGTAGCCCATCCCATCCCGGACGACGCTGGGGATGCCGGGCATCGCCTCGACCAGCCCGGCCACCGGGTCGCCGGCGTAGCGGCAGGCAAGCGGCGTCGTCGGCTCGCCCAGGTGAACCCGGTGTGTGCACTGATAGATCGCGCTCGGCTGAGAGTCGGCCACCTCCTGATGGGTGGCCGGCTGCACCGGCAGCGCCGACAGCGCAACCGAGGGCAGGAACGCGTAGATCGCGAACACCGCCAGCACCACGTACATGATCGCCCGCGGCACGTGGCGGGGCGGGTCGATCGCCTCCTCGGCCATGTTGGAGACGGTCTCGATGCCGGTGTAGGCGACCATTGCCACCGGGATCGCGACGACGAAGTTGCTCCAGGTCGGAACCGTGCCCAGATGGACGTTCGCCGACAAGACGCTCGGCGAGAACACCACCACCAGGCCAATCAGGACGAGCAGGCCCTGGGTGGCCAGGTCGGCCAGCGCCAGGAAGATGTTCAGGCTGGCCGCCTCCTTGATGCCGACGATGTTGAGCACCGCCAGCAGGGCGACCACGATGGCGCCGCCGATGATGTCGTTCGGGTGCCCAATCAGGTTCAGGCTGGGATCGAACTTGTTCAGGTAGTGCGGCACGAAGATCGCCGAGATGGCGATCGTGGCGGTGTAGTTCAGCATCTGCGCCCAGCCGGCGAAGAACGAGACCGCCTCGTTGAACGCGTGCCGGGTGAACGACGACGACCCTCCCGCCTCCGGGAAGCGAGCCGTCGCCTCGGCATAGGTCACTGCCGTGAAGAAGAAGATGGCGCCCGAGATGAAGAAGACGATCGGCGTCAGCCCGAGCGCGTAGACCGTGACCAGGCCCAGCGCGTAGTAGATCGACGAGCCGACGTTCCCGTAGGCCGTCGAGAACAGCGCCGCCGTCCCGAGGACCCTGTGCAGCCCCCCGGCTTGGCGGCGCTTTACTGGCATGTCGCTGTTATATCGCCGGGATCACGCCGGCATCAACGGGCCAGCAGCGGGATGATCAGGATGGCAACGATGTTGGTGATCTTGATCATCGGGTTGATGGCCGGCCCGGCGGTGTCCTTGTAGGGATCGCCGACCGTGTCGCCGGTCACCGAGGCGGCATGTGCGGGCGAGCCCTTGCCGCCGTAGGCCCCGTCCTCGATCAGCTTCTTGGCGTTGTCCCAGGCGCCGCCGCCGGAGGTCATCGCGATGGCCAGGAAGAGGCCGGTGACGATGGTGCCGACCAGCAGGCCGCCCAGCATCTTGTAGCTGATCAGACCGACCACGATCGGGAAGACGACCGGGATCAGGGCCGGCAGCTGCATCTCGCGGATCGCCGCCCGCGTCACCAGGTCGACGCAGCGGGCGTAGTCCGGCCGGGTCGTGCCCTCCATGATGCCCGGCATCTCGCGGAACTGGCGGCGCACCTCCTCGACCACCTGAGCGCCCGCCCGGCCGACGGCGTCCATCGCCAGCGAGGCGAACAGGAACGGCATCAGTCCGCCGATCAGCAGGCCCGCCAGCACCCACGGGTCGTTGATCTGGAACGTCAGCGCCCCGCCGACGCCGGTCTTGTCCCCCAGCTCGGTCTTGTAGGACTGGAAGAGCACCAGGGCGGCCAGGCCCGCCGAGCCGATCGCATAGCCCTTGGTGATCGCCTTGGTGGTATTGCCGACCGCGTCCAGCGGGTCGGTCACCTTGTCCCTGACCTCCTCCGGCAGATCGGCCATCTCGGCGATGCCGCCGGCGTTGTCGGTGATCGGCCCGAAGGCGTCCAGCGCGACCACCATGCCGGCCATCGACAGCATCGCTGTGACCGCGGTGGCGATCCCGTAGATGCCGGCCAACTTGAACGCGATCAGCGTCCCGGCGGCAATCACCAGCACCGGCAGCGCGGTGGCCTGCATGCCGACGGCCAGGCCGGCGATGATGTTGGTCGCGTGGCCGGTGGTCGACTGCTCGGCGATCCGCTTGACGGACGGGAAGCGGGTGCCCGTGTAGAACTCGGTGATGAGAACGATGAGCGCCGTGATCACGAGCCCGGTGAGCGCGCAGAAGTAGAGCTTGTTCGCGGTGGCGCCGCTCGTGAAGCGGCCGAAGTGGCCGGCGACGTTGTGCACCACCGGGTAGTAGATGACCGCCGAGATCACGGCCGACACGACGATGCCGATGTAGAGGGCCGACATGATCGAGCCCGAGCGCGGCAGCCGCACGAGCAGCGTGCCGATGATCGAACCGGGGATCGAGAAGGCGGCCAGGAGCAGCGGCAGCGTCACCGCGTCGTGGTCGTGGAAGAGCGCGCCCAGGAACATGGCGGCTACGACGGTCACCGCATATGTCTCGAAGAGGTCGGCGGCCATGCCGGCGTCGTCGCCGACGTTGTCGCCCACGTTGTCGGCAATCACGGCCGGATTGCGCGGGTCGTCCTCGGGGATCCCGGCCTCGATCTTGCCGACCAGGTCGGCGCCAACGTCGGCGCCCTTGGTGAAGATCCCGCCGCCGAGGCGGGCGAAGACGGAGATCAGCGAGCCGCCGAAGGCCAGGCCGACCAGCGCCTTGGTGGCCTCCAGGTCGGAGTCGCCCTTCAGGACGACCAGGATCCCGTAATAGCCGGCGACGCCGAGCAGGCCCAGGCCGACGACCAGGATGCCGGTCACGGTGCCGCCCTTGAAGGCAACCGAGAGCGCCGGGCTCATGCCCCGCTTGGCGGCCTCGGCGGTGCGAACGTTGGAGCGGACGGCGACGTTCATGCCGATGAATCCGGTCAGCGCCGAGAGCACGGCGCCGATCAGGAAGCCGAAGGCGACGCTCCAGCCCAGGTCGCCCGTCCAGCTGCCGGCGATGCCGATGACGAGGAAGACGACGACGGCGACGCCGGCGATCGTCGTGTACTGGCGTCGCAGGTAGGCGGCGGCGCCCTCCTGAATGGCCGCGGCGATCTCCTGCATACGGTCGGTCCCGGCGGACTGGGAAAGGACCCAGCGGGTCAGGACGAGGCCGTAGATCACGGCCGCCGCCCCGCACACCAGGGCGATCAAAATGGCATGGCTCGCCAGCGAACTCACGTGTCGGGCTCCTTCATCAGGTCGTGGACAACCGGGCGATTGTAACAGCGCTTCCTGTTTCGGCAGGCGGTATCGGCGTCCTGCTCGTGGCGCTCAGAAGCGGGCCCCGGCAAGCGCCGTGGCGCAGACGTCCTGGGGCTGCGGCCCGATCTTCGGGATGGCGGCGAAGAGCAGCCGCCGCAGCTTCTCGTTGTTCTCGGTGAACACCCGGACGACCACGTCGTGACTGACAGGCTCCACCCCCGGGCCGTCCTCCAGGCCGACGTCGTAGTCGGTGATCAGCGAGACGTTGGCGTAGCAGAGCTCGAGCTCGCGGGCCAGCCACCCCTCCGGGTAAGCAGTCATGTTGATCACGCTCCAGCCCATCGAGCTGAACCAGCGCGACTCCGAGCGGGTCGAAAAGCGCGGACCCTGGATGACGACGACGGTGCCGCCGTCGCGGATGTCCAGGCCCTGCTCGCGCCCGGTCTCCAGCAGCACCCGGCGCAGATCGGGGCAGTACGGGTCGGCGGACGAGACGTGGGTCGTCAGCGGCCCGTCGTAGAAGGTGTCGCGGCGGCCGCTGGTGCGGTCGACGAACTGGTCGCAGACGACGAAGGCACCGGGCGGCAGGTCGCGGGAGAGGCTGCCCGACGCGCAGGGGCCGATGATCCGGCGGACGCCCAGCTCACGCATCGCCCACAGGTTGGCGCGGTAGGGGATGGCGTGCGGCGGCAGGTGATGGTGGCGTCCGTGGCGGGGCAGGAAGGCCACCCGGCGGTCGCCGATCGATCCGACCACGATGCGGTCGGAGGTCGGCCCGTAGGGGGTGTCCACCGCCACCTCCTCGGCGTCGTCCAGGAACGAGTAGAACCCGGAACCGCCGAACACCCCGATCTCCGCGCTGCTCATACGTCTCCCCTCGGTGTCCAGATCTTGGGCCGCTCCGCCGTCTCGGCGGACGGCTCGGGTGCGGCCTCGGCCGCCGGCGGGGGCGTGACCGCCTCGGCGTACGCCATCTGCAGGTCGGCCAGGGCCTGCCGGTACTCCCGGTAGGCATCCGCCGGCAGCGCCCCCTCGAGCAGCGGCATGAGCGCCCGCACGCCGTCGATGGCCCGCTGACACTCGGCCAGGTCGCGGCTGCTCCCGGGCCGCAGCCCGGTCGCCTCGAAGCCGATCGTGATCAGCAGGTGGACGCTCGAGAGCAGCGCCTCGGCCGCCGTCGGCAGCCGCTCCTCGGGGCCGCCCCCGGGCTGCTCCGGCTCGCTCATGCCGCCCCCCGTACCGCGAGCCACTCCGCCGCCGAACGCTCGGTGCGCTCGACGACGCCGGGCCAGAGCTCCTGCGGCGAGGCGCCGTCGGCCAGTCGGGCAACGTATCGCTGAGCGGCGTTCTCGCCTTCCAACGGCGCCAGGTAGGGCGCGATGCCGAGCTCCGACGCGACCTCCCCGACCTCCTCCAGAAGCGCGTCCAGGCGGGCGCGGGCCGGTATCGCCCGGCCCTCGTCGAAGTCGATCAGCTCGCCGTTCATCCCCCAGCGGATTGCCCGCCACAGGTTCTCCTCGAGCAGCCGAGGCGAATGGTCGGGCAGCGGCCTGCCCTCGTCCATGGCCCGGCCGAAATGGGCCGACAACGCCACCATCAGCCCGGCCACCGCGACCGCTTCGGCGAACTCCGGCTGGGCGTCGCAGATCCGCGTCTCGACCGTCGGGAAGGCCTGGTGCGGGCGCACGCTCCACCAGATCTCGGTGTGCTCGCGGATCGAGTTGGTGGCGATCAGGAAGCGGACGAACTCCGCGTAGTCGGCCCAGCCGGCGAGCGGGTCGGGGATCCCGCAGCGGGGAAAAAAGCGCGTGAACACCTGTGTCCGGGTCGAGTGCAGGTAGGTGTAGCGGCCTTCCAGCCAGGGCGAGCTGGCGGATACCGCGAGCAGCTCCGGGAGGACGTTTCGCAGGGCGCTGGTGACGGCGATCGCCCGGTCGGCGCCGCGGATTCCGGTGTGCACGTGGATCCCGAAGGTGTTGTTGCGCCAGGCGACATAGCGGAGCGTCGACTCGACCAGATGGTAGTGGGCCGTGTCGATGACCTCCTGGTCGCGCCAGTCGGCGAATGGATGCGTGCCGGCGGCCGCCAGGCGCAGGTCGAGGCGGCCGGCCAGCTCGAGCAGGTCGACCCGGCGGCGGGCCATCGTCTCGGCCGCCTCCGGGAAGCTCTCGCAGCGGCCGGTGCGGATCTCGACCTCGGAACGGATCAGCTCGCCCGCCACCGAGCCCGCCAGCGGCCCCTCGGCCGCGCCCTCGGCGAAGCGCTCGAACCCCGCCGTCATGTCCAGCGTGACCGGGTCGAGGATCGCGAACTCCTCCTCCACTCCGACCGTGAAGTCGGTTCCCGCCTCGAATCCTTCCCGCGCGGCCTCGAGCGCGGCCAGCGGGTCGCTGATCTTGGGGGTCTCTCCCATGCCCGGGGCACGATAACGGCTCGATCGTCAGCCGTGCCCGCCGCTGGGCACGAGCATGGCGTCGATCAGGCGCTGCCCCACCCCCCGCCAGCTCCAGCGCTCGACCGATACCCGGCGGGCGATCGCGGACAGTTGGCGCCGACGCTCCGGCGTCAGCTCGAGCATCCGGTCGAGGGCGGCGGCATAGTCGCCGGCGCCGCCGTCGACCGCGACCGCGGCATCGCCCAGGGCTCTTGCGACCTCGGCCAGCCCGGAGTGGTCGGCGACCACCGGCGGCACTCCGCAGGCGGCGGCCTCGGCGGCGATCATGCCGAAGGCCTCGGCCAGCTGCGAGGGCACGACGACTGTCTCGGCGAGCGGTACCAGTCGCTGCAGCTGGCGGTGGTCCATGGCGCCGGTAAAGAGCGTCCCCGGCGGTGCGGCCGCCTCCAGCGCCGCCCGCTGCGGCCCGAACCCGACCACCACCAGGGTCAGGTCAGGGTGGCGCCGGCCCGCCTCCCGCCAGGCGTCGAGCAGGATGTCGACGCCCTTCTCGGGGATCAGCTTGCCGACGTAGAGGACGAAGCGCCCGAGTCCGGCCAGGCGAGCGCCGGCACCGACGTCGGGGGCGCGCTCGGTCCGCCCCGCCCGCGGGTCGGCATCGAGCAGCCGGCAGGCGTCGGCCAGCGATCCGCCGTCGGGCCGGAACGCCTCGGTGTCGACCCCGGGCGGAACGATCGCCAGGCGATCCTGGTACGGCCCGTCGCCGAGCAGCTCGCCGGCCACGTCCACGATGTGCTGCGAGCCGGCGAACACGGCCGCCGCGCCGTCCACGCCCGGCCGCGCCATGGCGGCCAGCCGCGGTTCGCCGCGGATCGCGTACTCGAGCTCCGAGCCGTGCAGCTTGAGGCCGTAGGGCGCGCCGGAGGCGGCGCAGCCGGCGCGCGCCACCGGCCCGCCCATGATCGCGTGGTTGGCCAGCACCGCCGCGGCAGGCTCACGATCCAGCTCCTCGCGCAGTACCTGCACGTTGGCATCCAGATAGCGGCCCAGCTCGGCCTCCGACATGGCGGCGACATGGCGGGCGGTGACACCCTCGTAGTCGTCGACCACGAACACCGGCAGCAGCGGCCCGAAGTCCGGCCGGATCGCCCGCACGCCGGCCGGAGCCGCCTCCTCCGGACGCGGCTCGGCGCAGATCACCCGGACGTCGTGGCCGAGCGCGGCCCAGGCCTTCGCCACCTCACGCGTGTACACGTTCGACCCGGTGCCGTCGAGCAGGTATCCGTGCCAGATGACGAGTCGCATACCGGGCAGCAGCCCCCGGGCCGGCTCAGGTGAGGTGGAAGTAGAGCGCGTGCAGGAGCTCGACGACCGGGCTCGAGCGGTGCACGGTGACGTCCGGCGGCGTGTCGATCAGCGTGTCGGCGTAGTTGAAGATGATCTTTACGCCGGACGCGACAAGCGCGTCGGCAGCCGACTGGGCGGCCGATTCGGGGACGGCAATGACGCCGACGATGATGTTCTTCTCGCGGACGGCGGTGGCGAGGTCGTCGGCGCTCTCGATGTGCAGGTCACCGATCGCCTCGCCGACCTTGTTCGGGTCGGTGTCGAAGACGCCGGCGATGTTGAAACCGTGATCGGCGAACGCCGGCGAGCGGGCGATCGCCTGGCCCAGCGAGCCGGCGCCGATGAGTGCGATGTTGTGCTGACCGGAGGTGCGCAGGATCTTGCGGATCTCGACGATCAGGTAGTCGATGTTGTAGCCCACCCCACGCTTGCCGAACTTGCCGAAGCCGGACAGGTCGCGCCGGATCTGGGTGGCGTTCACGTTCGTGTACTCGCCGATCTCCTGCGACGAGATCGAGTCGCGGCCCATCTTCTTGGCCTGGGTGAGGACCTGGAGATACCTGGACAGTCGGGCGGCGACGCCCACGGTCAGGCGTTCAGAGGTCAACGACTCCCCCTTGATTCCGGACGTTTGTAACATGCCACAAGCCAGTGTAGCCAACCCCCTGGAACGGTGATTCAGCACCGCACAAGTGGCCGTTGTCAGGCGGTGATTGTGGCACTGCGGACACGGCGCTCGAGCTCCACCGGGTCGACGCGGTACTTGAACGCCTTGCGGCCGGCGACGGTGACGACCGGGATCTCCTCGCGGTAGGCCGCCTCCAGCCCCGGGTCGCCGCTGATGTCGACCTCGACGAGGTCGAATCCGAGGCGATCGCGCTCGCTGCGCAGGAGTGTCTTCGCCTCGTCGCAGAGGTGGCAGCCCGGCGCCCCGTAGACGACGACCTGGACGCTCACCCGGCGACGCTCGCGTAGGCGTCACGGCCGAGGTACTCGGGATAGGGAACGGCCGGCGTGAACCGCGCCGCCGAGGCGATCATCGCCGCGTTGTCCGAGCAGAGCGCGAGCGGCGCCGCCCGGTAGCGCACGCCCAGCTCGGCGCAGCACTCGCCGAGCGCCTGGCGGAGGGCGCCGTTGGCGGCCACTCCGCCGACCAGCGCCAGCGTGTCATGACCAGTCGCCTCCAGCGCGGCGGCTGTGCGGGCGACCAGCGAGCGGACGATCGCACGCTGATAAGAGGCGGCCAGATCCGGCCGGTCGGCCTCGGCCGGCTGCCGACCGGCGGCCAGGCGAAGCGCGGTCTTGAGACCGCTGAACGAGAAATCGAAGCCGTCCCGGCCGGCCATCGCGACCGGGAAGTCAACCGCCCTGGGGTCGCCGGTCGCGGCCAGGCGCTCCAGCTCGGCCCCGCCCGGATAGCCGAGCCCGAGCAGCCGGGCGCCCTTGTCGAATGCTTCCCCGGCGGCGTCGTCCAGCGTCCGGCCGATCGGCCGGTAGCCGGACCGGTCATCCACCTCGGCCAGGATCGTGTGGCCCCCGGATGCGAGCAGGCAGAGGAACGGCGGCTGGAGCGGATCGGGCTCCAGATACAGCGACGCGACGTGCCCGTGCAGGTGATCGACCGGGATCAGGGGCAGGCGGCGGGCGAAGGCGATCGCCTTCGCCGTGGCCAGGCCGACCAGCAGCGCGCCGATCAGGCCGGGCCCCTCGGTCACCGCCACCGCGTCCAGATCCTCGAGGGTGCAGCCGGCGTCGTCGAGGGCCGCCTCCACCACCGGCACCGCCAGCTCCAGGTGGCGCCGCGATGCCACCTCGGGCACGACGCCCCCGTAGCGGGCGTGCAGGGACGCCTGGGACGAGACGACGCTCGAGCGAAGGGCGCCGGACGAGTCGACCACGGCCGCGGCCGTCTCGTCGCAAGAGGTCTCGATGCCGAGGATGGTCACGCCGCGTCGTGGTCGCGCCACATGATCAGCGCGTCCTCGCGGTTGTCCGTGTAGTAGCCGCGACGAAGGCCGGTGGCGACGAAGCCGAGGGACTCGTAGAGGTGGATGGCCGCGGCGTTGGAGACCCGCACCTCGAGCGTATAGCCGCGTTCGCCGTCGCCGACGGTGCGCTCGAACAGGTGCTGAAGCAGGCCGCGAGCGATGCCCCGGCCGCGGTGCGGCGCGTCGACCGCGATGTTCATCACATGCCAGGCGTCCACGTAGCGCGCGGTGATCAGATAGGCGAGCATCTCGCCGCCCTGGAACGCGCCCACGCAGAGACCGCTCGGCTTCGCCAGCTCACCGGCGAACATGGAGCGCGACCAGGGCGTCGGGTAGGCGCGCTTCTCGATCTCCTCGATCGCGTCCAGGTCGCGGGCGCCCAGCGGCCGCAGGTCGATTGCGGTCATCATGCGGCGGCTCCGGCGGGGAGCGAGCGGTCGGCGTCGGGCGCGCGCAGGTAGAGCGGCTCCGGCGCCCCGGCGGTTTCGTGCAGGGCCGCGTGGTGACGAGCCCAGGGGACGTGCAGGGGCGAGTCGTCCGCGGGAACGCTGGCAGCCGGGAAGCGGTCGCGGTGGCGAACCGCGCCGTCGCCGACGAGCAGCGCGCCGGCGGTCAGACGATCGGCCAGTATATCGGGAGCGGCGAC
>Ga0070711_100002475_pt1 | contig 10548 bp, 9 predicted proteins | sample LARL53metaG_FD_65452 | JGI IMG/M metagenome (GOLD analysis project Ga0070711, IMG submission 65452) | Corn, switchgrass and miscanthus rhizosphere microbial communities from Kellogg Biological Station, Michigan, USA - LAR L5-3 metaG | ecosystem: Host-associated > Plants > Roots > Rhizosphere ... | reverse complement strand
TGAAACGAGAAGCCGCCGGCAAAATGATCGGCCTCGGCCAGAAATGCAGGATCCCCGATGCGGCGTGCCAGCGCGACCGTCTCTTCGACCAGGCCCGCGGCGCGGCGCAGATCGCCACGCACGTGATAGACATGGCCGAGCCCCCTGAGCGCGGCGCCAAGATCGGATTCGCTGTGCAACTCGCAGCTGAGCTGTTGGGCGCGCCGGTAGGCCGTCTCCGCTTCGCTGGACGCAAATCCTTTGGTCGCGATGAACGGGCCGCCGAGCGCGAGCTGCAGCGACAGCTCGAAGCGCGCGCGGGTGTCTCCGGGAGCCAGCGCCTCGGCGCAGGCGAGCCCTGATCTCAAGTGCGCAATCGCTTCCATGTTCGCCGACCGGTTGGTGGCCAATTGGCCGGCACGCAGCCAGTTCGGTATAGCCCGGTCGGCGAGGCCCGCCTCGGTGAGATGGCCGGCGACGAGCTCCGGCTGCGCTTCGACGAGCTGTGGAAACAAGGTTTCGATCGCCGCCGCGATGCGCGCGTGCAGTTCCTGGCGGCGGCGCTTGAGCAGGCTCTCATAGGCGGCGTCGCGCACCAGAGCGTGCTTGAAGACATAGCTCATGGCGGGGGCGATGCCGCGCCGGAACACGAGCTCCGCCGCGACCAGGCGATCAAGCGCCTCCGTCAAGTCGGCTTCGGGCATCGCGACCACAGCCGCCAGCAGCGCGTGATCGAACTCGCGGCCGATGCAGGCGCCGATCTGCGCGACCTCCTTCACCGGCGCAAGGCGGTCGAGGCGCGCCATCAGCGAATCGTGCAGCGTCAGCGGGATCGCCCGCACGGGAAGCGAGCCGGCCAGGGCGTAGCGGTTGCCGGTCTTGCAGAGCATCCCGGCCTCCAGCACCGCCTTGGTGAGCTCCTCGGTGAACAGCGGCACCCCCTCGGTGCGTGCCAAAATCTGCCTCAAAAGCTCCTCCGGCAGCGCATTGCCGCCGGTGATCTGGTCGATCAGCGCAAGCACCTCGGCTTCCGGCAAGCGGTTCAACGTCACGGCCGCGACATGCGAAAGCCCGCTCCACGGCGACACGAATTCGGGGCGGAACGTGGCGACGAGCAGCACCGGGAGGCCGCGAAGGCGATTGACGATCTGGTCGAACAGCTCGCGCGAGGTCGGATCGAGCCAGTGCGCGTCCTCCAGCACCATCAGGACGGGACCGCGCGCCGCAACGCGTTCGAGCCGGCGCATCAGCGTGCGGAAGAGCAGGGCCTTTCTCTGCTGCGGAGACAGCTCCCGCACCGCGCCTTGCGACTCGCAGGGAATCCCCAATAGGTCGGCAAACAGCGGGAGCGTTTCGCCGGGCAGGTCGCTGCCATCGTCAGCGAGCAGCATTTCGAGACGTCCGAGCCGCCTCTCGGGGCCGTCATCGGGCGCAAATCGCGCCGCTCGTTCGAGCTCGGACACGAACGGAAACAGCGGGCTGTTGGCGTGATGCGGCGAACAGGCATAGCTGACGACCGCGAACGGCCTCGTCTGCAGTCTTTCGCGCAGCGCCAGCACCAGGCGGGATTTCCCGATCCCGGCCTCGCCCGAAATCAGGACGACCTGGCCGGTCCCTGCTTCCGCGAGCTGCCACCCTGACAGCATCAGATCGAGCTCCGCAGCGCGGCCGACGAGCGGGCTGACATGGGCGCCGTGCAGGGCCTCGAACCGGCTCTCCGCGCGGCCTTCGCCGATCACCCGCCAGGCCTGCACGGGTTCGCCAAAACCCTTGAGCTGGAGCGCGCCGAGGCCGGCGAGCTCGAACAGGTCGCCGACCAGGCGACGCGTGCTTTCCGCAATCACGACGGTGCCCGGCTCGGCCGCCTGCTGCAGGCGCGCGGCGAGATTGGGTGTCTGCCCGGTGACGGTCTCCTCCTTCGAAGCCCCCTCGCCAAGCAGATCGCCGACCACCACGAGACCGGTTGCGATGCCGATGCGCGGTTCGAGCAGATGTCCGGCGGCGAGGACGCGACGAACCGCCTTGGCGATTGCAAGTCCGGCGCGGACGGCACGCTCGGCCGCGTCCTCGCTGGCCCGCGGCCAGCCGAAATAGGCGAGCGCCCCGTCGCCCAGAAATTTCGCGATATGGCCGTCGAACCCGGCGATCTCGTCCGCGACCGCGTCCAGATAGGCGCGCATGATCTCGCGCAGCTCCTCCGGATCGACGCGCCGGCTGAGGTCGGTCGAGCCGACGAGGTCGACGAACATCAGCGTCAGCTGGCGGCGCTCGGGCGAGGGGGCCGCGCGCGCGGCAATCTGCCGCTGCGGCAGACGGCCTGCGGCATCGATGATCTTGCGCCGGTGGCCGACGGCACGGACACCGATCTCCCGGAGATCGTCGACGGTCAGCCGAGGCAGCACGTCGAGATCGATCCCATTGTCCCGAAATGCCATCTCGTAGGATTGCAATCCGAGATCGCGGAGCCAATCTCCAATGTTCATCTCGCCTCCGTCGTCGATGCGATTCCCTCCCCCTGAAAGGGGGAGGGAGCCGCGTCGTCTCATTCTGCTGCGGTCTCTCGAATGTGCGTCACGCCGCCGGCCGCTGCGCCGCCGGTGCGACGTTCTGGTTCAGGCGGAACAGGTTGGCCGGATCGTATTTGGCCTTCAGCGCGGCGAGCCGCGCGTAGTTCGAGCCGTAGGCGCTGGCGATGCGATCGATCTCGTCCTCCGGCATGAAGTTCACGTAGACGCCGCCGGTCGCGTAGGGCGCGGTGTCCGCAAACAGCTTTCGCGCCCAGTCGATGGAGCGCCGCTGATCGGACGGCGCGCGCCATCGCGTGTGGACATTCATCGCAAAATTGGCGCTGCGATGCGGATAGGCGGTCGCGTCGGGCGCGACGCGGTTGATGGCGCCGCCGAGCTGGCCGATGAAGATTTCGCACTCATCGGTCGGCAGCTTCGCGGCCTGGCTGACCAGAACGTCCAGCAGGCCATCGTGGAGCTCCTCGAAGTTGTGCGACTTCCAGTAATTATAGGCGCCCGGCGTCAGCAACGGGTCGAACGCGCCTTGCCATGCCGTGAACGGCTGCATGCCGACCACGTCCGCGATCGGCGTCCCCAGCGCACGCAGCGGCTCCAGCGCGCGGTTGCCGTCGCGCTCATCGCCGACATGGCAGACCGCGAAGACGAGGATCTCCTTGCCGTGGATCTCGGCGGGGAGGAAGGGCAGCGGGGGCGCCTTTCGCAGCACCACCCATTGCGTCAGCTCGTCGCTCGCCTCGGCCGCAACCTTTCGATAGCCGGCAAGCAGCTCCCTGGCCCGTGCAAAGGGATGGACGATCAGGCCGGAGAGAACCATGGGCCCGACCGGATGCAGGCGGTACTCGAACGAGCTCACCGCGCCGAAATTGCCGCCGCCACCACGCAAGCCCCAGAACAAGTCGGAGTTCTCGGTTGCGCTGGCCTGGATGAGCCGGCCCTCGGCGGTCACCACGTCGGCCGAGACGAGGTTGTCGATCGTGAGCCCGAACTTGCGGCTGAGCCATCCGAAGCCGCCGCCCAGCGTCAGTCCCGCGACGCCGGTCGTCGAGTTGATGCCGAGCGGGCTGGCAAGGCCGAAGGCCTGCGCCTCCTTGTCGAAATCGGCGAGCGTGGCGCCGGGCTCGACCCGCGCGGTGCCGCTGATCGGATCGATCCGCACGCCGCGCATCAGCGACAGATCGATCAAAAGACCGCCGTCGCAAACGGCATTGCCCGCGATGTTGTGGCCGCCGCCCCGCAATGCGAGCAGAACGCGATTGTCGCGGGCAAACGTCACGGCCCGCATGATGTCCGCGACGCCCTTGCAGCGGACCACCGCGCCGGGGTGGCGGTCGATCATCGCATTCCAGATCGTGCGGGCCTCGTCATAGCCTGGGTCCCCACGCAGACAGAGCGTTCCGTGCAGTGTCCGCCGCAAGGCATCGAGGGTGTCACTTCCAAGCACAGTCGCCCCGCCCTGCAGCGAGGCCAGCCGGATGCCGGTCATGGTAGTCCTCCTAGGTCCTATGGTCAGGGTGTCGGCAAGCGCTGAGAGGTCGTCGCGACGACATCAGCGGACAAGCGACCGCTGCAGCGACCGCACGCGCGGTCGGGCAGCGGCAGTCTGGTACGTCCACGCCGTTCGACAATGCGAACGGGGAGCTCCCGCCTTCACGTTGGTCATTTTGCAGAGGCGATGGTTCACCGGACAAAATGTCACGCCACGCGCACCCTGCGAGGAATCGCCGATGCGGCTCACAGCAATCGATTTCTCAAAGCCGTGCTGACGGGATCGTTACGACGGCGGCGGAATCCGGTGCGCTTGCAGCTTGCTCCCTCACGCCGCCGCTAACGGGATGATCGCGCCAGCGGATGACAGAGCAGGGCTCGCACGAGCAGCGGGACACCGACCACGAGAGGCAGCAGCCAATATGTTACCGGCGGAAAGTCCTTCCAGACCGGAAGCTGCTTTCCGTTGTCGACATAGAAGGCGATCAGCATCAGCACATAGGACAGGCCAAGTCCGGTCATGTGCAGCCTCACCCCATGGCGCCACCGGCCGCGAAGCGCGGCACGACCGAGAACGGCCGCGGCACAGGAGAGCGCGCCCAGAACGAACAGGTGGTCGTCCTCGGACCAGCGCATCAGCGACAAGAATGTCGCGGAGGCGAACAGCATTAGCAGGCAGTAGAAGTAGATCGTGCCGAACCTCGAGTGGCGTCCGCGACCCTTCCGGGACAGCATCGCCGCGGCGCCTGCCAGCACGCAGGCGATGCCAAGCGGGATGTGCAGCCCGACCGTCACGGCGAGGAACGCCGGATCGCTCGAGGGAATGACGATGCCGCCGATGATGGTCGCATTGTCCGTCATGTCATCGGTGCCTCCCTGACTGGAGAGGGTCGAGCTGCAGTCGTGCCGGATCGTGAACGGATGATCTCGACAGCGGCGCTTGACAATCGTACATCATTTCCATATTCGTTGAAATATGGAAAAGACCGACGCGGTGGCGGCGCTCGCGGCACTGGCCCAGGACAATCGCCTCGATGTGTTCCGCCTGCTGGTGCAGGCGGGCCCGGAGGGCATGCCGGCCGGTGCCGTCGCCAGTGCACTGGACCTGCCGCCGAACACGCTGACCTTCCATTTCGATCGGCTGCGCATGGCGGGCCTCGTCACGGTGCGGCGCGAAGGCCGCTCGATGATCTACGCGGCGCAATACGAGCAGATGAACGCGCTGCTCGGCTTTCTCACCGCCAATTGCTGCGGCGGCGCACCTTGTGCGCCGGCTGCCGAATGCAGGCCCGCGCGAAAGCGCGTCAGGGCGCCGGCCTGAAGATGAGGAGATTCACATGACCGACATCAAGGAAGCCGTTCGCGAAAAATACGGCCAGGCGGCGCTGCGGGCCAGCTCCTGTTGCGGGACAGCTGCGTCGTCCTGCGCCGATCCCATCACCTCGAACCTCTACAGCGATCAGGAGACCGGAACGCTGCCGGAAGCCGCCGTGCTGGCCTCGCTCGGCTGCGGCAATCCGACGGCGCTTGCTGAATTGAAGCAGGGAGAGACGGTGCTCGACCTCGGCTCGGGCGGCGGCATCGACGTGCTCCTTTCGGGGCGCCGCGTCGGTCCCACTGGCAAGGCCTATGGTCTCGACATGACCGACGAGATGCTGGCGCTCGCGCGCGAGAATCAGAAAAAGGCTGGCGCCGAAAACGTCGAATTTCTCAAGGGCGAGATCGAGCACATTCCGCTGCCGGACAATTCGGTCGACGTCATCATCTCGAATTGCGTGATCAATCTCTCCGCTGACAAGGATCAGGTATTGCGCGAAGCATTCCGCGTGTTGAAGCCCGGCGGTCGCTTCGCGGTCTCGGATGTGGTGACGCGCGGCGAAGTGCCGGAGGCGTTGCGGCGCGACATGCTGCTGTGGGTCGGTTGCATCGCCGGCGCGCTGGAGGAGGGCGACTACAAGTCCAGGCTGACAGCCGCGGGCTTCGAACGGGCCAGCATCGAGCCGACCCGTGTCTACCGCGTTGCCGATGCGCGCGACTTTCTTGCCGGCAAAGGCATCGACGTCGACGCGATGGCGAATGAAGTCGACGGCAAGTTCATGGGGGCGTTCATCCGGGCGGTGAAACCGTCAGGTGATGGTCTTGCTGCACGCCCGGTTGCTGCAACTGATCGCGCGATGCCATGAGTGAACGGCTCTACAACGTACTCTTCCTCTGCACCGGCAATTCGGCGCGCTCCATCATCGCCGAAGCCATTTTGAACAAGACGGGCGCTGGAAAATTCCACGCCTTTAGTGCGGGCAGCCAGCCCAAGGGCCGGGTCAACCCGCACGCGCTGCATTTGCTGCAGAGTCTCGGCTATGACACCGCGGACCTGCGTTCAAAATCCTGGGACGAATTCGCGGCCGTGGGGGCGCCGAGATTCGATTTCGTGTTCACGGTCTGCGACAACGCCGCGGCCGAAAGCTGCCCGGTCTGGCCGGGCCAGCCGATGGCGGCGCATTGGGGCATCGCCGATCCGGCCGAGGCCACCGGCACGCCCGCCGAAGTGTCGCTAGCCTTCACCGAGGCCTATCGGCTGCTCAACCAGCGCATTTCGATCTTCACCGCATTGCCGCTCCGTTCGCTCGATCAGTTGAGCCTCAGGCACAAGCTGAAGGAGATCGGCGAGATGGAGGGCTCGACCAAGGTCACGGAACGTAGCTGATGGCGCAGCTTGCACGGCGCCTCGTCGCCGAAGCGCTTGGCACGGCTTTCTTGCTGGCGGCCGTGGTCGGCTCGGGAATCATGGCCCAGAGGCTGGCGGGCGGTAATGTCGCGCTGGCGCTGCTTTGCAACACCATTCCGACCGGTGCGATGCTGGTCGTGCTGATCCTGGTCTTCGGCAAGCTGTCGGGTGCGCATTTCAATCCCGCGGTCAGCCTCGCTTTCGCTCTGCGGCGCGAACTGACGTGGGGCAGTGCGGCAGCTTACACCGTCGCCCAGGTCGCTGGCGCCATTGCCGGTGTGTGGGCCGCTCATGTGATGTTCGAACTGCCGCTGTGGCAGGTCGCGACGACGGTTCGTCTTGGCGCCGGGCAATGGCTCGCCGAGTTCATCGCCGCATTCGGGTTACTGCTGACCATCTTCGGCTGCATCGCCAATGCGCCGGCGGCGACGCCCTATGCGGTGGGACTCTACATCACGTCGGCCTATTGGTTCACGGCATCGACATCCTTCGCCAATCCGGCGGTGACCATTGCGCGTTCGCTGTCCGACACGTTCGCCGGCATTGCGCCGGGAGGCGTCTTGGCGTTCATCGCCGCTCAACTTGCGGGGGCCGCGGCAGCGGTTGCGCTCGCTCAATGGTTGTGGGGCCGGAATCCGGTGGCAGTTGGAGGTTGAGACGAGCGCCATCGCGGATATCCTATGTGCGGTGTGCAAGAACAGTGACGCCAAGAGGGGGACAGACGATGGCGCGTCATATCCGGGTGGCGACGCCGGCGGACGCCGGCCAGATCCAGGCGATCTATGCCCCGATCGTGCGCGACACGGTGATCTCGTTCGAATACGAGCCGCCGACCGTGGACGAGATGGCGCAGCGGATCGCCGCCACTTTGCCGACGCATCCCTATCTCGTGTGCGAGGACGGCGGGCAGGTTCTGGGCTACATCTACGGCAGCGTATTCCGCGCCCGCCCGGCTTATCGCTGGTCAGTCGAGACCACGATCTACGTCGATAGCGGGAGCCGCCACAGGGGCGTCGGCCGGATCCTCTATCGGGCGTTGCTGCAACTCCTTCGTCGCCAGGGCTTTCACAGCGTGTTCGCCGGCATCACCTTGCCGAACGCGAGCAGCGTCGGTCTTCATGAAGCCGTCGGGTTCCGGCCGCTGGGCGTCTACCAGGAGGTCGGCTTCAAGCACGGGCAATGGCGCGACGTCGGCTGGTGGCGCCTTGCTCTCTCCGAAGGGCCTCCGGCCGCGGAGCCAGTCGCGTTCGCGACTCTGGCCAGCGAGATCGAGGCGCTGATCCGGCTGTCGCTGCCGACCCACGACGTCATCGCCTGACACGGACCTGGAAACGCAGTGAGGAGCGCGGCAGGCGCGGCCGCAGGACGCGCTGACCCTTCGCGTGCGTTCTGTTGCGCGTCGGTTTGGCAACTTCGTCGTCATCGCGGCGTTGGCGAACGCGTCCGAGGAGGAACCCGGAAAACACCCGCGGCGTTTCCTGAGCCTTGAAGGCGAGAGAAACCGGGGCCGAACCGGCCGCGACCTCCGATCCGGTGTCTGGCGCGATGCAGGACACCCAGCCCGTTTCGAGCCTGTCGTGCGCATCAATGCTCCAGCCGCTTACGTCATCCTCTACGCATTGATGTACGCCGCCTTTGGTGTGGCATCGCCTTTCTGGCCGGAATATTTCAGGGCGAAGGCCCTGAACTCCCAGGAGATCGGGCTCCTCCTCGGCGCCGCCATGGTGGTGCGCCTGGTCGCCGGTCCCCTGGTCGGACGGCTCGCCGACATCGCGCAAGCGCTGCGATCCGTGCTCGCAGTCTGTGCGGCTCTGGCCGCCGCGATGGCCGCGGCGCTGCTCCGCGCAGACAGTTTTGTGATGCTGCTTTGCGTGGCGCTGGCGCAAGCTGCCGCACTTGCCCCGATGACATCGATCGCCGACGCCCTGTCGGTGAGCGCAGCGAGGCCGCAGATTGCAGGAAAGCCGTTCGAATATGGCTGGATCCGCGGCGCGGCGTCGGCTGCATTCGCATCTGGCACCATCATCATCGGTCAGTTCATCCGGCCTGACCATCTCGATCCCGTCGTCTGGCTGAATGCGATGCTGCTGCTCGCCGCTGCCGGCGCGACCATTTGGCTACCGCCTGTCCTTACGCCCGGAGAGGCGCGGACGAGCAGGTCGGCCGTCCGTCTCGGGATGCATCCGCTGTTTCGGATCGCGCGGTTTCGCAGTGTCCTGCTGGTCTCTGCGCTGGTCTACGGCAGCCACGCCATGCACGATGCGTTTGCCGTCATCCGCTGGAGCGATTCCGGGATCGGCGCGCCGGTCATCAGCCTGTTGTGGTCGAAAGCCGTCGCGGCAGAAGTCGTCGTGTTTTTTCTGGTTGGACCGGCCCTGGTCGATCATCTCGGCGCACGCGGAGCCGCAAGCGTGGCGGCTCTTGCGGGGATCGTGCGATGGATCGTCGCGGGCACCACGACCTCCGTCCTGCTGCTCTCGGTGGTGCAGCCGCTGCACGGGCTGACCTTCGCGCTGCTTCATCTTGCCTGCATGCGCATCCTCGGCGCCTTCGTGCCGGCCCATCTGTCGGCCACGGCGCAAACGGTCTACGCCTTCGGTTCGGGGCTCGTCACGGCCGTGATCACCGCGTTGTCGGGGGCGCTCTACGCGCGCTATGCCGGCGCCTCCTTTGTCGCAATGGCGGCGCTCTGCGCCGCAGCGCTCCCGTTGGCGTGGCTGGGTTTCGGCGCAGGATCGCCGCCGCCGGGAGGCGGCTTGGCGAAGGCAGCGTCGCTCTGAGCGCCCTCCGTCTGACGTCAACGTAAGGCCAGTTTCTTGTACGACGCAATGGCCCGCTTAAGGTCGTCATATTCCGTGCAGGGAATCAGGCAGAGCTCTTCGAGCGCAGCCAGGAGCTGCTCGGCCTTGGCGGGCTCGCCAAGCACCAGGTAGGCTTCGCCGAGATGCGCCCGCGCGCCGCGATGCCGTGGATTCAGCGTCAGCGCCTGCTGATAATGGCTGATGGCCGGACCAAGCTGGCGCAGCCGCCGATAGGCATATCCGATATAGGTCTGGACATCGGCGTCGAGAGGATCGCGCAATGCGGCGGCCTCGAATGCCGCGATCGCTCCGTTCCAATCCTCCCTCGCGAGCGCCTTCTTGCCTGCCTTGAAATCGGGATCGAGATCTACCCATTCGGCATCGGATGCGGTCGAGACCATGGTGGTGCAGATCGGCCAAGCTTCGGGTCTGATTGCGGTGTCGAATGTCCGCTCAAACCGGCCGAATGGCGGTCTGCTCAGCCACTCCGGCAGGCTTTTCGTGGAGACAGCCACACCTGCAACCAGCCCACCAAGCACTGCGGCGAACGCGATTGCGCGGGTCATTATCATTGTCGCGCCTTGCCGACCGTGTCGTTTCGCAAATAGGCCTTGGCCTGAACAATTTCCGATCGGTCCGTATCGGCGTTCTTCGCGAGCTCGACGAGCTTGCCAAAATACTCGGTTGCCTTCTGGTGGTCGCCGGCGGCGTCCGCCGCGCGGGCAGCGCCCCAGAATCCCCTGAAGCGGTTGGGGGTCTGCTTGAGTGCGACCTCGAACTCGCTCAGGGCGGCTGCGGGCTGTCCAGTCTCGAGAAGCAGGTCTCCCAGCAATTCGCGGAATGGAAACAGCCGATTCTCCATCGCGACGTGTTTGATGCTGCCATCTTCGCTATCGGCAGCCGCACGCATGAACTTCACGGCGCGATCGCGGTCGCCTTCCTTCAGCGCCACCCATGCGGAAACGGCAAGCATTTGCTCCTCGGTGCGGTCGGCCCAGTAGGACTGGTCGGCACCCTGCAGCGTCGCGCG
>Ga0070711_100002472_pt1 | contig 10550 bp, 8 predicted proteins | sample LARL53metaG_FD_65452 | JGI IMG/M metagenome (GOLD analysis project Ga0070711, IMG submission 65452) | Corn, switchgrass and miscanthus rhizosphere microbial communities from Kellogg Biological Station, Michigan, USA - LAR L5-3 metaG | ecosystem: Host-associated > Plants > Roots > Rhizosphere ... | reverse complement strand
GTGACCGAGACCCATTCCTGCAGGATCTTGAAGATCACCCAACCAAACGCAATCGTCACCATTGCGAGATAGGGTCCACGCACGCGCAGCGCGGGAAAAGCCAACAGCGCGCCAAAAACGGCCGCGACTAATGTTCCCGCCAAGACCCCGAACCAGATGTGTAGGCCTGTCGCTGCGAAGAACGGCAGCGGTGCGAGCGCCTTGGTCAGGAGCGCCGTGGTGTAGGCGCCCATCGCCATCAGCGCCGCATGCCCGAGCGAGAACTGCCCGGCATAGCCGGCGAGTATATTGAGACCGACGGTAACAATTGCGTAGATGAAAACGACGATGCCGAGAAAACGGTAGTACGTGCCCTGGACAAAGATCGGCACAACGATGAGCGCTGCCAAAGCGAGCCCGACGAGCCAGGGGACATATCGGTCCGTCATGCCCTTTCCTCGACCGGCTTACCGAACAGGCCTTCCGGCTTGAGAAAAAGCGCGAGGATCATCAGAGAAAAGCCGAGGATGTCGCGAATCCCAGTGTAAAAGTATCCGGAGATCAGCGCTTCGAGCGCGCCATAGGCGAGGCCGCAAACGAGAATTCCGCGCGGCGCGGCGAGGCCGGCGATGATGGCAATGGCGAACGCCTTCAGCCCGAGCACAGTCCCGAGCTGCGGCTCGGCTAGAGTAAGCGGCACCACCAGAAAACCGGCAAAGCCCGCGAGCGCGGCTGCCGCCGCATATGAAACCGCCTGGACACGGCGGGTGTTTATGCCCATGAGGCTGCTCGTTTCGCCGCTGTGGGCCACGGCGCGAAACGCCTTGCCGAGCAGCGTTCTGCGATAGAACAGGTCGAGCGCGATGAAAGTCACGCACGCCGCCGCGATGATGAGCAGCTGTTGGGGCAGCACCGAGAGCGGTCCGATGTAGATGGGGTTCTTGCCGAGGAACGGGGGCACCGGAGTGGGGCTGCGGCCCCAAATCATCTCGGCGAGATCGATCATCAGAAATCCCACGGCCAGCGTGCTCATCACCCACACGTCACTGCCGGCGCGCAAAAAGGGCATGACCGAAAAGCGCTCGGCGACAATTCCGAGCACGAAGAGCGCGGATACGACGATCGGAAGTGTCGCCAGCGGCGAGAACGCGTGCAGAACGATCAATGAATAGGTGAGCATACCGCCGAGCATCACCCACATGCCGAGGGCGAAGTTCAGCGCCTTGGTGGTCATATATGTGAGGCTGTATCCGACCGCGATCAGCCCATAGATCGCGCCGGTGGCGATGCCACTAAGCGCGACTTGGAAGAAGAAATACATGGAGTTGGCGCGAATGCCGGGGCAGGCCGCCGCATGCGCGGCCGACGCGCCGAGCCCGCGCGCGCGAGCCCGGCGGATTCCCTATCACAGCAGGGTCATGTTGGATTTGTCGAGGTACTTCTTGGTCTGAGCATCAATCTCGACATGAGGACCTTTGGCGTCGAACTTGACCTCCAGCATTTGGCCGTTGGTCCAACGCGTCATGATCATGTCTTCCTCGGTCACCGCGTTGTGCCGGTCGCGAGTGAATACCGGTCGCTTGAAGTGCTTCACCAGCCCTTTGAACTCGGCAATGTTCTCGAGGGCAGCTCGGATCTTCTGCGGCTCGGTGCCGTCACGCTCGATCGCGCCGGTGAATAGATATACCGCATCGTAGGCGCCGATCGCGAAGACGGCCGCATCCATGTCCTGGTTATGTCGGCGGCGGTACTCATTGACGAAGGCCATGCGCTCGGGCGGCTGCGGCCCGTCGATGGTCACCGTCGTGCTGGTCAGAACGCCTTCCCCGGCTGCGCCCGCGGCCTTCCAGAAGGCCGGCCCTGCGATGCCCCAAGCCGAAACATAAGGCGTGCTGTCCTTCAGTTTCTCCTTGGTCTGAACGACGAAGGTGTTCTCGCGCACGAGCGCGTAGTTGAGAATGCTCTGCGCGCCCGCATTCTTGAGCTTTATGATTTGCGGCGTCATGTCGGTGTCGCTATTGTCGAAGGTCTCGTCCGCCACGGGAGAGAGTCCGTTCTCCTTGAGCCGCCGCTGCAGTTCGCCGCGTCCTGTAACCCCCCAGCCGCCGGTCCAGGTGAGTAGGCCAACCTTGGTATGGCCGAATTTTTTGACCATGGTGTCGACCATGAAGTTTCCCTGGCCTGTGCCATACATGCCAACCCGGAACAGGTAGTTGTCCCGGCCTTGTTTCTGGGCGTCGTTCTCGGTGATGGCGGTCGCATCGGTCGCCGGGCAGATCACCGGGACCTTGAGCGTATCGTTCACGATTGGCGCCACCGCCAACATCGAGGCGCTGTTGGTCGCGCCGACGATTGCCACGACCTTCTCGCGCTCGACGAGCTCGCGATATTGCGCGACAGTCTTGACAGGGTTGTGCTCGTCATCACGCGAGACCAGCACGAGCTTGCGACCGCCGATACCACCCTTGGCATTGATCTCGTCGATGGCGATCTCGGCGCCGCGTTTAATCTCGACGCCCACAAACGATGCCGGCCCGCTCAGCGCGCCGGCAAACCCGATCTTTATCGGCTCCTGCGCTTGAGCCGCCGCCCATGTCCAGAATGATGCTGCCATGATGGCGGCAGCAACCCGCATGTGTCCAATCCCTGTCATCGCCAACCTCCTTTGGCCTGAAGCTGTGCTATATCCAACCGGGCTCCTCGCTCACGCGGGAAAGGTTCGTAAGATCCTCGGGGATAGGCCACCTTCAAAGATATTCGATCTGGCATCATTGTTCGGCGGCATCACACCGATCATTCCCACGATCCCTGACGGCACGATCGATCCTTGCGCTTTGGGGAATGCGAGTCTGCTCGTCTGAAATGGAGGTCGTCAAGAGAGGAGTCCGCCATTGGACGGTGACTCAAATTCGAGAGCCGCCATTTTTCCGATCTTACAGATTCGGGGCGTCACATCTTGAACACCCGAGTGTTGTAGCCTGGTGGTTGCGTACGCTCGAAGGCTGCTGCTGCCCGGATCACATCGTCCTCCGCAAGCGCGCGGCCAACGATCTGCAGACCAACGGGCATGCCGTCTGCGCCGAAGCCGGCGCAAACCGTGGCCGCGGGGTGGCCGATCAAATTGACTGGGTAGGTGTAATACACCCACGATACCAGATTACGATCATGAAGATGCTCGGGAATGTTCTTGCCGACGTCGAGCGATGAAACCGGCAAGACCGGCGACAGCAGGAGATCATAGCGCTCGAAGAAGGCGCGCAGCTTGTCGCGCAGCGCGTAGCGCTCGAATACCTTCTCATAATAGCTGCGCATCTCCTGATTGAGGGCCTCTTCCAAAACCTCGGCCACGGCGGGATCGAGCAGGTCGCGCTCGTTCTCGACGAAACCGCGAAGCCGAGTGCCGACGCCCGCATAGAATTCGGCCGTCCAGAGGTCACAGGGGTCTTTTTCAAACACCGCATCGACCCTTTCGATCTTACATCCGAGATCATCGAAAACGCGGACCGCGGAATCGACCGCCGTGACCACGTCCGAATCGGGCCGTGCGTATCCGAGCGTGGGACTGTAGGCGACGCGTAGATCCTTCGCGCTCGCTCTGCATGCTCCCAAAACATCGGGAAGAGGCTGCGGGACACTGAAGGGATCGCGCGGGTCGTAGCCCGCGATCGCCGAGAACAACAGCGCGGCGTCTGCGACCGTGCGCGCAATCGGGCCGACATGGGCCAAGGTCGGAGTGGCGGACGTGGGCCACACCGGAACGCGTCCGAAGTGACCTTTTATGCCCGCAAGCCCGGTGAACGAGCAGGGAATGCGGATCGAGCCGCCTCCGTCGGTCCCAAGCGCAAACGGCGTGATGCCGGCGGCAACCGAGGCAACCGCGCCGGCGCTCGATCCGCCGGGGGTTTTCGCCAGATTCCAAGGGTGCCGCGTGACCCCGGTAAGCGGACTGTCACCCACGGGCTTGCAACCGAACTCGCTAGTGGTCGTCTTGCCGATCAGGATTGCGCCGGCTGCGCGAGCCCGCTCGACCGCGGGCGCGTCCACAGCAGCGACATTTTTTGCCATGGTGCGGGAGCCAGAAGCATAGGTGACGCCAGCAACCGCCATCAGGTCTTTGGCTGAGAATGGAATGCCGTGAAGCAGCCCGAGCGGCTGGCCCTTCATCACCGCGTCTTCCGCGAGCTTCGCGGCGCTCAGCGCCGCATCCGGCAGCAATAAGAAGAATGCGTTGATGCTTTTTTGCGTCGCCTCAGCCTTCGCCAATGCCCGTTTCGTGAGCTCAACCGGCGAAATCTCCTTGCGGGCGATCCGCCGTCGCAGCTCGCCTGCACTCATGTAATCGAATTCAGCGGACATGACGACCTACGCCTCCGCTTTGCGCTACGTCCCAACGGCCGTCGGGCGGGGCTCGTTTCATACCCGACAGAAGAAGACCCCACCCGCTCGCGTCGGACGCAAGCTAGGAATTGAGGATGGCGAAGGCGCGCACCGGCGAGCCGGACCCGCCCTTGAACTTGAGCGGCACGCCGAAGAATTGGATTTCGCCCTTGCCGACCAGTTCTTCCAGATTCACCAGCCACTCCCAATGGCTCATGCCGAGATCGCGGCAGAGGCGATGCTGGGAAAAGACGTTGTCGGTGGGCCGATCCGTTGATGGTCCCTCAACGCCGTGCATGCGCGAGCCCCGATCATGAAGCCAGCGCGTTGCCTCCGCCGTGAGCTGCGGGTTTTTCCAGACGCTGTCGAGACCGGGATAAGTTCGCTTATGGAATCCGGTGCAAAGCAAAACGATGTGTCCGTTGACCTTCACGCCGGATTTTTTCTCAGCCTCCTCCATGTCCTTCACCGTGATGTCGCCGAGATCGGGAATATGCCGGAGATCGAAGCAGACCGCCTTACCCATGAACAAATCTAGCGGCATCTCATCAACGGGCTTGCCCTTCGGATTGACGTGGCGGAACGCATCCACGTGTGTGCCGACGTGATCGAGCATCGCGACGAAATTGGTCTGGAAGGTCATCGCGTCACCCGGCACTCCGAGATTGAAGGCCTTGGCCGATTCGTGACTCATATGTGTGGTGATGACCGGCCGCTGAAACAGCTTGTGGGCCGGCATATTGTCCTCGATCAAGAGGCTGCAATCGACAACGCGTTGTGCCATGTCACTCTCCTTGGGTTTACATGATGCGACGGTGTTTCTTGCCGAGAAAGGTCTCCATGATTTCGGGTGACTGCGCAAGCTCGCCTGCTGTGCCTTGCATCTGGATTTGCCCGTTGGAGACGACGTAAGCGCGGTTGGCGATCGCGAGCGCATGCGAAGCGAGCTGCTCGACGAGCAGAATCGTGAGCCCCTTGGCGTTGAGATCGTGCAGCAAGGCCATCAGTTGCTCAACGATCTTGGGCGCAAGACCAAGCGAAAGCTCGTCGATTATGAGCAGGTCCGGATTGGACAGGAGACCGCGCGCGATCGCAAGCATCTGCTGCTCGCCGCCGGAGAGCGTGCCGGCTCCCTGGTGCAATCTCTCTTTCAAGCGAGGAAACAAGGCGAATACGCGATCGAAGTCGTTGGCGACTTCTCCCCGGGCGCTACGCCAGCGGCAATAGGCGCCGAGGATGAGATTGTCCTCCACGGTCTGATCGGCGAAAATGAGACGGCCCTCCGGGATCATCACGAGGCCGAGCCCGACCTTGCGATGGGCGGGGAGACGCTCGGTGAGAATGCCCTTGAAGCTTACTTCTCCGGCGCTCGGGCGCACGAGCCCGGAAATACCGCGCAGAATCGATGTCTTGCCGGCTCCGTTGTTGCCAATTATGGCGACTAACTCGCCGCGCCGAACCTCCAGGTCAACCCCGCGCACGGCCGTGGCCGCACCATAGCGGATCTGCAGCCCCCGTACTTCGAGCAGCATATCGCCTGGAGGAGCCCTCATCTTGTTACTCACGCTTTCGCGGTTACGGGCGCGCCGAAATAGGCCTCGATGACACGCGCATCCTGTTGGATTCGATCAGGCACGTCAGAGGCGATGACCTCCCCATAATCGAGAACCGTAACACGATCGGCGATTGCCATGATCAGCTCGATATGATGCTCAATCAGCAGCACCGACACGCCGAGCGAGGCAATGCGGCGAATCATCCCGTCGAGTTCCTCAATCTCTTTAGCCGTCAGCCCCGCGGCCGGCTCGTCAAGGAGTAGAAGCCGGGGCCCCGATGCAAGCGCGCGCGCCACTTCCAGCCGGCGTTGCAGCCCGAAGGGCAGGAAGCGCGCCTTCTCGTGGGCGTATTTGAGGAGGCCGAGGAAGCCAAGCAGGCTCGCCGCCACCTCGCCGCAGACCTGCTCACCGCGCCGGAAGCGCGGCGTGCGGATCGCCGCGTCGAAAAGCCCGTATCGGAACCGCTGGTCATAACCGACCATCACATTTTCGATTACCGTCAAGTCGCCGAATAGTTCGGTATTCTGGAAGGTCCGCGCCAAGCCATGTCGCGCAATCTCATGCGGCGAGGCGCGGGTAAGATCTGTGCCATCGAGTGCAACTCGGCCGTGCGCGGGCTGGTAAAAGCCGGTGATGGTATTGACCAGCGTGGACTTGCCTGACCCGTTGGGGCCAATGAGCGCGTGAATTTCGCCAGGGCGCACCTGCATCGATACTTCATCCAATGCGATGAGGCCGCCGAACCTCACCGTGAGGGTCTCGGCGAGCAGCTCGGCTCCGGCATGGGCCCGATGATCGGCTCCAAGATCAGTCCGCGAATGCGATTGCGAGCGCAGCGCCTGCGCCAACTCTACCGCGCGTGCACCATCAATGGTTCGGGCGCCTGGCCGCAGGCGCCGCACTAGCTCGACTGCGGTGCCGAACACGCCTTGCGGCAGCACGAACATCACCGCGGCAAGCAGGAAGCCATAGGCGAACGCCTGCCAATACTGTAGCTGCTGCAAATATTCTGGAAGATACGTAAGCAGGAGTGCGCCGAGGAGTGGACCAGTCGTTGTTCCCGCGCCACCGAAGATCACCATCAGCAGGAACCGAATGGAATCGGAGAACGTAAAGACGTCAGGCGAGATGTAGGAGTTCAGGAACGAGTAGAGCGCGCCGGCGAGACCCGCCGTTGCCGCCGAGATCGCGAATGCGAGCGTGCGCACGGCAGTGGCATTGATGCCCAGGCTGCGGGCTGCGGTTTCGCTCTGCGCAACCGCCAGCATGGCGCGGCCGTAGCGTGAGTTTTTCATGTTGTGCGTGCCGACTGCCGTCGCGAAGAGGACCACTGCGAGCACCGCGAAATACGCAAAGCCGGATAGCCGCATGCCCAGGAGGTGCGGCTTGGGGATGTTAGTAATGCCCATCGGGCCGCCCGTGAGCCCTTGCCATTCGATGGCCGCGTTCTCGACGATCAGCCCGAACGCGATGGTAATGACGGCGAGATAAACCCCGCGCACCCGCACCGTCGGGTAGGCGAGCAGTACGCCGAAAACCGTCGTAATCGCAATCCCGGCGATGCTCCCCGCGACCAGACCAAAGCCAAAGCGGGTGGCCAGGACCGCGCCGCTATAGGCGCCAAGAGCAAACAGTCCTGCCTGACCCAGCGAAATCAGACCGGCAAGCCCGACAAGCACGTTCAGTCCGAGCGCAATGATCGCGTAGACGAGGAACAGCATGAAAAGCCGCAGCTCATACTCGTTGTGCGCGGTCAGTGGAACCGCTACGAGCAAGGCGGCAAGCAAGATGAATCCGAGAACCGTGCTGCGTGCGGTCATACTTTGAAAATCTCGCGCTTGCCCAACAAGCCCTGCGGGAAGACAAGGAGCACCAGGATGGTCAGGCCGAAGCCCACGATCTCGCGCGCGGCGGTCGAGATGTAGCCTTCGACGAATTTCTCGACCACACCAAAACCGAGACCGGCAATGAGCACCCCGGGCGCGCTGGTGATCCCGCCGATGATGGCGACGGCAAATCCCTTCAGACCGAGAATGAGCCCCATGGACGCGGAAGCCTGAGTGACCGGCGCTACCAGGATTCCGGCAGCGCCCCCCAGCGTTGCCGCGAGCGCAAACGAGAACGCGACGACGCCATTGACGTTGATGCCCATGAGCGCTGCGGCACGCCGATCGAAGGCCACCGCCTGCATCGCCCGTCCGATGAGCGTGCGCTTTCTCAGGATGCCGAGCCCAATGACGGACAGGATCGCAGCCAGCGGAATCAAAAGCTCTTGCGGGTAAACGCCCGCGCCCAGGACGGAGATCGAGCGCTCGATGCCTGGTGAGGGCAGCGGGCGCGAGAAGCCCCCGAAGCGCATGGTGACCAGTGCTTCGAGCATGATGCCCACCGCCATCGTGGTCAGCATCCAGCCAATCGACATGGCATGGGTGGCAAAGGGGCGGATTGCAAAGCGCTCGAGCAACACGCCAAACAAGCAGGAGGCGACTAGCGACAGCGTGCACGCGAGCCAGAGCGGCAATCCAGCATCCAGCCCCATGATCGCCAATACAGCGCCAAGCATGAGGGTGTCGCCGTGCGCGAAGTTCACCGCCCGCGCGGCCGACCACATGATGTGGAAGCCAAGGGCAACGAGAGCATAGATTCCGCCAATCGCTAAGCCCGCGAGGATGTACTGCACTGCTGCCTGCATACGATGTGCTCCCTCCGCCGGCGGACGGGACATAGCGGCAAGCTCAATGGAGGACCCTCTCCCCTGGAGAAGAGGGTAGGGCGAGAGGTTCTAAGGTGTCGCGATCGTTTTTGCGATGCCCCTCACCCGGTCCCCTATCCCCACATGGCGGAGCGGACGCCCTCCGCTCATTGACGCGAAGAAGAGATGCGCCGGCGCGTCCGGCACAACTCAGCTACTGGCTTGCGCCGTAGGGCGTCTGCGCGATGGGCAGGAGCTTGCCATCGTGCCACGCCGTGAGCCGATAGAACTGCGGCAGGATGGCGTCCTGCCGTTCCGGATTCGACGCATCGAATGCCGGCCGATAGGTGGCGACCAATCCGGTATGCTCGACCTTGTAAAGTGCCTCGCGCACCTTGTTCCAGTCGTAGGCGCCGGCCTTTTCTATCGCCTGCGCCAAGATGAATGTCGCATCGTAGGCATTGGCGGTGCCGGAGCCCATTTTTAGCTCGACTGGATCCTTAAGACCAAATTTTTTCTGGATCTTTTCCCAGATGGCCTTCGTTTTGGCATCCATCTCGCCCATCCAGGAAAACGTCTGCATGACGCGCACGCCATTGGCGAGCGGGCCGGCAAGCTCTCCGAGATTTCCGGCGAGACCCCAAGCAGCGATGGGGGTGGGCTTGTAGCCGATCTTGTCCATGCTGCGCAGGATCTGGTTGCCCTCGCGATCCAACCCCCACACCAGCACCGTATCGGCGCCCGCGTCGCGGATGCGGATCACCTGGCCGGACATATCCTGGTCATTCCAGTTGAACGTCTCGGCAGCCACGAGTTCCTTGCCTTTGGCCGACATCGCAGCTTTGATGTCCGGGACCGCACCGTTACCCCAGCCGGTGTTTTCGTAGATGAAGGCGATTTTTCCGTTCTTGCTCGCCTTGAGAGCCTCGCTGACCAGGAAATGGGCCACCCACTTATCCTTAGCGGAAACGCGGAACATGAAGTTTGGATTACGGCCGTTCTCGATGATCTTGGTGTTCGCGGCAATGACACCAATATAGGGAATGCCGATGTCGTGGACCGGCTCGACCTGTGCGAGGCCGACGGTCGAATGATAGCCGCCGAAGATCGCAACGCATTTGTCGGCCTGTGCGATGCGGCGCGTATTGTCGACTCCGCGCGGCGGCGCCCCCGCATCGTCATATTGCACAAAACGCAACTTCTTGCCGAGTACGCCGCCTTTCTCGTTGATCTCGTCGATCGCGACCTCGGTGCCGTACTTGATCGCAGCGCTGCCGAATGCGGCGGGGCCGGTTATGGGCGCGCTGTTGCCGATGCAGGGTTCCTGTTGCGCGGCGGCCGGCAATAAGAGGAGCGCAAGCACAGCTGGCACCAGCAGTAGTCCCTGCCTAAACGAATGAATGTGCATGATCGACGTCTCCTATTATTCTCGCGTCAGCTGGCCTGTTGTGATCGCGCGTTATGAGCCCAGTGGGGGCGACAAGGAAAGGGTTAATTGGACTATAGCCAAGTCGGCTTTGGCTGACCACTGAGGATATTGCATCGGTTTGCACAGATTGCGGTCTTCCTGCCGCTTATTTTTTAGCTGCTGCTGCAAGGCCCGGCGCCGCGCGGCGGCACAGCGCCGAGCAACTCTGAGATACTAACGTTGATTGAGGCACCGCACGTGTCGCCGCTCGGCTATGGGCTGTCCGGCCGCAATGCGAGAGCATCTATCCTGCTCGGCCGCGGCGGACCATGACGACCCGGGTTGGCGGAGAAGGCAGCAAGCGCGGGAAGTTTGCCCGGATCGTATCAGCGACATAGTTCGGTGCGAGGTGAGCATAGTGGCGCTCGGTCATGCGCGTGTCAGCGTGGCCTAGTTGCCGCGCAATCACTGCCATGGGCACTGCCTGCATGGCGAGGATCGAGGCATGGGTATGCCGCAGTACATGGAAACTGATTGC
>Ga0070711_100002469_pt1 | contig 10554 bp, 11 predicted proteins | sample LARL53metaG_FD_65452 | JGI IMG/M metagenome (GOLD analysis project Ga0070711, IMG submission 65452) | Corn, switchgrass and miscanthus rhizosphere microbial communities from Kellogg Biological Station, Michigan, USA - LAR L5-3 metaG | ecosystem: Host-associated > Plants > Roots > Rhizosphere ... | reverse complement strand
GCGCGGCCGCGCGGAATGATGGTGACCTTGTGCAGCGGGTGCGTGTGCTTGAGCAAAACATTGACGAGCGCGTGGCCGGCCTCGTGCCAAGCGGTGGCCTGTTTTTCCTCGTCGCTCATCGCCATGCTGCGGCGCTCGCGTCCCCAGCGGACCTTGTCGCGGGCTTCTTCAAGTTCGGGCTGGCCGACGCCTTTTTTGTTCGTGCGAGCCGCCAGCAACGCCGCCTCGTTCAAAAGATTCGCCAGTTCCGCGCCGGAATAACCCGGCGTGCCGCGCGCAATGATGGACAAATCCACGTCCGGCAACAGCTTCACGTTTTTGGCGTGGACCTTCAAAATACCTTCGCGCCCGCGCACATCCGGCAAATTGACAACTACCTGCCGGTCAAAACGCCCGGGCCGCATCAACGCCGGATCCAGCACGTCGTGGCGGTTGGTTGCCGCGATGATGATGATGCCTTCCTGCGTGTCAAAACCGTCCATCTCGACTAGTAGTGCGTTCAACGTCTGCTCGCGCTCGTCGTTGCCGCCGCCGAGGCCGTGGCCGCGCGAGCGGCCGACCGCGTCAATTTCGTCAATGAACACCAAGCACGGCGTGTTGCGGCGCGCCTGCTCGAACATGTCGCGCACGCGGCTCGCGCCGACGCCGACGAACATTTCCACGAAGTCCGAGCCGCTGATGCTGAAGAAACTGGCGTCCGCCTCGCCGGCAATCGCCTTCGCCAGCAAAGTTTTCCCGGTGCCGGGCGGCCCCACCATCAGCACGCCCTTGGGAATGCGCCCGCCGAGCCTTTGGAATTTTTTCGGGTCCTTCAAAAATTCCACCAGTTCGGAGACTTCCTCGATGGCTTCATCCACCCCGGCCACATCCTTGAAGGTGACTTTGTTCCGCTCCTTGGCCAGGAGCCGGGCCTTGCTTTTGCCGAAGCTCAAGGCGCCCTTGCCGGCCGACTTGATCCCCCGGATTACAAAAAACCAGAACAACAGCGCGATGCCCAGAAAAAACAGCAGGTTGATGCCAAGCGCCGACAGCATCGCATTGGGTTGGGAAAACTTGATGGCGCCGGATTTAACGGGACTCAATTGCAATTCTTCTTTCAGACTCGGAGTCAATTGGACATTCGGAACGATAAATTGCACCTCCGCCTTGGGTTCGAGGATTTTTCCGTCCTTGTCCGCCTTGTAATACGTTCCAGTAATATCCGCGGTATCCGACATCTGCTGACTCATGTTGACGGTGGCCGACGCAATCTCATTGGCCCGAAATTTCTGGAAGAAATCCATAGTGGACAACGGCGCGGCCGGCGGCGTCAGCCGGCTGTGCAGCGCCCACCACGTCGCAATGCAGCCGATGATGGCAATCCACGCGACCCACGTGAACGTGGGGATATTGAAGCCGCCCGCCGGCTTCTTCGGCCCGCGGTCGTCGCCTTTTCGCTGGTTCAAATCGTCGTCGAACATTTTGCATGGCAAACTAACATGGCATTACCGCTTTCGCAATGAGCGAATTCGGCTTAAATTCAATCATGCGCCTCGGTCCGCTGACGCTTGAATCAAACCTGTTCCTCTCGCCGCTGGCGGGCTACACCAACCTGCCCTTCCGCCTCGTCGTGCGCGAAATCGGCGGCGTCGGACTTTGCACCACCGATCTCGTCAACGCCCGCTCGCTGCTGGAGAAAAATCCCAGGGCGTTCAAGCTGATTGAAACGTGCCCGGCGGACTCGCCGCTGGCGGTCCAGCTTTTCGGCTCCGTGCCGGAGGAAATGCGCGACGCGGCGCAGATGCTCGAATCGCGCGGCGTCGCGGCGATTGACATCAACATGGGCTGCCCCGTCCGAAAAGTCTGCAATATCGGCGGCGGCTCCGCGATGATGACCGAGCTGGACAAAACCGCTGCGCTCGTCCGCGGCATGGCCGACGCCGTGAAAATTCCGGTGACGGCCAAAATGCGTCTCGGCTGGGATGATGACAATTTGACCGCGCCGGATTTGGCGCGAGCGTTGGAAGACGCCGGTGTCGCGGCGATTTTCGTTCATGGCCGGACGCGCGAACAGGGATTTGGCGGCACGGTCAATCTCGCCGGCATCCGCAAAGTCGTCGAGGCGGTGAAAACAATTCCCGTCATCGGAAACGGCGACGTCATCACGCCACAGGCCGCGGAAAAAATGCTGGACGAAACCGGCTGCACCGGCGTGAGCATCGGCCGCGGCGCGTTTTACGATCCGTGGATTTTCAAGCGGACGCTGCAACATCTCAGATCTTGTAGCAGCGGACGTCAGTCCGCTCTAACTTCAAATCAGCCAGCAAGAAATAATGAGCCGACTCACGTCGGCTGCTACGGCAAAAACAGCGGCGAACTTCCGCCCGAACCATCCTTCTCCGAGCGTGTGCGCGTGATGTGCCGGCATCTGGATTTGATGATTGAGGTTTTCGGCGAGGAATTGGGCTGCCGAATGTTTCGCAAAGTCGCGCCGTGGTATGCCAAGCGGTTCGGCCCGTGCCACGAATTCAACAAGAAGGTTGTGCAAATCCACACCAGGGTGGAATTTCACGACGTTTTGGAAAATTACATCCGCTGGCGGCGGCAATTTCTGGACGAAGCCGGCGAATTGCAACCGCGCTTTCGTCCGCCGCCGATGGTCGCGTCCTTCATGCGCGAACCTGAACCCGCCTCAACCCGGCGCGAACAAATTCCCGTGCCGAAAGGGCCGGTGGAAGTGTGGTAACTCCCCGCTCGATTTCCGTCGCCGTTTAACGCTTGCCGTCCAACTTCGCCCTCACCTATTCTTGACTCGGAGGCCAAATACAAACACTCAACCAAAGGATTCATCATGCGAATGTTAATGAACGTCAAAATTCCCCATCAAATCTTCAATGCGGCGGTCAAGGACGGCTCAGCAGGCGCGAAGCTGGCCAAGATTTTGGAGGCCATCAAACCTGAAGCTGCTTACTTCACGGAACAGAACGGCCAGCGTGGCGCGGTGCTCATCGTGGATTTACCGGACGCCTCGAAGATCCCGGCGCTGGCCGAGCCGTGGTTCCTGACTTTCCAGGCTGATGTCGAATTCCGCATCGCGATGACGCCGGAAGATTTGAAGCGCAGCGGCATTGACGGCATGGGCAAGCAGTGGTGTTGAGCCATAGATCATTTCCCGATGCAAAACTGGCTGAAGATGGAGTCCAGCAAATCTTCCGTCGCGGTCCTGCCACTCAAGCATTGTCGCGGATGAAACGCGCGACGGCATCGTGATTGCCAGCGGTCACGAGAACAAAATCGCCTTCATCGAAAACAAACAGCACCCGCAAATCGCGTCCGACGCGGCATTCGTAAAATCCGCCAAATGGCCGGATGCCGATGCCGGAATGCAAATGCGGCCGCCCGAAAATATCCGGCAATCTTCCAATCGTCGCATTCACGGCAGTCTGTTGCGTTGGCGACAACCGCTGGAACGTCCGCCGATAAGAAGGTCGTGTGAGAATCACGGGCGCCAGGGCTTGAGTTTTCCCGTGCGGCGTTCAGATTTAATTCCTGTCAGAACTTTGGCGTGGGCGCGCTCCACTTCCTTCGGCGACACGCCGTATTCTTCATACGGCGAATCCGGCCCGATGAAATAATTCCAAGCCGCGTCCTGAATTGCCGCCGAGTAATCCTTGTAACGCCCCAGCTTTACCTGGGAGTCAATCGTGCGGTCAATGACCGGTGATAAAGAAATGTGTCTGCGTTGCATGGGTGAATTGTGCCACGATAAGCACACGCAGTCAAATTCATTTCCCGATGCAAAACTGGCTGAAGATGGAGTCCAGCAAATCCTCCGTCGCGGTCTTGCCAACGATTTCGCCGACGGCGTTGACGGCGATGCGCAAATCCATTGCGGTGAGTTCCAGCGTCGCGCCGTCCCGCAGCGCGTCAATCGTCCGCTGAACCGCCGTCCGGGCGCGGTTCAGCCCGTCCTGATGGCGCGAGTTGATCATCACCTGCAACATCTCGGCCTGGATTTCGCCGGACCAGACAAGTTCCTTGATGGCATCCTTCAGCGCTTCAATCCCCTGCCCGCTCAAGCAGCAAACGTCCACAATTCGGAGTTCGGAGTTCGGAGTTCGGAGTTCGGAAAGTTTCACCGGCAAGTCGGTCTTGTTGCGGACGAGAATCCGCTTTTTGCCGGCGAACTCTGCCAAATAATTTTCATCGGTTTTCGTCAGCGGCTCGCTGGCATCAAGGACGTGGAGGATGAATTCCGCGCTGGCAAGCGATTCGTGGCTGCGGCGGACGCCTTCCTGCTCAATTTCGTTGCGCGCCTCGCGCAGGCCGGCGGTGTCAATGAACACAACTGGTAGGCCGCGGATGTTCGCCGTTTCTTCAATCGTGTCGCGCGTCGTGCCGGCAATCGGCGAGACGATGGCCCGGTCGCGACCGAGCAGTTGGTTGAGCAAACTCGATTTGCCCACGTTTGGCCGGCCGACAATCGCCGCGCGGATGCCGCGACGCAAAATTTGGCCCTCGTTCGCCGTGCGCAGCAGTTCGTCCATGAACGCGATGCCGTCTTCCAATCGCTTCAGCAATTGCGCCTTCGTGTCCGGCGCGATGTCTTCGTCGGGGAAATCAATGTGCGCCTCGACATGGGCAAGCGTGTGCATCAAGTCGTCGCGCAGCCGATTGATGCGCTGGGACAATTTCCCGGCGAGCTGTTCGTTGGCGGCGGCCAGCGCGAGTTCCGTGCGCGAATGGATCAAATCGGCGACGGCCTCGGCCTGCGCGAGGTCAATGCGACCGTTGAGAAAGGCGCGGCGGGTGAATTCGCCCGGCTCGGCCAGCCGTGCGCCGTTTTCCAAAAGCGTGTCGAGCACAAGCTTGGCGGGCAAAATTCCGCCGTGACATGAAATCTCTATCGTGTCCTCGCGCGTGAACGTGCGCGGGGCGCGCAGGACGGCGAGGAGGACTTCATCAATCACTTTCCCGCCGCGGATGATTTTGCCGAAATGAATTGTGTGCGTCAGCGCGGCGGAAGGCTTCAGGGAATGTTTGCCGGCGGGTAGAAAGCTTTTGTCGGCAACGGCCAGCGCCCGCGCGCCGGAAATGCGGACGACGGCCAGTCCGCCCTCGCCGAGCGGCGTGGCAATAGCGGCAATTGTGTCGTCGGGAAACATGTTTGATTTACGATGTGCGATTTACGATTTGTGCCGTCTCTTTTGTCCCACGTATATCGTAAATCGCATATCGCAAATTGAGAAGGGAAGCCCGGCATCTTCAACCGCAACGGCCCTTCACAATTTCCCCAGCCTGTCCTTCCAAAAACAGCCGCGCCTTTTCGTAGCTTTTGCGCTGGAGAAAATGGCGCAACTGGGGATCCGCGTCGGGCGGCAGTTTTTCCGCCAGTTCGTCAATGCGGGCGAAGAGCAGGAGAAAATTCGGTTTCCCCTCGATGGCGGGCATCGCCTGGATGGCCTTGTCCAGTTCCGTGAGCGCGTCCAGCAGTTGTCGTTCGACCGGCGACTTCATTTTCAAAACGGCAGTTTGCCGGCAAGTGCGGAAATTAAATTGTCCACCGGTTTGAACGTTCCGCCCAGGCAGCCGGCGGTGATGAACCGCTCCAGTGCCGTGATCATGGCCAGCAACAACGAGGTCATCAGATACAAACCGAAGGCATCCGGCGGATCGGGCAGCATGATGCGCGGCACGCCGTGGTAAAGAATTTTGACGCTGAGCAAGATGCCGATGGCCCAGGGCAGCCAGAGATTGACCGTTGGGCCGACATCCAACAACCGGAGCAGGAAGACCGGGCTTAAACCGTAAATCACCACGGTGAGCGCGTTTGCGTAGGTGTGCCGGACATGAAACGTGTCGCCCAGCGCCTTCAGCAGATGCGCGCCCGCCAGAATCACCACCCCCATCAGCAACAGCTCCGCCGATTCATAAATCAGGGCCTCTTTCAACGGAAACAGTTTGATGTGACCCATGGCCGGCTGCCACCGGCCCCATTCGATAAGGCCAAAACACTCCACCGCGCCCACGATCAGCATCATCGGCAAAAGATAAACCCCCACGACGTAACCGAGGCCGCGCCGCTGTAGGGCCACCCGGTTCCATGCCGTCTCGGATTCAAATATCAGGAATAATGCCTTAATCATCCAAGCACATTCATAACGATTCGCGGGCGCGATGACAATAAAATCCGCTTTCGTCCGCGGCGCGTGCGTGCTTTACTCGCCGGATGAACGTGGACCTCGGCATCTGGAGCAAACTGACGAAAGTTGTCGTCGGCCTCGTCGTGCTGGCGGTGTTGCTGCTGATTGGGATGTGCTACCTGCCACTGATTCAGGAAAACACCCGGATGCGGACGGAAATTCTCAAGCTGAACCAGCAGCTTGAAACGGAAACGAACAAGCTCAACCAGATTCAGGCCCAGATTGACGCGCTGCGCAACGACCCGAAGACCGTCGAACGCCTCGCCCGCGAAAAACTCGGCTACGCCAAGCCCGATGAAACGGTGATCCGGTTTGAATCCACGACAAATGCAACAGCACGCTGACTCACACCGTCATGATTTCTTTTTCCTTGTGGACGACCTGCGCATCAATCTTGGCGGTGTAATCGTCCGTAAGTTTCTGCAAATCCTTTTCGCACTGTTTCTCCTGGTCCTCGGTCACACCGCTATCATGGCCGTGCTTCTTCAATAAATCCATCGCCTCGCGCCGCACATGCCGGACGGCCACGCGCCCGTCCTCGGCCAGTTTCTTGATGAGCTTGACGAATTCCTGACGCCGCTCGGTGCTCAATTCCGGGAACGCCAGCCGGATGAACTTGCCCTGGATCGTCGGCGACAGGCCGATGTTCGCCTTCTGGATCGCCTTCTCAATCGGGTGCAGCGTCGTGACGTCCCACGGCTGGATGACCAGCATGCGCGGTTCCGGCGTGGTGATGGTGGCCAGCTCGCGGATGCGCATCATCGAGCCATAAACCTCCGCCGTGATATTCTCGACCAGCCCGGCGGACGCCTTGCCCGTGCGCACGCCGGCAAACTCGTTTGCGACCACCTGCTCGGTTTTGATCATCTTCTCTTCCGCCTCCAGTAGGATATCGTCGAGTGTCATAGGAGAGTATTTTTAACAAATTCAACCGGGCCGGTCGAATGAAATTCCGTCAAAATTTCCGCCCACGAAAGATTCGACATTGGCAATTCGCAATTCATAATTTTCGCGTGGCGGACATCGTTTTAACCACGCTCAACGCGAAGTTCATTCACGCCGCGTTCGGCCTGCGCTACCTGCTGGCCAATCTCGGCGAACTCCAGCCGCGCGCCTGCCTCGCCGAATTCGACATCAACCAGCGCCCGCTCGACATCGCGGAAATCCTCCTCGCGCAAAACCCCAAAATCATCGGCTTCGGTATTTACATCTGGAACGTTGGACCGACGACCGAAGTCATCGCCGCCATCAAGCGCGTCCGGACGGACATCAAAATTATTCTCGGCGGACCGGAGGTCAGCTACGAAACGGAGGCGCAACAAATCGTCCAGCTTGCTGATCACGTCATCACCGGCGAGGCGGATTTGAAATTCGCTGAAGTGTGCCGGGTTTTGATGGAACGCCGAGCGTCAGCTCGGTCCGATGATTCAAAATCATCCGACCAAATTGCCGAGCCGGCGCTCGGCGCGCCGCTTCCCAAGATCATTCCCGCCGAGGTGCCGGACTTTTCCCAAATCACCCTGCCCTACGATCTTTATACCGACGAAGATCTCGCGCATCGCGTCATTTACGTCGAAGCATCGCGCGGCTGTCCGTTCACCTGCGAATTTTGCCTCTCGTCGCTCGACATTCCCGTCCGGCAGGCGTCGCCCGACCAATTCCTCGGCGAGATGCAAAAGCTACTCGCTCGCGGGCTGAAGCAATTCAAATTCGTTGACCGCACGTTCAATCTCAATGTCGCTACGAGCCGGTCCATCCTCGAATTCTTTCTGGCGCGTTACCAGCCCGGCCATTTTTTCCATTTCGAGATGATTCCCGACCGTCTGCCCGAATCGCTGCGCGAAATCATCGCCAAGTTTCCGCCCGGCGCGCTGCAATTTGAGGTCGGCATCCAGACGTTCAATGAGGAAGTTGGCGACCGAATCAAGCGCCGACAGAATTACGACAAGCTGGCGGATAATTTCCATTTCCTCCGTGCAGAAACCGGCGTCCACATCCACGCCGATTTGATTGTTGGCCTGCCCGGTGAGACCGTCGAAAGCTTTGCCGCCGGGTTTGATCGGCTCATCGCGCTTAACCCGCAGGAAATCCAGGTCGGCATCCTCAAGCGGCTGCGCGGCACGCCCATCGTCCGGCACGATGCAGAATGGCGAATGATTTACAATCCGCAGCCGCCCTACGAAATTCTCCAGAACAAGCTGATTGATTTCGCGACCATGCAGCGCCTGCGGCGTTTCGGGCGCTACTGGGATTTGGTCGGCAACAGCGGAAACTTCATTGAAACCACGCCGCTGATTTGGTCGGGAAACTCCTTTTTAGTGGGGCAAGCGTCCTCGCGAGCCGATGTAGCGTCGGCGCTGTGCGCCGATCCGGTCGAGCCACAGGCTCGACACTACAACGAGGAGCATCATGCGCCATCACCCTTCGATTCCTTCCTGCGCTTCAGCAACTGGCTTTACGCCCGGACGCGCCGCACCGACGGCATTGCGCTGACGCGACTGATGGAACTGCTCTTCGAATTTCTTACCGCCGAACTCCGGCTCGCCCCGAAGCTGGTGGCTGAAATCTTGTGGCGCGATTACCGGCGGGGTGGACGCCGCGACAAACCCGGTTTCCTCAAGTCATTTCTGTCCGAAGAAAACGCCCGCTCACTGCCAAACCGCGAGACCGCCCTGCCCAAGCGCCAGGCGCGGCATCTGGTTTGAAATAATCCCGTCGGTGGAATTTTATCAGCCAGATTGGGATTTTAGTCCACCTGTTTCAATATCGCCTCGGCCGATTGCCTGACGGCTTCGGCCAGTTCGCTCGGCTTCAGCACTTTTGCGTCGCCGCCCCAACTCAAGACCCAGCGTTCAATTTCAGCGAGACTCGACAGCTTCAATTTCAATTCCACTTCCCCGCCCTTCAGTTCGCGCAGTTGCTGCGACTGGTGCCATTTTTTCTCGCGGACGTAATCGGCGGCGCGCGCGTTGAAACGGATGACAACCTCGTATTCGCCTTCGCCGGAATGGACGCCGAAGCTGTCGCGCAATCTTTTCTCCAGCGAAAATTTCTGCGACCGCTCAAAAGTCATTCCATTCGGCGTGACCAATTGAATTCTGGCGGGAACGAAGGTGCGGATGTCCTTTCGCGCGTGATCGTAGGCAAACAGATACCATTCGCCGTTGATGTTCGCCAGATGATACGGGTCCACGATGCGCGGCTCCGTCCTTGCCTGGCCGGGTTTGCGGTAATGCAATTCAAGCTGCCGGCGTTGCGCCACGGCCTTGGCCAGCGCGTCAAAGATTTTCAAATCCAAAATCGGCTCGGCGCGGGTGCGGAAGGAAATGGTCTGCTCGACGTCGGCAAGATTGAGCGAAATGGTGTCGGGCAGCGCCTGCTCCATTTTGCGGATGGCGCTCAAGAGCGGTTTCTCGAAGCTCGTGCCGCGATATTGCTGAAGCGCTTTTTCGGCGACGACGAGCGCGAAGAGTTCGCCCTCGGTGATTTGCATCGTCGGGAACGCGCTGACCTCGCCGGTGTAGAAATAGCCGTTTCTCGCGGGATTAAATTCAATCGGCAGATTCAGCCGGTCGCGCATGAACTCGATGTCGCGGTGGATCGTCTTGGCGGCGACTTCGATTTCGGCGGCAAGCCCGCTGGCGTTTGGAAATCCACCCGACTGAAGCGCCTGGTGGATGCGCAGCATCCGCTCAATTGGCGGACGGGACCGTTGCGGCAGTGGCAAAGGTTTTTGCGGAGTCGTCACGGACGCCAGCAATAACCGAATCGTGAACTATCGGCAATCCGTCAATTTTGTTCGGCTGGCCAGCGCTCAAGAAAACCACGCGATGAAAACCGCAGTCGCCCAGCAGCGTCTCCCAGCCGTGGATCACCTCCGCCTGCTTCTCTGGCGACATGTCCACGGCGTCGTTGAGGGTGACGACGGCCAGATTGCGGCCGGTGTTGTATTGGTTGATTTTGGAGACAACGCTGTCGCGGTTGAGAACCGGGAGAAAACCGTTTTCGTGGCTGTCCGGTTTCGTCAGCATAATCGTGTTCCAATCGGAATACGACAACGCCACGTCCACGGATTTGCCCTCATGGAAGCGGCCCCCCGCGGTCGCCGTCTGCGGCGTGTTAATGCAGATAGTGGCGGTCAACAAAAGCATTGCCGGAACGAGTTGAACAATTGCTGTCTTTTTCATGCCTCATGAAAAGCATCAGTTGTGCCAAGGCCACAAATGAAGCCGCATGAGGGAAAATAGGGCGAAAATCGTTGGAAAATGCAAAGACAATGCCCTGTGACCAGTCCCACTGTCTCAAAACTTTACACTAAAATTGGACAGCCCGGCCTTATGAACCCTTTTCCATCTTCGCCAGAAACTCATCG
>Ga0070711_100002467_pt1 | contig 10555 bp, 10 predicted proteins | sample LARL53metaG_FD_65452 | JGI IMG/M metagenome (GOLD analysis project Ga0070711, IMG submission 65452) | Corn, switchgrass and miscanthus rhizosphere microbial communities from Kellogg Biological Station, Michigan, USA - LAR L5-3 metaG | ecosystem: Host-associated > Plants > Roots > Rhizosphere ... | reverse complement strand
GTTAACACATAATAGTAAGTGATGTGCGGTAATCAAACACGCGTGCGCAGATGTGGCAGAGTGGTCTTCTCACAGGTAGCAAGAAAGCTCCGAGAACACAAAAATGCGTCGGCCTTGAGCGAGTCTATTGTAAACATCTCTGCGGATAATGGCCTGAAAGCAAGCCGATTCGCCCTCGGGCGATCAGGAGTTCAAATCTCCTCATCTGCGCCACTTTGTTCCATTGTCTGAGTAAATCTGTTCTCCTCATCTGCAGATTCCTTGTCGTGTTGTCTTTGTTTGAGTTTATGACTGTGTTCGGATCTTATTTGTCTGTCCAGCTTCGATATTAATTCCTGGCATGCACTTATTGGGTCATAGCCCACGGCCTTTGCATCTATTACACGTTGATTGATAGCAATAAGTCTGGCTCTTACAGAATATTTATGGGTCTTATGCATGTCTGCGTAGATGATTACCGATTGTATATTCTCAAGCTTTCCCTGAATCTTCTTCAAGAATCTGGCCATGTGTTCTTCGATTGTCCTCCGTACTTCACCATCCATATGCGCGATATGAATACTGGGCTCGTTTCGGTGTGGAAGAGTTATTTCCAGAGCGTCTCTAGGAGTCACTATACCAATCGGTCGCTCGTCTCCCACCACAACGATTTCTTCATTTCTTTTGAAACTTTCGACCAGCGTGTTCAGTTTGGTTCCCCTCTCGACGGATATTGCTCTTCTCATAATATCCTTGACTTTGACTTCACGAATAGCAGTGCCAGATGTCAAGGCGCGGAGGCCAGGGGCTTTCCCAATTCTCTCTTTAGGTGTCGCAATGATCTTGGATATCTCTAAGGCATTGATAATACCTGTCAGTACCCCATTTGACTTTATCACTGGCATACGTGAGATGTTGTACCTGCGCATCTTAGTCAAGGCGTTAGCCAGCGTGGAATTCTCTTCAATGACTATAGCGCCAGACATGACATCATCCACTCTCGCATGGCCAAAATTCGCAGTAAGTGCTACGTCGGTTTCGCTAACGATGCTAATCAATTTTCCATTTTCAACTACCGGCAACGCTCGATTACCGGTAGTTACAATTAATTGGGTACATTTTTCAACACTATCGGTTGAACTCAGGATAGGCGTCTTTACAACGAGGCTTTTTAATTTTGATGAGGGCGTGGTATTGAGGTTAAGAAATTCTTTTGCAAATATCATTCCTTCATATTTTTTTGTCCCGTAATTGTCAATTACTGGTAGTTGGTTAATGTTGTTTTCATGCATCATATTGAGAGCCTTTGCTGCGGTGTCTTCTAATGTCAATGAGAAAACGTTGTCTACCATAATATCAGAAATTTTCATAATAGTCGAGATCCTCGGGATTACATTAAAAAACCTTCGCCCAGCACTCTCAATATCAATGAATCGACGACCCCTCATTCTAGCCGTCGTAGCTTCAATAGCAGTTATTATTACGACTACCGTAACGATTCTTTTAACTCCTGCAGAGAATACGATCCTGTTACCGGAACCTCGTAGTAGTATCGTTAGCCCAGTCAGTAGTAAAGGGGGTCCTGCTGGTGGGCCGGCTCCTATCTTTGGGAGCAGCAGAATCAGCACCGCTGGTAACGGATTTGGAATTAATTCGATTGTGGAAAACGTAGACTCGCCATCGGCTATAGATATTTCAAAAGACGGGAGAATATTTTTTGCCGAAAAAACGGGTAATATTATGATGATTACTATTATCAATGGAAAACTCAGCAACCAATTGATTCTAAATATCAGAGCACCTCAACGTGGAGAAGAAGGGTTATTGGGACTTGCTTTGAGCCCTAATTTTACTGAAAATCATTTAATGTATGCGTATTTCACATATGCAAATGGAAACAAAATATACAACAGAGTCCTTATGATCAAAGAAATTGCCGACAAAGTAGTCGATTCTAAGGTGATCATTGATGCTATTCCAGCTGGGGAATTCAATAATGGCGGGCGATTAAAGTTTGGACCTGACAATAAATTATATGTGGCAACGGGGGACGCAATGACTCCCAATCTGGCTCAGGATCTCAACTCACTTGCTGGCAAGATCTTACGAGTTAATCCTGATGGAACTATCCCTCGTAATAACCCTCTCCCAAATTCGCCAATTTATGCCTACGGCTTTCAAAATGTTCTGGGATTTACATGGCATCCGAAAGCAAACATACTCTATGCACTAGACGATAGTCGATCAGGCAATGATGAAATTAACATAATAAAACCGGAGGGGAATTATGGATGGCCAATGAAGGAATGCGATGCCGACAGCATTGCTAGTAGTAGTACTACTAGTAGTACAGTGGGCACTGGCCAGAACAACGTCACCAACACTAATAATGCTCAGCATGTCGCTGGTAAATTAATATACCCAGTTATTTGTTTTAGTCCAGCTCTTGAGCCCAGCAGCGCTATATTCGCTACTTCAAAGAGACTTGGTTATCAAAACGATCTGATCGTCACGAGTTTGAGAGGATACTTGCGGGAGATTAACTTCGATTCCAACACTCAAAGCACTTTATTGGAAGGCTATGGTAGACTAAGGGATATCATTGAAGCACCTGACGGCTCACTTCTTGTTGCAACAAGCAATAGAGACGGGTTTGGTATCCCAGATGCAAAGGATGACAAGATTTTAAGAATCCGCTAACTCTATAGTAGTGATAGTCAGTGAGCAGCTAGGTTTTGCACTCGAAGAAAAAATTCCGCGAAATGGATCGTGTGGAGCGTCTGAACTACGTAAGAAAGGCAGCAGATCTCTCTGATAAAGACATTGCTACTATAACGCGCCCGAATGCGGCCTTTAGCTTTGACAATGCCAATCAGATGATAGAAAATACAATTGGAATACTTTCACTTCCCCTTGGTATTGCAACAGGTTTTGTGATAAACGGTGAAGAATATCTGATTCCAATGGTTACAGAAGAGCCCTCCGTAATTGCCGCCGCAAGTAAGGCAGCTAAAATTGCAAGCCGTAGAGGGGGGTTTACAGCAACCAACGTCGATAGAGCATTGATGATAGGTCAGGTGCAAATAGTCTCCATACCACCCAGACTTGTTGGGTCGAAAATACAAAAAATTCTACTTTACAAAAAAGAACTCCTAAGCTTGGCAAATTCCAATAGCAGATCCGTTATGGCAAGAGATCTTCAGGTAAGAGAGGTAGAAGACAAGAGTCAAAATATGATGGGGAAAATGCTAATCGTCGAGATACTTGTTGATACTAAAGATGCGATGGGCGCCAATATCATAAATACAATGTGTGAGGCGATATCTCCAAGACTCGAAGTCTTAACAGGTGGCAACGTCATCGTAAGGATACTTTCAAATTACTCTACCAGACGTCTTGTAAGATGCAAAGCAATTTTTGCCAGAGAACAATTAGGGGGAGAGGCTGTTGTAAAGCGTATTTTATATGCTTACGCCTTTGCGTATTCTGACCCGTATCGAGCAGTGACACATAACAAAGGCATAATGAATGGCATAGATGCAGTAGCTTTGGCAACAGGACAGGACTTTCGTGCAATTGAAGCAGGAGCTCACGCATATGCATCTAGGGATGGGACATACAGGTCCATGACTCGATGGTACAAGACCAAGGACGGCGATTTAGCTGGTGATCTAGAATTACCCCTCGCAGTTGGTACAGTTGGTGGAATAGTATCAGTTCATCCCGTCACCAAACTTGGAATAAAGATCTTAGGTGTGAAAAAAGCCAAGGAGCTTGCAGCTGTATTAGCTGCAGTTGGCCTTGCTCAAAATTTGGCTGCAATGAAGGCCTTGGTATCAGAAGGAATTCAGGCAGGCCATATGAAACTGCACGCTAGAAATATTGCCGTACTGGCAGGGGCCAAAGGCAATTTAATTAAGTTAGTAGCCGAAAGGATCGCTGACGAGAAGAATGTGAACTTACATCGGGCCAAGGAAATTATTGCCTTGATGACCGAAAAAGAGGCTTAATAATAGTGCCTAATGATAATAAGTAAATATATGCCTCCCATCAAATGACTTTGCAATTGAATTGTCTAGTATGCCTATCGTGAAATTTGCAATTCCAAAAGGTAGTATTGAGGAAGCAACATTCAAGATTTTAGAGCAGGCCTGGCAGAGCATCAGTGGCCGCGGACGAACTTATCGAGTGAAGCTGAGCGACCCCGAGATAGAAGTGAAGGTCTTGCGCCCCCAGGAGATACCGACCTATGTACAGGAAGGATTCTATGACGTTGGAATCACGGGTAAAGATTGGGTGAGGGAGGCGAAAGCAGACATAACAACGTTACTAGATCTAGAATACGGAAAGGTCAAACAGGTCATAGCAGTGCCAGAAACGTTTGAAGTAGAAGACCTGACAGGTCTGATTGAGGAATTTGCAGCTAAAAAGAAGCCACTCCGTATATCTTCCGAATACCTCACAACTACCGCTATGCATGTTAAATCCAATCAGGCTTACCAAAAGCATTTTGGCAAACAAGATCCGATGATAATAACACCCTGGCTAAGAGTAGGGGAAAACAAGAACGTACAAATTTTCCTTTCCTTCGGGGCTACTGAAGCAAAACCGCCTGAAGATGTTGACGCAATATTTGATATTACTGAAACTGGTACCACTCTGGGACAAAACAAACTAAAAATAATTGATATAGTAATGGAGTCATCAGCAGTATTTGTCGCCAATAGAATCGCCCTAAAAAATACAAAAAAGAGAGAAAAAATTGCTGACATGATCGCCTTATTGAGGGGTGTCGTTGAAGGCCGCAAGAAGCTTCACATTTTCGTCAACGTAAAGAAAGAAAACCTAGACCATTTATTGAAAAATATGCCCGCTTTGAAAAAACCGACAATTAGCGAATTGAGCGAGCACGGATGGTATGGTGTCAACACGATCATTGACAAGAATGAATTTATCAAACTTGTACCAATGATGAGGAAGATTGCACAAGGCCTAGTTGTTATGGAGCCTAGACAAATTCTGCCGCTAGATGAGATAAATCTAGATGAGCATGCTTGATAAGGACGATTATTATAACAAACGCCAAAGAAGACGCAGCAAAGTTGCGCGATTCTGGCATCAGTATTTCTCATCAGTTAATTAAGAAAGTAGCTTCTATCATGGATGATGTTCTAGAGCGTGGGGATGCTGCAATTATAGATTATACTGAAAAGTTAGATGGGGTTCAATTAAATTCACTAAAAGTTACCGAGGAAGAATTCGAAAAAGCGTACTCTATGGTTACGAAGAAGCAGATTCAAGCTATTAACGTCATCAAGACACGTCTTATGGAAAGCGAAGTTTCAGTCATGAATAACCTAAAGGCAATCACAGTTTTGTCGGATGGGGTAAAGGTAAACCGGTTAATTCAACCGATTTCTAGTGTTGGATGTTATATTCCCGGCGGTAAAGCCCGCTACGCCAGTACAATGGTAATGTCCGCTGTCCCAGCAAGAGTAGCCGGTGTAAAGAGAATAGTGGCAATATCACCTCCGCTAAAGGACGGAACGGTAGATCCTCTTACCCTTGTGGCCGCCAAGATCTGTGGGGTAAAAGAATTTTACAAGATAGGAGGCGTACAAGGGATTACCGCCCTTGCTTACGGAACAAACAGCATAGAAAAAGTCAATAAAATTGTTGGTCCCGGGGGAATGTTTGTCACTGCAGCCAAATTTCTCGCCTCAAGAAAAGTTTCGATAGACATGGTGGCAGGACCTACGGAATTGCTGATTTATGCAGATTCAAAGTCCGACCCAAAATTGATCGCATTGGACTTAATTTCACAGGCCGAGCACAGTTACGATACCTTTTGCGGCCTAGTAACGGCCTCCAAGCAATTGGCTCGACGCGTCTCTTCCGAGATAAACCACATTGTTAGAACTAATGTTATATCTCGTGCTGATATCGTAAGGAAGAGCCTAGAAAATAACGGGTTTATTGCTATCTGCAAACATCAATCTACTGCAGTAGAATTTGTAAATGAAATAGCGCCAGAACATTTGCAATTGATATGCAAAAATGCTCGAGCCATGTCTGAGAGGATAACATCTTCTGGTCTTGTATTAATAGGTAAATATACTCCATCTTCAGCTAGTGATTACTGTTTTGGATCCAACCATATTCTGCCAACTCTTGGCTTCGGGGCATCTAGGGGTTCGCTTTCGGTTCTTGACTTTTTAAAACTTGTGTCTACTATCGAAGCGACCAGGTCTGGACTCGAGAAGGTACAGCAGAATATTAGAGAAATTACACTAGCTGAAGGACTAATCAATCATTACTCGGCAGTTCAGGAACGATTGATAGCCAAATGACAAATTGGCTCTCGGATAGATTAGATAAAATTTGCAAACTTGACGCTTACGTTAGGCCGGAGAGAATCAAAGATTCAATAAAATTAGATGCAAACGAGAATTTAGCTCTTGACAGCAACTTCATCTCGAAATTAGCCTCTCATGCTATAGCACAGACTGATCTGCGCGAGTATCCACTGGAACAATTCGAAGACCTTTATAAACAGCTTTCAAATTATTTGGATGTCGATAAAAAGTATCTAGGTATCGGCAGTGGATCCGATCAAATAATTGAAATGATACTTTCCATCTTCGGAAAAAATCAACAGGCCAGCATTTTTACTCCAACTTTTTCTTATTTCATAAATCGGTGCGAATTGCATGATGTCGCGCTAGATAGAGTTCCGCTAATGAGAGACGACAATGAGTTACCTAAGTTGGGATTCTTGAAGAGTGCCACGCAATCTGATATAGTATACATTTGTTCTCCTAATAACCCTACAGGTAATCAATTTAGTGAGAGGCCGGTTTTGGAAATCATAGACAGGCTTAAAGACAAGTTGATATTGATTGATGAAGCGTACGTTGAATTTGGTAACTATAGTTTAGCTCCTCATATTGCAAAATACGACAACGTCGTGATATTGCGAACTCTCTCTAAAGCCTTCGGGTTGGCGGGAGCAAGAATAGGATATCTTATTGCGAATGAGAGGTTTGCAGAGATATTCAGAACAACGATTCAGTCACCTTATCCTCTAAACAGTTTCTCGCTAGCAGTAGCAACCTTAGCCCTCTCCAATCACGGTTTCGTAAGACAAACTGTAGAGTTAATCAAGAGAGAACGAAAAAGAGTATTTGAGGAGCTCCGTGAATTGAAAGGCATAAAGGCCTTCAGATCCGATGCAAACTTTATTTTCCTTGAATCATATGACAATTATGGAAAGATTTTAAGTGTTCTAAGAAAAGAAGGATTATCTGTGAAAGCTTTCGGGGACCTTGATGGATACAGAGGCTGCTTAAGGGTTACGATCGGGACAAGCGAAATGAACGATAAATTTCTCACATCAGTATCTAAGGCAGTTTAAATAAGTTGAGGGACCGGTCGTGTTCTGCCAATCATACAAATAAATTCAGGAAATTATCGCTAATGAATCCTGAGTGCGTCCTATTTGATGTTGACGGGTGCCTAGTCGATATAAGCAAATCTTATAACACTGCCATTAAAAAAACTGTTGATTTCGCACTCAAGTACATTACTGGTGCAGCTGAAGGAGTAAGAGACATCTTCAGACTTACGAATCTAGTATCGGATAATTTAATTCTAAAGTTTAGACAAACAGGAGGTTTCAACAATGACGTTGACACAAGTTATGCAATATGTCTCGCCGAGCTTGCTAACCGTCACAAAAATATTACTAGTGCCAGAAGGTTCCTGTTTAGAGTAGCGTCAAATTCCGATGAAAATGGAATAAATTCCGTCGAAAAATTTCTAATCTCCTTAAATTCACCTACCGTCATAAAAGACCTAAAAAAACTCTTAGATTATCCTGCTCCTGCAGGTAAGAGTGTTATTGCAACGGTATTCGATGAACTATTTTACGGACCAGAATTATTTAGAAAATTGCACAATTTTGAACCAAAATTTTATTTTGGAAAACCGCTGATTGAAAATGACAGGCTAGTGATAAAGAGAGCAACTATGGAACTCCTCGCGAGGAGATTTAGTGGCAATCTAGCTGTAGTTTCAGGCAGGAGCAAATTAGCAGCAGAATACTCTCTCCGACCAATATTAGACACTTTCAAGCAAGATTCGTCCGTATTCCTTGAAGATGAAAGAAGGAAGTATGCCAAGCCAAATCCGTATGCGATTATAAGGGCTATGAATAGCATGGGCACCAAAACTGCGATTTACGCCGGAGATTCTTACGAGGACTTAATAATGGTCAGAAGAGTAGAGGAAAAAACGGATCTCAAAATTGCCTTTTGTGGTATTTATGGATGCAGTCCGCAACCTCGGGCAGCGATGAGACAGTTCAAAGAAGAAGGCGCAGATGTTGTAATTCAAAATATCAACGATCTACCAAAGATATTAAATAAAGTATCGATAAAATAGTGATCGCCTTTGGGAGCTTATCCATGTAGTACTACACAGAGGACTTCAAAGATTATGAGGGCCACCAAAGAGACCCAGGTAGAAGTGGAGGTAAATATTGATGGCATGGGTAAAGCATCAGTAAAAACAGGTTTGTCCTTTATCGATCACCTAATTGTAGCGATTGCCAATCATGGTATGATTGATATTATTTTGACAGCCATTTCCAATGACGGTATACTACACCATCTTGTGGAGGACATATCGATTGCGCTTTCTCAGTCTATAGATAAAGCGCTTTCTGAGAGGTCACGAATTAGAAGATTCGGTAATTCAGTTGTTCCGATGGATGAATCATTAGCATATGTAGCGATAGACCTCGTCAAGCGTCAATTTTATAATGTGCAATTGAATTTAACTTCGGATGCTGTTGAAGGAATCCCGTGTGAAGACCTCGACCACTTTGTGAGATCGCTCTTTCAGAATTTGAACGCGTGTACCCATGTTGTGGTAAAATATGGAGATAATGATCACCATAAAATTGAGTCAGCAATTAAAGCATTTGCAGTAGCGTTTAGAATGGCTGCCAGCATCGATGAGAGAAGAGGGGACGAGATACCAAGTACGAAAGGTGCTATGTAGTTGACACCTAGCAACGTCGCAATATTCGATTACGGAGCTGGCAATCTTTTTAGCTTAAAGGCTGCATTGGAACGGAATGGTGCACATAGGGTTTCTATAATAAAAGACATCAAAGCAATAGAAAAATTTAATGGTTTAGTTTTACCTGGGGTTGGCAATTTTGACCCGGCGATAAGATCCATTGAGCCACATAAGAAATTATTGATTCAAGCTATTGATGATGCCAATAATGGAGGAGTGCCTATGCTTGGTATTTGCTTGGGCATGGAAATGTTATTCGATAAGAGTGAAGAGGGAGTGTTAGAGGGCCTCAAAATATTGGAAGGAGAAGTCGTGATGCTAGCTAAAGCAAGAGTAAAGATTCCTCATATGGGATGGAACAATTTACACATAAGAACGAAAGATAGTAAGCTCTTGTATGGTGTAAACGATGATTCATGGGTATACTTCGTCCATTCGTACTATGTAAAACCTAAAGACAAAGGCCTAATTACAGCTAGTTCTCATTATGGCAATAGGATTCCAGCTGTACTAGAAAATGGCAATCTCTTTGGCACCCAATTTCATCCTGAGAAGTCGGGCTCCATAGGAGCGGTTATGCTTAAGAACTTTTTAAAAGCGTGTTCTCAGAGATGCGTGTAATACCGGCAGTAGATATCATGGACGGAAATGTCGTTAGACTCGTAAAAGGTAATCCAGCGGACAAAGTGATTTATGGTAACAATCCTGTCGAAACCGCAACAAAATGGGAGAGGGCTGGGGCAGATATGTTACACATCGTCGACCTCGACGCAACTCTGCGAACCGGGCGCAACAATACTGAAACTATTTCAAGGATATTAGAAACAGTAAGAATCCCTGTACAGGTAGCAGGAGGCATTCGATCAATCTCTGATGTAAAGGAAATGTTCCGCAAAAATGCCGCTAAGGTTGTACTTGGAACAATGGCATACAAGAATCCTGATTCGGTAAGACAGCTTGCCAAGAAAAGCCAAAACAAAATCGTAATTTCACTTGATCAGAATAATGGGATGGTCATGGTAGATGGTTGGAGGGAGACCACAGGATCTGGAGTCGTCGATTCTATAATTTTTTTCATAAACATGGGTATAAAGGAGTTTCTGTTAACAAGTGTAGATAGAGATGGGATGCTGAACGGGCCCGATATTGCAATGTTATCTTCTGCTGTTAGTTTCACCAGCGCAAACATAATTGCAAGCGGTGGAATTTCAAGTATCGAAGATGCCATCAAAGTCAGAAGTATTGGATGTAGTGCAGTCATTCTTGGCAAGGCTCTTTATGAAGGCAAACTCAGTGTTGAACGAGTGAAGGCGATCTCATAAGATGCCACTAGCTAAGCGGATTATTCCATGTTTGGATGTCGATAATGGCAGAGTAGTAAAGGGAATACAATTCGACAGAGTAAAAGATGCAGGCGATCCTGTCGAATTTGCTCAAAAATATAAATCACAAGGAGCAGACGAATTAATTTTTCTAGACATTACTGCATCAC
>Ga0070711_100002464_pt1 | contig 10559 bp, 10 predicted proteins | sample LARL53metaG_FD_65452 | JGI IMG/M metagenome (GOLD analysis project Ga0070711, IMG submission 65452) | Corn, switchgrass and miscanthus rhizosphere microbial communities from Kellogg Biological Station, Michigan, USA - LAR L5-3 metaG | ecosystem: Host-associated > Plants > Roots > Rhizosphere ... | reverse complement strand
ATAATCTCCCTGGCTTTCGGGAGATATTCTTTGGCGTACCCATCGGGGTCGCTAACGTCGATTTGACCGATCAAATACACCGGCGGCGTTGCTTGTCCATGCAGTGCTTCACTGCTGAGCGCACCCAGGGCGACGCACGCAAACATTACGAGGCCGATTTTGTATCGAGCGTTCATTCGTGCTTCCTCCATTCATGCTGAGCGATTCGTATTTGTTAAAGGTGACGTATCGTTCTCGGACCTTTTTTGAGGAAGGTAACCGTTGGAGCGAGACGAGATTTTCCGCAGAGCGTTGATGCGCGTCCAATACATAAGCACTCTGCTTTCTTATGCCCGAATGCTATAAGCGAGCATGGACCTGCGGCACGCCCGTACCTTCGTAACCGTGGCCGAACTCGGCACCGTCTCCAAGGCAGCTGTGCGCCTGCGGATCGCCCAACCCGCTTTGTCACGGCAGATTATCGATTTCGAGCACGAACTCGGCTTGCGACTCTTCGATCGCGTCGGGCGCCGGCTTCTTTTGACTGGCGAAGGCGAGCAAATGCTCGCGGGCTGCCGCGTCCTGCTCAATTGCGCCAGCGCCGTGACAGAGCAGGCTCAGCTGCTCCGTCATGGAGATACAGGAGTCTTGAAGATTGCCGGCTCACCGCAACACATCGAAAGCGTACTGTCACAGTTCCTGCATCGTTACGCGGAGCGTTATCCGAACGTTCAGGTGAGGATTAGTGAGGGGACGGGCAGTGAGATACTGACACTGCTCGAACGCGGAGAAATCCACCTCGGCCAGAATTTACTGCACGCCGTCAAGCTGGACGAGCGCCATTTCGGCAGCCTTCCGCTTGGATCAGTGGAACTGCTGGCGGTTTGCCATCCCTCGATCCCGCTCAGTCGTCATCGCACAATCGAGGTTGCCCGCCTCGCTGCCTTTCCGTTGCTCCTGATGGACAGTGGATTTGGATTTCGCCGTGCCTTCGATGCGGCCAGCAGAATGGCCGGACTAAAGCCGACAATCAGGTTTGAAAGTCGAAACCCACACACCTTGTTAGCCCTTGCCGAGGCGGGACACGGCGTGGCGATTGTTCCCTCCCAACTCCAGTGCCACCGCTACCAATTGAGAATCGTCGGTCTCACGTACAGAGGACGCCGCTTGCGAGAGCCTCTGACGATTTCCTGGGACAGGAGACGTCCATTGCCACGCTTTGCGACAGACTATTGCGGAATGCTCGCCGCGTATATGCGCGAGATCTTCCCGATAAGTAGGCCAACAGTGCGGCGCAAAGCGCGACGGAGAGGGGACAAACAAGGCACACGGCCCAACCCTTTGCCGGCAGGATAAGCCCAGCATTGTGCACCACAAATGATAAGCCCGAAATGATGCGATGGGTCACGAGCGACAAAACTCACGTTGAGCAAAACGAGTCCGCATTTGCCTGATCGCCGACATCCGGGGGACATGGATTCCAGAGCCAGCGGTTTTCGACACAACATGCACTTATGCTCTGGGCAATCCGGCAATTTCTAACCCATCGCCGAGCCGGGACATAAAGGACGGAGTAAATGGCCACGCTTGTCTAGCTTCGGTAACAGTCAAGTTGGGATCATTCCGCATCAGGTGACGGCCCATCCGGCGAGCCTCTGCCCGCGCTCCGGTAAGGGCCACTGCAGCGACCGCAACTCTTTGCGCCCAATAAGATTCTGGGTAAGTCTCCACACCGCTTTTAACCCACCGCGCCGCGCGATCGATCTTTCGGCTGCACCCGCAGGGCCAATCCGCGTTGCACGGTAGCCCAGATCAGATACGGCTGGTCCTTGGCGGCCAGCCGTTGGTTCATCAGATCGGTCAGCTTGAGATCGGTCAGCTTGCGTTTGTTGGCAGCAGCGGCAGGGCTCCCATCCTGTTTCAGTCTCGGCAAAATGAACTAACACCCGGCTAATAATTATCGCCTGATTTGGCTTGACGCCATTTGACGGCAATTGACGCCTAGGGTCGCGCAACGACAGGGGTTTTTGGCATTTCCCTGACCGGGATGAACAGGCTCGAAACCGGGGTCAGATTAACTACGCGTTAACCATACACCGGGCAAATTCTGCCTACCTCGGGAATGGCCCCAGAGGTTAGCGGGAGCGTCCAGGGGATGCCCATCAACGATCTTCCGATCCTGTCGGCGCTGCGCACCAGGATGCAGTGGCACCAGGAGCGCCAGCGGGTGCTCGCCGAAAACATCTCCAATTCCGACACGCCCAATTTCCGGCCGCGTGACCTGGTCGAGCCGAAGTTCGACCGCAACGGCGCAACGGTTGGTGGCGGAATGGGCACACTGCCGATGGCGCGCACCAGCGCGACGCACATCGCGGCATCAGGCGCCGTCGACAGCTTTGACAATGACCGCGGCCGAAGCGGATTCCAGACCAGGCCGGCCGGCAACGCCGTCAATCTGGAAGACCAGATGCTGAAGGTGTCCGCCAACCAGATGGACTATGCGGCGGCGACCTCGCTCTACAGCCGCAGCCTTGGCTTGCTCAAGACCGCGATCGGCAAACGCTGACGCCACGGGATTGGATCAAGGGATTAGATCATGGCCGAGGATGGAAGTGATTTCGCCCGCTCGATGAGCATCGCGACCTCGGGCCTGCGCGCGCAGGCCGGGCGGATGCGGGTGCTGTCGGAAAACATCGCCAATGCGGATTCCACCGCGCAGACCGCCGGCGGCGATCCTTATCGCCGCAAGGTGCCGACCTTCTCCTCCGCGCTCGACCGCACGCTCGACGCCAAGGTGGTGACGCTTGGCAAGGTGCGGCCCGACCAGTCGGCGTTCCGTGTCAAGTACGAGCCAAGCAATCCGGCGGCGGATGCGGCCGGCAACGTCAAATATCCGAACGTCAATCCGCTGGTCGAAATGACCGACATGCGCGACGCGCAGCGGTCCTATGAGGCGAACCTCAACATCATCAGCGCCACCCGCCGGATGATCCAACGCACGCTCGACATCCTCAAGGCTTGAGACACAAGGAAACATAGAAAATGGCTTCCCCCACTGTCGCCGCAAACGCTTATGCCAGCCTCGCCCGCATGATGGAACGCGGCGGCGCCGAGAAGGCCGGCCAGGCCGCCGCCGGCCCCTCCTTCGGAGCGCTGGTGAAAGAAGCCGTCGGCAGCGTCATGGAAGCGGGCAAGAAGTCCGATGCCCAGACCATGGCGATGTCTTCGGGCAAGGCCAACGTGATGGACGTGGTGACGGCGGTCGCAGAGACCGACGTCGCGGTCTCGACCCTGGTCTCGGTGCGCGACCGGGTGATCCAGGCGTATGAAGACATCATGAAGATGCCGATTTGATTTCGGCCGTCATTCCGGGGCGATGCGCAGCATCGAACCCGGAACTCGAGATTCCGGGTTCGCGCTGCGCGCCCCCCGGGATGACGGAGTGAGCGACAACAAGCGAGAACAACAATGACCGGACCTGAAACCCTCGACGTGGCGCGCGATGCGATCTGGACCATCGTGGTGGTGTCGTCGCCTTTGATGGTGGTCGGGCTCGTGGTCGGCGTCGTCGTCTCGCTGTTCCAGGCGCTGACCCAGATCCAGGAACAGACGCTGATCTTCGTGCCGAAGATTCTCGCGATTTTCATCACGCTGCTATTGGCGCTGCCGTTCATGGCGGATTCGCTGCACAGCCACATGATGCGGATATCGTCGCGAATCATCGGCGGTTGATGCATTGTGCGTAGGCTATGCGCATCGACATCTCGCTACTGCCGGCGCTCGCCGCGACCTTCATGCTGGTGTTCGCCCGCGTGGGGGCGATGGTGATGCTGCTGCCCGGGTTCGGCGAGAGCAACATCCCGGTGCGCGTCAAGCTCTCGATCGCGCTGCTCTTGACGCTGATCCTGCTGCCGCTGCACCGCAGTGTCTATCACGTCGACCTGACCTCGATGGCCTCGCTGATGGTGTTGATGCTGCATGAGATCGTGATCGGCATCGTGCTGGGAGCGACCGCGCGCGTAACGCTGTCGGCGCTGCAGGTGGCAGGCTCGGTGATCGCCCAGCAACTCGGCCTCGGCTTCGTCACCGCCGTGGATCCGACCCAGGGCCAGCAGGGGCTTTTGATCGGCAACTTCCTCACCATCCTCGGCATGACGCTGCTGTTTGCGACCGACACCCACCACCTCGTGATCGCGGCGCTGAACGAGAGCTACCGGATTTTTTCGCCGGGCGAACTGATGCCGACCGGCGATGTCGCCGCACTTGCCACCCGCGCCTTCGCCGAGGCCTTCAAGATCGGCATGCAGCTCTCGGCGCCGTTCCTGGTGTTCGGCCTTGTCTTCAACATCGGGCTTGGCGTGCTGGCGCGATTGATGCCGCAGATGCAGGTTTATTTCGTCGGCGTGCCGCTCTCGATCATGGCCGGCTTCCTGATCTTCGCCCTCGTCATCACCGCGATGATGGGAACCTATCTCAACTACTTCATCGGCGTGATGCATCAGCTCACGCCGCTGAAATGAGGCTCCGATGGCCGAGGATCGCGACGACAAGACAGAAGACCCTACGCAAAAACGCCTCGACGATGCTCATGAGAAGGGCGACGTCGCCAAGAGCCAGGAGGTCAACACCTGGTTCGTGATATCAGGCGCCACCCTGGTGCTGTCGACATTCTCGGGCTCGATAGGCTCAGGCATCCTGGCGCCGCTGCGCGGGGTGATCGCCAATTCCTGGATGATCCGCACCGACGGCGCCAGCCTGCTCGATCTCTCCCAGAAACTCGGCCATGCCGTGCTCGCCGCCGTCGGCGTTCCGTTCCTGATGCTGGCGCTGGCCGCGATCGCTGGCAACATGATCCAGCATCGCCTGGTGTGGTCGGCGGAGTCGCTGAAACCGAAATTCAGCAAGATTTCGCCGGGCGCGGGCCTCAGACGCATCTTCGGCAAGCAGGCGGCGGCCAATTTCCTGAAGGGCCTCTTCAAGCTGGTCGCGGTCGGCGTGGTGATGACCGCGATCCTGTGGCCGGAACGCCATCGACTTGAGTCCTTCACGAGCTTCGACCCGGCGATGATCCTGGGCGCGACCACCAGCATGGCGCTGCATCTGTTGGGCGCAGTGGTGGCGGCGCTCGCAGTGGTTGCGATTCTGGATTATTTCTTCCAGTACCGCCAGTGGTACGAGCGGCACAAGATGTCGCTGCAGGAGATGAAGGACGAGTTCAAGCAGTCCGAAGGCGATCCCCATATCAAGGCCAAGATCCGGCAGTTGCGCCAGCAGCGCATGAAGAAGCGGATGATGGCGGCGGTCCCCAAGGCCAGCGTGATCATCACCAACCCGACCCACTTTTCGGTCGCCCTGGCCTACGACCGCAGCATGTCGGCGCCGGTCTGCGTGGCCAAGGGCGTCGACAATATCGCCTTCAAGATCAGGGAGATCGCCAGGGAACACGAGATTCCGATCGTCGAGAACGTGCCGCTGGCCCGCGCGCTCTATGCTACCGTCGAGATCGACGAGGAGATTCCGGTCGAACATTATCATGCGGTTGCCGAAATCATCGGCTATGTGATGGGACTCAAGCGTGGGCTTTCGGGACGCCGGCCGTGACGAGTAGGAACGAATCCGGCTCGAAAAGCGTGTAAGTCGTCAAATAGCCGCCTGATGGACTTGCGCTTTCAGGTCCGATTCAGGCACTCAGGAAGAGGCGCCCGAGGGGGGCGTTTCATGATGCCGCCGGGCAATGTCTCTGCAAATGACCGCCGAAACCAACCATGATCCCGCAGCCGAGCCGTTCGTGGCTCACGAGCCGGCGCGGCGGGGCGGCAGCATCCTGTTGGTGCTGCTGGTGGCCGCCGGCATCGTCGCGGTCGCGGTCGCGCTGATGACGATCGGCCGCGCCCAGGCGCAGCCCTATATCGTCGGCGTGCTGGCGCTGCTCGCGATGGTCGGGCTGTTCAGCCTGTTTGCCTTTGCCGCCGGCATCATCCGCTTCTCCGACCGCACCGCCGATGACCCCGTCATGGGCCGCATCGCCGATCATGCCTATGACGGGCTCGCGGTCACCGACCCCAACGGCCGCGTGGTCTATTCCAATGCCGCCTATCTGGCGATCACGGGGGCGACCAGCGCACAGGACGTGCGGCCTGTCGAGCGCGTCTTCATCGGCAATCCCGATGTGTCGGAGGCGGTGTTCCGCCTTCTGAAGGCGGCGCGCGAGGGCAAGCGGCAGCAGGAGGAGGTCCGCGTCGCCGGCCATGACGGCGCGCATGGCCGCTGGCTCCGGATGCGGGTGCGTCCGCTCGGCCAGAGCAAGCGCGAGGCGAAACACGCGGTGTGGTCGATCGCCGACATCACCCGCGACCGCGAGCGCCAGGAGGACGTGTTCCAGGAGTTGCAGCACGCGATCGAATATCTCGATCACGCGCCCTGCGGCTTCTTCTCGGTCAACCCGTCCGGGGAGATCGCCTATGTCAACGCGACCTTGGCGAACTGGCTCGATTACGACCTCGCCGAAATCGGATCGGGCGGGTTGAAGCTGACCGACATCGTCTCCGGCGACGGCGCGGCGCTGCTGACCTCGATTACGCCGGTGCCGGGCGAGGTCAAGACCGAGGTGTTCGACATCGACTTGCGCATGCGCAGCGGCAGGACGATGCCGGTGCGGCTCTATCACAAGCTCGCCTTCGGCGCCGACGGCACGGCGGGCGCCTCGCGCACGCTGGTGATCAGCCGCGCCCGCGACGAGCATTCCGACCCCGAACGCGCCGCCGAAGTCCGCTTCATGCGCTTCTTCGACCACACGCCGATGGCGATCGCGACCGTCGATCGCGCCGGCGCGGTGGTGCGCGCCAATGCCCGCTACGCAAAATTGGCGCAGAGCCTCAACGGCGAAGGGGTCGCGGCGAAATCGATCTTCCGCGCCGTCAATCCGCGCGACCGTAACCTTCTGATCGCGGCGATCAACCAGGCCGCCGAAGGGCAGGGCGATATCGCCCCGGTGGAAGCCATGCTCGACGGCTCCAAGGAGCGCTGGGGGCAATTCTTTGTCACCGCGGTCGAAGAAGACGAGCGCGAGACCGAGGCCGCCATCGTCTACATGCTGGAGACCACCGAGCGGCGCACGCTCGAAAACCAGATCAACCAGTCGCAGAAGATGGACATGGTCGGCCAGCTCGCCGGCGGCATCGCGCACGATTTCAACAATGTGCTGTCCGCGATCATGATGGCGAACGATTTCCTGTTGAACGCGCACAAGCCGACCGACCCGTCGTTCCAGGACATCATGCAGATCAAGCAGAACGCGACCCGCGCCGCGACGCTGGTTCGCCAATTGCTCGCGTTCTCGCGCCGCCAGACGCTGCGGCCGCAAGTGCTTGATCTCGGCGATGCGCTGTCCGACCTCACCATGCTGCTGCGGCGCTTGATCGGCGAGAAAGTAAAACTCGACCTCGTGCACGGCCGCGATCTCTGGCCGGTGAAGGTCGACGTCTCCCAGTTCGAGCAGGTGATCGTCAACCTCGCCGTCAACGCCCGCGACGCGATGCCCGAAGGCGGCAAGCTGATCATCAAGACCGCGAACATGAACGCGGACGAAGCCGCCCAGCTCTCCTACAAGGGCATGCCGGTGGCGGACTATGTCCGGATCGACATCACGGACACCGGCACCGGCATTCCCGCCGATATCATCGACAAAATCTTTGAGCCGTTCTTCTCGACCAAGGAGGTCGGCAAGGGCACCGGTCTCGGCCTCTCCACGGTTTACGGCATCGTCAAGCAGACCGGCGGCTTCGTCTATGTCGATTCCGAGCCGGGCAGCGGCACGTCGTTCCGCATCTTCCTGCCGCGGCACCGCCCCGAGCAGGAAGCCGCGGACGCGCACGCCGGCAACGGCGCGGCCAAGGAAGCCGGGACCGAGCCGCCCAAGCCGCGGCCCGATCTTACCGGTCACGGCACCATCCTGCTGGTCGAGGACGAGGAGGGCCTGCGCTCGCTGAACGCCCGCGGCCTGCGCTCGCGCGGCTACAGCGTGATCGAGGCGTCGAACGGCATCGAGGCAATGGAAGCGCTGGAAGAGAAAAACGGCGCGATCGACCTCGTCGTCTCTGACGTAGTGATGCCGGAAATGGACGGCCCGACGCTGCTCAAGGAAATGCGCGCGCGCAATCCGAATCTGAAGATCATCTTCGTCTCCGGCTACGCCGAGGACGCCTTCGAAAAGAGCCTGCCCGAGAACGAGCAGTTCGCCTTCCTGCCAAAACCCTTCACGCTGACGCAGCTGGTCGCCGCGGTGAAGGAGACGATGACGCCGTGAAAACGTCGCTATTCCCGCGATTGCGGTGCGATCGTTCCAACCTCATAGTGGTTGATCTCGACTCCGCCGACGGAGGAAGGCAACGTCAGGTTTTTCGGCAGAACGCGCCAGTTCACCCGCACGGTGTAGCGGCCGTTGCTTTCGCCGATGCCTGCGCCGGCAAATTCCTTGATCCCCTGAAATTGCCGCACGATCTCGGTCTTAACCGCGCGCGTCTGATCTAGCGTAGGACCGTCCATGGCATGTCCAAATGGTCACAACGGCTTCAGATTGAACGCATCGATCACCTTCGGCAATGGATTGACATAGGTCACGCCGAGGCCGCCATTGGCGAACGGATTACCACAAAACACCAGGCCGAGGGCCGTATTCTGATCGGACACGACCAGCGAGCCGCTGTCGCCGAGGTCACTGAAGGCGCGATCTACGCCTCGCACCTCGATTTGATCATCGAATGTCAGGTTTCCGACCTCGGACTCCATGACGATATGGTCGATCTCGACCGCGGTGACCACGCCATGGGTCAAGCCGGAGGTGCGGCCGAGCTTGCTGACGTTGACGTTCGGGAGCAGGCCGTTGGCAGGCGCGATCGTGAAGTTGCCAATGCCGGGAATGTCGCCGGGCTGCAGTTCGATCGCAGTGTCGGGCACGGCGATCGCGGCATCGACCTGATTGGAGCCGGTTGGCTTCAATGGCGCGAAGTCGAGCAGCGCGCCGATTGGCGCGATCCCGCCATCGACCCGCCCAGGCTGGGTGATGCCGTCTCCAATCTTCGCGGTGCCGGAATGAGCGAGGACGTGGCTGTTGCTGACCAGTACCGCTCGGTTCGTCTTGGTGTGCTGCGCAATCAATCCGAGCGTGCCCGCTGTCGATGTTATGTGGCCGATCGAGCAGCCGATCACGAGAGGCCGGCAGGGCGCGCGCAGGGCGTTGACGTCGACGGGGATGAGAAAAGGCCGGACCGGACCGGTTGCGACGATATCGACCTCGTCGTGGGCCAGTGCGATGATCCTTTGCAACAGCGGGTCGAACTGGGGAAGGCGTTCTTTCACGCGGACGGCCAGCGCGAATTCGCCGGGCTGCTTGCCGATTCCGACGCCGATCCCGATGCTCGGCGGGACTGTCGGAAGCTGGAAGTGCTTGAAGCTTGGCGATCTCGAGCGTGTGATCAGGTTGTTGAGATGCGGTGCGAACACCTCCAGGGCAACCTGCAGTTTGAGATCGCGGACCGACTGAGGCTTCATGTTTGCCACCGGTTCTTGTGCGACGCCACGGTATCGGCCTGGGGCGCGAAACCAGGCTGCCGGCTGTTCCGACACGATCAGACCCGCCCAATTCTAGGGACGCTCGGTCGTGATTTCCATTTTTTCATATTTGAGCGGCGGATAATTCTGGTCGCGCGCGCTGCCGATGCGATGGGGAACGAGTTCGACGGTGACCTCCTGTCCCCCGAGGCGTCGCGCCGCGCTGGTGATGTCGAACACAAGACGGTCGCTTGGCCAATCGATTTTTCCGCCGCTCTTGACGGCGGCGAAGGTGCCTACTTCGATCCCGATGTCGCCGGAAGGCGCGTTGGCGGGTTTCAGGTAGACGCTGACCGTAAGCGGCATGTTGGGATTGGCGACGCCGGTGATCTCGAGGTATTTCCGCGACCCGTCGTCGACGCCTTGCGCGGCGAGGGGAATGCTGAGCTTTTGCGAGGCGATCGGCGCTAGCCGATCCGGTGCCGCTTGCTGTGCGATCACGATGGGCGCGCCCGGTCGAAAGACGTTGAGATGATCGTAAGTATAGCCCAGCTTCGTCGTGTCAAGGACGTCGGTCATCGGGACCTCAATGGGCGTCCCATCGAGCCATTTGAACACAAAGCGATGGTCGACGAAGGCGGCCCTCGTCGGCTCGCTTTGCCGGTGCGCCGGCGTCTGCCGCCAGTTCTCCCAGAGCCGGTCGAGGTTGCCGTGGTGCGCAAAGAATATCGGGTCCCGCGCCGCGGTCTCGAAGTCGGTCATGTCGCCGCCGACCGCCGTGGGGCCGAATCCCTGCACGCCACCGCTGAAATTGTGCACGGGGCCGTGCGGCGTGCCTTCGATTGCGTTATTTCCGAAACGATTTTCCGGGTTGGGCCGTGCGATGCCGCCGAAGCTGAGTGGAATGTCACGGCTTCGCTTCGCTTCGAAGAAAGATGCGGCCAGCGCCGCCACGCCCAATTGCTCGAGTTCGGGGTCATCGTGCTGGAGTCCGACTTCACCGTCGGTCAAGCCGGGAGGGTCCGTGCGCG
>Ga0070711_100002460_pt1 | contig 10564 bp, 13 predicted proteins | sample LARL53metaG_FD_65452 | JGI IMG/M metagenome (GOLD analysis project Ga0070711, IMG submission 65452) | Corn, switchgrass and miscanthus rhizosphere microbial communities from Kellogg Biological Station, Michigan, USA - LAR L5-3 metaG | ecosystem: Host-associated > Plants > Roots > Rhizosphere ... | reverse complement strand
GGTTTCAGCGGCCACCGCGCTGATCGCGGCCGCTGCGAGCAATAGCAGAATGATTCTCCTCATAATCTCCCTGAACCTTTAAATGGTCGTTGCTGTGTATTGAGTGATAACCGAAGTGGAGGTTACATGTAAAGCGACTTTTTGTGCTTCTCTGCCAGGCGTTCCTTTTATGGCATCAGAGACGAAACCCGCCCATTCAGTGTAAAATCATATTGTTGCGGTCATTGGACGCACCGCCTTTTGCCGTGCCGTCCCCAAATTTCCCGCCGCATTTGCCGCCGCCGACTTATAAGGCCGCGGAAACCAGAGACATTCAGGAGAACATTCAACCATGGCCAAGATCGCCAAAACGGCGGACCGCAAGAAAATAATGGACACCACCAAGAGCACCGACTGCCCCAAGTGCGGCAAGCCCACTCGCATCGTAAAGCGGGTGAAAGACCGCGAGCGCAACACCCCCGGCGGCATCTTTATTTCCTGCTCCGGCTGCGAATTCTACGAAAAGCTCTAACCATCTTTACGGGCTGCCGCGCTTCACCGGCGGCCGCCCTCAATTCGTTTTCGTCCGCGGGGCCAGCCACCACCACAGATAGCCGGCAATCACCCAGTCATAGGCGACGCATAGCACCGGAAAATTCGTTCCGGCATTGGCTCCCAAGCCTTCAGTCACGTGCAGCAGGTCCCATATGCCGTGGGCCACAAAAGCCGCGGCAGTAAACTTCAGTGATTTCCATTGTCCCGCCAGCGCCAGGCAAAAAAGTGTCCCTGAGATGGCGATCTCCAGCAGCAGAGTGTTTAAGTTGCCGGAGGGCAGGGCGCTGCCAAAGTAAAAAGCCGCCGTCGCCGCCATAAACAGGTTGTAAAACCCGACAGCTCGTTGCGGCGGCAGCCGCCACGTGATCGCGATATTTGCCAGCGCCGCGGCAATTCCGCTGGCAAACGGCAGGGCGTAAGTCATGCAGCGTCCTTTCGCAGCCGCGTTTATTTCTTGTTCGGTTTTTTCCCCTGCATTGCCGCAGGAGCCGGGCTTGGCGGCGCGATGGGAAGAGCAGCCGGCTTGGCCAGCGCGGCCTTTGTCGGGTCGGGCAGCTTGTCCGCATGCGCCAGCAGTTGCGATACCTGCCACATCTGCGTAGGCGTAAGCATCTCTTTGAACCCCGGCATCCCCGTCAGGCGAATCCCGTTTTCCACCTTCCAGTAAATCTTGCCCGGAGGATCGTCGGTGACCATGTCGTCTCCGCTGAGCAGCTGCGGCGGCAGCGGGAACATGCCTTTGGCGGCGAAGCTGGCTTTCTCGCCGGCAAAGCCGTGGCAGAAGGCGCAATTCTCAACGTAAACGTGCGCGCCCTGCGTCATGTTGGTCTCGTCCGCTGGGACAGGCGATTGCTGCACCGGGTCTTTCGCCATCCGCGCCTTTAGCGCCATTTTTGCGATCTTCTCTTCCATGGGCAGCGGCGCTGAAGCTGTTGCCACCGGCATCATGCCCATCTTTAGGTATAAGTATCCGCCGATGGCCGGCAGCAGCAAGCCAACAATCAGACCGAGAATAAATTTCTTCAAGTTATTTCTCCTTGATCCATGATCGACGCCAATGGTCAACAGGATCACCCAACATCAACGATCAGCGATCAGTAATGAGTGCGTGAACCCACAAAGCGTTACAACAACGACATCAACGTATTAATGGTAAGCCATTTAATGGTAAGCCATGCGGTCGCGGACTTGAGGCCAAATACCAATTACTAACTACCGCCTTCGCTCACACAACCTTATTCCCGCACTCCGGACAGAACTTAGTCCCGGCCTCAAACTTTGTTCCACATTTGCCGCATTCGTTCTTCGGTCGCAGCGCCTTGCCGCACTCGGGACAGAACTTTGCCCCCTGCGTCCGCGCCCCGCACGCCGGACACAGCGCCACCGCCTCCGATGTCAGGTCCATGCCCTTGGTCAGGTCCTGTTGTTGCAGCTTCTGCTTCATCTGGTCCACGGTGGTCTGCACCTGCGCAGACGCCAACTCAGTATCAATGTCGGGCGCGCAGTCATAGCAGAGTGAGCGCTTGGCGTTCCAGCACGTCGTCTGGCACACCCAGTGCGTGCACTTGGGACACTGCCGGAAATTTGGCTTGGCCTCTTCGATCGCTTCGCGGAATGCCTTGTCATGCGCCGGCCCCAGCACCGCGCGCTCAATCTCGTAGCTCGACGAGCTGGCCTGCCCCAGCACGCCGCCAAAAAAACTTCCAGCCGCGTGCAGCGCGCTGGCCGCCATCCCCGTGGCGGACGTCTTGAACTCGCTCATAAAGCCGTTGCCGCAGCGGTCGCAGAAAAACTCGAATTGAAAACCTTTGTCGGTGGAGTGGTCGTTATGATTTCTGGTGAACTGGATCAGCGCCATGAGCAGTCTCTCCCGAAACAGTGAATATGTTGGGATGCCTCGGATTCTAGTAGATGCCAAGGACAGGAGTCCATCCTAATCGGCTGATTATCGCGGAGCGCAGGCGCCCTCGCCTGCGGAAAATCGAAAGGGCGCATCAAAACTTGCATGGCCTTCTCGCGCAAACCCGCTTCTGTCCACTCCGCTGCCATACCCGCTGAAGCCTTGAGCAAAGACCAATCGTTTCCGAAACTTGATCTTCCTCTTCAGCCGCCATACCCGCCGGCTGACGCCAAGCCAGTAAAAGAGCTGCCGCGCGAGCCCGGCTGGCTCTACGAACCCAAGTGGGATGGCTTCCGCTGCCTGGCTTTTCGCCAGGGCGAAGAAATCGTTTTGCAATCCAAGGCCGGCCAGCCGCTCACGCGTTATTTCCCTGAAGTCGCTGCCGCGTTGCGTGCCGTGCCCGCGCGCAAATTTGTGCTCGACGGAGAACTTGTTATCCGCCGCGGCGCAGGTTTGGATTTCGATGCGCTCTTGCAGCGCATTCATCCCGCTGCCAGCCGCATTCAGCGCCTCTCCCAGGAGACGCCCGCCACCTACATGATCTTTGATCTTCTGGCCGATGCCAGGGGCAAGCCGCTGGTTTCGAGTCCGCTCTCTGTGCGCCGCATGGCTCTGCAGGAGTTTGCGGTGGCCAACATTGGCGGCGAACCTGCGATCAAGGGCGGCAGAAAATCACGATCAAGAGCTGCGGCAAAGGCGACCTCAAACGACGCCATGCCCCGAATCATGCTCTCGCCTGCCAGCTCTGATTTCGCCACGGCGGAAAAATGGATGCGCGAGGGCGCGGTCAGCGGATGGGATGGCGTGGTGGCCAAGCGCCTGGATCGCGAATACACCTCAGGCGAGCGCACCAGTATGGTCAAGGTCAAGCGCATTCGCACCGTGGACTGTGTTATTGGCGGCTTTCGCTGGTCGCGGAGCGCCAAGGCTTCATCAGCCAAAGAAGCCGCAACCCAGGAACCAAAGCAGGGCACAACAAAAGCTTCAAAGAAGAAACCGGCCAAAGAAATCGGCTCGCTGTTGCTTGGCCTGTACAACAAGAGCGGCCGGCTTGACCACATCGGCTTCAGCGCCAGTTTTGCCCGCGAAGAAAGAAAGCAACTGAAAAAAATCCTGAAACCATTCATGGCAAAAGATGGCAGCCCCGGGGCCGGCTTTACCGGAAAAGCTCCCGGAGGTCCCAGCCGCTGGACACGCGACGACCGCGATACCGAATGGTTTCCGCTCAAGCCCAAACTTGTAGGCGAGTTTCAGTATGACCATTTTTCCGGCGGGCGTTTTCGCCACGGCACAAAATTTCTGCGCTGGCGTCCGGAAAAGAAGCCGGAGCAGTGCACCATGGACCAATTAGCTATCGGCCGCTAGCGATGAGGAACCTGCAATAGCCGCCATGTGGTTGCGGCCAACGCGAAATATCGAGATGCGTTCTGGCGCGGGCTTATGGTTGTCCCGCCGGTTGCCCAGACGTTGCGGTGGCGGACTCGGCCTCACCGTCATTCGCGTCCAGCTCATACAGCGGGACCCGATACGAGAGTTTTGCGATTGCATCCAGCCCGCGAAAAACCCGCAGCATGCGGAAATAGACGGATTCAGGGCAGCGCCCGCATCTGGGAAAGGTCTCGCCTTTGAACAAGGCCACCTCAGCGGTGAGGCGATGTGGGGTGTGTGCTACTACGTAAATGCCACTGGCGGGAACGGTTGCGCCAGTAGCGAAACAGTCTGGTTCATCCATGATATGCCTTCAGAAGTCGGCGTTTTTGCTTAGTTTGCAATTAAGAGTATCCCCGAAAAATTCCAATTTGGGTCTGGTATCGAACTCTATAAGTAAAAATTTAAATCGGTCCCTAGCGACGCTGCACGGCGATACCTGCTTTGGGTGGCCAAGTGGTCAAGAAGTGCAATGAATTGCATCTTCAGCGCGCTTTCTTAGAATCCCTTTAAATCAATCTCTTACGGAAAACAGGACGAATCTCCCAAACAATGCTGTTTTTCGCCGCCTGACATTACACTTCAATGCAATTAAACCCGACAACGCTGGATAAAGATGAGGGTGTTTGAATGTTTGAACTCATGGCCAATGAAAAGGTGATCGATTCCACAGGACCTCTCCAGGAAGACCGCCACTTGAAAACATGTTCCGAGTGCCCGCAAATTGCTTTTCGCGTATTGCTTCTTAAATCGGAAAACAATGCCCGCGAAGTTGGTTTGTGCGGCGCGCACTTCACGCAGGCGTGTTCCATGTATCCGCAAGTGCGGCGCGCAGCTGCCCTGCGAGGTGCGATGTAGCTTCGGCAGCGAAGTCCGCAAATCAGGGCAAACGCGTTGCCCGCGCGCCATTCTCTGCCGCCGGCGAAGACCAGTTTTGTCCGCAAGTCGTAGTAAAATTCCCCGGACACGCCGTTCCTATGGATAAGCCCCAGGGACAAAGGACAAACCATGCCCGAACAGGAATTTGCCAGCTACGAGGATTTCTTCACCTTCTATCTGCACGAGCATAGTGACGCGCGCAATCGCGCCATGCACGCCGCGGGCACTTTGCTGGGACTGGTTACGCTGATTGTGGCTTTTGCCGTTCGCCATCCCTGGTATGCGCTGCTCTGGCCGGTGGTGTCCTATGCTTTTGCCTGGATCGGGCACTTCTTGATTGAGGGCAACAAGCCTGCTACGTTCGGCCATCCGTGGTGGTCATTGATCAGCGATTTCAGAATGCTGGGCTTGATGTTTACCGGCCGGCTGAAGGCGCGCATGCAGGCTGGTGCGGCTGTGGCGAACCGACGTTCAGCTTAGGTGTGCCGAACAGACGCGATAAATAAATAGATAATGGCAACCGCCAGATAGAAGATACCGTACAGGGCGTCCGCCCTGCGTTGCTTCTTGCTGAGCGTAGCCGCGCCGGAGTTGCTGAACGTTGCCAACCCGTCCGGCATAGTGCCTGAGTAAGCACGGCATAGTCTCATGGCCGCAAGGAAAGCATTGCCGCACGCGAAAGCCAGGTAGAAGGTCTTCACGCCAATTCTTATATCACAGCTTATCGCTGATGCGCTTACTTAGCTTGCGCTGTTGCTCCCGCGGGTTTGGTCTGGAATGACGCCGGAGCCGCCTCCGCCATGGTCCCTGTGCCCTGGCCTTGTCCGGACTCGGCCTTGAAATAATAGGTGGTGTTCGGCTTCAGGTTCTTGATCAGCACGCGGTGTGTGAAGCCTCCCCAGGGCATGCCGGCAGTCAGGTCCAGGTGGACCGGATCGGTGCCATAGTGCAGGGCCGTTCCGGAATTTACGTTGGTCGACCAGGCGATCTCCGCGGTCGTGTCGGTTACATTTTCCACCACCGGCCCATGCGTGATCTGCACCGCTTCTCCTGCCACGCCGATGGGAGTGGAAGGCAGTTGCTGCACTTGCGGCAACTGAGGCGCAGGCTGCGGTCCCGTGGCGGGCAGTTGCAGCAAACCATTTCCCAAAATCAAAGCAAGTGCGGTGACCATGATGCTCATCGGAATAACTCCCCTGTGCTCTGGGTTAGATGCTGTTTGGTAAAACGGGGTGTGCTGCATTCTGGCAACAGGCAGGGAAATCCAGAGCTGCTCGCGGCTTCAGTCGCGCAAGGGTTGGGATTGCGCAATGCCGCGCCGTTAGGCAGAATAGCCCGCTGAAGAAGACTGATTGCGGAGAGTACAAATGAAGATCGGCAAAATTCTGATCTGGCTGGCGGTGGCAGCGGTGGGCGCACTGGCTCTGGCGACTATCGCCTTGCGCCGGCATGAGCCCATTAGCGCCATGTGGCTGGTGGTGGCGGCGGTTTGCAGTTACGCGCTGGGTTACAGGTTTTACTCGAAATTCGTGGCCGCTAAAGTCCTTGCCCTGGACGCCATGCGCGCCACGCCCGCTGAGCGCCTGGAGAATGGCCGCGATTTTGTCCGCACCAACAAGTACGTTGTCTTCGGCCATCACTTCGCCGCCATCGCCGGGCCGGGGCCGCTGGTGGGGCCGGTGCTGGCCGCGCAGTTCGGCTATCTTCCCGGAACGCTCTGGATCATCGTTGGCGCGGTTTTTGGCGGGTGCATACAGGACTTCGTCATCCTTCTTTTCTCCGTGCGCCGCGACGGCAAGTCTCTGGGCCAGATGGCGCGCGACGAAATCGGCAAGACCGCCGGCACTGTGGCGTTCATCTCCGTGCTCAGTATTCTGGTTATTCTGCTGGCTGTGGTTGCGCTGATTATTGTGAATGCCCTCAAAGACAGTCCCTGGGGCGCTTTCACCATTGGCATGACGATTCCCATCGCGTTGTTGATGGGCGTCTATCTGCGCTTTCTGCGGCCGGGCCGCGTGCTGGAAGCTTCCGTGCTCGGCTTTTTACTGGTGGTTGCGGCCATCTTTGGCGGACAGTGGATTTCGCAATCCACGCACGCCGGCGCGTTCACATTTGCCGGCACCACGCTGGCGATCCTGATCATCGTTTATGGCTTTGCCGCCTCCGCGCTTCCGGTATGGCTGCTGCTGGCGCCGCGCGATTATCTCAGCACGTTTGTAAAGCTTGGCACGGTGGCGATACTTGCGCTGGGAATCTTCCTGGTGCGGCCCACATTGCAGATGCCCGCGCTCACGCGCTTTATCGATGGCAGCGGGCCGGTCTTTGCCGGCAATCTTTTTCCGTTCGCGTTTATCACCATCGCCTGCGGGGCCATCAGCGGATTCCATTCATTAATTTCCAGCGGCACCACGCCCAAGATGATTGCGCGCGAGCCGCAGACGCGCATGGTCGGCTATGGCGCCATGATGTGTGAATCTTTTGTTGGAATCATGGCCATGATCGCCGCATGCACGCTGCAGCCGGGAACGTATCTTGCGGTGAACAGCGGCGCGGGAATGGTGGGCGGAAATCCCGCGGCCGCCGTGGCCACCATCAGCAACTGGGGCTTTCCTGTCACGGCCGATCAGATGGCCGCGATGGCCCAGAACGTCGGCGAGAAGACGCTCTTCTTCCGCACCGGCGGTGCTCCGGCCTTTGCGCTGGGCATGGCAAAGATTTTTTCCGACAGTCTGGGAGGCACGGCCGTGATGGCCATCTGGTACCACTTTGCCATCATGTTTGAGGCGCTGTTCATATTGACGGTGCTCGATGCCGGCACCCGCGTTGCGCGCTTCATGCTGCAGGACGCTCTCGGCCACATATGGAAGCCCATGGGCCGCACCAGTTGGTATCCCAGCATCGTGGCCACCAGCGCGATCATGGTCAGCGCCTGGGGATTTTTCCTCTGGCAGGGCGTGCGCGACCCGCTGGGCGGAATCAACTCGCTCTGGCCGATCTTTGGCATCTGCAACCAGTTGCTGGCCGCGGTGGCGCTCTGCGTGGCGACGACAATCATCGTGAAGATGGGCCGCGCGCGCTATATATGGGTGACGCTCGCGCCGCTTGTATGGCTGGTGTCCGTGACGTTTGCCGCGTCGTGGCACAAAGTTTTCGATCCCAATCCTCTGATCGGATTGCTGGCGCACGCCCGCCAGCTGGCCGCCGGTCCCGCGATGGCAGGGCTGCAACGCCGCATCTTCAATGACCAACTCGACGCCGCGGTCTGCGGGCTTTTGGTTGTGCTGGTCAGCGTGATCGTGATCGAGTCCGCGCTGCAATGGATCAGCGTGATCTCCGGGCGGCGCCAGGCGGCAACCCAGGAATCGCCGTTTGTCGCGACGGCCTATGCGGAGGAGGCGTTATGAGGAGATCGGGTGATCGGAAAGGCGAGTTCACCGCGGAGACGCGGAGGCGCGGAGAAAACCAAAAACCTACCACGGAGGCACGGAGACACGGAGAAGAATCGGGTGATCGGGTAATCGCGCGTGATCGGGTGATCGGAAAAACGAGAGCGTTTTTCAGCACGGTGCGCGGTGCGCTCCGCGAGATTTTTGACGAATCCGCCTACGACCGCTTCCTGCTGCGAACCAACGCGAAACGCTCCGTTGCCAGCTATTGCGACTTCACGCGCGAACGCGATGCCTCGATGTTGAAGAAACCGCGGTGCTGCTGAACGTAACAATGCCGGGCTCTTCCCTGGCATTGAACTCAAGCTACGCCCAATCCGGCGCCGCCGATCCACGCTGCTGCTGCAAGAACCAGAATAGTGATCATTGATGTGCCTTCCTTTCAGAATCTCCCGAGCATTATCTTCACGGCGAATGCCCAAAGGCAAGAACGAAAAAGCGGCGAGGCCGGTTTGCGCGCCGAGCCGCCGGCATCAGGTGCACAAAAAAACTCTGTGCATCCCAGAATGTTTAGCGGTTTGGAGCGAAGCGACACAAAAATTAGTAGTACACTTTCCTCAATGCGTGTCCTGGGAATCGACTGCGGCAGCGAGTACACCGGCTTCGGCGTGGTGGAAGAGACGGCTGAGCGAAAGCTGATTTGTCATGTGAATGGCGCCATCAAGTTGAAATCGGGAACGCCTATGGCCGCCAAGCTGGAAAAGATTTTTGCTGACCTTACGGCCATCATCGCCGAGCACCGGCCGGAGATCGTGGCGATTGAAGACGTGTTCTACGCCATCAATGTAAAGACCGCTCTCAAACTCGGACAGGTGCGGGGCGTGGCCATGCTGGCTGCTTCATCGTCGGGCTTGCAGGTGGCGGAGTATTCGCCGCTCTCGATTAAGTCCGCCGTTGTCGGTTATGGCCGGGCAGACAAGCGCCAGGTGCAGCAGATGGTCACGCGTCTGCTTGGCCTTGCTGCGCCGCCGGAACCAACGGACGCCTCTGACGCGCTGGCCATCGCCATCTGCCATATCCACACAGCGGCCACCAACAACCGTTACACCGCGGTCTCGCAATGAAACGCGCAATAAACATTCTTGTTGTGCTGGCTTTGGTGGTGTTGATTTCGCAGGGGCAGGCCGCGCAGGCACAGAAACCGGACCATGCTTCTGCCACACCACCTTCTAGCACACCGTCTTCCAGCACACCGTCGATTACGTTTGAGCGTGTCTGGGAAGACTTTATCCCGCAGAGCGTCACCATCACGGTCTCTGCCAATGGAGCTACCAAATACAGCTCACGCACTCCCGGCAAAAATGATGATGCCGACGAATATCAGACGGAATTCACCATGTCACGTGACCGTTGTGACAAACTTTTCCGGTATGCCAGGGAAGCGGACTATTTTCAAGGCGATTTCACTTTCAAGAAGCATGCTGTCGCCAGCACCGGCAAAAAGACACTTACGTACGTCGACGCCTCGCGGCACTTCAACACTAGTTACGACTACTCAGAGCACAAGGCGATCCAGGAGATCACGAGCATCTTTATGGGAGTCTCCAATACCGTTGAGCACGGACGCAAGCTGCAATTCCTGCGCCGCTTTGACAAGCTGGGTCTGGAAGCCGAGCTGAAAGCGATGGAAGATGCGGCGGAAAGCCACACCCTGGTTGAGATTCAGCTCATAGCGCCCACGTTGGAAATCATTGCTGAAGACCACGCCATCCTGAATATCGCCCGCCAAAGGGCGCATCGGCTGCTGGCCAAAGCCAATTCTGAGTAAAGCCGGCTGCTCACAATGACTTTAAAAGTTAAGTTACATCAATAACACTTAACATTAAGAAACTAAGTGTCCATACTGCGATCTAATAGAGTAGGCATTCAGAGTAGGAGGGTTTTATGCTGCGCCACTCGATGAGTCGCTGGCACCTGGGCGGAAAAGGTCTCCGCAAACCAGGGCTGCTCCTTTCCATAATTTTTACGCTCGTCTTTTCACTGGCCCCTTTTGCGCATGCGCAGGACGCTTACGAAGAAGACGGGCACGATTCGCATGCACGCATCGTCCGGCTGAGTTACGTGGATGGCCGGGTACGGCTCGATAACGGCCACGGGTATGAAAGCGCCACCATGAACGTCCCGCTTACCGAGCGTGACTGGCTGCAAACCGGCTCTGATGGCTGGGCGGAAGTGCAACTGGAAGATGGCAGCCTGATTCGGCTTGCGCCGGACACCGAGATTGCCTTCACTGAGCTGGGACGGTCATCTTCAGGCGCGACCATCACGACAGTCGACCTGGACCAGGGCGAAGCAGTATTCAAGATCACCAAGCATGACGACAGCGATTTTCGCGTTACGGTAAAAAAGAACACCATCACACTCACGCATTCCGGAA
>Ga0070711_100002459_pt1 | contig 10566 bp, 13 predicted proteins | sample LARL53metaG_FD_65452 | JGI IMG/M metagenome (GOLD analysis project Ga0070711, IMG submission 65452) | Corn, switchgrass and miscanthus rhizosphere microbial communities from Kellogg Biological Station, Michigan, USA - LAR L5-3 metaG | ecosystem: Host-associated > Plants > Roots > Rhizosphere ... | reverse complement strand
GGAAGCGGAGCTCGCGCCCCACTACGACACCGCCGAACGGATGCTGGGCGTGGTCGAGTACGAGGGCCTCGGCCCGGCCGACAAGCTGCTCAAGGAATACGGCGAGGAGATCGGAGTTGGCGAGACGTTTACCAACACCCGCGTCGGCGTCTTCTTCGACCAGCCGGGCGTCGAGGTGCCGGATCCCTTCTTCGGCGGCGAGGGCCCAGACCGCACCGGCTGCATGCGTTGCGGCAGCTGCATGGTCGGCTGCCGCCACGGCGCCAAGAACACCTTGATGAAGAACTACCTCTGGTTCGCCGAGAAGCTCGGGGTGCAGATCCAGCCCGAACGTCAGGTGACCGAGATCCGCCCTCTCGGCGCCGCCGACGGCTCCGAAGGCTACGCGATCGCCAGCGAGCGCTCCGGCTCCTGGCTGCGCAAACGGCGCCGCACCCTGACCGCGCGCGGCGTGATCGTCGCCGCCGGCGCCCTCGGCACCAACAACCTGCTCGCAAACTGCCGCCACAGCGGCGCCCTACCGCGGATCTCCGACCGCCTCGGCGACCTCGTGCGCACCAACTCCGAGTCGATCCAGTCGGTCACTGCGCCCGACGACGAGCGCGACTTCAGCCGCTCGGTCGCGATTACCTCGAGCATCTACCCCGACCCCGACACCCACATCGAGGTCGTCACCTACGGCACCGGCGGCGACGCGATGTCCGGCACCTTCACGGCGATGACCGGGCCCGGCACGAAAGTGACCCGGCCGCTGAAGTGGCTGGCCGCGATCCTGCGCCACCCGATCCGCACCGCTCGCATGCTGATCCCCCACCGCTGGTCGCAGCGCACCGTGATCCTGCTCGTGATGCAGACGGTTGACGCGGCGATGCACTTCCGCCCCAAGCGCAAGATCTTCGGCCGCGGCGTGCGGCTGCAAACGCAGCAGGATCCGGGACGGCCGAACCCGACCTACATCCCCGCCGCCGAGCAGGTGGCGCGCTGGTTCGAGAGACGGATGGGCGGCGTCGCCCAGAGCGCGATCACCGAGTCGGTTCGCAACATCCCCTCAACCGCACACATCCTCGGAGGCGCGGTGGTCGGGGCGAGCCCCGATACCGGGGTTGTAAACGCCGCCAACCGCGTCTTCGGCTACGAGAACCTGCTGATCTGCGACGGCTCCGCGATCCCGGCCAACCCGGGCGTCAACCCGAGCCTGACGATCACCGCCAAGGCCGAGCACGCGATGAGCCTGATCCCGCCCAAGGCGGGCGCTGAGCCGCGCGACCTGCCCGAGGCCGCGCGACCAGCCGCAACGGTCGCTTCCTAGCGCTCAGCCCGCCTCGGCGAGGCGCTGGCCGACGTAGTCCCAGTTGACGACGCTCCAAAAGGCGTCGATGTAGTCGGGGCGCTTGTTCTGGTACTTCAGGTAGTAGGCGTGCTCCCAGACGTCGCAGCCGAGCAGCGGCGCGCTGCCGTCGGATACGGGCGAGTCCTGGTTCGGAGTCGAGACGATCGCAAGGCCGGAGCTGTCCTTGACCAGCCACGCCCAGCCCGAGCCGAAGCGCGCGATGCCCGCTTCCTTGAACTGCGCCTTGAAGTCGTCGAAGGAACCGAAGGTCTCGGAGATCGCCGAGCCGAGGTCGCCGCCCGGCTCGTCGCCGCCGTCCGGGCTCAGCATCTGCCAGAAGAGCGTGTGGTTGTAGTGGCCGCCCGCGTTGTTGCGCACCGGGCCCTGCTTGTCGCCCGGCAGGCTGGAGAGATTGCGGAGCACGTCCTCGACGTCGCGGTCGGCCCACTCGGTCCCCTCCAGCGCGGCATTCGCTTTGTCGACGTAGGCCTGGTGGTGCTTGTCGTGGTGCACACGCATCGTCGCCTCGTCGATATGGGGCTCGAGGGCGTCGTACGCGTATGGAAGGTCGGGAACCGAAAATGCCATCTGGCGTCTCCTTGTGCTTGGTCGATGTGCCGTCGTGGGGGAGCCTAGCGCCGCCGACCTCTCGGTACCCCGCCCGGTACGGCTCGAACCCGGTCCGAATGAAGCCGCCCGCGCCCGGGTAGGGGACGATTGGATGAGAGGTTTAAACCCGAGCTGGGAGCGCGGGAAGCGCCCTGCTAGCTTCGAGCCCGATGGCGCCTGAGCACGAGACAGGGGCTCGCGACGACGCGCCGCGGACTCCCGGTGCCCGCGAGCATCTCGCCGAGGACCGCGAGCTGTGGGAACGGTTCGCTCGCGATCGCGACCCCGCCACCCGCGAGGAGCTCGTGCGACGCAACATGGCCTTTGCCAAGCGGCTGGCGCTGCGCTATCGCGGGGCGAGCGAGTCCTTCGATGACCTGCTCCAGGTGGCCAACCTGGGCTTGCTCAACGCCGTCGACCGCTTCGACCCCAGCCGCGGCATCCCCTTCACGGCCTTCGCCTCGCCGACGATCCTCGGCGAGCTGAAGCGCCACTTCCGCGACCGCGTCTGGACTGTCCGCGTACCGCGCGGGCTACACGACCGCATGGCTGAGGTCGACAAGGCGATCACGGAGCTGACCAAAGAGCTGCAGCGCTCCCCCTCGGTCGGGGAGATCGCCGAGCGGTTGGAGTTGGAGCAGACCGACGTGCTCGAGGTGCTCGAGGCAAACCACAACCGCCGTCCGCTCTCGCTCGATCGACCCGCGGGCAACGAGGACTCCGACGAGACGCCCCCCTCCGAATGGGTCGGCGCGGAGGACGAGCGCTTCGAGCTGGTGGAGGGGCGGGTGGCGCTCGACGCAGCCCTTCCCTTCCTCGAGGAGCGCGAGCGGACCGTGCTGCGGCTTCGCTTCGTCGAGGACATGACCCAGTCCCAGATCGCCGCGCGCATCGGCCACTCCCAGATGCACGTCTCCCGCATCCTCAGGCGTGCCCTCGCCCGCATCCGCGAGCGGATTGAGGAGGAACGGGGACCCGGTGATCGTGGGCCCGGCTAGTCTCGCTAGGCCTTGCGGAAGCGGACGACGAGGTATTCCCCGTCGGTTTCCCCGGCGCTCTCGAAGCCGTCGGTGAGGGCCGCCAGCGAGCCGCCAAGGTCGGGAACCTCGAGCTCCTCGCGGATCTTCCCGGCTCCGCCTTTCTCCATTGGGCCCAGCCTCAGCTCAATGCCCTGATCGCTGTCCTCCAAGTCGAGACGGACGCAGCCGTCGGCAAAGCGCCCTGGAGCGGCACCGGCGATCGCATCGGTGACCAGAACCGCGTCCGAGACCTGGTCGACCGAGAGATCGCGACGGGCGGCGAGCGCTCCCACCATCCGCGCCAGCACCGGCTCGAGAAGCTCCGCGCTGCCGACCGCCACCTCCGTCACGGTCTGCTCGGGGGTGGTCTCCTCGGTACCGCCACGGCTTGCCACGCCACCGCCGCGCAGCGGGACGCGCATCGTCACTTCGGTGCCGCGACCGAGCCCGCCCGAGATGCTGAAGCTGCTCGAGAGCGCCGCGATCAGCGAAAGACCGAGCCTGAGACTGGCCCGCTCCGGTGCCGCCTGCGGGTTGATCCCCGATCCCCTGTCGCGCACCGAAACGGTGAGGCCCTCGCGGTCGGGCTCGGCTTCTACCTCGAGCGGGCCGGAGCCGTTCGGATAGGCGTGGACGACGACGTTCATGCAGGCCTCGGTGACCACCGTCTTTAGGTCGGCGAGCCCGGGCTCGTCCATGCCCAGTCGCTCGGCCATGCCGGCGATCGCGTGCCTGACTACGGCAACGTTCTCCGCCCTGGCCGGCAGTCGCAGCGCAAGCCCGGTTGGAACCTCGGTCGTGGTGGTGCGCTCTGCCATAGGAACTGCCGGGGACCTATACCCGGGGGACGCGAGCATAGCCGCCTGGCACACGCGGCTCGGCTACCCGCGGGAGCGGGCGTCAAACGAAGGCGAGGCCCAGCGGGAGGCGAACTTCAGGCAACCGATCGCTCGAAGCGCTCGACAGCCTGAGCCGGGTCGGCGAATACCTCTCCTCGAACGAAGAGGCTGTCCCGCAAGTGCCAGATCCAGGCGGCCGGCATATCGCGGATGCCCAGCTCCCGGCTGCGCAGGTAGACGCGGCCGCAGACGAGCACCCGCTCGCCGTCGGCATCCACGGTGCTCGGGGTGATCAGAAGCTCTTCCCAGACCCTGGCGACGTCCGCGAGGTATTCCCGCAGCCCCTCGCTGCCGCTGTAGGGACTCTGCCGCCCAACCTCCTCGGCGGTCACCGCGACGAACTCCATCTCGGGCGAGCAGAGCGCCACGATCGCCTCGGCGTCGCGCCGGTTGAAGGCGCTGAAGAGCTGGCGCACCGCCTCCTCGGGGCTTTCAGCCATCGGCGTCTCCAAGCATCCGCGCCAGAGCCCGGTGGCCGAGGGGCCGCGGGCCGTTGCCGGCGCGGGCGACGATGAGGACGGCGGCGTCGTCGTCGAGCGCACCCTCGACAAACGAGCTCAGCGCACCTTCCAATCGGTGGACAGCGAGCGCCGGATTTCCGGCACCGGCGAGATGGGAGCGCAACCGCGCCTCTCCAAAGCGGCCCCCTCTTCCCGAGGCCTCGATCACTCCGTCGGTTACCGTCACCAGCTGCTGGCCCGGCTCGATCGGGACCCGCTCGATCCGCCACTTCACGTCGTCGAAAGCACCGAGGACGGGATCCACCGCCGCCACCTCGCGCACCGTGTCGCCGTCGACGAGCAGGGGCGGCGGGTGGCCGGCTATGGCAAGCCGCGCGGGCTCGGTTGGATCGTCGGCGATCACAATCGCGGCGACGCTGCAGAGGGCGGCGTCGCCACGTCCCAGCAGAGCGCGGTTGAGGGTCGCCAGCGCGACCTGGGGATCGTTGGTCAGCATCGCCGCGGTGCGCAGCGTGTAGCGCGCGAGCGCCGTGATCGAGGCCGCCTCGGCACCGCGCCCGGTGACGTCGCCGATCGCGAGCATCCAACCCCCAGCGACGCGGAAGGCGTCATAGAAGTCGCCCCCCACCTCGTTCTCGGCGCCGGCCGGCCGGTACATCGCGGCCAGCGACCACCCCGGAATGTGCGGCAGCGGTGGCGGCAGGAGTCCGTGCTGCAGCGTCTGCGCTATCGCGGCGCGCGCCCGCTCCGCCCGCTCGAGGTCGGCGAACAAGCCGCTGTTGTCGAGCGCGAGGGCAACGCGGCCGGCGAGGATCGAGAGGAAGTGGGCGTCATCGGCGCTGAAACCGCGGCCCGACCAGGCCGTGGAGAGGGTCAAGGCCCCCTTCACCTGGCGGCGAGCCTGAAGCGGAACGGTCAGCGTCGAACGCACCCCGACTCCGCGCAGGTATTCCAAGTCGGCGTCGTCGTGTGCGTGTGCCCTTAGCTCGGCGTCGCTGACCCGTTCGATGAACCGCGGCTCCAGCGCTTGCGGACCCTCTCCGGCGACCATCGGCTCGGGCAGCGAAGGTCGCCGCTCCCGAAGTCCCCGCTCAACGCCGGCCGGGGCTCCGGGACTCACCGCCACTGCCGCCCGCAGCGGCTCGCCGTCCTCGAGGAGGTCGATCGCGCAGATGTCGGCGAGCTCTGGGACGAGCACGTCGCAGATCCCGGTCAGCGTCATCTCGAGCGAGCTCGCGGCTTCTGAGACCGCGGCGATCCGACCCAGGGTCTCGAAGCGCCCATGTGCCCGTTTCCCGCGCAGGGCGAGGATCACCATCCAGGCGGACGCGGCGGCAAGCGCTGCTGCCAAAAGGAGAATGGCGATCAAATCCATCTACCTAAAAGACAGTAACGGCAATAGCCGGTGAGATCCATGACCCAGGGGCCGGAACGGCGACCTGGGACGGGGTCAGCCCAGCTCAGGCGGAGCCGGGCGCGGTTGACCGGCAAGGCCGGGCCCGGGGACGGAGAGCCTGGGAAGCCGGTCCCTACGCCCCCGGCTCATCTCGCGCACCCGGTCGAGGGCCTCGATTCGCGTCCTCCCTACGGCTTTCCGATCGCCGCTTTGCGCAACCCAAATCGTGGTTCCGCTGGTATCGGTGCCGCGGGAGAGGACGACACGCGACTGGAGCAGCCTGTTCAGCGATATCCCCGAGAACTCACGCTCCAATCCCATCGGTCCCTCCTCCGTAGCCGCCTCCGTCAGTCGGGATCATTTACCCATGTGCGGATAGGCGCAAAAGCAAATTGTATAAGTAAATGCCGCTTATTGCGCCGATTTGTCAAAACCGACTGCGGTCAGTAGCGCGGCGGGACTTCGCGCGGCGGCAGGCCCCGCGCTTCCGCGTCGGCTTCGCGACGGCGCACTCGCTCACTCCAAATCGCCTCCTGGAAGAAGGAGAGGACGAGCCCAACCGCTCCGGCGATCATCAGGATCCAGCCGACGACGTCGAGGCTAACGCCCTGGACGTGGAGATTGGTCGCGAAGGTCAGGATCGCCCCGACCACGATCAGCAGCAGTGCTCCGGCAATCGTCATGACCGCCTACTCCCCCGTGCCGAGCCGGTCCAAACTTCGCGTCCCAGGCGGCCGATGTGATCTCGACCCCAGGTTCAGGGCAAAAGCGCGGCGCGCGGCACCGTATCCGCGTCGCCGCCGGTCCATTCGTTGAAGCTGTACCAGGCGGGCTTTGCTTCGCGCGAGCTGGTCAGCAGGCCAGCCGAATCGCAGAACTGACAGGCCCCGGCCTGATCGGTCCAGGAGAACCACCAGACGCCGCCGATCCGCCAATCGAAGCGGTGTTCCGTGAGGAGCTCGAAAGCGCGGTTCAGTTCCCGCGCCTGGCCGCGGGGGCCGCGCTCCCAGCGCGACTCGAAGCTGTCCGACCCCCAGCCCAGCTCGGTCACGTAGAGGGGGGTCGCGGCGTCGCGGTGGACGCGCATGACTCGGCGCAGGTTGGCGATCTCGGGCTGCATCGCCTCGGCGCTGGCCACATAGGGGTGCAGCGCCACGCCGTCGAAGTAGCGCTTGACCTGGCGCGCCCGGTAGATCTGCGAGAGGAAGTCGCCCGACTGGACGTTCGGGGGGGTCTGCAGGGGGCGTCCGAAGAACCCCCCGATCAGCACTTTGGAGCCTGGATCGAGCCGGTGCAGCAGGCGCCCGGAGATGCGGATCAGCTCGGCGAAGCGGCGGGCACTCGGCCGGTAAGAGAAGGTGACGATGTTCTCCTCGTTCCAGATTTCCCAGCGGCGGATCGGCAGCGCCGGCAGATCGGGGTGTTCCTCCCAGAATTCGCCGCCCGGTCCGTAGCGGGCCTCCGCCCGCCCGAGGAATTCGAGCCAGGCTTCACGCTGCCACGCATGGTCGACCGGTTCCACGGTCGGGGACGGTGCCACCCATTCGGGCGAGCCCCAGACGAACGGGAAGATCCTGATGCCGTGCTCGGCGCCCATTTCGACCTGGTCGTCGAACCAGGCCCAACGGGGATCGCTTCGGTCTTCAGCCTCGGGCTCGATTCCCGGCCAGTTCATCGGCAGGCGGGCGCTCTGGATCCCCGCCAGCTCCATCAGCTCGAAGTCGGAGTTGCTGTCGGGGCTCTGCGGCGCGATGCCGATGAACCCCGGCGGCGCCAACCCCGCCGAGGCCGAGCTCGGCAGCGCGCACCCAAGCGCCACCAGCGCGGAAATGACGAAAAGCCTCCGCATGCGTTCAGTCTGAACACTCCGCTGCGCGAAAGTCGCGCAATATCGGGGCGCCCGGATTCCTGAGCAGGCGCGGCGAGAGTTGGCCCCACCCCGCTGGGGTCAATTCTCGTTCCAGCGATCCTGGGCCGTCTTGACCGATCGGCCTTGAGGTGCCAATGGCTTCAGAGCCCCAAGACCAGCGCAAGCGCATCGTCGACGGCGCGGAGCTCCTCTGGATGGAGACGACCGACAGAGCGCCCAAGTCTTTGAGGATCCACGACCGTGGTCTGCTCGACAAGGACTCGCGTCTCATTTCCGTCGAGCGAGATCGTCGGGCGAAAAGTGGCTGGGCGTGCGCTGACAGAGGTCGGGGACACGAGAGTCGTGCTCAGCGCCATGAACTCATCCGCCTGTACCAGGACCGCATAGCGAGCGCCTCGCTGCTCTCTTCCCCGCACGCTTCGCGGAGACGGGAGTCGGAAAACCTCGCCGCGGACCACTGTCAGTCGGGAGTATCCGGCGCGAGCTCGGCCATCTGTTCGCGGATGATCTGCATCTCGGCACGATCCGCCTCGTCAGCCGCCAACCGCTCGACCTCGCTGGCGATAGACGATCGTGTGCGACGCCAAGCCGCCGACTCCCGAAGCGCGGTGCGAACCGCCTCGGAGTCGCTCATACCGCCGCCCCGAATTACCTGGAGCGCGGCGGCGGAGCTGTCATCCAAACGAACGTGGAGTGAGCGACTCATATGCGCTTTCCCCAATGTAGCACGCTCTGTGCTACGGATATCGGGGCGCCCGGATACGTTTTGGGACGGACTAGATGACGATCTCGTGCAGCCGGGCCAACACGATGTCCTCCGCCGGGCTTGGCTGATCGCGTCGGGGAGAAGTTGCGCACGAATGCCGTCGATGACGCGATCCTCGACCACCGAGGGCGGCCGAACTGCGCTCAAGCAGATCGATACTCATCGGCGATCCGCCCCGGCTCGCAGGCTCTCTGAGAGAAACTTGGTGGCGAGGGAGCGAACCCGACCGTCGCCAAGACGGATAGCGTCGATTAGGGCAAGGCGTTTTGCCATCTGGGGGTCCCCTCGCGCGATCGTGGGCGCGTTCTCATGTAGCGGTTCGAGCGCCACGCCGCGCACCCTGCCTTTGGGGTCCGGCCATACAGGGGGCGGCTCGTTGGCTGGGGCGAGCTCGTCATCGAGCGGCGGCGCCGCCCATGCCGTCGGCACGCCCCGGATCAAGCCGCCCTGGCGGACTGGAAACAGATACTTGAGCCCATGCACGAGGAACTCCTCGGCATTTGAGCGGTTAACCCGCTGTCGCTCCGCATCGATTAGACGTGCTTCACCCAGCCGCTGCAATGCCCGATGCACGCCGGCAGGATCGAGGTCCACGGCAATCCCGAGGGAGCGCACGGTCCAGCCGTCCGGCTCATCGACGAGCTTCAGCAGCACAAGGATGTCCTGACCCTTGATCACTGGCTCAGGATAGCCAAATGTTTCATGTTTCGCAACATGAAACAAAACATCGGGGCGCCCGGATTTGAACCGGGGACCTCACCGACCCGAACGGTGCGCGCTACCAGGCTGCGCCACGCCCCGAGAGCCGAGGATTATCCCAGACGGCCGCCCGGCCTAGCTGACCGCTTCGATCGCCGCTTCGATTTCGCCGAGGCTCGCCCCGTCCTGCAGGGTGCGGGTCCCGTGCGGGCCGCTGACGATCGCTGCTTGGCGAGTGCGGATGCCGAGCCTTGTGCCGAGTTCCTCGTAGCCTTCGAGCTGGCGGTCGATCGGGCCGTTCGAACCGCCTTCGTCTTCCAGGTATTCGAGCCATTCAGGCTCGTTCAGTTCCTCGATCCCCCCGGCAACCGAGTCGAGGAACTCCTGATCGACGCCGAACTTCTTCGCTTCCCCCTGATTGCGGAAGAAGAGGTAGGTGTATTGCCAGCCGTAGCCTTGCTGCGCAGCCGCCTCGGCCCCGTAGAAGCCGAGCTCCTGGGGGCTTTCGCTGACCGAGTAGTGGCGGTAGAGGAGCTTCACGTCGCCCGAGCGGACCGGCCCGTCGACGAGGCCCGGGATCGTGCCGAGGAAGTCTTCGCGGCAGCTCGAGCACTGCAGGTCGTTGAAGACCTGAATCGTCACCGCAGCGTCGGAGGAGCCGAGCCGGTCGCCTTCCTGGGGCACGCCACCGAAAATTTCCTGCGCCTCGGAGATGCCGGCGATGTGCACGACGTCCCCGCTCGGCTTTTGGGTGGCGATGTTGACCACGGAGTAGCCAAGCGCAAGCGCCCCAAGGAGGAGCAGGAGCCGGACCCAGAAGCGGCCCCGGCGCGGAATCGGCACGTCGAGCGGCTTGGCTCCCGGGTCGGTCGCAGTCGGCATCGCGCCATTATCGCGACTCGGCCTCACCCGGAAATCGGCGACTGCGGCGTTTCCCGGGTTGACGTCGTCCGCTCGCCGGGGTAAATATCTCTCTACGCGATTTCGACGATAAGGGAGGTCCGTTGTGGCCAATCACTTGACCCCGTCCGAGCTTGCCGAGGAGCTTCACATGAAGCGGCAGGAGGTGATCGGCAAGTGCGTGCAGATGGGCGTTCCCATTTTCCACGGGCGGATCGACAAGTCCCTCTTCCAGACCTCGCTGCGCAGCCTTTCGAGCCGCGGCGCCGAGCAGCGGACGGCCTCCTGACGCTCCTCGACTAGATTCCGAACACTAGACTTCGCCGCGCTATGGGGCGCGGCACAAAATCGTCCACGCTTGCCGACCTGCTTCCGCTCGCGGCGGAGCTCTACGGCAGCGCGCCGGCGATTCGCTACAGGAAGGACGGTGCCTGGGTCGAGCGCAGCTTCGAGGAGGTGCGCGACACCGTCCGCTCGCTCGCCCTCGGCCTGATCGACCTCGGCGTCGAGAAGGGCGGCAAGGTCGCGATCCTCGCCAACACGCGGCCCGAGTGGACCTACATGGACTTCGCCGCCCTCTCGGTGGGCGCGGTCGTCGTCCCGATCTACCAGACCAA
>Ga0070711_100002457_pt1 | contig 10571 bp, 12 predicted proteins | sample LARL53metaG_FD_65452 | JGI IMG/M metagenome (GOLD analysis project Ga0070711, IMG submission 65452) | Corn, switchgrass and miscanthus rhizosphere microbial communities from Kellogg Biological Station, Michigan, USA - LAR L5-3 metaG | ecosystem: Host-associated > Plants > Roots > Rhizosphere ... | reverse complement strand
TATCTTTTATTTGCAACAGTAAATATCGAGGATATTATTATACCTGTTGTGCGGATTGAGCTGCCTCATGTAATTCTTTTCGCCATGTTAACATTGTTTGGAATTGGAGTATTTAGGGTGAGTAATAAGAAATTATGAATTTGGTATCTAACCCATCCAACGTATCAATACATATTCTCAAACAAGATGCTCAGGCTATACAAGAATTCCGGGATGACATCGATGTATCACTGTTAGCGTGTATTGACCGAAATCCGGGAGTCAGATATAGAGAGTTACTGCGAATTTTTCATCTTGGCAATGGTGTATTAACTTATCACCTTTCTATACTTGAAAGAATAGGAAAAATAAGAGCGGATAGAAGAAAAAATAAAATAACACGATATTATCTTACAGGCGTTCCTGATGAAGATACCTATCTAATAGGTCAGATGAAAAACAAGGTATCAAGGCAGCTCATACTATTCATACTAGAACACGATCAATGTACGTTTGGCGAAATCGTTGAAAACAGCGGAAAGGCACCTTCAACGATATCTTGGCATCTAAATAGGCTACGGGACGCAGGAATTATCTCTGTGTCACTTGGAGATCGCTCTCAGCATTATACAATTGTTGATAGCAGGGAGGTCAAGAAGATATTGGTGATATACAAGGATGCCTTTTTAGACAAGATTGTGGACAACTACATCGGTATTATGGACCAAATGTGATAAGAACTCTTTTTCCATATGTTTATAGTTAGTTATGTATTATAGGAATTCCAATAATTTACTTGGCCTGTATGCCTCAATGACGTCTTTACTACTTTTTCTACTTTTAGTAAGTATGACACTTGTGGAACAAAGGGTTGTCTTTGCAGATACAATTAAAGGCGCAATTCGTCAGAGGATAGGTAATTACGATATGGAGATGAAAACCCTTCCCCAAAATCCAGTTGTAAATACAAATTCCAAAATTCAATTAAGGATTGGGAGCGTCGAAGGAGATGAATTGGTCGATATTCCAATTGTGATCAGAATATCAAAAGGAGGCTCAGAATTAACGAGAACAAACCCTCTATCGGTAACATATGGCCACCTCACATTTCCGTACACATTTAATCAGAGCGGGATATATTCGCTAGATGTTGACGTATATGATACATCATATAATAGCCAAAACATCACTTTTACCTTTCCAATAACAGTTGTCAACCAATTTATGTCATTTTTTACTCCTTCAGAACCACTTAATGCAGTATACGTAGTAATCGTGCTTATTGTCGTCTCGATTATATCAGGGATAGCAGGCACGGTCTATATCAGAAGGAAGAAAGCTCACGCAATGGAGTCCTAATTTATCATCTATAACAAGCACAAACTAATCTTCAAATTTTATGACGCAATTGGTATCCAGCTAGCCTGATGGGTTGCAATTGGTATCACAATTATAATAATTAGAACAGTAATGATAATGCCATCATTTTATAGAGGTTGACATTTACATCCGAAAATTATAGCATAATATTCGCTTAATTCATGTATATTTGTACGATATTAGTAAAATGTGGACTCTTTTATATAAATTTGGAACAACTGTCTTGGACACTTTCCAGTTTCTTTGCTTTATTATCCACGTTACATACAATTACTATTTTGAATTGAAATTGCAAAAGTAATTACAAGTTCAATTCAAAGATTTACATACTAGGTTTAATTGTTATTCCAGCTAAATTCACTATATAATTCCTGTACTATGATTCCTTCTTTTTTGGAGATTAGCCTAGTATAGTTGAGTCGAAAAGACAAAATGTCATATTAAAAGGTATAATAACTAGGCTCTGTAGAAATCATATCATACAGTCAAAGCTTTGTAAGAGTATTATACCAATAATCTATTGAAAGAATCAAGGTACGTTAGACTTGCAGAAACTATGTTTCGTGTTTTAAAGCATGCGAGGATTGCTCTATTTTCTAATAGGAAAAGTAATCACATATTTACAATATGGCAGCACATAGTTCTGATTACAATCCGACAGTACGAAGGTAAGAGTTATAGAATGTTTGTAGATTGGTTATTCGAGGCATGTTACCTAAGGTCGTTTCTAGAATTATCACGTATTCCTCATTTTACTACATTGCAAAAGTTTACAGACAGAATCAATAATACATTGCTTGAGAAGATAATTTCCTCATTCATTGTAATAAGCGGTACTAAACATATCTTTGCAGGAATAGATTCGACTGGATTCAAGTCAACACATTCATCGCAATACTACACAGAAAGAGCTAAATTAAGAAGAAAATGGATAAAGCTATCCATTGGAGCAGATGTATTATTACAAATCATATGTACTATAAAGATAAGAAGAGCTCCTACAAGGCACGATAATATAGATTTCAAGCCGATCATAACAAGGACATCAAAAATCCTTTCATTATCTGTAGTTACACCGGATAAGGGCTATGATAGTGAACATAATCATCAGTTGGTAAGAGATGGTTTGCATGCATTTAGTATAATCCCAGCTCGCTATGAACATGTACCGATATGGAGAACATATGGCAAGTACAGAAAACAGATGAAACGTGTTTATTCCAAATTGCTGTACAATCAACGAAACAAGGATGAAACCATAGTCTCAGTCATAAAGAGACTGTTTGGGGAGCATCTGATGTCTAGATTAACTAGAACACAGAACAGGGAATTATCATTCAGATGCATAACCTACAATATACAGATATGCATAGACTAACTAATCTTGTAATATTGATGATGTTTTCTACAAAGCCAATGTTGGCTAATTATTATTATAACTCCATCAATATTTCGCCGCTAATATTTATAGCTGGAGTTGATAAATTTGGAATACAAAGTCTATTCTTCGAAACCAAGAGGAGAAGAATGGTACATGTCAAATAATCCAAATAGTGATCCGCGCTTTCATTTAGGATCGTTTAACCTTGTTAGAAATGAAGATGGCTCCTTCAAGGTGACTTCTACAGAAATTCGATTGGGTGTCTATACTTCTACAGGCTATGATCAGAATAAGATTGCTGCCTTAGATCAAGGGAAGTTGACTCAGAAAGGATCTATGCAGAACCCTAATGACAACATATAACAAGAGACCAAGTTTCTCAATATTGAATTCGTCGTTGTTGACAAATCCAATCAGTATTACACTCGGCTAAACATATAATAAGTGGATTCCTTTGCTTCTGCACCATTAGCCCATTAGGCTAAATTACAGATAATATAATAAATAAAGTCACTATGCCAAATTTCCATCCAAGATATTATGATATAATATACTTTAGCCGATAATCGGTATTGATATCAGTCGTGAAAAATAAAACTCTACTTATCTCTGAAGCTTCCTTTTTATTGGTACCATAATTTGCGATTCTATAGAATTATTTGAACCAACAAAAATAAAGGATACACTGATTCCCAGCAGGATGCCTCCTAGTACATCTGAGGGATAGTGAGCTCCTACGTACACCCTTGAGATGCATACGAGGGCAGCTTCAATAGCTAGAATTATCGAGATAAATATCCTCCTGGCTGACCCTCTATATAGCGCAAGAACCACAGATATACCAGCTGCTACAATAGTCGCGTGACCAGAAGGAAAAGCATATTCCTTATCAGTTGCAAGCAAGAAATCTACTTGAGGAACCAATGGTCTTGGTCTTTCAACCAAATATTTTATTACTGGTACTAGAAAGGTAAGTACAAGTATTGATAAGCCAATGGTCACTGCAATCTTTTTTCCTAGCCACCCTCCGAAAATAAAAAACATTATAATCACTACGATCCAGACGATTTCCCTCCCATAAAGTGTCATCGATATCATCAATTCATTCAATACTAGACCATAGTGCAAATTGTTTACAGTAAGAAATAGTGAATAGTCTTTAGCAACTAGTGAATCACTCCAATTAAATCTTGGAGAAACAGCTAGAGCAAGTAGTACAAAAATGGATAGAATAATTATGCTTGTCAAAAAGAAGAAATTCATAAGATCCACTAATTTCTATTTACAGTTTCATTGCCAAACTAAATACCTTTCAGATATGATTCTTCCTACAAAAGGAAAAGGGATCTGATCTTACTCTAAATACGGGGACTAACGGTAAGGTAAGGATACAATCAATGGTTTGAGTTTTGTTATTGCATCTTGAATAGGAAGATGCGTAGAGTAAATCATCAATGTGGTTGGTCCGCTTATGTCCTTCTGCACGGTTTTACTCAGGAAATCAAAAGTAGACAGATCTTGAAAGCCTGCAGAGGCAAAGTCTGTTTTATATTTTGATAGAGAGGGAGTAGGAACAAAAAATCCACCCAGAGTCAAATCGCCGTTTGATTGTGTATTACCGCCAACAGTTACTGTCCCTTTCATATTTGTATATTTTTTATCAGATATACTATAAGATCCCGGATCCAACAGATCTATAAGATTATTATGCATATTTTCTAATTAATGAATTTAAGGTATAAAAATTAAAAGCAAGGATATTTGTACTGAGTCGCATCTGACATAAAGAACATAAATTTGGAATCAATAGCACCTTATATGAAGTAAAGGAGTTATACCCGTTAACGCTGACGTTAGCTTATCTTGGGTGCTCCGAGTCCCACACTTGCAGTATTTTAGTTTCCTGTTCTAGTGTCTCTTCATAACCGTCTCTTATTAGATTTTTTATTGTAGTTCTTGAGAAATCAAAAGTTTTATTTGCTATTGTATGTGCGTCGTTCTTGCGTTCTATTCTAATTACCTGCTCGACAGAAACCATATGTTTGATCAGATCCGTATATTTCAAATGCTTCCCAGAGCTAAAATTTCTCGTATCGGCTTGCTGCTCTAAAATATTATCTACTAAAGCCTTTTTAACCTTATTATCTTCGGCCAGCTTAATGAGGCTATTAGCAATGTTAACGTAATCTGTGATCATTATTGCCATCCTTTCATCAAACAAGGTCCTATCATGATACGTCAAGTCATTTTTTCTGTCTACAAGTGCGTCATAATCAGCAGGTAAAGAATCCTGCTTAATTGGATGTACATTAACTATGAAAACGCGCAGGGGAGGAACTTCAGATTTTCTAACATAATCCCAATACCTGCGGTGTTCAATTACGGCCTCCCTAAGTGGAGTATTTGCGATAATGCCACCGTCCCAAAAATAGCGAACTTTCTTAGTAATTAGGCTATTTCCATCTTCTTTCTGTTTTTCATTTGCCCTATTGATCCCTTGTCTATCATTTCTATAATTGAAATCTTCGACTCCTAATTTAGTATAATCGTAATTAACAGGTACTGAACCACTTGCAAGAACAAAGTCAACTTCTATCCCGTCGTTATGACTAATTACATGCTCATATCCCTCGTGGTCATTAGGTCCCCTTGCAAATTCAGGACCGTAACGGCCATATTCAGTTTTCCGAGTACCATCCTCCTTTTCGTAACTATCAAATACTACAGTGCTTCCTTCCTGTACGTCGACGCTCACCAAAAGTAGCCGAGGTTCATTGTTTTGGTAACTGGTTGCTATCGGAAACTTTGCAAATTTCTCGAGGCTACTTTTTAACGGTTCGTTGCTATAAAGATACCATGTATTAACAGGATCTAAAAACCTCCTATCTTCCAATGCTTTAGTAAGGCTGAAAACGTTAGGTACCCCTTTAAGCATGAACTGCTTTGTGCCATAATATCTTCTAGCCGATTCGCTTGACGCCAAATTCTTGTTAAAATAGTGCCAATAATTCCGCCAATAATTCCACCATTCATTAAAACCCGGAATTATATCCATGAAGGATTCGGTAGCCATATACTCCCAAAATTCAGTCAGTCGATCCGCAGATCCTTGCCAGCTCTTGTTTTCTTTTACATAACTGACTAGTACAGCTGCATTCATTGCGCCTATGGAGGTACCCGCTACAATATGAAACAGCGGTTTTCCTTCTCTACCCAGTTTTACGTCTCTTTCAGAAAGCAATTCGTAAGTAGCCTTGTAGACGCCAGCCTCATAAGCTCCTAAAGATCCACCACCTTGGAATACTAATGCCCTTTGAAAGTGACTTGTCGTATTCAATCTTCCAATACTGCAATAGGAAAATGGATCCTTTTAAAACTTCAGATTATTCTATTTCGATCCGTCAGGCGCACTCACTTTATCACTTCCTCCAGATAAGGAAGAGTTGGTACAACAACTATCGCATAATTATGTGGCATATTATGATAACGTATCTAGCCTTCTTAAGGGATTTCAAATGCAGCTGATGAATATTGAGGACTGTCAAATAGGGCGAGACTTTTTCGAAAAATCTCTACTTTTCTGGACACTTTTTGCTCCATTAATAGATCCAGAATGTCCGATATATTTAGAATAGCTAGTATAATTCAAATAATATAAATTTTGTTTAGAAAATCTACAAACGAGCTGTTTATGAATAGTCTCTATCGTCCTTCGCTATATTTACACCTAGCAGCGATGGCTTGATATTTGCGACTTTATAGTATTTTTATATTAAGTCTTAGCCATTACTGCTTTTCACTTCTCACTTCTTCTATTACTTCCTCCCCATTGGCGTTTATAATACTGACTTTTTCACTAATTAGCTGTTCAGTAATTGTTTTAGTCTCAGTAACAGGTTTCTTTTTTATTATTATTTCCTCTTTTACAAATGACTTCTTTGAAACTACTACATCTTCTTTTTTTAATGGAATACTAATTTCTATTTTAGATTGAGTTACTTCCTGGAGTGATGGCGACGTTTGGGGTGTTGTTGTTGATGTTGGTGATGGTAGTGTAATTGTCTTATCACCTTCTCCTACTGGTCTCTTTTCAATAATTAATTCTTCATGTACTAATTCTACTTCAACTGTCTTTGTTTCCTTTACTGGTTTCTTTATTACTTTTGCTTCCACTATAGTTTCTTTTTTAGATATCTCTAACCTTTCTTCAATGACAGGGATAGGACGTTCGGGGTCTTGTCTTTGAATCTCTTTTTCACCTCCTTCTGATGCTGATAATGTGGATTTGTCAATAACAAATCTCTTTTTTGCTTCTTCCTCTGTGATATCAAAAAGTAATATGCGACCATTATATCCGTGCGGAATAGACTTGGGAAGATAGAACTTTTCTTTGTTTAAAGTACCTCTTTGTGTAAGAACATAATTTTCATTTACCTCCTGTACCTCTCCGAAGTCTGCATCATTAAGACCTTTAACTTCTTTCTTTATAACTTCATTCCAATCTGTAATAGGACCAAATGTACTTGTTTCCATTATCGAAGTAACATCATACTATATTATTCTACATACAATATAACACTTGCCGGGGAAGAAGTAATTAAGGGAAGATAATAAAGGTTGCAATATCTGAGCCTTGTTTCAACTGTTATAACCATTATTGTCACTACTATAACAGGTTGTTCATGAAAAATGGATGACGGTAGCAAAGCAATAGATAAGCACCAAAATATCGAGAAAGAACAAGTGCAACAACAAATCGTTCCAGTATTGAAACAGGATTATTCAATTTCAAAAGAGACTAGTATTAAGGAAGTAAAAATAGAAAAAAAATTAGTCACTAAAATAAAAACCGTTAAGGTGCCACTTGCCTGCGAAGAACTGTATATTAACGACAAGAAACTTAAATCAGTAAAAGAAATTCAAATATTCTCTGCATTTAAAGATAAAATTACTAGTTTAGCTAGTAGAGGTAACACCAATACATCAGTAGATCAATCTATAAAAAAGAAGAATATAATCGAAAATAGGGGCGAATTAATTCCTCTGCTTTCTTCTTCTGATAAGGATAGTTCTGAAACCCAAAGAGAAAAAGAAAAGGAAAAAGAAAGAATAATACCACTTTATGAGGAGCAGTTTGAGATTATAAAGAAAATGGTCAAAGTAGCCGAAATAGTAATTACAAAGCGAAGTGTTACTGAAAAGAAGAAGATCGATATTGATATAGGTACAGAAGAAGTAACATTGGAATATCCAGATGGAAGGTCAGAGAGATTATCATAGAGTCTATTAACTGGAAAAGTTAATCTATAACTCAATCTAATCCTCAGAAGATTAATGCTCTACGATCTAATGATTCAACCAAGAATATCCCCTGTATCAATGGACATTCATTTATTGCTATTAGAGTTGCTCAATAGTTGATACTTATATATGCTGCGAATAAACATGAGAAAGGAACTGGAATGATAGATAGAATCTTTTTTCTTATCTTATTAATATCCAGCTTTTATGTTGCAATTCCAATAAAAAATACAACCAATATGGGATGTTGATTATTTTATCGTTATGAAACACTAAAAAGTTAGATACTAACGATATTGATACTGATATCAATATGGCTTATGATGATGAAGATATCAACAAGAGACAACGAAAGGCTGAAGTGGAAGAACGAGAAGAGGAAGCAATTAAGGCCCAAGCACCTGGTCCAAAGACAGCAGAGGCATTTAGACAAGAGGCAAATGATAAAAAGACCGAAGACATAGACGAATAATCCGACTTTACCAAAAGATAAATCCAATTAAATGAGTAGCTGCACAAAAGACCATACGAAGGTATATAATTCCAATCAGTATCATTGGTAATATACCAACTCCTTTGACAGAAAAGTTATTCTACTTATGTTCTACTAGCATTATAAATTATTATGTCCCAAGAAGTATAAAATGTCAGTAGATAACACTAGCAGTAAAGAAAAACTTGAACAAAAGTTAGGTGAAGCTCTGGGACTGGAAATGGCTGCACAAAAAGCAGTACAAGAATTATCCTCAAAAGGATTGTTAAGTGAACATGAAATGGATGTCAAATTAGATGGAATGAGAGAAGAGGCTAGTACTCATCAGAAAAAACTAGAGCAACTAATACAGAAACTTTCGGGTTCAGTGGACTCGTCAAAAATACAAAAGGCAGCACAAGAAACAGAACAAAAAGCATCTGAAATGATGAAAACATATCTTGGTGAGGATCCTGATTCATCTGAAGCAATAGAATTCCTGTGTCTTGCAGAAGGTGGAGAGGTAACACATTATGAAGTCCTAAGTGCATTAGCAACAAAAAAGGTCAAGAACAAACAATTTTCAAATACTGTAAGTTCAATTCTCAGAGAAGAAAAAGGACATCTTCAATTATGTACCAGATTAGCTAAACAGAGTGCAGTATCATAAGAACGTTTTATACAATCGTATATGGTAGTTTCTTTTTTTATTATTGTTGGTGAGATGTAAAGCATCTTCATTGTAATACTTACTTAACTAATAGATAAATAAATAAACTGATTAGTTACTGAACACTTTTGAAATTCAAAACAATCTTTTATAATTACAGCAGTATTATGCTAGGCTTACGCGAAGTCGCTTTTTAATATAACTAAGTACTAGATTTGAGTTATTGGAAATCAATCTTAGATAACACTTAACTATAAATTGATGTTGACTGTATTATTCGTTAAGTTCTAGGAGTTACTTTAATCTGTATTTGTCTATTTCTGTTGCTATTTCTTTACGTATTTTTCGTAAGTAAACAAGATCTTTTCTTGATCTTTTGACTGAACTGACTCCCCTCTAATCCTACTTAATCTACTGATAGCCTTATCTGCAGTCATGCCATTCTCTTTCTTAATGAGGTATGCAGCCAAGATAGTTCCTGTTCTTCCTTTTCCTGCTGAACAATGCACCATCACAGGCCCTGCCCTATCTATTTGCTGACTAATATAGTTAACCACACGGTCTAACTCCTCTAAAGAAGGAGCACCATAGTCTTGTATACTTATATGCAAATAATCAATTTTTGTGTCGTCAGCACCTGTGTTTGTCCCATTGTTATAGTTAAGCCATTCTTGCGACAGGGTTTTTCTTTTATGGTAACAATGGTTCTGATGCCTTGTGTATTGATTAACCATTTTGCTTCTTTTTTGGACATTGGTACTCCACTTCCAGCTAATTTACTTTCAATAATCCAATTAAAATTAGTAGGTCTGCCTCTTATAAGACCATACAGCCAGCGGTAAATATCGCTAATTTTTGCCATACAATATCCTTGTGCCAGGGCTATGGTTATGGAAAGTTATGATCAAACTGCAGTATACGTCGCTATTCCGAAGGAATACAATAAATAAACAAGATAAAAATTTGACCGTTGCTTCTCTTGTTATTATTGTTCATCGTCTTCCTTACCAGTACCTTTTACTCTAACCTCTTCACTAGTTACTTGATCACTTACTGTTTTAGTCTCTGTCACTGGTTTTTTCTTCACAGATACTTCTTCCTTTACATAAGGCTGTTTTGTTACCTGCACTTGCTCTTGCTTTAACGGAACCCTAATTTCTTGCTCCGAATCTACAGGTCTATCTGGTGCTGCTGTTGTTCCGCTTACAGGTCTTCTTTCTACAGAGATTTCTTCATGTGTAACTGGTACCTCAACAGTCTTTGTCTCGGTAACAGGTGTTTTTGTAATTGTTGCTTCCCTTGTAGATTGACTTTTTGATACTCCTAGTCTCTCTTCAGTTACTGGAACAGTTGTTTCTTCTGTTGTAGGTTTATCAGTAATATTCTGC
>Ga0070711_100002454_pt1 | contig 10583 bp, 9 predicted proteins | sample LARL53metaG_FD_65452 | JGI IMG/M metagenome (GOLD analysis project Ga0070711, IMG submission 65452) | Corn, switchgrass and miscanthus rhizosphere microbial communities from Kellogg Biological Station, Michigan, USA - LAR L5-3 metaG | ecosystem: Host-associated > Plants > Roots > Rhizosphere ... | reverse complement strand
TGCTTGCTGGTGCGATTGCCGGTCACGGGCGATATGTCAGACGCGCCCGCATCGCGTTTTTTGTCGCCGCGGTAATAGCCACTATCGTGGTGCTGTTTCTGGTGGTCCAGAACATCGCCAACAACAACGGCGGAAAAGTCTTTGGCATTCAAATTGGCTCTCTCGATCACCAAATTAGCCGCGAGATGTGAACTGGCCATCGCGGTTAAATGCGGTATTCGGTGACGCCGCGCGCCAGCCTCGACTGAGCATTGAGTCGTATGGAAGCGTTGACAGCGCCAAAGCCTTTGTAGCCGCGCCGTTCTACGATTTCGAAAAAGAACAGATCCTTGAAGCTCTGCGTATAGACTTGCAGATATTCGCCGCCACTGTCTTTGTCGTAGAGAATATTATTGGCTTTCAGTGACTGCAACCGATCCGTCGGCATGTCGAAGCGTGCCTCGAGATCGTCGTAGTAATTTTCGGGAATGCTCAGCAAAGTTACTCCGTTCGCTCGCAACTGCGCGACCGTAGCCACAAGATCGTCCGTGCCAAAAGCAATGTGCTGAACGCCCGAGCCAAAATATTCGTTCAGAAACCGTGACGATTGTGTGCGCTGGCTTTGTGATGCGTTCAGCGCGATACGGAGCGTCCCATCGGCCGACTCAACGACCTGGCTCCGCACGATGCCGCCCGGATCGGTAATATCTACCTGCGGCGTTTTTCTGACGTCCAGAAGCGATGTATAAAATAACAGCCATGACAGCATGTCCTCGTAATGCATCGATTGCGAGATGTGGTCGACGACCGTTAGTCCGGCGCTGACGTTCTTCTTCATGGCGTCGGTCCGCTCGAACTCGACGTCCCAGATCTGAGCAAGTTTGCTCGACGGATCGAGGAAGTAGACCAGACTGCCGCCCACGCCTCGCACGGCGGGAATTTCCAGCTCGCCAGGTCCGACTTTCTGGCGGAATGGCGTATCGCATAACTTTTCGGCGCGATCGAGCGTGTCCGATGCGCTTTCAACTTTCAACCCGATAGCGGCGACGGAAGGGCCGTGAGTGATATAGTGCGAATGCGCGAAACCTTCCTTTTCCCTGTTGATCACGAGGTTGATAGAACCTTGTGTCCAGCGGGCCACTGCTTTTGACTTATGCTGTGCGGCCTTTTGAAAGCCTAAACCAGAGAGAAATTGCGCCAGGTCGTCGCCCGATCGATCGTCTACCGCAAACTCGATAAATTCAACCTGGAGGCATTTGGATCGCGGCGGCATCGCCGGAATATCAAGCGAGCCAGCGCCGCTTTTCCCGCGTAACTGGTCCATCAGATAGATCAGAGAGCGTTGCCCATCGACCGCGACCGAGCGCGGCGACCCGGCACGAAATTGGTCGTTGAAAATCTCCAGTGAGAATTCACCGTCATAGCCGGTGGCCAGTACCGCTTCCATGAATTCGACAAGCGGCATGTCGCCTTGCCCGGGAAAGCAGCGGAAGTGCCGGCTCCAGGACAGAAGATCCATCTCCAGCCAGGGCGCATCCGCCAGTTGAACCAGGAAAATGCGGTCGCCAGGAATGGCGCGCAGCGGCTTCAGGTCTGTCTTGCACGCATAAGTGTGGAACGTGTCGAGCACGAGACCGATTGCAGGATGGTCGGCGCGCCGTACGACCTCCCAGGCGTCACGATAGTCATTGATATGACGTCCCCAGGCGAGCGCCTCGTACCCCACGCGCAAGCCGCGTTTGGCCGCGCCCTCGCCAAGCTGACGAAAATCGGTGGCAGCGCGATCGATGCCGCCGAGTGAGTCCGGGGAGACATTGCTGCAGACCATGAGCAGGTCGCACCCGATTTCCTGCATCAGGTCGAACTTGCGCTCGGCGCGATCAAAAGTGCGCGTGCGTTGCGTGTCCGGCATTCCCTCGAAATCGCGGAATGGCTGAAATGTAACGACTTTCAGGCCCAGGTCGGCCACCTCTTTGGCCACGTCGGCGGGCGTCCCATTGTACGACAGCAGGTCGTTTTCGAAAATTTCAACACCGCGGAATCCTGCTGCGGCAATTGCCTGGAGCTTCTCACTGAGTCCTCCGCTTAGACAGACCGTGGCAACTGACGTCTTCATGGATTTTGTCCTCCAGTTCCCAGCCCGCAATCACATTGCTTCAGTCATTGCCGCGTCGCGCGCCGCCGCCGCGGTCGCAAACGTGCAGTGCAGGCGCGCGAGATCAGGCTCGATGCCGGTGAACAGGCGAAACACTTCGGCCGCCTGGTGCACACACATCCCGCCACCGTTCATCACACGGGCGCCCTTGTCAGCGGCCGCCTGAAGGAAAGCCGTCTCAAGCGGCGTATAGATGACATCGGCCGCCCAATGGGCTGCCGTCAACGCAGAAATCGGCACCGGGTTGCCTGGAAACCCGCGCATGCCGACCTGCGTCGCGTTAACGACGCCGTTGGCCGCTGCGATGTCACGTTCGAGATCGCTCGTGACGCGGCAGCGCGCCGCGCCGAAATGTTTCGTCAAATCGGCTTTGAGTGCAGTAGCGCGTGCGCCGTCGCGATCATGAATGACCAGGCACTCGACCTCCAGATCCATCAACGCAAACGCGACCGCGCGCCCGGCGCCGCCCGCGCCGACCATCACCACCGTCGCCCGGCGTGCGCTATCGCGCCCAAACGCGTCCTCAAAACTGTGGCGCCACCCGGGTCGATCAAAGTTGTATCCAGTCGTACGGCCGTCGGGTGCTATCGCGACTGTATTGACCGCGCCGATCTGTCCTGCCTCCGGGTCCACCCCGTCGAGCAGTGGAATGACGTCCTGCTTGAAGGGGTATGTAATGTTTGCGCCGGCAAAGCCGGTGGTCTTGAGCGCCTCGAGCAAGTGCGGGAGCCGCCGCTCAGACAGGCGATCGACATCCAGCAAATGATAGAAGCCATTGATTCCGGCCGCCGCGAAGGCGTCGGCAAAGAGCGCAGGGGACAGTGATCCCATGATGTTTGCACCGATCAATCCGATCAGCATTCGAGGGTGCATCATGACACACGCTCCGGCACCGCCAGCCCGCCGCCGAGGAACAGCTGAGCGATGCGGGGATCCGCCAGGATATTCGCCGCAGTATCTTCGATGCGGGTCTGTCCTTGTTCCAGGACCAGGCCGTAATCGGAGATTTGCAGGGCCTGTTTGGCGTTTTGCTCTATGAGCAGGATGGTCACGCCATTTTCGCGCAATGATCGCAGGATAGCGAAGACTTCCTGCACCATCAGCGGCGAAAGGCCGATCGAGGGTTCGTCGATGAGAACGAGTTTTGGGTCGAGCAAAAGGCCGCGCGCAACCTCAAGCATTTTCTGCTGGCCGCCAGACAGCGTCGAGGCCTGAGCGTCTGCCTTCTGCTTCAACATCGGAAACTGCCGCATGACCGAATCCAGTCGACGGGGCAGGGTGTTTTGATCGGATAATGCCACACCCCCGAGTTCCAGGTTGTGCCGCACACTCAGTTCCGGAAAAATGTTGCGACCTTGCGGAATGTAGGCGACCCCGGCATCGAGAATTTTCCGCGGCGGGAAATTCGTAATGTCGCGGCCATCGAATATGATCGTGCCGGTGCGCACAGGCAACAGGCCGAATACCGCCTTGAAAAAAGTTGATTTGCCTGCGCCGTTTGGCCCGATCACGGTCGTGATGGCGCCACGGTGAATCCTGGCGGTGGTGCCGTTGAGGATTGTCATCTTGCCGTAACCGGCAAATATCTCATTGAGGGCGAGGATCGGCGCTGCTTCATTCATGGCGTGCAGATCCGGGACCGAGATAGGCGTCGATCACCGCCGGATTGCTCCGAATCTCCTGCGGCGTGCCTTCGGCAATGATGCGCCCCTCCGCCAGGACCAGTACGCGCGTACAGAGCGCCATGACGAATTCCATCTGGTGTTCGATGACGACGAAGGTGGCTTTGCGTTCGGAATGATAGGCCTGAAGCCGCTCGCGCAAGTTCACGAGCATGGTCAGATTGACGCCGCCGGCAGGCTCGTCGAGGAGCACCAGCCGAGGTCCGGCCATGAAAGCCATGGCCGCATCGAGCAGCTTTTGTTGGCCATAACTCAGCGAAGCGGCTTGCTCGTTCACGAGATGAGAAAGACGAAAAAATTCAATCATCCGGTCGGCGGCATCGCCGAGCCCGGCGTCGGCGCGGCCGAACAGGCGCGAATACATCGAGCCTTGATGTTCCTGGCCGGCGAGAATGAGATTGTCGCGAACCGAAAGCTGCGGGAATACCTGCAACAATTGAAATGTGCGGCTCACCCCCAGGCGATTGAGATCACACGGGCGCATGCCGGTTGTCGGCTTGCCATCAACGTGAACCTCGCCGCCGCTCGGGCGCAATTGGCCAAGCACACAGTTAAAGAGAGTGGATTTTCCCGAACCGTTGGGCCCGATAATGCCGAGAATCTCTCCATCGCGAACTTCGAACGAGACGCCATCGACCGCCGTGATGCCACCAAAGGCTTTGCGCAAGTTGGAAACCTGCAGGACCGTCGTCATCGGCTAATTCTTTCGGCAGACGCGATCCGGTCAAGATTGCGTCGGATCATAACCGCCTTCGCCGCACGCTCCATCAGTCCGACTAACCCGGACGGACAAAAGGCCAGCAACAGCATCACGATCGCGGCATAGACCATGAGATAATAGCCCTGCGTGATCCGCATCCATTCCGGCAGCAGCACAGCAACCAGCGTGCCGACAAACGGCCCGAAGAAGTGCCCGCTCCCGCCCACGATCACGATCAGCAGCAGATTGAACGACAGCCCGAGTGCAAAGGAATTTGGCTCAATGAATTGCACCAGCGGTGCATAAATCGCACCGGCGAAGCCCGCGAGGCTTGAGCCGATCGCAAAAGCCATCAGCGTATATCGCCGCGTGTCTAGGCCCAGCGACAGTGCCCGGACAGGATTTTCGCGCAGCGCAACGAAGGCGCGCCCCCAAGGGGACCGCAGCATCCACCACGTCGCGGCTGAAAATGCCGTCAATGCGCCCAGGCAGAAGAAATAGAAGTCGCGCGCGCCCGCCGTCGACCAGCCGAGGAATGTTGGCCGCTCAATACCGCTGATTCCATAGATACCGCGTGTCAGCCACTCTTCATTGCGCAGGACGAGAAATACGAGCGTCGTGAAGGCGAGGGTGACGAAAGCAAGATAATGATGCTGGACGCGTAACGCCGGGTAGCCGAGCCCCCATCCGATAATGAAACACAGCGATCCAGCGCCGACGAATGCGATGGGATAAGGCCAGCCCGCCTGGGTCATTAACGCCACTGCGTAAGCACCAATTCCGACGAAGGCGCCCTGCGCCAGTGAAATTTGTCCAGCGTAGCCAAGCGTGAGGTTGAGGCCGATCGCCGCGATGGTCAGCACCGCCCACATGGAAATAAGGTAGACACCGAACGGTTTGAGAAGAAACGGCACCACGATCGCGAAGATCACAGCTGCACCGACTGCTATGATGCCGAGGCGGTTCATACGGTGCGCTCTTCAATGCGGCCGAGCAGTCCCTGCGGACGCAGCAGGATCACTGCGATGAGAATGAGCAGAGGAAATGCGCCGCGATATTGCGAGGAAATATATGCGGCCGACAGGTTGTCGAGAACGCCAAGGATGACGCCGCCAAGGATCGCGCCGCGCACCTGGTTGTAACCGCCGATGATAGCGGCCACAAACGCTGCCATTCCCAAAGTCTCGCCGTTGGTGAATTTTGCCAGATAAATCGGACTTACCAGAATCGATGCGACGGCAACAAGCGCGCCGTTGATCAGGAATGTGTAAAGCACCATCCGCCGCGTAGGGATGCCCAGGATCCGCGCCAGGGTCGGGTTCTGTGCGGTCGCCTGCATGCAGCGGCCAACCCGTGTTTTGTTGAGCAGCAGCTGGAGTGCCACGACGGCGACAATTGCAACCGCCAGCACTGCCAGACTTTGGGACGAGATCACTGCGTCAAAGATATGGAGGTCTGTCGATGGCACCAAGGCGGGAAACGGCTGCGCTTGCGAGCTGTAGAAATCCTTGACGCTTTCCTTGAGGAATAACGACAGTGCTATTGTCGAAATCACCAGCGGTAACACGCCGTGCCTGAGCATCGGGTCGACGATGATGATTTTAAAGAGCAGTCCAAGGATGCCGACGGACAACGCAATACCAATCAGCGTCGCTAACCAGAACGGCGCACCCCAATTCATCGCTGCCAGAATGAAGAATGCCGGCAGCATCACAAATTCGCCTTGGGCGAAATTGATGGTCTGCGACGTCTGCCACAGCAACGTAAATCCAACAGCAATCAGGGCATAGATGGCCCCGGTCGCGAGGCCGGATACCAAGAGCTGAATAAAGGAAGCCATTGGCACTCGCGTTTGGTGTCGTCCGGCGATCTGCCGGGCGAAACCTGAGGATGTCTGCTGTTATTTTCCCAGTTTCGGGAGAACCTGAACGATCTTCTGTTTGCTGTCGACGACCTCGCCCAGGAAGCTTTCGCGATCGATATCGCCGTTCTTGTCCCAGGTTGCTTCCATCAGGATTCCGGGCTCATCCTTCGGCGAGATGGTTATGCCGTGAGCCGTCTGAGCAAACAGCTTGCTGTCGAACTTTCCCATCTTCTCGGTGACAAATTTGATGAAGTAGATCCCGGTGTAGCCTTTGATACCGTTGTGATCGCAAACATAGTTGAACCGCTTCTTGAAGCGTTCGGCGAATTCCTTCACGGCCGGCATCGGTGCATCGACGGTAAGTCCGACATGCCCGCGCACGCCATTTGCTGCTTCGCCAGCCAAATCGATCACCTTTTGCCCGAGCAACGTTGTCTCGCCGATGAGTGGCGCCTTGACACCTTGCTTCTTTGCTTCCTTGAGGAAGCGGGCGCTCTCTTCTTCGTTGAGATAGACGAAGATGGCGTCGGCGTTGGCCGCTTTGATCTTGACCACGTCAGCCGAAAAATCGGCTTGGCCGGATTCGGTGGAGACGTCAGCAACGACCTTTATGTCGCGCGATGCCATCTCCTTGACGAAGCTGTCACGTCCGCCTTTCCCGAAGTCATTGTTCACCCACAGCACCGCGACGGACTTCGCTTTGATGCCGTCGCGCATATAATTGGCGATCTTCGGCATGCTGAACTGCTGGCCGAACGACGTGCGGAACACATACGGGTTCCCCTTTTGCGTGATTGCCGCCGCTTCGCCGCCGACGAGTTCCGGAATTTCAGCTTGCTGAGTGAGCAGCATGGCCGTCAGCACCGAACCGGAGAACACTGGTCCGAGGACTACGTAGGGATTGTTGTCGAGCACTTTCTGTACCTGTGCGCGGGCAATGCCGGCCTCGCTCTGGGAATCGAGCAGCGGCATCTCGATCTTTTTGCCGAGAATTCCACCCTTCGCGTTGATTTCCTCGACGGCCAAGATCATGCCGTCACGGAAATTGGTGCCCGACACAGCGCCCGAACCGGAAAGTTCGAGGATGGCCGGCATGTAAACCGTCGACTGCGCGGAGGCCGGGCCTAGCAATCCAAGACCCGCGGCAACCACCGACACGATTAATCCTGGGCGATACATAATGAACTCCCTATTGCGATTATGACTTGGTTCTGGTGGGGGCGCTTCGTTGCGGCGCCCTTGAGCAATCCCATGTTTGTCGAGCTTACGAGAGCGTCCTCCGGCGTCAATAACCAAGACCTGCGAGCGCAGCGCGTTTCGTCAGGCGGCGTGCCAAATCGAAGTGATCCGCGTCACGCTACGGTCAGGGTAACAGGTCCTGCGAGGCAGGCCACCGCGCAATGCAGTTGCGGACGCCTGAAAAGTATTGGTTTGTAAGAGTGTATTGGTCGGGGCGGCGGGATTTGAACCCACGACCCCTTGTCCCCCAGACAAGTGCGCTAACCGGGCTGCGCCACGCCCCGACCGGAACGGCGCGGACTATAGGGATGTGTTTATCGCGGTGCAACCTTCGGCAGCGAGGCGATCCGGATCGGTCCGCGCAGCACGTAGACCACGTAAAGCACAGCGCCCATGACATAGACCGCTGAGTAGCCGCCGATGAATCCGACGATATCGAGCCCGCTCACGATGGCCAGCGCGGTCATCCCCGCCATCGCAACAACAAGGAAACTCGCCACGCGGGCGATCTCGCGGAAGAAGCCGGTGTGAAGCAGCAAGCAACTCGCGACATTCTGTGCGAGGTTCGCGACCAACAGGACGACCAGGATCAAAGTTGCGGCCGGCGGCACCGTCGCAGCATGGCCGAGCAGCAGTGCAAACAGCCGGTCGCCGGCGAAGAGCAACAGCGCGCAGAGCGCCAGTGTCGGCACGGCGCAAAGAACGGTCGCGATCAATGTCGCCTTTTTGAGGGTCGGCGCATCGTGGTCGGCAAAGGCGCGCGTTTGGCGCGGCACCATGGGATCAAGTCCAGCCGCATAGATGAGCGTCGCGCCGCGGAAAATCTTGAAGACGGTATCGAGAATGATCGTCGGTGCGCCGAGACCGAAGACGACGGGAACCACCAGGTAGGGAAAGTTATAGATGGCGAGTTCGGCAATGGCGTAGTTGCCGCTGCGCAGGAGTTCGGCGCGATTGTCGCGCCAAAATGCGGTGAGCGTGCCCCACAGACGTGGCACGCCGGCCGCCATCGCGCCGTGCTCCACCAGGCGAGAGACGCAGATCCCCAGCAGCACGAACCACAGCAAATTGGCGAGCAGGAGAAATGCCGGTAATGGCAGGCCGATCAACAGTGCCAGCATGATCACGATGTGGCCGCCGCGACGAATCGCCTCGAGTGTCTCGAAGGAAATGAATTCATCCACCGCGTTGCTGACATTTCGCAGCGGAAACCAGACGAGGTTGAGTGCTGCAAAGCTGAAGAAAAGCGCGAACTCGAATCCCTGCCAGGTTGAAACCGACGGCCGGCTTGCCATAACGGCGAAACAGGCGAGCGTGCCGGCAAGGACAATCAACGCGTAAAGGGCGACGACCGCGCTCGACTGTGCTGCAATGGAGTTGTCGCTACGTTGCGCCAGATGTCGCGCGCGCTGGCGGACAAACAGAATTTTTGCGGCGCCGAGATCGAAAAGCCAGAGTGATACGCCGAAAGTTCCAATCAGGATGTAGATCGAAAACTCCTGGGGCGAAAGCACGCGAGCAAACACAAACGTCTGAACAAGCCCACTGACGACGGCGGCTGTCGCGGTCGATGCACGCAGCAGGAAATAGCGCACAGACAGCAAGCCTGCGAGCAGCCGGGGCTGCTGCAAGGCGTCCTTGCGCCCGGCTGTCGTCGCTTGCGAGATCATGACCGAAGAACCTAACGGCGAGAGCGCTTTATTCGTTTAAAGATCATAGTGAATGAATTCTCACGCCAATCGTAAAAAAGCGGATTTACCTTGTACGAGCGAATTAAAGGAAAATTGGCCGAAAGCCTGATATTGCCTGCGGCATTCGCATCAGCGTTCGCGCAATGGGACCAGCAGGCATGGCTCCGGACACGACGAAGGCCGGACAGTCCGGCCTGACGCAATACCATCCCGCGGTCAGCGTGGTGGTGCCGTGTTTCAATGGCGGCCGCTTCATCGACGGCTTGATGGCCTCGCTGGCACGCCAGACTTTCCGCGACTTCGAAATCATCATTGTCGACGACGGCTCGACCGATATCGAGACCCTGCGCAAATTATCCGAATTGAAGGACCGTGCCCGCGTCATCCGCCAGGAGAACGGCGGCCTGTCGGCGGCGCGCAATTTCGGAATTCGCGCTGCTGACGCCGATCTCGTTTTGCCGCTTGATTGTGACGACACGATCGAGCCGCCGTTCCTGGCCGAAGCTGTTGAATTGATGCGCGCAGCGCCGAGTGATGTCGCGGCCGTGTTTTGCCACATGCGACTTGCCGGCGCCGCCAAGGGTCTGTTGGAGCGCCATTTCAATCGCTTCGACCTTCTCTTCACAAATACCCTTCCGTCGGGCCTGCTGCTGCGCAAGGCCTGCTGGACGACCGTCGGCGGCTACGATGAATCAATGCGTGACGGTTATGAGGACTGGGAGTTCCATCTTCGGCTGATGCGCGCCGGCTATCGCGCAATCGAGCTGCCACGACCCTATTACGTCTACAGCCTGGCGGACGAAGGCATGCTGCTGAACCGGGCGTCGCGCCTGCATGGCCGCCTGTGGCGCGTCATTCGCCGCAAGCACGCTGACCTCTACCGGCCATCCTCCGTACTGAGTCTCTGGCGGGCAACCCGGGACGGCAGCGGCCGCGTCTCCCTGCGCAAAGGCATCGCCGCGCTGCTGCTTGCGACAATTTTGCCGGATGCCATGTTCAGCCGCCTGGTGGCCGGCATGCGCCGAAGGTCGCTGCTGGAAGGCCGCCGCCCAGCCTATACGGCGGAACCGCAGAAGGCCCGGCTTGCCGCATAACCGTATCTTAAACCCGAAAGTCTAAACCCTTGTCGACGATAGTGATCGACCTGCAGATGAGTTGATGTGATGTCTTACACTTCTGCTACCCCCACGCCGGCCGCGCCCGCCAGGCGCCTGAGCTTCGACCGTGCGATCCGCCGACTGTTCCCGTCGACGTCGCGGTTGACGTTCAATCC
>Ga0070711_100002450_pt1 | contig 10589 bp, 9 predicted proteins | sample LARL53metaG_FD_65452 | JGI IMG/M metagenome (GOLD analysis project Ga0070711, IMG submission 65452) | Corn, switchgrass and miscanthus rhizosphere microbial communities from Kellogg Biological Station, Michigan, USA - LAR L5-3 metaG | ecosystem: Host-associated > Plants > Roots > Rhizosphere ... | reverse complement strand
CCGCTACCCGGCGCTCTCGGCGGCGCCCCAGCGTAGCCTGTAGCCGCGGTCGCTTGGCCGCGGCCGATTCTGAAACTTCAAGGAGCGGCTGTAATGCCAGTACGGCTCGGACCTGCCGATCCTATGCGCATCGCCCTGCTCCGCTCTCAGATCGGGATTCCGCTTTACAAAGGAGATGCGGGAAGCAGTTTCCCGTTGATCGAGATCGACTCGTTTATGGACCGAAAAGCCGTTACGTTGTGTGTTCTGATCTGTCTGGTAGTGGCGTTCCTGCTGAGTATCTCGAACTACTACATTTATTTGATGCGATCGCCCATGCAGGCACTCCCAGGGTTCGTTGCGCTCATTCTACGCGACGGAGCGCTCATTTTTTTCGTCGCCTATCTATATCGGCGGGGCTAGGTTCCGAGCCGGGTTGGGGCGTTTTGCGAGGCGGGCGATCTACCTACTGCGGTTTACGCTGTCCTCTGCCTCTGTCTTCTGACATCTAACCTTGCTACCGCAATAGCCTCTCGAGCGAGGCGTCGGGTTCGGCGCCGAGCTCAGTGGCTTTGGCGTAATGACGCTTGGCTAGTTCTTTCGACGGCGGCGAGGCGGTGGCGTAGATCACTGCAAGATTAAAATGGGCGTCGGCATAGTCGGGTTTAACCGCGATAGCTTCGAGCATTTCTTTCTCCGCCGCTTCCTGCCAGCCTTTCTGGCTGGCGGTAATGCCGAGATAATTGTGGGCAGCCGCGCTTTTTGGATTAATGGCAAGTGACTTGGTCAGTTCGTTCAGTGCTTCGTCGAACTTACTTTGCCGATAGTAAACGATACCCAAAGTAGTATGAGCAAACTCGTCCTTCGGGGCGATAGCTACCGCCTTCTTCAAAGTGAGTTCGGCCGCTTTTAACTTTCCGGCGCGAAAATAAACTACGCCTAGGTTTGAGAGTGAATAAAGATTGTTGGGGTTCTTCGTCAGTAGTTCCTGATATTGCCGCTCGGCCGCGCGATACTTCCCGTGATCAAAATTCTCCTTTGCCTGCTTCGCGATATCCATCATATCGGCTGGCACGTCCGGGTTGAAACCACCTTGTGAAGTAGTCTCTGGCGCCGGCGACGGACTTTCCGCCGTCTCCACAATCGGTTCGCCCGGCTGTGTAGGAGTTGAAGGCTTCGCGTAGGTAAAGCTGGCTTTAACGGTGTTTGGACTTTCGTCGGAAATCGAAATCACCGGCTGCCGCAATAACGCCAGCTCTTCATCGGTCAATTTCGTCACCGGTTGCGCCAGAAGCGCGATCTGTTCGTTCAGAGTATCCGACTTGATCTTTAACTTATCGAACTCTCCGAGCATCAATTTCTTGGCCTGCTCACGCCGCGCTTCTTCCTGCCGCTCACGCACCACGATGTTGCGCAAGATTTGGTTCTCACGCGTTAGCTTGGCCGTTTCCTCGGCGTTCGTCCCAGTCAACTTCGCTTTTTCCAACTGCGATGAAGTATCCTCCAGTTGCGACTTCAACGAGGCGATCGCTACTTCGAATTCCTTGTTCTGCTTTTCGCTCGCGTCCAGCTGCGCACGCAAATCCTCCAACTGCTTCTTCGCATCGGCCAGCTCCTGCTCTTTCTTCGGCTTGTCCTCGCCGACCTCTCGCACGGTCTGCTCCGCAGCCGCCAGCTTCTCCTTTAGCTCCGTATTCTCGGCCACCAACACCGCGACACGACGCTCGGAATCGTTCAAGCCCGCCAGCTGGCCCAGAGCGTCGTCGCGCTCTTTTGTGACCTTGGCAATCTGCGAGTTTGCATCAGCTAGTTTATCGCTTTGCGACTCCCGTTCTTTCGTGATCTGGGCAATTTGTGAATTAGCGTCAGCCAGTTTCGCGTTCTGGGCGTCGCGTTCTTTTTCAGCCGTTGCTCGGCCCTGCTCTGCGGACGTGAGGGCCTGCTTCAGCTCCGCAATCTGGCCTTTCAAGGCCTCTTGTGCTTTCTGATCGGCGTTGCTGGTTTCCTGAATTTTCTTCAACGACGCCTGCGCACCGGCCAATTGACCGCGCACGCTTTTCTCCGCTTCCTTCGACCCTTCAAGTTCCTGTTGTGCCTTTTCCAACTTCGAATTCGATTCCTTTAGCTTTCCATTCAGCTTTTCTTTTTCGTCTTCCACCTGGCTAACCTTGGAGCGAGAGTGCTGGAGCTCCGCCTCCAATTGATCGACTTTCTCACGCAACTTTCGCGTTGCATTCTTGATCGCGTTCTCGTTAGCGGCAGGAGCTGGTGCCGCGGCTTCTTTCTGGGCTGGAGCTGGCGAGGCCTCACCCGCCGGCTGCACAATTATCGACGGCTTCGATTTCGCCGCCCCGATGTCGACCGTCGGTTCGGTCCAGCGCTGCGGTGAAGGCTGGGCCTCAGGCGGTGGGGCATTGGTGGCGGCGAGGTCCTGCTGCGTCCCGGATTTGCTTTGCACTCGCAGGATGCTCTCCGACACCTTCCGGCTCCGATATTCCACAATCGCTGGCTGCCAATCCGAATGTGCTTTCTTAAGTTCTTCGAGCAGGCTGCCAGCGAAACGGTATTTCGCTAGCGCGCGGGTAAATTGACCGTCGCGCTCGAGCTTCTCGCCCTGCTGCGCGGTCATGTAAGCTTTGAGAAACGTCTCACTCGGATCGTCGCTCTGCGCTTGCGCAGTGACGACGGCGATTAACAGTCCAGCGAGCAGAAGGGGACCTAGTCGGGTCATGCGGGCACAAAGCGCTAGAATAACCCGGCCAGCGCCGGTTGCAATGCTAAGGAGACGCACCACAGCGGTCGCTGGGAGCGAAGAGTGTGCCAAGCGCTGCATTGCTGAACGCAAAAAAGCGCCCAGTCCGGTCGAAGACTCGCCGTGGCGAGCTCGGTCCCGCCAGTCCAGCTCGGACCCAGCCGTGCGCTCGGACCTTTGCCTTTGCAATCGCAAATCTCAAACCTAAAATCTGAGTCAGCCGGTGGTCATAGCTCAATGGTAGAGCCCCAGATTGTGGTTCTGGTTGTTGCGGGTTCGAGTCCCGTTGACCACCCCATTTTTTTTGAAGGGTGAGAGGTGAGAAGTTCTGTTTCCGCCGCCGACTTTTCACCTCTCACTTCTCACCAATCATCTTAACCTTTGTGCCTGTAGCTCAACTGGATAGAGCTTCTGACTTCGGATCAGACGGTTGGGGGTTCGAATCCCTCCAGGCACGCCACATTGTCATCGGATGAATCTTTCCCGCCGCGAACTCGACGCCAACATTGTTAATATTGAGCTCACTCTTGCCAGCATCATTCAGGGCGTTGCGCTCTATTTCCTGACCGACAATGCGCGAACCTCTTTATCGCTGACCAATTGGCCGTCGCTTCTCTATCTCAGCGCGGGATTGTGCGTCATTTGCATCTTTTGGTCGCGCTCGATCATTCACACCCTCACTCTCATCAAATGGCCACTCGAATTCGGCCACAATTTTCTCTACATCGCCTGCGCCCTGGGCGAAGCCCTTCTTTTCACGCGACTCGATCGTCCCCTGGCCTGGTTCCGCTTCAGCACTGCCTACGCTGCGTTCGTTTGGCTGCTTTTTGTCTACGACTTGCGCCTGATCCGGGCCCGATTGCGGGAAACGACTACCGAAGCCGAGCGGTTGCTCTATCAACGAACCTGGGAGGACCAATTGCTCAATATCCGATTGTTAATGCCGTGCCTTTTCCTCTTCAATCTCGTCTGCGCTCTCGCCATTAGTCACTGGCCGGACTATTTCCTCGAGCGTGCCGGCAACGTCTGGTTGATCGCCGCCCAGTTCCTGTCGTTCGTGATCTACCTGGTTTACGTGACGCGATTCTATCACCGAATTGCGCCCCTGATCTTACGCAGCCACGAAGCAAAAATGAATCAGCTCTAAACGCCCCAGAGATCTGTCTACTGCCGACGGCTTTGGCAGTGTATGTATTTAGTTCCACCAGTGAAAAAGCTAGCCAAACGTTCGCGTTCGACCCCGAGACCGGGAGCTCGTGATCGCTCGCGCTGGACGGCGCCAACGGTCGGTCAGGTGATGGCGGAAGAACGGGCGGCCGCCTTTACGCGTCGAAGCATCAAAACTTCCGCCAAACTCGAGGGCCTCAAATTGGTAGTCTCGATGACGGACCTTACCACCCTTGAAGGCAGCGATACTCCCGGGAAAGTCGCCGTTCTCTGCCGCAAAGCCATGCAACCGCTTCATCCACGGTATGAAGTTCCGAATTGCGCCGCGGTTTGTGTTTATCCAAATCTCGTTAGAATCGCGAAGAAGTTTCTCGAACACTCAACCGTGAAGGTGGCCTCCGTTGCGACCGCTTTTCCGGCGGGATTGATGCCGGCAAAACTAAAATTACAAGAGGTCCGCACCGCCGTGCGCGATGGCGCCGATGAAATCGATATGGTCATCAATCGGGCAAACTTTCTGGCCGGCGAATACGAGCGCGTTTTCGACCAGATCGCGGCAACGAAGGAGGCCTGCGGCGCGGCGCATTTAAAAGTGATCCTTGAGACTGGCGAACTGCAGACCTACGACAATGTTCGCCTGGCCAGCGAAATCGCAATGCGCGCCGGCGCGGATTTCATCAAAACCTCGACCGGGAAAATTTTCCCTGCCGCCACCATGCCGGTGACACTGGTAATGCTGGAAGCGATCCGCGATTATTTCTACGAAACGGGGATTCGCATCGGAATGAAACCCGCCGGCGGCATTCGCACCGCCAAGGAAGCACTCGCCTATCTCGTCATGCTCAAAGAGACGCTTGGCGACGCCTGGCTCACACCCGATCTTTTCCGATTCGGCGCCAGCACGCTCCTAAACGATGTCCTCATGCAACTGGTAAAAGTGGTCGACGCCAGCTACCAAAGCGCAGATTATTTTTCGCTGCCTTAACTTATGCCGCGGCGGAAACCAATCCAGCTGACGATCCTTACCCGGAACGGCGAGCGTGGAGAACGGGCGATTGCAAAACGAGATCGAAGTCTCGACTTCGGTGAACGCTGGAGTTACGCGCCGGCGCCAGAAGCGCACAGCTACATCAAGCTGCACGACCGCTATCAATTATTCATTGGCGGGAAATTTGTCGCGCCGAAGTCGGGCGAGTATTTCGACTCTGTTAATCCGGCTACGGAAGAGAAACTGGCGGAGATCAGTTGCGCCAACGAAAAGGACGTCGATCTCGCGGTGAAAGCAGCGCGACGCGCTTACAAAAATGTCTGGTCGAAAATGCCAGGGCGTGAACGCGGGAAGTATCTGTTTCGCATTGCGCGTTTGATTCAGGAAAAAGCGCGCGAGCTCGCCGTCCTCGAAACCATGGACGGCGGCAAAACCATCAAGGAATCGCGCGACATCGATCTGCCGTTGGTGGCGGCACATTTTTTTTACTACGCGGGCTGGGCCGACAAACTCGACTACGCTTTTCCCGGGCGGAAAGTGCGGCCGCTCGGCGTCGCGGGCCAGATCGTTCCCTGGAATTTCCCGCTGCTAATGGCGGCCTGGAAGCTCGCGCCCGCGCTAGCCTGTGGAAACACTTGTGTGTTGAAACCGGCGGAAACGACTTCTATCACTGCGCTGCATCTGGCCGAGATTTTGCAGGAAGTGGAACTTCCCGATGGCGTCGTCAACATCGTCACCGGCGCGGGTGAAACCGGCAACGCAGTCGTTAATCATCCCGATATCGATAAGATTGCGTTCACCGGTTCGACTGAAGTCGGGAAACGAATTGCGACTGCCCTTGCCGGAACAAAGAAGAAACTGACGCTCGAGCTGGGCGGTAAAGCGGCCAACATCATTTTCGCCGACGCGTCAATTGACCAGGCAGTGGAAGGGATAATCGCCGGAATTTATTTCAATCAGGGTCACGTCTGCTGTGCTGCTTCGCGATTGTTTGTGCAGGAAAGCGTTTTCCGGACCGTCATTCGCAAGTTGCGCGATCGCATCTCTACTCTCCGCCTCGGCAATCCGCTCGACAAAAACACCGACATCGGCGCGATTAACTCGCGGGCGCAACTCGATAAGATTTGCGAGCTAGTGGACAGCGGTTTGAAACAAGGTGCGCACCTGGTGCAGTCACGCACCCGTTTACCTGCTAAAGGCTATTGGTATCCGCCGAGCTTTTTCACCGGCGTCACCGCCTCGCATCGGATCGCGCAGGAAGAAATCTTTGGTCCGGTCGTGAGCGTGATGACCTTTCGCACGCCGGAGGAAGCAATCGCGCGCGCCAACAACACGCCGTACGGATTGAGCGCGGGTGTTTGGACCGACAAGGGGAGCAAGATTTTCAAAATCGTGAATCAGCTCCGTGCCGGAGTGGTGTGGGCCAACACTTACAACAAATTCGATCCGTCCAGTCCGTTTGGCGGCTACAAGGAAAGCGGTTTTGGCCGTGAAGGTGGACGGCACGGTTTGCTGCCGTATCTCAGCCTCAGTTGAGGCGCCGCGCTTCTCCGTGGGGCACATCGAAGTAAAGCAGGACAAAAGCAATGCCGAGAAGAGGGCGCAAGATAGATTGAAGCAGTCCGAGACAGAGCCGGGGCAGATCAAGACCGGTTGATCTCGACTCGGCTGTCATTGCCGTCAGAAAGGCCTGCGGATCCGGTGTCGTCATTAGGAGCTCAAAGGAGTGACGTATCGCCGACCACGAACTCCAAAGCTCGAGGGTCGCGCTGAAAGCAAACCAAATTGAGACGATTAACGCGCCTCGCCAGAGAGGTCGCTCATACCAGGGCAATTCCCGACCGCTGCGGGCGATTTCTTTGCTTTGGCGCAAGGCCTCTGAGACGGTGGCATTGTTGAGAACCGCCGCTTGCTGCCAAAAAAGGACGTTGATGAACCAGCGGCCGAACAGCCAAACCTGAAGCGCGAGCAAGATAACAATCGGAAAAATCAAAAACGGCGCTCCGGCGGCACCGCCTGCCATCAATGCGATGGCGAAGGCGAAAACCAACAGTAAGAAGAAGACACCATAAACGATGAGGCACAAAATGGCGACGCGTGGCCAGAATTTTGCCGCGCGATTCAATGCGGCTGCTAGCCCGATTCGCCGGCCAGCAGCTACTTCGCCCGTCACAATCTGAAGACCAGCCAGATAGACTGGCCACAATACTACCAAGGTGACCATCATGAAAAACGCCAACAGAGCAGAGAAGAAACCGAGGAAATTGGGCCCGCTGCTGTGTAGTCGCTCAGCGAAAACACTCACCAATTGCCCACAAAGCGAGGGAACTATTACCAGCCCACTTAGAGCCAGGAACTGAAAAAACCCTCGGCCATAGATCTGAAACGTTCGGCGGAAAAGCTTACCCCGCGGCTGCTCGATCTCTTTTGCCTGTGATTGCGAGGGCGCCAAAGGCATCGATTGAAACAATCCCGGAATTGCGCCTGCGTTTGACCATTGGCTTTCGCTTTCCAGGCGCGCTTCGTTTGCCGAGAGCAGCCGACCCTCTCGTTTCCACTCTCTGAGCACCTCGAGGTCGACAGGACCATATTCCTTTCCGGCAACTCGAATAATCCAGCGATCGGGCATGAGCAGAGTTAAGCCATCATAGTGAAAAAAGTCGAATCGCGACACAGCGGGTTACAGGTCGGCGGCTGAACGGGCAAATGGTAGCCTCAGCCGGGAAATCGCCTACGTTCCTTCACCCATGAAACTGCTGCTGATTGACGGCCATTACTACGTTTACCGCTCGTTCTTCGCGATCCCGAACCTTAGCAATTCACGAGGCGAACCGACCAACGCCATTTTCGGTTTCACCAAAACGCTTCGATTGATGATGAAACATTTGCAGCCGGAATTGGGCGCGGTTTTTTGGGACGAAGGGTTGCCCCAGCGCCGGGTGGAATTGCAGCCCAGCTACAAGGAAACACGCAAGGAAATGCCGATGCCGATGATTCCACAGCTGGACTTCATCCGGAGCGCACTGACAGGGTTGCTCGGGTTCGGCAACATTTCGCTTCCTGACACCGAAGCGGACGATTTGATGGGCTGTTATTCCATCGCCGCCTGTCGGGGAAACATCGAGGTGGTGCTCGCGACAAACGATAAGGACTTGTATCAATTGGTGGGTCCGTGCGTGAAAGTGTACACGACGGCCAAGGCCGATCTGGCTTCGCCGAAAGACGCGTTTGCCTTACTCGGAGAAGATGAAGTCACCAGGAAATGGGGGGTCCCGCCAGCGTTGATTGGCGATGTGCTGGCGATTTCCGGCGATACCGTGGACAACATCCCGGGCGTCGGGATTGGCCGAAAAACGGCAGCTGGATTGATTCTGGAACATGGCGGGTTGGAGTCGTTACTCGGCAATCTGGGTGCGGTAAAGAGCCTGAAAAGCCGCGAGAAGTTGCAAAACGGGCGCGACCAAATCCTCCAGAACCGCAAAATGGTTGAATTGGATTGTAGGACGGAGCTGCCGGTGCCGATCGATCAGCTCCGGATTCGGCCGGATTACCCGGGACTCATTGCAGCCTTGGAAAAGTGCGAGTTCAAATCGCTGTTGCAGGAGGTCAGGGACGAGGCTTCCCGGCGAGCAGCCACGGCCCAGGCGGAGCTAAGGTTATAGGGACCGAAATTTTCTCGCAAAAACCCGAGAATTTTCGAACGACCCCAAAAGCCCGCTGTCAAAGAAGTCAGGTTAAGGCGATTCGGGTAGTCGCACGTGGCTGTATTTGCTGTTTCTCCTTGGCGTGCGCTGCCCGAATCTTTTTTTGCCCATTTCAGGAGGCTGAAAATCCGCCGTTGCGCGTCGCCTCCAGCCGAGTTTGATAGCAAGCTGGTGAGGGTGCGGAAACAGTCCAAAATGCCGGGTTATGCCTGCGACCCAAAGGGCGTTGGAACATTATCCCGCTGGCGTCGCAAAAATGACAGAGCCTGATCCGATTGACCTCGCGCTCCGTGAAGATATCGGTGCGGGCGATGTAACAACTGCGTTGCTTGTGCCTCCGGCCAGCCGCGCTCAGGCTCGCATTTTGTCGCGAGAAAAAGCCATTATCGCTGGGACAATGACGGCGGCAGAGGTGTTTCGTCGGGTCGATCCGGCGCTAAAAGTCTCGGTAGAACTAACTGACGGAACCGGTGTGCTCGGCGGCGAAACGATTCTCAAGATTCAGGGCGCCGTCCGGAGCATTCTTGCTGCCGAACGGGTGGCTTTGAATTTCTTGCAGCGACTCTCCGGGATTGCGACGCTGACCCGCGAATACGTGGAAGCGATTGGAAAAAATCCGGCCAAAATCATGGATACGCGCAAGACCACGCCGGGTTTGCGCGCGCTGGAAAAGGCTGCGGTCGTGGCCGGCGGCGGCACCAATCATCGGTTTGGTTTGTTCGACGCCATTCTAGTAAAGGACAATCATCTCGTGGCGGAACAGGATCTCGAAAAACTGGCGGCGGCGATTCGGCAAGCGCGGGCACAGAACCCCGAAATGAAGATCGAGGTGGAAGCCGACAATCTTGAACAAGTCCGCGCGCTGGTGCAAATGGACGGCGTCGACGTCATCCTGCTCGACAACATGGAGACGACGGAAATGCGGGAAGCGATCGCGCTCGGTCGCAAACAGGGCGTGAAATTCGAGGCTAGCGGTGGGATCAATTTAAGAACGGTCCGGCGCATAGCCGCCACTGGTGTCGATTACATTTCAGTCGGCGCCCTGACCCATTCGCCGCGGGCCATCGATATCTCGCTTGAGCTAACGCATGTTGGCAGCTGATCGGTTGAGCGCGGCGAAATTACGCGCTGGGCTGGGTCACCGCACGATTGGGAGGGAGATCATCGTGCTGGACGAGACAACGTCGACCAACGATGTCGTACTCCAGATGGCGAACGGAGGTGCTCCGGAAGGCCTCGTCGTTTTCGCCGAACACCAAACCGCGGGTCGCGGGCAACGCGGCAACGTTTGGGAATCGCCGGCAGGGAAAGGACTCCTTTGTTCTATTCTGCTCCGACCGAACGTTGCGGTGCAGGATTCGGCGCGATTGGTGGACTGGGCAGCTAAAGGAATTGCCTGGACAGTCGAGAACGCGTGTCTCTGCAAAGCCACAACCAAACCACCTAACGACATCTATATTGATGGACGCAAAGTCGCCGGGGTGTTGGTAGAAATGCGCGCGCAACCGGGTGCGCCGCATCTCGCCGTTGTGGGTATTGGCGTCAACGTGAACCAGATGCCGAGTCACTTTTCCGGAGAATTACGCGACCGCGCAATCTCGCTTGCCATCGTTCTCGGCGGCCCCATCGAGCGAAATACCCTGGCAATCGCCCTGCTGAGAAATCTCGATCAATTGTATCGCGAAGGTTTTTTGTAAGGTTGGAGAGATCTGCTTCCGCGCGTCTGGCACTTCACGGAAACGCCCTACGATTGCAGGGCAAGCGCACCGCGTGCCCCGGATTGCCTAGGATGTCCTACTTCGTGTCCCGATGCTCAGTTTGCGGCGGCAGTCTCTTCCGTAATCCTGTCTCTTATCTCCCCCTACAGCCTGTAATTTTGCAGCGCCTTTAGTTTTTCCAGGGCCCGGCCCGAATCGATCTCCTCGCGCGCCATTGCGATTCCGGCATTCATCTCGTTAGCCAAACCGGAGACGACAAAACCCGCCGCCGCATTGACGAC
>Ga0070711_100002449_pt1 | contig 10590 bp, 9 predicted proteins | sample LARL53metaG_FD_65452 | JGI IMG/M metagenome (GOLD analysis project Ga0070711, IMG submission 65452) | Corn, switchgrass and miscanthus rhizosphere microbial communities from Kellogg Biological Station, Michigan, USA - LAR L5-3 metaG | ecosystem: Host-associated > Plants > Roots > Rhizosphere ... | reverse complement strand
ACCATCGCGACGCCGACGGTCAGGACCCCCGGCACGATCGCCAGCAGCGCGGCATCTCCCCCGGGCCAATGAGCGCCGGCGCCCTCCGCAGCCCAGAACATTCCAAAGGAGCTGAGCATCACTCCGACGGCGAACTTCATGGTGTTCTCGGGGACTCTAGACAGCGGTGCGCGAAGCGCCAGGCCCGCGAGCGTGACGCCCAAGATGGCGCACCCGGCGGCGATCACCGCAAGACCAACGTGGTGCTGGTTGGCGCCGAAGGTCAGGACGATAAACGCGACCTCCAGTCCCTCGAGCAGGACACCCTTGAACGCGACAGTGAAACTGTAAATGTCGAACCCCGCACGACCCCCACTCGCGGCGTCCGCGGCGCTTGTCTGTTCGTCGTAGATTCGCAGCTCGTCGTGTTTGGCCTTCACTCCGGCAGCCCGGAGGATCGCCTTTGAGAGCCACTGCAGCCCAAAGATCAACAGCAGGCCCCCCACCAACACCCTCAGGATGCCGATCGGCAGCAAGATCAGGGCGGGGCCGAGCGCGCCGACGATTACGGCGAGAGCGAGCACAGCCGCTCCCACCCCGCTTAGTGCCGAGGACCAGCTGCGCGTGACGCCGACCGCGAGCACGATCGTCAGCGCCTCGACCGCCTCTACAGAGCAGGCCAGGAACACCGAGACGGCCAGAGCGATCTCGGGGCCGCTCACGTCGCCTCGCCGCGCCGCAGTGGCGCTCCGATCGTCGCATAGCGCTCATTTGCTCTGACCATTGAGTCGCACATTCTCGGTGTTCTTGAACCGTCTGTCCACGGCACACCAGATCTCTACAGCTGCTGGATCTTGATCACCGAAGCGAGTGTTTTGCCCGCGGCGTCCAGGCCGCCGAGCAGATAGACGGCGTTCCCGGTCCGGGCGGCGGCGGAGTTGGTGACCGGGAGCGGGAGACGACCGGCAAGGCTAAGCCGGTGGGAGGTGGGATCAAAGGCGAGGATCCGGTTCGTCGCGGCTTCATGCGAACGCCCGCCCATGATGAGGATGCGTCCTCCGAGCGTCACCGCGGAAGCGTGGGAGACCGGGCGCGTCAGGCGTCCTATCACGCTGGCTCGTCCGGTGCTGGTGTCGATGACCTGAATGGCGTTGGAGTCGCTGCCGTTCGCCAACTCGCCCCCGAATGTGTAGATCAGGTTCCCGACGGCGGTGACGGCGGCGTAGCGAAAGGGAACGGGCAGCTCCGCGACGGTCCTAAACGTGCGGCCGTTCGTCGTTCGCAGGACCGCTCCGATGGGAGCCTGTCCGTCGTAGCCCCCGAGTACGTAGATGTAAGCTCCTACCGCGACGGCGGACAGGTCGGAGCGAGCGCTCGGCAGGCGTCCCACCAGCGCGCCGCGTCCGCCGGCTGACAACGACTCGACGGAGTCGAGCTCCGTGAGCGATCCGCCCCCGAACACAAGGACATGCCCCGCGGTCTGTGCGGCAGCCGCGTCATGCAGGGGTTCGGCCAGGGCCCCGGCGCTTGCCGCTATGCCGGTGGTAGGATCCACCCGGAACACCGAATCTGTCGAGACATCCGCGCTGTTCAAGCCGCCGATAACGAGGACTCCGCCCGCTCCGGCCGCAGCCGCCTCACCCGAGACGGCTGCGGGCAGGCGATTGGGTGAGAGCCGGGCGATGAGCCGTGGTGTCCCCGGCGGAGCTGGACGGTTCAGAGTGTGGGGATTGCTTGCCCGGAGATTGCTTGCCCTACGGTCGCTGCTCGATCCGCCGCTCGCTCCGAGCACGGCGTATGCGATCCCAAACAGCAACAACCCACCGATGCCGGCCAGGATGCGCAGGCGGCGGGCGGCACGGGCTGGTGTGGTGCGCCCGGCGGTACGGCGGATTGTTCGGGGCTGCGGCACGCGCTACTGGATGGTTTCGTCTTGAGCTGAAGCGCAGATGAGAAACATGACTCTCATCTGCGCTTCAGGCGGCTGGGGCACGGTTCGCGGCGTGCAAGGAACGATCCGAGTCGCCGGCGCGACACTGATGCTCTGTGGCGTCCTGCTGTTGGCTGGCTGCAGCGGCGCCGGCCGGAATCCTGCGATCAAGATGGGGAAAGGCTCCACGATCACCTCATCACGAGCCGCCGTGACCACCGGCCACGGCGTGCCCCCGCTGATCGACGCGCACGACGTGTACGCGGCTGATCGACCGGGCATGCTGTCCCCGGTGGTGCGGGGGTTCCCGTCCCGCATCTACGTGCCCAACAGCAAGAGCAACACGGTGAGCGTGATCGACCCGAACACCTTCCGGGTGATCGATCAGTTCCCCGTCGGTGCGCTTCCTCAGCACGTTACGCCGTCTTACGATCTGAGGACCCTCTGGGTTGACAACGACGAAGGCAACAGCCTCACCCCGATCGACCCGGCGACGGGCAAGCCGGGCAAGCCGGTCTCGGTCGAGGATCCATACAACCTCTATTTCACGCCCGACGGGAGCTATGCGATCGTCGTCGCCGAGCGGCTGCGGCGTCTGGATTTCCGCGATCCGCACACGATGAGGCTGCACCACTCCCTTCCCGTTCCCTGTCCAGGGGTCGATCACATGGACTTCACGGCCGACGGACGCTACCTGCTGGCGAGCTGTGAGTTCGGAGCCAGCTTGATCGAGGTCGATGTGGCCCGCGAGCGGGTGGTCGGCTCGCTTGAGCTGATGCCGGGCGCGATGCCCCAGGATGTGAAGCTCTCGCCCGACGGGCGCACGTTCTACGTCGCCGACATGATGTCGGGGGGCGTGTGGCTGATCGATGCTCACCACCTGCGTAGGGAAGGCTTCATCCCGACAGGAGCGGGCGCGCACGGCCTCTACGCGAGTCGCGACTCTCGGGACCTCTTCGTCTCCAACCGAGAGGGAGGGTCGGTCTCGGTGATCTCGTTCTCCACTCGTCGGGTCGTGCAAACGTGGCGACTTCCAGGAGGCGGAAGTCCCGACATGGGCGGTGTGTCCGCCGATGGCAAGGTGCTATGGCTCTCGGGTCGCTACAACGCGGAGGTCTATGCGATCGACACCCGCACCGGGCATCTGCTCGCACGGATTCCTGTGGGAAGTGGGCCACACGGGCTTTGCGTCTATCCGCAGCCCGGGCGCTATTCCCTTGGCCACACTGGGGTGTTTCGGTAAGCCCCAGAGGTTGTGGTTGCCCGGTGCCCACCTGTGCGCAGCCGCTGCCTCACGGCATGCTGGAGCCGGTGTCAGTCGAGGATGACGATGACTGACTGACTGATTGACTGACTGACTCTCATCTCGTCTTCATCTCACGTACCATCGTTTCCCGGGATGCATGTCCTGGTCGTCGAGGACGAGCTGAAGATGGCTGCGCTGATCCGGCGTGGTCTGTTAGAGCAGGGCTTGACCGTGGATCTCGCGGGGACCGGCGAGGAGGGGCTGATCATGGCTGACGCTTGTGCCTACGATGCGATCGTGCTCGACGTCATCCTGCCGGGTATCGACGGCTTCGCTACCTGCCGTCGCCTGCGCGAAGGCGGAGTGTGGGCACCTGTCTTGATGCTGACGGCGCGGGGGGCGGTAGAGGATCGCGTCGCCGGCCTTGATGGCGGCGCCGACGACTACCTGACCAAGCCGTTCTCCTTCGCCGAGCTGCTGGCACGTCTTCGTGCGCTGATTCGTCGTGGTCAAAGCGAGCGTCCCGCGATCGTCGAGGTGGGCGACCTTCGCCTCGATCCCGCAACGCGCCAGGTCTGGCGGGGCGAGACCGAGATCGCCCTGTCCGCCAAGGAGTTCGCCGTCCTCGAGGCGTTCATGCGCCAACCCGGCTACGTGCTCTCGCGCCTGCAGCTGCTCGAACAGGCATGGGAGTACGACTACGAGCACCGCTCCAACGTGATCGAGGTCTACGTTCGCTACCTGCGCCGCAAGATCGACAAGCCCTTCGGCGTGCAGTCGATCGAGACGCTCCGCGGCGCCGGCTACCGGATGCGAAGGGACGGTGGACGCTGAGGCGCCTTTCGATCCGCCTGCGGGTGACGCTCGTCTTCGCCGGGGTGATGACCATCGTCCTGGGCGCGATCGGCGTCTTCGTCTACCTCCGCTTCGAGGCCGAGCTCGACAGCACGCTCAACACCGGTCTGCGCTCCCGCGCGAGCGACGTGGTGGCACTGGTCAGGGAGGCAGACTCCGGGCTCAGCGAGAGACGGCGCAGCGGCTGGCTGGTCGGTCGCTCGGAGAGCTTTGCCGAGGTGGTCGATCCCAACGGGAAGGTATTGGACTCCACGCCCTCGGTCGGCAGCCACCTGCTATTGAGCCCCAGCGCGCTTCAGCGGGCTGAGCGGGGACCCGTCATGCTCGACCGTGGACCGTTGCCGGGACTGAAGGACGAATCGCGGCTCCTGGCGGTCTCAGTCCAGGAGCGGGGCCGGGCACGGATCGTGATCGTCGGAACCTCGATCGAAGCTCAAACCGATTCGCTGTCAGATCTGCTCCAGTTGCTCTTGGTTGGCGGCTCTGTTGCGCTGCTACTCGCCTCCCTGGCCGCATACTGGGTAGCCGCGGCCGCTCTGCGGCCGGTCGAGGAGATGCGCGAGCGAGCGGCGCAGGTCTCTACCGCGGAGCCCGGGCAGCGGCTGCCGGTACCGCCGACCGACGATGAGATCGCCCGTCTCGGAGCTACTCTCAACGCGATGCTCGACCGGCTCGGGGAGGCGCTCGCGCACGAGCGGCGCTTCGTCGCGGACGCAAGCCACGAGCTGCGCACACCGCTGGCGATCCTTAAGGCTGAGGTCGATCTCGCTCTAAGCCAAGGCCGCTCGCCCGGCGAACTGCAAGCGGCACTCGCCTCGGTGTCCGAGGAGACTGACCGCCTGATCCAGCTCGCAGAGGATCTGCTGACGATCGCCCAAACTGCCCAAGGGAAGCTGCCTGTCCAGCTGACACAGACCGATATCGGCGAGGTGCTGCATGGGGTCGCCCGCCGCTTTGCTCGCCGAGCACAGGACAACGGTCGAGCGCTGCAGGTGAGCGTCGAGCCCGGACTGCACGCGCCGATCGACCGGTTGCGCGTCGATCAGGCACTCGGCAACCTGATCGACAATGCGCTTCGCTATGGATCGGGCCCTGTGAGCCTTACCGCGGCGGACCACGGCGGCTCGGTAGAGATTCACGTTCTTGATCGCGGCTCTGGCTTTACGGAGGATTTCCTGCCCCGGGCCTTTGAGCGTTTTAGCCGAACGGGCGCAAGCCACAAGGATGGGGGGAGCGGGCTCGGACTGGCGATCGTGGAGACGATCACACACGCCCATCGCGGTGAGGCGCATGTTGCCAATCGCGACCGTGGCGGCGCGGACGTGTGGCTGGTCCTGCCCGCCGCCCGACGATGACGCCACCATGATGCACATGGTTGTGTCGCGCCCGCCGAATGGAGCTCGGCTGCGGCCTTCCAGCGACGAGGACTACTACTTACTCTCACCTGGGTCTCATCTCCGTCTCCTACAACCCGGTTGTGCAAAGAGCAGGAGGAAGACGGTGAATGCGAAGTGGCTGAAGCTCTTGGGGAGTGTGTCGATCATCGGTCTGTTGCTCACGGGATGTGGGAGTGCGAGTGGGAGCAGGGAATCAACCGCCGCCACAAGCGCCACCGCCACGAGCTCGCCGCGCTCCCCTGCCAACCAGGCGCCAGGAAGCGGCGTCCCGAGCGAGGCGCAGTCCGCCGCGACCGGGGACATTCCCGACAACCAGGTGTTCCTCACCTACGACAACCATGCATACGGCTACGCGATCCGCTATCCCGAGGGATGGGCGCGGAAGGGCTCGGGCGCAGACGTCACTATCCAGGACAAGGGCAACGTCATCCATATTCTCCTCAGCAGAGGCGCGCCGCCGAGCCCCGCCGGCGCGGATGCCGACATCGCCAAGCTGAAGCACACTGACCCGAGCGTCCGCGCCGGCGCCGCGCAGATGTTGAAGATCGGCGCCATCCCAGTGGTCAAGCTCACCTATACCCGGCTCAGCTCGCCCGACCCCGTTACCGGCAAGCGCCTGCCGCTGACGATCGATCGCTACGAGTACACACACGGCGGCAAGGTGGCGATCATCGACCTCGGCACCCCGGTAGGGGTGGACAACGTCGACGCTTACCGGATGATCAGCGAGACCTTCAAGTGGCGCTAGAGAGCCTCTACCGGGAGCCGCAAGCGACGCAGGCTGGGCCGATCAACTGGCCCGCTCTGGAGCTTCACGATGTGTTCAAGATCTACCGCTCGGGGCCGGTAGAGACCGTCGCGCTGCGCGGCGTCGACCTGGAGGTGAGGAAGGGCCAGCTCGTTGCGATCCTCGGCCCGTCGGGCTGCGGGAAGAGCACCTTGTTGGCGCTCGCGGCCGGCCTGGATCGTCCCTCTGCTGGAGACGTGCGAGCTTTCGGTGATTCTCTGGAGATGTTGAGCGAGATGGAGTTGGCGTCCTATAGGAGCCGGATCGGAATTGTCTTTCAGAGCGAGAACTTGTGGTCCGCGCTCAGCGCCCACGAGAACGTGGCCATCGCCCTGCGCCTTGCCGGTTTGGAGCGAGCCACAGAGCGTGCGCGCGAGGCGCTGAACGAGCTCGGCCTGGGCGATCGTGCAGAGCATCGGGTCGCCGCGCTCTCCGGCGGTGAGCAGCAGCGAGTGGCGATCTGCGCCGCGGTTGCTCGCCAAGCGCCGCTCGTCCTCGCCGATGAGCCGACTGGCGAGCTCGACGTCGCGAATGAGCTGGTCGTGCTCGAAATGCTCCGCCATTTGCCGGTCGAGCTCGGGTGCGCGGTGGTAGTCGTGACCCACTCGGATGCGGTCGCCGCCGCCGCGCACCGTGTAGTCGAGCTTCGTGACGGGAAGGTGGTGGGGTGAGCGGCGGCGCCGCCGCGACGGGACGGCTGGCGGAATGCCGGGGTACATCGGTCTGCTACGGACGCGATGGGTCCGCGGTCACGGCTCTCGCGGACGTCGACGTCGCGATCGACGCCGCTGAGGCAGTAGCTCTTTGGGGTCCGTCTGGCTCAGGGAAGACAACCCTGCTACATCTGCTGGGCGGTCTGCTCGTGCCGAGCGCCGGGAGTGTCCTCTGGAGGGGCGAGCCGCTCTCCTCCCTCGACTCCGCGGCTCGCGGCCGAGCTCGCGCGGGCGGGATCGCCTACGTTTTTCAGGGGTCGAACCTGCTGCCGACGTTCACCGCCTACGAGAATGTCGCCTTCGCCGCCTGGGCCGCCAAGCGTGCGGGGGCACGGGCACAGCTCGAGCCGGATGAGCTGTTGGAGCTGGTCGGCTTGGCGTCCAAGCTCGACGCGCTCCCTTCTGAGCTGTCGGGCGGCGAGAGACAACGAGTCGCGATTGCCAGGGCACTCGCGCAAGCACCGGACCTCCTGCTCTGCGACGAGCCGACCGGCCACCTTGACTCTGACACGGCCGGGCGCGTTCTCGATCTCCTCGACGCCCTGCGCGGGCGCTTCGGCTTTGCGCTCGTGATCGCCACCCACGATCGAGACATCGCCGCGCGTTACCCGCGCTTGATCGGGCTCGCCGACGGCCGCATCCTGGAGCAGGCGTCCTCATGAACGCCACGCTTCAGCTAGCGAGGGCAAGGCTGGGGAGATCGCCCTCGCAGACCGCGACACAGGTCGTCGTCCTCGCGGCCGCGGTCGCCCTGCTGGGGGCGATGATCGTCTTCATCGGGCACTCGCTGCAGACGATGACGGCCTCGGCGACGCGCAGCGTCCCACTCGACCTCCAAGGCCCGGTTCGCTCTTATGCCGAGGCGCGTACCCTGGCGGCGAAAATCGCCCAACTGCCCTACGTGAGTCAAGCCTCGCCGGCGGCCACAGCCCCCTTCACCGGCGTCAGCCACAGTGGCCCGGAAGGCATCAGCAGCGCTGGAAACGGGTCGATCCTCGCCGTGCCACCGGACTACTCGCGAAAAGTCGACACGTTCCGCTTCCTACGCGGCTCCTTGCAACCCGGCCAGATCGTCCTCGACCAGCAACTCGCGGCGACGCTGCAGGCACAGATCGGCGACAGCGTCGCCCTGCGTAACGGCAGCTCCCCGACGCGGCGGTTCAGGGTCAGCGGCGTCGCCCTGGTGACATCACCCGACCTCCTCTTTCAGCCGCTCCAACCCCAGCTTGGGCCGGCGCCCGCACAGCCTCCCGCGAACGTCGCGATCCTGGCGCTCGGGACCTTTGCCCGCACGATCGCGCCGCACCTGCACTCGCTGTCCCCGGCGAGCATCGGCTCGCCAGCCGTGCCCGGCGCCCAGGCGGGCGTTCAGTGGCAGGTGCAAGTCCAGGTAAGCCCGGCAGCGCTCACGGGCACCCCGAGCCATGCCTTTACCCGATCAGGACAGATCCGCAACTCCCTGGAACGCACCTTCACCGGCAGGATCGGGTTCGTCGACAACCTCTCGAGCGCCCTCGAAACGGCAGCGGAAGACGCCCTCTACGCCGATGCGCTCTTCATCATGCTGGCCGTCCCGGGGGCGCTGCTCGGGTTGGGCCTCGCATACCTCGCGGCACTGGGAACGGTTGAGCGCGACCGCCGCGAACTGGCGCTCTTGCGGGCGCGCGGCGCGAGCCGCCGACAGTTGCTTGGGCTTGTAGCCATCGAGGCCGCCATCGTCGGCTCCCTCGCCGGACTCCTCGGCGCCGGCCTCGCCTTCACCGCGGTGGCCCTGCTGATCAAAGGATCGGTCGGCCTGACGGTGGCGCGGGCGGTGACGGTGGTGGTCGCCTGCATCGCCCTGTCCATGGCGGGGGCGCAGGCTGCACGCCTGGCCACCGGAGTGCGGATGCTCTCGGACACCGTCGCCGAAGGACGCCGCAGCGTCCGGCGCACGAGTCGGCCGCTCTGGCAGCGTCTCTACCTGGATCTCGCCGCTCTCGTGCTCAGCGGCCTGATCTACTGGCTCACGGCCAGCACGGGCTTCTCCGCCGTGGTCAATCCCGACTCCAATCCGACTCTATCGCTCTCGATCTACACGTTCTTCGCTCCGGCGCTGCTCTGGATCGGAACGACGCTGCTGCTCTTGCGCGTGCGCGGACGAGTCTTCGAGCTTGTCGCGAAGCGGCTCGCCGGCAACCGACCGAGCGCGCGCCGCGGATTCCTGCTCGCCAGCGCCGCCCGGCGCGGCGCCGCGATCAACCGAGGGCTACTGCTCGTCGGCCTGCTGCTCGCTTTCGGGGTGAGCCTCGGCATCTTCGCCGCGACTTACGACCAGCAAGCGGGGGTCGACGCCCAGCTCACGCTGGGGGCCGACGTGACCGCCACCGCGCCGCCGGCGTGACGACGGCGAGGAACCTCCCGGCGAAGATCGCGCACGTGCCCGGAGTCGCCGCCACGTCGGCGGTCGATCATTCCTACGCATACGTCGGGCCAGACCTGCAAGACACCTTCGGCATCGATGCGGCGAGGATCGCCAGGGCGACCACATTGCGTGACTCCTACTTTCTCGGCGGGAGTGCCCAGACCATGCTTGAGCGCCTGCGAGGTAGACCCGACGGGATTCTCGTCTCCAAAGAGACGATCACCGACTACTCCCTGAGAGTCGGCGATCTGCTGCGGCTGCGCATCCTCGATCACCACAGCGGGAAGTTCCGCGTCGTTCCCTTCCATATCGTCGGAACCGTGCAGGAGTTCCCATCCGCACCACGCGATTCGTTCATGGTCACGAACCTCACCTACCTGAGCAATGCAGACCGGGCGGGAGGACCCAACGTCGTGTTCGCCAAGACCTCCGAAGACGCGGCCACGGTAGCCGCGCGAGTCGCCATCGCGACTCGCGCCGAAAGTGTGATCGTAAAAAACATCCGTCAACAGGCCGTGCAAACCGCCAGCTCGATCACGGCCGTCGATCTGACCGGGATCAGCCATCTCGAGGAGGCGTTCGCGATCGTTCTCGCCGCCGCGGCGATGTGGCTGTTCGTCAGCCTCGGCGTCAGAGAGCGCCGGCACGAGTTCGCGACGATGGCCGCAATCGGCGCCTCCCTGCGTGACGTCGGCGCCTTCGTCCGCAGCGAGGCGGGCGCGGTCGTCAGCGCCGCGGTCATCTTTGCGATCTTCCTCGGCTGGCTGCTCGCGGAGATGTTGGTGGCGATGCTCCAGCACGTCTTTGATCCCCCACCCGACCAGCTCGCGGTTCCGTGGGGATTCCTCGGTCTGCTCCTGCTTGGCGCGATCCTCGGTGGCGTCCTTGCCATCGCCGCAGCCGCTCACTGGCTGCGGCGCCTTCCACTTGGAGCGATCCTGCGCGAGCAGTGACATATTCATGAGGGAGCCCGCCCTCCATGCCAGAGCTACCCCGCAAGCTCCTCGGACGCCGCCTGGAATAGAGACATCGCCTGCCCGAGCGCATCGCCGGAGTAGGCGTTGATCACGCCAATCTGGTCGACAATCGACCCCGCCCGCGCGATCAGCCGTTCGAAGTCGTTGGAGTTACGCACATCGTCGAGCTTGTCGCGCTCGCCGTGCAGCATGATGAAGCCCGCGAGATCGCCTCCGTGTGGCGCGATCAGGTGCGCGTCGAAGCTGTCGATCTTGCCCTCCTGCTGCAGTTTGCCGTGGAATTCGATCGTCTCCTGGAAGAC
>Ga0070711_100002448_pt1 | contig 10593 bp, 10 predicted proteins | sample LARL53metaG_FD_65452 | JGI IMG/M metagenome (GOLD analysis project Ga0070711, IMG submission 65452) | Corn, switchgrass and miscanthus rhizosphere microbial communities from Kellogg Biological Station, Michigan, USA - LAR L5-3 metaG | ecosystem: Host-associated > Plants > Roots > Rhizosphere ... | reverse complement strand
GGGGTGCCGGCCCCGGGTGCTTCCGGCGCGGGCGGTACGCCGTCCGCGTACGCGCCGCGCTCACCGGCGGGAGTCTCGCAGTGAACAGCGTCGTGTCCGCCAGCGCGCCGCCGGTCAACCTCAGCCTGGTACGCTGGGTCGGCTTCAAGACGATGGTGATCCGCGAGTACGGGCGCATCATCCGCATCTGGGGCCAGACCATCGTGCCCTCGGCGGTCACCGCGGTGCTGTATTTCGCGATCTTCGGCAGCCTCATCGGCCGGCGCGTCGGGGCGATGGACGGGATTGACTACCGGCAGTTCATCGCGCCGGGGCTGATCATGATGTCCGTGATCACCAACTCCTACGGCAACGTGGTGGCGTCCTTCTTCGGCGCCAAGTTCGGCAAGCACGTGGAGGAGCTGCTGGTCTCACCGCTGCCGAACTGGGTGATCGTCGGCGGCTACGCCGTCGGCGGCGTGGTGCGTGGCCTGCTGGTCGGGGCCACGGTCACGGCGGTGTCGCTGGTGTTCACGCACCTGCACGTGCATCACCTGCTGGTGGTGCTCTCAGCGCTGTTCCTGACCTCGGTGACTTTTGCGCTGGCCGGCTTCCTCAATGCGCTGTTCGCCAAGAACTTCGACCAGGTGAACTGGATTCCCGCCTTTGTGCTCACGCCGCTCACCTACTTCGGTGGCGTGTTCTACTCGGTGAGCCTGCTGCCGGACTGGGCGCGCTCGCTCAGCTACGCGAACCCGATCCTCTACATGGTCAACGCCTTCCGCTATGGCTTCCTCGGGGTGTCGGACGTGCACGTCGGCGGGGCGTTCGCCCTCATGGCGGCTGCGGCGCTGGTGCTGTACGGCACGGCCGTCCTGCTCATGAACCGCGGCACGGGAATCAGGGATTGAGGCGGCGCATCGCGCTCGTGAGCGCGCGCGCCGCGCGCGACCTCGATGAGGACCTGCCGCCGCTGCTTGAGGCGGCGGCGGCGGCCGGCGTGGAGGCCGAAGTCGCCGACTGGGATGATCCGGCGGCCGACTGGGCAGGCTTTGATGCGGCGCTGCTGCGCTCCGCCTGGGACTATACCGAGCGTCTCACGGAGTTCCTCGCCTGGGTCGAGCGCACGGCGGCCGTGACCACGCTGCTGAATCCGGCGCCGGTGGTGCGCTGGAACTCCGACAAGCACTACCTGCGCACGCTCGCGCGCCAGGGACTGCCCGTGGTCGCGAGCGCGTTCGTCGAGCCGGATGAGGATGCCGCCGCGGCGCTTGAGCAGTTCCTCGCCCAAGAATCCAGCGCCGAAGTGGTGGTGAAACCGGCAGTCGGCGCCGGCTCGCGCGACACGCGCCGCCACGCGCGTGCCACGGTACCGGCGATGCTCGCGCACATGCGCACCCTGCTGGCCGCGCGCCGCAGCGTGCTGCTGCAGCCGTACCTGCCGAGCGTCGACCGCGACGGCGAGACCGCGCTCATCTATATCGACGGCTCCTTCAGCCACGCCATCCGCAAGGGCGCGCTCCTGCCGGCCGGTGCCGCCGCGACGCAGGCACTGTTTGCGGCCGAGGACATCACGCCGCGGGTGCCGGGAGCCGATGAACTCGAGGTTGGCGCGCGCATCGTGGGGGCGTTGCCCTTCGCGACGCTGCTGTACGCGCGCGTGGACCTGATCCGCGCCGCGGACGGCGGCCCGCGGCTGCTCGAGCTGGAACTCACCGAGCCGTCGCTGTTCTTCCCCTACGCGCCGGGGTCCGCCGCGCGGCTGCTGTCCGCGGCCCGTGCGCGGCTGCCCGCGCGCTAGCGGCCCCGACTTCAGGGCCACCTTATGTGAGATGGCGCGCGAGATAGCGCGCTCAAGCCTTTGGGGCAACAAAACTTTCACATATCTTTCACCGCACTGCAGCAGGCTTCCCCGAGGCTGGGCGGGTCACTCCATGGGCCGCGCTGCGGAGGCGCACAGCTGCATGAAAGCGACCGGACTTACTGCGTTCATGGCACGGGTCGATGCTGCCGAGTACGGGCTGTGCCGGCGGCTCAACCGCGGCGCCTCCTTGCCGCTGCCCCGGCACATTTTCCGGGTCGCGAGCCGTCTGGGCGACGGTCCGGCCTGGTACGTGCTGCTGGTGGCACTGCCGCTGCTGTACGGCGCGGCGGTGCTGCGAGCGGCCGGCGTGATGGCCCTGACCGGCGCACTCGGCGTGCTCATCTATGTGCTGCTGAAGCGCCTGTTCGTGCGCGAGCGACCCTTCATCACCCACGCCGGCATCGACCGCGCGGGCGCGCCGCTTGATCGCTACAGCTTCCCCTCCGGGCACACGCTGCACGCGGTGTCCTTCACCTGGCAGGCCGGCGTGCACTTCCCGGAGCTGCTGTGGGTGTTACTACCGCTCGCGGCGCTGATCGCCGCCTCGCGCGTGGTGCTCGGGCTGCACTACCCTTCGGACGTGATCGCCGGGGCGGCCATCGGCGCAGCGCTCGCCGAGCTCGGCCTGTCGCTGGCTTAAGCGTGCGCACGCTGCGACCGCTGTTTGCGCGCGCCGCGCGCCGGACACGCTAGCGCGTGCGCGTGCTGTTCATCTCGGATGTGTACTTCCCGCGCGTCAACGGCGTCTCCACTTCCATCCGTACCTTCCGCACCGACCTTGCTCAGCTGGGGGTGCAGACCCAGCTCGTCGTCCCGTGCTACGCGCACGCGGAGCGTGCTGCGGAACCTGGTATCACACGCGTCGCCGCCGGGCGCGTGCCGGCGGATCCTGAGGACCGGCGCATGCGCTGGGGAGCCCTGAGGCGGACGCTGGATCAGCTGCCGGCGGGGGAATTCGACCTCGTGCACATCCACACGCCCTTCATCGCCCACTACGCCGGTGTGCGCTACGCGCGGCGCGCGCGCGTGCCGTGCGTGGCGACCTACCACACCTTCTTCGAGGAATACCTGCACCACTACGTGCCGGTGCTGCCGCGTGCCCTGGGTCGTGTCGCGGCCCGGCACTTCACGCGCTCGCAGTGCGCGGCGGTGCACGGCCTCATCGCCCCGTCCGAGCCGATGCGGGCGGTGCTCACCGCCTATGGCGTGCGCACCCCGATCCACGTCGTGCCCACGGGGCTCGCCGCGGATCGCTTTCGCGCCGGCGATGGTGGCGCCTTTCGCGCCGCGGCTGGTATTGCGCCCGCCCGTCCGCTGGTGCTCTACGTCGGGCGCGTGGCGCACGAGAAGAACATCGGCTTCCTGATACGTACTTTCCGGCGCGTGCGCGAGCGCGTTCCGGAGGCGTTGCTGGTGATCGCCGGGGAGGGCCCGGCACGCGAGGCACTGCGTGCGCAGGTCGCCGCGCTCGGACTGCACGCAAGCGTTGAGTTTGCCGGCTACCTCGAGCGCGACACGGCGCTCCTCGACTGCTACGCCGCCGCGGACGTCTTCGTCTTTGCATCGCGCACCGAAACGCAGGGTCTGGTGCTGCTCGAGGCGATGGCGCAGGGTGCCCCGGTGGTGTCCACCGCGGAGCTGGGCACGCGCTCGATTCTCATGCCCGGGTGCGGCGCGCTTGTGGTTCCGGAGGAAACCGAGGCATTCGCCGCAAGCGTAGTACGGGTGCTCACGGATGCGGGGCTGCGCGCAGGGCTCGCCGCCCGCGGGCGCGCCTATGCCCGCACCTGGTCATCCGTTGCCATGGCCCGGCGCATGAGCGAGATCTACGAGCAGCTGTGTGCCGCGCCGCGTACGCTGCGCGCGCCCGCCTGAACGCGCTGTCCCGGGTCGCTGGCACCGCGGCCTGATTCCCCGCTCCGGGCCCCAAATCCGTCTTTGCTCGGCGACAACGGTCGGGCGTTGTGGTTCTGAGCTACACTTTCTGCACTACCAGACCCAGCGTGTTGGGAGCGGAGCATGGGTGCAAAGCGGGCCTTGATCGTGGACGACTCCAAGTCCGCGCGCCTGTTCCTGGCCCGGGTACTTGAGAAGTACGATATCGACGTCGACAGCGCCGAGAGTGCCGAAGCGGCCATCGACTACCTCACCAGCAACCGCCCGGACGTGATCTTCATGGACCACATGATGCCGGGCATGGACGGCCTGCAAGCGGTGCAGGCAATCAAGAATGACCCGCGCACCGCCACAATCCCGATCATGATGTACACCTCCCAGGAAGGGGAGCTGTACCTCGGACAGGCACGCGCGCTGGGCGCGCTTGGGGTGTTGCCAAAACAGATCAAGCCGACCGATGTCTCCAAGGTGCTCTACCAGTTGCACCTGGTGCCTGACCGCCGCACGCCCGAGCAGTCGAGCTTCACGCCCCTGAACGTGCGCGTCGAGGGTGAGGCGGGCGAGCTTGCGCCGGGCATCATGTCCAAGCCCCTCACCGACAGCGCCCTGCGTGAGCACTTTGCGGAGCTGCGCCGCGCGCTGGTCGCCGGCGTGGACACCCAGACCGATCGCATCACCGCCGAAGTGCGCGCGCTGCTGCTCGAGTCGCTGCCGCAGCCGCCACCTGGCGCGCCGGCCGAAGCAGCGCCGCTGCCGCCGCTGCGGCGCGTGGCGGCGCACACGCCGTGGCCGTGGCTGACGGCGTGCCTGGCGCTGGCGCTGGCGCTGGCGAGCACCGCGCTGTGGTGGCGCAACGTGCGGGTGCTCGAGAGCCTGAGCGCGGAAGTGGCGCAGCTGCGCGCACAAAAGAGCGCCGCGCTGCCGGCGCTCGGCATGAATGTCGTGCCCGTCCCCGCCCCCGCGGCCAGCGCCGCGGCCGCAGCGCCGGAGGCGCGACCGATCGTGGTGACGGTACCCTACGGCGCGGAAGCGCTCGGTGGCGCGCGTCTGGAGGTCATCCGCAATCTGCTCGCGCGCCTCACGGCGCAGAAGCAGACCGGCGTCGTCGATATCCGCACCTTCGCCGGGCGCTTCTGCCTGATGGGCAATGGCACCGACGGCTATTCGCTGGCGCCGGATGAGATGCTGTTTTCCCGCTGCGACATCGTGGGCAACCCCTCCGACGAGGCGCTTTCGCCCGCCCAGCGCACGCCCCTGGCGCTGGCCAACCTCATCGGCGGCACGCGCAGTTCCACTAACGGCGCGCTCACCGTCAAGGTCGCGCAGGGGGAGCCGGCGAATCTTGCGATGCCGTACCCGTCGGTGGCCAGTGACCTGACCGCCGGGGAGTGGAACCGCGCCGCCATCGCCAACAACCGCATCGAGATCCGCCTGCATTGAACTCAATCGTCCTGAGCGAACGATCCGGCGACAGCGAGTTCCGGCCGGCGCGCTGGCTGCGCAACCATCACCTGCAGTCGATGCTGGCGAGCACCGCGTGGCGTCGCGGCGAGGTGTGCGCGCGCGCCGCGCCGCTCACGGCGGCCGCCGAGGAGCTGCTGCTCGATTGCGGCGACGGGGTGCGCCTGCAGTGCCTGCTGTCCAGGCCGCCGCCGCAGCGCGCGCGCACGCCGGTGCTGCTGCTGCACGGCTGGGAGGGCAGCGCCGACTCGTTGTACGTGCTGTCGCTGGCGCAGCGCCTGTTTGCGCAGGGCTTCGAGGTGGCGCGCCTGAACCTGCGCGATCACGGCGAGACCCACCACCTGAACCGCGAGCTGTTTCATTCCTGCCGCCTGCCGGAGGTGGTGGGCGCGGTGGCCACGCTGCAGCGGCAGCACTTGCAGGGGCGCGCGCTGCAGCTGGTGGGCTTCTCCCTGGGGGGCAATTTCACCCTGCGCGTCGCGGCGCAGGCGCGCGCCGCGGAGCTGAATCTGGCGCAGGCGATCGCGGTGTCCCCGGTGCTGGATCCGGGCGAGACGCTGCTCGCCCTGCAGCGCGGCTTCCCCGGCTATGAGTTGTACTTCGTGCGCAAGTGGCTGCGCTCGCTGCGCAAGAAGCAGCTTGCATGGCCCGACACCTACGACTTTCGCGAGCTGGCACGCATGCGGGACCTGAGGAACATGACCGCGGGGCTGGTGCGCCAGTACACCGAATTTGCCAGTCTCGAGGATTACCTGAACGGCTACGCGATCACCGGCGCGCGCCTGGCGCCGCTGGAGGTGCGGGCGAGCATCCTGACCTCACTCGATGATCCGATCATCCCGGCGGGCGGGCTTACACGCCTGGCGCGTCCGCCGGCGCTCTCGGTGACGCTCGCGCGGTACGGTGGCCACTGTGGCTTCTTCGAGCGCCTGCGCGGACCGACCTGGCTCGAGCGGCGCATCGTGACGCAGCTGGGGGGCGATCCGCTCTAGCGCTGCGCGCGCTTCTCCTCGAATTCAAGCACCGCTTCACCGCTGGTGACGGTGACCGCGCCGTCGATGACTGCACCCTTGGCCACCGCGATGCTGCGGGCCACGATGTCGGCGCGGATGACCGCGGTGGCGCCAATCTCGAGCTTGTTCTCGACCACAAGACGGCCGGTGATCCGGCCGGCGACCACGGCCGCCTCGGCATGGATCTCCCCCTCCCACTGGGCCGTCACGGACATGCGCAGGACGCCCCCCACCCGGCCGTCGCCGCGCACGGCCCCGCACACCACCAGGGGCCCCGGGGTCTCCAGGTCCCCGGTCAGGCGCACCCCTTCGGCGACGAACGTCGGCGAACTACCGATCGAATCGATCAGCCTGCGCTTGCGCGAGTCATTCATCCGCTGCTCCGGAGGGGTTGAAGGGTCATAATACGGGCCGTACCCCACCCATTAGGCCGACCATGATCACACTCTGCGCAGCCCGGCTTACGTTCGTAGCACTGCTAGCCGCCCTGGCCGCCGGCTGCAGTCCCGAGCAACAGGACTGGCGCTCCGCGGAGGCCGCGGACAGCAGCGAGGCGTACACGCACTTCCTTGAGCAGCACGCCGACAGCGAGCTCGCCACCCAGGCACGCACGCGCATCCAGCAGCTGCAGGAGGAGCGCGACTGGGCAGTCGCGGATGGCACCGCGACGATCGAGGCGTACCGGGGTTTTGTGGCGCAGCACCCGACCGGAAAGTGGGCCGAGGAAGCCCGCATCCGCATCGAGGGTTTCTCGCTCGGCTCGGCCCCGCGTGCACCGCGGCAGGCCCAGATTCCCGCCAACCGCAGCGGCGTGCGCGCGCTGCAGCTCGCCACCGGCGTGGTGGCCGCGCCGGCAGCATCACCGTCGGCATCCGCGCCTCGGACGGCGGCGGTCACCGCGGCGGTTGCCGCGCCCGATCCTGCCGACCTGGCGCAGCCGGCGCCGGCGTCGGAGGAAAACGGGGTGGCGTCGGCCCTCAAGACCAGTAATGGTTATGGCGTGCAGTTCGGCGCCTTCGGCAGCCAGGCCAGTGCCGATCGCGAGTGGCAGCGCCTGCAGGGCCGCTTCGGCTCGCAGCTGAACGGGCTCGCGCCGCGCATTGTCGTGGCCAGCACCACGAGCGGTCAGCTCTATCGCCTGCAGGCTCCGGCCGGCGGGGAAGCACAGGCGCGCGCCCTGTGCGATGCCCTGAAGGAGCAGTCGCAGGCCTGCGTCCCCGTGATTCCTCGCTGACCAGCCTCGCGCCCAGAAAAAGGCCGTCGGTTTTCGCCGACGGCCGAGTGCTGTCTGAGGCTCACACTGCTGCGCTGGGCTTCAAAGTGACAAATCGCGTCACCCGTGATGCTCTCCAGGATCTGCGATAAGCCTTTGTTTCAACGGGGTTTATCGACTTGGCACATCCCTTGCTCTACTCAACTCAGTTGCGAACAAATTCCCCGTGTTCGCTCCTGCGCGCCGCGATGCGACTTCCCCCGCTTCGCGGCGCTTTTTTTTGGGTGATCGGAGGGGAAACGGGACAGCGCTCGAGGGGGATCGAAAGTGATGCCCCGTCTCCCACTCCGGTCATTCGTTGCGCAGCCGCCCGCGCGGCGGTCGCGCTGTGGTGCCGCACTGCCAGTGTGCGGTGTCTGCATTGCACTGAGGTTGCGCACCACGAAACCTGCCTGCGGCACCCGTGCTTGCGCCTTGGCCGGATCCTGCTGCGCCGCGCAGACTCACCGCCGGGGCGTGCGTGGCGCGGTTGCGGTGGATGAACATGTCATCTGCTCCTGTCGTTTCGGTGTGCTCGCTGCGCCCAGTGATCTGCGGCGCGTGACCACACGATAAAAACAACGGGGCTTCGCGACAAACGAAAATAATTGGCCTCATACGTGATGAGTGTTCAACCACGCTGGTACTCCTGCAGCGCCCAGCGCGTCAGTGCGCGCACCTGCGGCTTCTCCGCATCCTTGGGCCGGCTGACGAGGTAGTAGGAATCATTGGTTGCCAGCTGCACGGCGAACACGCGCACCAGTGCACCCGAGCGCATCCACGAATCACACAGCACCAGCGGTACGAGCGCCACGCCCAGGCCGCGCTCGGCGGCGCGTACCACGGCCGACATGGTGTCCAGCTCGATCACCTGTTTGGGTTCGGGCGTGTCCAGCCCCACCTCGTCCGCCCAACTGTCCCAGGCGAACGGGCGCGTGCGGTCGACGATGAGCGCGAGGGTGCCGAACACGTCGCGCCCGAGCTGTGCGATGCGCGGCGCGTACTCGCGCGCGCACACCGCGATCAGCGGCGAGGAAAACAGGCGCACGCTCTTCATGCCGGCAGGTGCGGCGTCGGCCAGCACGATGGAAACATCGGCGGTGGGTGGATGCGCCGCCGGGCGCGGGTCGCGGGTGTCCAGCTGCACGTCGATGTGTGGGTTGGCCTCGCAGAATGCCGCCAGGCGCGGGATGAAGAGTTCGTTGGCAAACAGCGCCGGCAGCCGCACGCGCAGGGTCTGCCGGCCGTTGCGGCGCGCCATCTGCGCCAGCGTGCGGTCGAGTGCCTCGAGCAGCGGCTCGACTTCATCGAGCAGCCGGTGTGCCGCGGTCGTCAGTTCCAGCGCCCGGGTCTTGCGCTCGAACAGCCGCATGCCAAGCGCTGCTTCCAGCTCCTTCATCTGGTGACTGACCGCCGAGGGCGTGACACACAGCTCATCGGCCGCGAACTTGAAGCTGCGGTGACGCGCCGCTGCGCAAAACGCCCGCAGGTTTTTCAGCGGCGGGGGTCGTGACAAGCGCATCATCTCTTACCATCCTTAGTCCGCCGGAACCTTGTAGCAAGATCCGTGCCCCGGCAAACTCGCGCGCCTGCGCGGGCCTGAGGCGCTGTCGCCTCTTGCGACTGCCTCACAACGGTGCGTGCGTGTCGCCACTGCACGCGGGCGGTGCGCGGGCGGCTAGAATCGAGGCTGCGGGCTCAATTGACGGTGCGGGACGGGTCGATGGAATACCGGGACTACTACAAGATCTTGGGGGTCGAGCGCGCGGCGAGCGCGGAGCAGATCAAGACTGCCTACCGGCGTCTGGCGCGCAGGTTCCATCCCGACGTGAGCAAGGAGAAGAACGCCGAGGAGCGCTTCAAGGAGGTGCAGGAGGCGTACGAGGTGCTCAAGGACGCCGAGAAGCGCGCCGCCTACGACCAGCTTGGCAGTGAGTGGAAGTCCGGACAGCAGTTCCGGCCGCCGCCTGACTGGGGCAGCGGCTTTGAATTTTCCGGCGGGCCCGATGTTGGCGGCCGGCGCCGGCGCGCGCCGCGCGGGGGCGCGGGCGACGGGGAGTCCACCCAGGAGGACTTCAGCGACTTCTTTTCCTCCCTGTTCGGCGGCGGCACGCCGTTCGCCGCCGCGGGCGCCGGCGCCCGCGGCGGTCGCGATCACCACGCCCGGGTGGACGTGGAGCTCGAGGAAGCCTTCAAGGGCACGACCCGCACGCTTGAGCTGCGGCGCCCGGAGGTCAAGCCCGACGGCAGCGTGGAGCTGCGCACCCACACGGTGCGCGTCACCATTCCCGCGGGCGTCACCGAGGGACAACTCATCCGGCTCGCCGGCCAGGGCGGCCCGTCCGCCGGCGGCGGTGCGCCGGGGGACCTGTACCTGGAGGTGCACGTCCTGCCCCACCGCCTGTTCCAGCTCGATGGCCGCAACGTAATGCTGACCTTCCCCGTGGCGCCGTGGGAAGCTGCGCTCGGTGCCGCCGTCACGGTCCCGACCCTAAGCGGCCCGGTGGAGATGAAGGTTCCGGCGAACTCGCAGACCGGACAGAAGCTGCGCCTGCGGGGGCGCGGCCTGCCCGGGAGCTCGCCCGGGGACCAGTTCGTGCAGCTGAAGGTGGTTCTGCCGGGTGCTGACACGCCGCAGGCGAAGGCGGTCTACGAGGAGATGCGCGCCAAGCTGAACTTTGATCCGCGCGCTGATTTTCAGAGGTGAGCCATGGTACGCGTGACGACTCACGTGCTCGAAGCACACATACTCAGCGAGGGTGACTGGATAGAGGCGACCCGGATCTGTCAGCTGTGTCGCATCGATCCGAACGTGATGCGCGAGCTGAGCGAGCTCGGGCTCGTGACCCCGCGCGAAAGCGGCGGCGGCTGGCAGCTGCCGGCGACTGCTGTGCCGCGCCTGCGCGTCATCGGCCGGCTGATGCAGGACCTGGGGCTGAATGCGAGCGGCGCCGTCCTGGCGGTGGAGCTGCTGGAGGCACAGCGCGCGCTCGAGCGTCGCATCCGCGATCTGGAAGCCCTCGCGGCCGCTCACTGACCGAAGCTCGCACCGCCCTTGTGCAGCCATTCGGCTTCCGCGGGCGTACAGGCGCGCCCCAGCACCGCGTTGCGGTGCGGGAAGCGTCCGA